>Ga0070765_100001617_pt1 | contig 13890 bp, 11 predicted proteins | sample HubBroMetageWFT5_FD_71516 | JGI IMG/M metagenome (GOLD analysis project Ga0070765, IMG submission 71516) | Warmed and freeze-thawed soil microbial communities from the Hubbard Brook experimental Forest, New Hampshire - Hubbard Brook CCASE Soil... | ecosystem: Environmental > Terrestrial > Soil... | reverse complement strand
AACGCCAGCTCAAACACCGCTGGCATATGCCATCCGATCAAAACAAATGTAGGGACCAGCCAGCAAATCGCGGGATTGGAGAGCAGGCGGCCAAATTTCCTGGTGAAAGGCAATCTAAGAAATGGACTCACGACGCCGCGAGCGAGCGATTGCGGGAGCCCTCGAAGTAGCGGGAGTTCCGGAGCACCCAGCAAGAGAAGTGGCGGAGCGATGGCCGCAAGCAGCAGGTGCTGCACCATATGTACAGTGAGCGACGCATCGTCCAACGCTTCCAGCGGCGAGCCAATGGCGACCCAGAGTGTGATGACTCCAGCCAAGAAAGCAGTGAGCCGCCAGAATGGAAATTGAAGCTCGCACACAATCCGAAGGCGATTCCAACCCCTTGCATAGACTACGGCCGCCCCACAAAGCGATGCGTCCACCGCAACTGGAGCTGACCACGATTCAAAGACAGCTTGGGCATTCGAAATCATAACAAGACCTAGGGGGAGGACGAAGGCGCTTCGCCCCACTCTGCTCTGAGCGCCGTCGCGCGAGATGCGTCCCGCGCGGGCGGCTGCCCCGCCGGACGCAACGACTGCAAGAATGCAACGAGCGCCGTTGTTTGCGCAGGACTCAAATTCTTGCCGTATGCGGGCATATTACCGCCACCCTGAATCACCTGGCGAATGAGCTGGTCCTGAGTGAGACGCACGGCCACTGAATCGAGGGCGGGACCGCGCTTTCCACCCTGGTCTCCGAGCGAATGGCAGTTGTGGCACTGCTTGACCTGAAAAACCAGAGCGCCCTGCCGCTCGAGCGCGGTGCGGTTTTGCAGAAATTCGTGGGGAATGGGAATCCCACTCCACGCGTCCATCACCGGGCTCCATGGCGTGTGTTGAGCGAGACGCGTGAATGTTGCTAGCGCTACCACCGCTAAAAGGACCGTCAGGACCGCGAGGGGCCTGCGGCGCCAGCTTTTTTCACCCTCGCCAGCAAAAAATGGCAAGAGAAGGAGAGCGAGAATCCCGAGGACGGGACCGATGAGCAGTGCCGGCGTCTCCATGGAGGCCGGAAGGTACGAGAGAACTGCATAAAGCCAAAGGAAGAAGAAATCGGGGCGAGGAGCCGTCTGAATAATCGTGGGATCCGGGGGACCCGAAGGCCCAAAGGGACCGAAGTGATAGGCGCAGAAGGCAACCGAAAAAAGAATCAAGGCAGAGAAAAAGAGGTCCTTCCAAATCGCACCCGGGACGAATGGCACACCGTCCTTTTTTGTGAGCTCGTGATATTCCTTTATATATGTCGCCTTGCGCACCAAGCGTCCGGGCATCGGCCACTCGTTGATCCCCAGCTTCAACACCATCAGCAAATGAACGCCGACAAACGAGATGAGCAGACCTGGGATGACGAACACATGAAGAGCAAAGAATCGCGAAAGCGTAGCTCCGGCGATGATGGGTCCGCCCAACAATAAATTGACCGTAAGCGGCCCAACTATGGGGACACGGCTGGCAATCGATGCCCCAATTCCCAGGCCCCAATAGGCGTCCTGATCAAATCTTAGGACTTGACCTGTGAAAGCCATGCCCAGCGTGACGAGCAGAAGGAGGACACCCACAATCCAAGTGAGCTCACGCGGGTATTTGTAAGCGCCAAAGAGAAAAACTTGCAGCATATGGATGAGGACGATGGCGACCATGAAATCCGAGCCCCATCCATGGAGCGCGCGGATGAACCAACCGAGCGAGACAGCGTGATTTAGCGTTTGAAGACTGCTCCATGCGTCGCCGCCGGAGGGGACGTAGATGAGAGCCAGCAGGACGCCGGTGACGATTTGCAGGATGAAAACGGCGAAAGCAGCGCTGCCAAAAACATAGAACCAACTGGAAGTTTTTCGCGGAATGGCATGCCCCGCGGCCTCACGGATAGACGAGGCGACCTGTAAGCGCTCGTCCAGCCACTCGCCGACGGATGAAATCAGACGCATGGCTGTATTTCCTTGACGATATTGGAGGCCTGCCCCGGCGTCGGCATTTCACCGGCCTGGATAAACAACTTTCCGCCGTCGATCCGGTAGTGGTATTCGAACAATCCGCGTTCTGGAGGACCGGAGGCGCGCGAGCCATCCTGGTAATAAGCTCCGCCGTGGCAAGGGCACATGAACAAACTCGATTGCGGGAACCAGCGGACCGGACATCCGAGGTGCGCGCAATTGATCGCGAATACTTGAAAACTGTTTCCGTCCACGTTGCGAACCCAGCAGGCAATATTGGCGGTATCACCGTCCCAAGAATTCACAACAGGATTTCTGTACGTCGCCAGGCGCGTTTCTCCTGAAGGAAATTGATCGAGATTGCCGAGAGAGACCCAGGAATCATAGCCCTGCTTTCGGGCGCGAGCGACCGGAGAGAAAAGGTAACGCAGGACCGGGACTGCGAGAACTACGGCGCCAAGGCTGTTAAGGAAAATTCCGAACTTCATGAGTAGCGCGCGCCTGCTGAGGTCCGCTGGTAAAGTCATCGAACTTCTCCTGATGATTTCTGCGTGCTGGGGTAAGGCTGGCCGGGGAATTGGGAGCGCTGCGAAGCGAGCCAGGCAACGACATCGGAAACGTCTTGCGCCTGCATCGGCGTGCCTGGGACATTATTACGCCAGTCCGGAGCGCCCAGATCCGGCCGGCCGATAATCACAATTGTCCGAAGCTCTTGATCGTTAAGAAGCGCGAGAAGAGATCCATCGACGATGGAACTTGCCTTGGAGCCTCCCTTGCCGGCAACGCCGTGACAAGACGAACAGAACGTGACGTATACCTGCGAGCCGCGCGAAGGGTCGCCTGTACTTGTGGACGCGTAGGGCGGCGGGTTCGCTCCACCCAAGACGTCCGGCCTCGACCATCGCTCTCGAATTCCGCGGACGATTAAATCAATCTGTATTTCCGTCAGCATTCCGCCTGCGCTCTGCGCAAACGCGGGCATGGACGTGCCGCGAATTCCATTCGTCGCGGCGTTGCGCAGGACGGCGTCGTCTGCAATAGCCAAATACACCGGGTCACCCAGCGAGATCGCAGCGCCACCCCGCCCGTCTGATCCGTGGCAGCCGGCGCAATTTTCACCGTAGAGAACATTGAAATCCGAAACGTCGCGCGGGACGATTGGCGTGTCAGCGGCAAGTGGCTTCCCCGGTGCATTGGCGCACCCGCACATGACCGTGGATAGAACCAACGCAGCGGAAGTGAGAAAGGTGAACTTCATCTCGACTCATCCTCCCCACGCTTCTCCGCCATAATTCCAGGAGCCTCGACACCCGCGCGCATTGCAAACGGCAGATTCTCACGCGTCGAGACCCGGTGATACCGCATAACGACAAGGCCGGCGACTACACCGAATGCCACCTGGGAAGCGATAAACCAGGACCAGTCGATGCGGCGCGCGAGCAGAGGATTGAGAAGGTCCAAGATCGAGTACAGCAAGCCGGACCAGAGGACGGGAGCAATGAGTCCTCCCAGCAAGATGGGTCGCCGCGGAAACATGGGAAGCATCGCACCGTAGAGTAAGCCCACGAGCGTGGAGCCGATCCCGTGCAAAACCACAGCGATTGCAAAACTGTCGAAGTGAAACGAGTTGAGTTGTGCGGGATCGAGCTTCAGCGATTGCGAGTACGTGGTAGCGGCGAGAAGATTGATGGGATACCAGATGGTCCCAGTCTTCAGAAGCCCAAAGGTGCACGCGAGCACAGCCATCGCTACACTGCCCGCCCAGCCTCCCTTTACGCCGGCCGATATTGGGTAGGTTTCGAGAGGAAGCCAGGCTCGAACCAGTCCTGGAGCGACCGGAAGACGCTCGACAAGTGTGCGCTGAGTCGTGACGCGGACTGCATGTGGGACCACCGGAACGGCCACTTCCTGCTCGCGAGGAAAGATCTGCTTGAACCAGCCGGCGCACCCCGCCAGGGTAAGGACAAGGCCGAGCAAGCTGAGCGACGCGCTCGTCAGCAAGCCTGCGAACATTAACGTGAACCCAGAAGCCAGAACCAGGGGCCATGCCGTGGGCGCGGGCGATTCGATCACATCGGGAGGGCGTAACGTTTCGGCGTACTGTTCCGCGGATAAGTTCGTCCCCATTTCTGCTCCTAGCGCCCCACTAAATAGACGACGGTGAAAACCACGACCCAGACTGCGTCCACAAAATGCCAGTACATGGAAAGCGTTGCTATACGCGCTGCCTGATCCACTCCAATGCGACCGGCGAGACCGAAAAGCAGCACAACTGTGAGCATCACGAGTCCAGCAGTGACGTGCGTGGCATGCAAACCGACGAGCGAATAATACGTAGTGCCAAAAAGATTCGTAGAGATAGTGAGGCCGTGTTCATAGATCAGCCGGCGCCATTCCAGCGCGGTGCCGAATAAAAAGAGGGCGCCGAGAGCAATAGTGATTGTCCAGAGAATGAGGAATGTCTTGCGATGGCCGTTTTCAAGCTCCTTGCCCGCGAGATGAATCGTAAGGCTGCTGGACAATAGACAGATGGTGAAGAAGATCGGTGTCTCCAGCACTTCACGGGGAGTCGGTCCGGTGACGCTTTTCCCTAGGTAGAAAAGATATGCGACGACGAAAATGGTGAAGATTGCAGACTCGGCGACGATGAGGCTGGCCATCCCGACCCTGCCCCGGTAGGGAAGCTTCCACTCGAGAGGTCTCTCCGTGAATGGACTGGTGACGGCGCTCATTTCTCGATCCTTTTACTCATAGCGGCTGTCCGGATCTTCCGGATGCTTCAGATCCCACAGAGGCCGGCGGCTCGAAACCGCAGGAATGGAAGCAAAGTTGTATGCGGGAGGAGGTGAACTTACCGACCATTCCAAAGTCCAGGCATCCCATGGATCGTCTCCGGCCTTTGGGCCTTTGAAATACGAATAAACAAGGTTTGCGACGAACACGAGTATGGCCACGCCCTGGATGAATGCACCGATCGTGACGATCAAGTTGAGGGTTCCCCAACCGGGGCGGGGTTCGTAGGTGTAAATACGGCGCGGCATTCCGAGAATGCCAGCGAAGTGCATTACGTCGAACGTGAGGTGAAATCCGATCAGGAAGAGCCAGAAGTGCAGCTTTCCCAGGCGTTCGCTGAGCATCCTTCCCGTTATTTTTGGATACCAGTAATAAAACGCGGCAAAAAGGGCAAAGAGGATTCCACCGACAATTACATAGTGAAAATGTGCCACCACAAAGTACGAGAGGCTGAGCTGCCAATCAAAGGGCGCGGATGCAAGCATGATTCCGGTGAGGCCGGCGATTAAAAACTGAAAGAGAAATCCGATGGCAAAGAGCATCGGCGTCTTGAATTGAATGCTTCCGCCCCACATGGTGCCCAGCCAATTGAAAATTTTGATTCCGGTGGGAACGCCGACAGCCATTGTGGTGATGGTAAAAAAACTGTTGGCGTAGGAATTCATTCCGATTGTAAACATGTGGTGCGCCCAGACGCTAAGACTCACGAAAGCGATACAGACCGTGGCCCCGACCATGACGGGGTACCCGAAAATCGGTTTGCGCGAAAATACCGGGATGATTTCGGACATGAAAGCGAAGCACGGGATGATCAGGACGTAAACTTCGGGATGACCGAAGATCCAGAAGAAGTGCATCCAGATCGTGGCTGAACCGCCCGCCAGTGTGTCGAAGAAATGGCCTCCTAAGTACCGATCCACCAGCAGCATTATTTGCGCCGCGGAAAGCGGAGTGATCGCGATCAGAACCATCCCGGACATCACCAGGTTGAGCCAAGCGAGGAGCGGCATTCGGTTGAGCGTCATTCCCGGGCAGCGGAGACATATAATTGTCGCGATGAGATTGATGGCCGTGCCGATACTCACAAATCCGGAGACGAGAAGAGCGATGGTCCAGTAGTCCGAGCTGGGGCCCGGCGAAAACGCCTTTGCCGTCAATGGTGCGTATGCCCACCATCCCACGTCCGGCGCGTTGCCGGCGCCGTAGAGCCCGTTGCCGCCCAAGAAACTGAAATAAAGTAGAAGCCCGCCCAAGGCAGTCAGCCAGAAGCTGAACGCATTCAGCCTTGGAAAGGCCATGTCGCGGGCGCCGATCATCAACGGGACCAGGTAGTTCGCAAAACCGAAGAGGACAGGCATGGCCACGAAGAAAATCATGGTTGTTCCATGCATCGTGAACATGCGATTGAAAACTTGAGGTGAAACAAGATCGTTATGAGGACGAATCAACTGGATCCGGATGATGGTGGCTTCAATTCCACCGACAACTAGAAAAATAAGCGCATAGACGATATAGAGAATCCCAAGACGCTTGTGGTCAACCGTGGTGACCCATTCATGCACCACTTCGACCCAAGGACGCGCCTCTGCCTTTGCACTTGGAATGGCCATCGCGTCCGACGACATAAGTACTCCCCCAAATCCTTTGGCTACCGAAGCGTCTCGAGATAGTCCACGAGCGCATCGAGGTCAGCGTTGCTGAGTTGCATTGCAGGCATAAGCGAACCCGGCTTAATAGCATCGGGTCTCTGCATCCACAAGCGAAGGTTTGCCTTTGTATTCTCGGCCGCACCTGACGCAATTGTTTGACGGCTCATCAGGTGCGTCAGGTCCGGGCCGAAGCGTCCGTCAGCGACGGTGCCTCCCACTGCGTGGCAGTTTATGCAAGCCGTTGTTTCGAAAACGCGCCTGCCGGCAGTTACATTCGCGTCAAGCACAGCCGGTTGCTGTTGGCCGCGGATCCACGAGGCAAAGTCCTCGGGCGTGTCAACGTAAACGCGAAGCAGCATTTTCGCGTGCTGCGTGCCGCAATATTGCGCGCACTGGCCGAGAAAAATGCCCGTTTGGTTCGGATCCAGCCACATGTGATTCACGTGATTAGGAATCAAATCTGTTTTTCCCGCCAGTTGGGGAACCCAGAAGCTGTGGTCCGTGTCAGCGGAAAGCAGAGTCAAAAAGGCAGGCGTAGGGTGGGCGGCTTCGCTCACCGGAATGTGCAGTTCGTTGGCAGTGACGACGCCCAGCTGTGGATAACGAAATTCCCACCAGAACTGATGCCCGATGGCGACGACTTCCACGGCAGTCGCAGGTTTCGGAGCATCCTGAATCGAGTGAATTGCCCGCGCGGTTACGAGAAACAAAACGACTACGACCAGAATCGGAATCACGGTCCATGCAAGTTCAATCTGAGTGCTTCCGTAGACCTGGGCGGGCTCGCGACCGTTGTCCCCCTGTCGCCTGCGGTATTTCACGACCACGTAGGTCAATAAAGAGAAGACAACAGCAAAGATGAGACCAGTAATCAAAAGGACGAAGTGGGAGAGATCATAGATCCATTTGGAAGGCGTGGACCGCGGGTCAAAAATGCTGGGAAGCGGAGAAGGATCAACAGGAGCGCCAAAACAGAGCGAAGCCGCGAGCAGTCCTCCTGCGAGGAGTACCGCGATGCCTGCCGCTTTGCTTAGCAGCTTTCGAATTTGGTCGGAACGTACCATGACGATTCGATATGCGGCCTCGACTGATGTGAGACCAAAAACACAGGGCACTTCTCAACCCAAACCGGTAGCGACTAGTGCATTGATGTAGCGCGACTTACTTCGCGGTTGCGAAATCGTGCCAATGGCGGGGTGTCAACCTGCTGACAAGTGCCCAGTCGCTGTCATCGATCTCGAAGAAGATGCAGGAATATCTAGTATCTTCGGATGGGAGAGAGTCAGAACCCAGTCAAGGCGTTGCGGAGCTTGTTTTTCTTCGTTGTTAGCTGGCGCGGCGTGGTTGTAGAAGCAGGGATCTCTTCTTTTTCGGGCCAGAGCAAAGCGAAGATCAGCGCCACAGCGATTCCGATGGAAACCTCCGCAGAGCGATGGAACGCGGTAATCCACGGAGAACGTACGCGCGGAAGCAGCAATACGATCGCCAGCGTGACGCCCCCGAAGCGATACGCGTTGTGGTCCGTGCGGACGGCCGCGCAAAGGAGCCCCAGCACGAACACGCAAACGCCGAATACAAGGGCTCGCGGCTCAAAAAGAGTCGCGACGACTGCACCGAGCATTGCTCCGACCAGCGAGCCCACGAAACGCTGCCAGGAAACCTGCCACGCTGCGCCCAGCGACGACTGCGTGATGACGATGGTTGTAATCGGAGCCCAGTACGCCTCCGGCAAACGGACCAACCGCGCCAAAAGGAACGAAGCGAGAGTTGCCACGCCCGTTCTTGCGGAATGGATAACGACCGGCCGGCGCAGCCACTTTATTCGATTGCTCGCCATTCTTCGTTTACGCTGTGGTGCTCCACGTTCGGCGTTTTTCCTGAGAATCACTTTCCTGGCAAAATGTCCTTAGCTCGGACAGCTTCCTCCAGATTTTCAATTGGGGTAAGGCACGCGGAGCAAAGTGCCAGAAGTTGACGGCAAAACGTAGCGAATGCCGGCATAGACCATGCTGAGATGCGCGTCCCTGGGATTATCCGGAGCCACGTACCAGGGAGCGCGAGTGAGATAGGAATACTGCGTGTAATACTGCAGCGCGCCGTATCTCTCGCTCTTCCAGAAAGTCAGCAGCCAATCGAACGTGGCCTGCTGGATGGCGCGATTATTTGTATTGGGCGAGCCGGGACCACCGTAACCGATAATCGTTCCCGGATGGGCGGTATTGGTCGTGTCGGGAAAGAAATTCCGCCCGTAATAATCTGCACCGTAATAGACAGCGAAGGCTTCTTTCGGGCTTGCTCTCCACTCCAGGCCGGCTGAGCCCGCTCCGGCATGTAACATGGAAAGATCGACGTCAGTGCCAGCAAGGTTAGGGCGAACCACGAGTTCCGGCCCCGTTCCTACAAGGTAGTGGGCGCCACCGTCGCTCCAAAACACGTTCGCGAGGACAACGAGCTTATTCGGCAACAGGTCGAAGTTTGTGGCGAATTGGCCACCACCGCCGAACGCGTTGTGCGTCCTGAACTCCGTCGATCCAACGGGTGTCACCGACGCGTGCGCGCCGGTAACAAAGCCCGTAAGTTCCGCGTGAAAGTGTCTGGCGCCGAGACTGGTGTCGTAGGTGGTCTTGGCGATTATGTCGGGCATCAGGTTTGCCGCTCCCGCGTTGGCGTTGTTATCGAACTGCGAGCCAATCGCGGTGAACTGCGACGGGAGCGCGACATAGCTGCCGATAAACTGGTTAGAATCTTCAATACCTATCCCGACTGCCCAATGCTCGTTGGGGTGATACCCAACGCGGAACTCGGCCGCGCGAGTATAAGGAACTCCGACGCCAAGGTTTTGATCCTCGTTGTATGTAACGGCCAGATCGGAGGGAAGTGGGCCGATGCCATCGCGGTTCGGCGTCAGCCAGCTCCAGGTTTGTCCGCCGACAAATACCCATTTGCCATGCCTTGCATAGCCAAAGTAAAGGCGCAATCGGTTGGTCAGACCGTTAACGCTTTGATAGACGCCGGGGGCGCTGTTGCCGCTGAAATCCCCTTCCACGTAGCCCAGGAAGTCAGTGCCTCGAAAAGAGTCTTCGATCTTGAAGTTGAGTCGGGAGAATTGCGCCGTGGTGCGGAATTCAGAGACACTTCCTTGTGAAGTGTTGCTGAAAGGTATGCCCGCGAAATTGGTGGCGATATTACTCTGAGTATTCGTGGTCCGATAAATATTTTCGAAGTCAACGAATCCGCCGGGGGTGAGCACGGCATCGCCGATTTTGATGGACGTTGGCGGAGCTGTCCCTACCGCTTGCTGCGCTTGCGGATCCGTAGACTGGCTCGAGCTGCTCGGAACGTCTCTGGGGATTTCCGGCGAAAGGTCCGGCGAATTCATGTTGGGCGGAGTGGGATTGGGCCGAATTACCTCCGCAGCGGAGATTAGTGCGCCACCCGTGCCAGTTTGGCCGCCTTTCAATTGCGCCTTCAGGACTTGGATTTCCTGCTGTTGCGCCGCCACTTGCTGCTGGGTTCGCAAAAGTGCATCGCGGAGAGCGTTCAGCTGCGTCCCAAGGTCTGAGGTGTTCGTGGAAGAATCGGCCGGGGGCGCGGATGACTGGCCGTATGCAAGGCCAGGTATCATTAATAGGAGCCATACAATTCGTAAAAAGATTCGCATTGTAAACCTCGGTGTCACTTCAGTGTTATTTGGCGGGTGACACTCGCAGGGAGTCGTCACGCACACCGATCCGACGATAATTGCAGTCAGATGAAGATGGCCTCGGCAAAAGCGGCCCAGACCTTCTCGAATACCGGCTTAGATCGACTCTAGTGACTCACCCGTATGTCGAATATTTCCCTCGATTGTGTCCACGACTTCTTCGATGTTCCCGGAGAGAATCATCTTTCCCATGGCCAGCGCGAAGCCCACGGCTTGCGACCGGTCGGCATGGGAAGGAATCGAAAGAGCATTGGGATCGGTGACAACATCAATGAGCGCGGGCCCCGGATGTTGCAGCGCTTTCTTGAGGCCCGAGGTCAAATCAGCGGGGTTTTCGATTCTTACACCCATCATGCCGACGGCTTCAGCAACCTTGGCGAAGTTTGGATTTTTCAGGTCCGTTTGATAGTCTGGAAATCCCCCGGTTTCCATCTCGAGTTTCACCATCCCCAGGGCGCCGTTGTTGAACACCAGTACCTTAATAGGGAGGTTGAGCTGCGTCAGCGTCAGTATGTCGCCCATGAGCATCGCGAAACCGCCATCTCCTGAAATTGAGATAACTTGTCTTCCGGGATAGGCACATTGCGCGCCAATGGCCTGGGGGAGCGCGTTCGCCATGGACCCATGATTAAAGGAACCGATGAGCCGCCGGTCCTTGGTCGCCTTGATATAACGGGCAGACCAAACGTTGCACATGCCGGTGTCCGCCGTAAAGATTGCGTCCTGAGCTGCAACTTCACTCAGAGCGGCAGCGACGGGCTCCGGGTGCATGGGCAAGCGTTTTCCCACGTGGTCCACGTAAACGTTCATTTTTCGGAGCTTCTCTTTATGTTTGCGGAGCGTGTTATCCAGATATTCCCGGTTCGACTTTGCATTCAACATCGGCAGAAGCGCTTTCAGCGTCTCGCGCACATCGCCCCAAATTCCGAGATCGAGTCTGCTGCGACGTCCCAAACGCTCAACCCGGATATCAATCTGCGCGATCTTGGTCTTTGTCGGCAGGAATTTGTCGTAAGGAAAATCAGTGCCCAGCAGCAGCAGAAGGTCGCATTCGTGGATCGCCTCGTAACACATCCCGAAACCAATCATGCCGGTCATTCCCACGTCATAAGGATTGTTGTATTCAATGAACGGCTTGCTCCGGTAAGTATGCCCGACTGGAGATTTCACTTTCTCCGCGAGGGCGACTACCTCATCGTGAGCGTTCTCGCATCCAATCCCGCAGAAGAGCGCAACTTTCTTCGCGGAATTGATCAGGTCCGCCAGCCGCGCCAGATCCTTTTCGCCGGGACGAATGCTCGGCCGCTGCGTTACCAGGGAACGCGATCCGGTCGCGGCCGGCATTTCCATTCCCACGACGTCACCGGGCAGGACGACCACGCCTACTCCGCGCTTGCCAATGGCATTCTGCAGGGCGCTGTGCAGAACCCGCTCAAACTGAGCTGGATTCGAGATCAGCTCACAATAGTGGCTGCATTCCTGAAACAGGTTTTGGGGATGCGTTTCCTGAAAATATCCCGTGCCGATTTCACTGCTAGGAATGTGCGATGCGATTGCAAGCACGGGAGCATTGCTGCGATGAGCGTCGAAAAGGCCGTTGATCAAGTGAAGGTTGCCGGGGCCGCAGCTGCCCGCGCAGGCAGCAATCTTGCCGGTAAGCTGAGCCTCCGCGCCGGCCGCAAACGCGCCGGCTTCTTCGTTGCGCACATGGATCCATTTAATTTTGTCGTTCAGCCTTAGCGCATCCGTCACCGGATTCAGGCTGTCGCCCACAACACCGTAAATCCTTTCCACGCCGGCTTCGACAAGTCTCGTCAACAACTGATCCGCAACTCTGTGTGGCATTTTTTCAGCCTCCCTTATTTGTCCCTGCACTCTTGAAACGATATGAATTCGACTTAGAGTGGCGGAGTCACCTTGACTCCGCGGCGCAAAATGTACCTATTTCGATTGCGCTTGAGCATGCGCGGTTGGTCCTGTCTCTCGCAGGAAGAAACTCACCACGATCGCAGCCGCACAGCAAGCCATCCAAAAAAACGCGCCATGCTGAAAATGCAAATGCAGGTTCATCGAGTTTCCGATGCCTCTGCCGATGTGCTTTGCATAAACCGGGCCGAGGAACGCGGTAATCCCGAAAACCAGGAAATTGATCCCGCCCGTCGCGCTGCCCTTCACATTGTCTGGATTAACTTCTTTGATGACGCTGTAAGGAATCATTGCCGCGCCCGATGCCACGCCGAATACGAACATTGCGACGTGCACAGGAATGTGCAACGGTTGGAGCGCGATCTGGGCGGCAGCCAAAATCATCACCGTCGCGCTGCCCATGATCACCGGCTTTCGCCTTCCGATGCGGTCCGAAAGCCATCCAAGCAGCGGGCATCCAACAACCCAGCCGAGGGGAACCATGGAGGCGACGAGCACTGCGCTGTGATAGGAAAATTGCAGATCTTTTTGAAATGAGGCCACGCCCCAAATCATGTCTCCAATCGTGGTGGGTGCGAACAACAGCCCGGCAATCATCCCGCAAAGATACGATTGGGGATTCGAGAAAACAATCTTATAGGGCTTCAGGAGCGAACTAAAACCTCCTCCTTCTTGCATGTGAGATCCAGGCTGCTCCTTAGGAGTCGCCAGATACAAGAACACGGCGTTGGCAAGGATGATGACTCCGAAACCGATCCAGATTGTGTGCACTTCCAGTCCATTTTCGATCATTGGTCCGATAACGAACTGGCCCGCGGAACCGCCGAGCATTCCAACGCATTGCGTGGCTCCAATTGCGGTTGCGAGGTAGCGCGAGGAGAATCCGTGCGCGGCGAGGTAAACGGCTCCCGTGAACGCGAAGGCTGAACCCGCTCCCTGGAGCAATCGCCCGACATCACCTGCCGACACGGAAGCTGCGCTAAAGAAAAGGCATCCGATACCCAGGATGGCAGCGCCAACAGGAACGGTGCGCCTGGCTCCCAAATGATCCAGGGCCGCTCCGGCGACCAGGCTCATTGTCGAGTAGGTGTAGTAGTAGGCTCCGAGAATCGCGCTGATGCCGAGCGCCGTAGTGTGAAATGAGGTCTCCAACTCTGGAATCATCACGGCTGGACTTGACCTCACCGCATATTCGAGAAAGTAGAAAACCACCGTGAAAGCCCAGGCGATGACAAACGCGCGCGTCTGGGCACCGGTATGTTTTTGGTCCAACGCAACTGTGGCCATGGTTCTGCGAAACCTCTCTCTGCAAGGAGCTGAAAGGAATCGTTAATGTCGACGATTCCTGGATCGATCCGCCTCGGCTCCTTGCTTATGGCGACCGGAAACGCGCCGCCCGCGGCTCCAGTAGGCATTTCATCGCCCAATTGAGCTTGCATTTGGCGGCTGAAAAAAAACGGCTTAGCCCGATTTCGCGGAGATACGACAAGACTCCGCTGTCAACATGCTCGCGCGTGCTCAGATATTGACACCCGCACAATTTCTTCTGCCGAGCTGCAAGCATTGATCTGTTTGCGACGGGAAATCAGCAGTGAGTTTAATTCGAGGTAAGCAAGGCGAGAGAGTTCTCAAACAAGCGGAGGCTGAACATTGATACCCGACCTCGATTTCCGGCCGCAGGGCTGAATCTATTTGGGTGTGAGACCAATTGCCTGAATCATTTCGTCACTCGCCTGAACGTAATCAAGCTGAGACCGAAGCAGCAGGGTCTTGGCGTCGAATTCGAGAGCGATCGCGGTATCGGCCTGCGATGGCAGAGCCTCACCTCTTTCGAGCTGTTGTGC
>Ga0070765_100001616_pt1 | contig 13895 bp, 11 predicted proteins | sample HubBroMetageWFT5_FD_71516 | JGI IMG/M metagenome (GOLD analysis project Ga0070765, IMG submission 71516) | Warmed and freeze-thawed soil microbial communities from the Hubbard Brook experimental Forest, New Hampshire - Hubbard Brook CCASE Soil... | ecosystem: Environmental > Terrestrial > Soil... | reverse complement strand
ACTGCAGGCACCATCCGGAAGCCGTCTTCGACGAATACCGCGTGGATTGCGATTGCCGGAAGCCAAAGGCGGGGCTGCTGTTTCGAGCGGCGAACGAGCGCTCACTCGATCTTTCGCAATCGTTTCTGCTTGGCGACGACGTTCCCGACATTCTGGCGGGGCGCGCGGCCGGAGTGACCACGATGCTTTTTTCTCCGCACCGTTGCACCGTTTGCGAGGAATTTTCAACGCGCGGCGCCGTGCCGCACCATTTGGTGCGCGATTGGAAGGAAGCCGTCATCACGATTCGCGAAGCGATTGCGGGAAGGGAAGCGGCGCATCCATTTGCTTCCCGCGCCCAACGTTGCCTGCTTGGCGGCATGGAATCCCACGGTGGCTACACGACGCAATATCTCCATGAGGCCGCGGAAATTGCCGGGCTAGTTGATGCGGCGGAAATCGACCGCACCGCGGCACTGGTGCGCGAGGTTCGCGAACGCGGCGGGCGGCTATTTTTGCTCGGCGTGGGCGGTGGCGCGGGCCACGCTTCGCACGCGGCTTGCGATTTCCGCAAGATCGCGAATATCGAAGCGTACGCGGTTACAGACAACGTCTCTGAGCTGACCGCGCGCGTCAACGATGAAGGCTGGGACACGTCCTACAAAAACTGGCTTCGCGGCAGCCGCTTGCAGGCGAAAGACATGGTGATGGTTTTCTCGGTCGGCGGGGGCGACCTTGAAAAAAACATCAGCGCGAATCTGGTTTGTGCGCTGCAATTCGCGCGTGAGACTGGCTGCGCGATTGGCGGCGTGGTGGGGCGCAACGGCGGATATACGGCGCAGGTGGCGGACGCTTGCGTGATCATTCCCACGGTGAATCCGGAAACGGTGACGCCGCATACGGAATCGTTTCAGGCGCTGGTGTGGCATCTGTTGGTTTCGCACCCGGCGCTGAAAGCCGCGGAAATGAAATGGGAGTCGGTGAGTGCGCAGGCAGGCGCAATGCGCAAACGGGAGCAGCCGAAAGAATTGAGCGCCGCCGTAGCGCGGTGAGGAACGCAGGCGAGCTTCCGCGCCGTTTCGAGGAACGCGTGGTACGCAAGATTCTGGAATTTGGCTTGATCGCGGCAATCTTCGTCGCCGTCGGTGGATTTGGGGGCACGCCACCGATTCCGCGCGCAGTGTTCGAGATTCTGATTCTGCTGCTTGGCCTGATCCTCTGCTTGAGCCCTTCCCAAAATGATGGCGCGCCCTGGGGAAAGTTTTTGATGCTGCCCGCGACACTTTGTGCGTGGGTGGCCATTCAATGGATTGGTTCGCGGTACCGCAAAATCGGAATCGATACTTCTGCGATTGAGAAACAGGGGATCGTGCTCGTCAGTTGCTTCACTGCGTTTTTCGTTTCCATCGCAGTGGCTCGCGAGCGTGGCTCGCGCGACCGGCTCGCTCACGCGCTGATTTGCCTGGGGTTGTTTGAAGCCTTGTACGGCCTTGCCGAGTATCTGGCCGGATGGCAATACATCTGGAATGTTCCGCGGCGCTATTACCTTGGCAGCGCGACTGGCACGTTTTTCAATCACGACCACTTTGCCGGATTTCTGGAAATGATTCTGCCGCTTTCGCTGGGTCTGGCGCTCTATCACTGGCAGAAGGCGAGCGAGCGAGTGCGCCGCCGCCGGCTGCGTGACTTCTTCCATCGTCTGGGCAATCCCGAAATGTTGAAGTGCATCATGCTGTTGCTTGCAGCTACCTTGCTTTTCCTGGCGCTCGTGTTTTCGTTTTCACGAATGGGTTTGATCTCAATGCTCGTTTCACTTGGCGTGATGGCCGCGGCTTTGCTGGCTGGAAAGAACCGCGGGCCAGTCCCACTTGCACTTGTGGTCATGCTGATCGCCGGCGGCGTCGCGGTGGCGGGATGGGTGGGAGTCGAGCCGGTCGTCAAACACTTCGAGGAACTTTCGCGCGATGACCCGATGGTTCGCGGCACCGAGGGCCGCGCGGCGCTCTGGCGCGACACGTTGAAATTGATTCGCGAGCAGCCCTGGACCGGCACCGGGCTGGGAACATTCGTTTTCGCATTCACTCGCGTCCAGTCGCACGAGCTCGCGTACACGGTGGAGCACGCGCACAACGACTATCTCGAGTTCGCCGCGGACCTTGGCATTCCCGCCGCGGCCGTTTTGTTCCTGGCAATTTTTCTAATTGCCGCGCGAACATTTCAAGCGAGCCGCGTGGCGCGGTCAGGACGCACCCGGGCGCTTGCGCTGGGAACTTTTGCAGGCGTATGGGCGTTGCTGGTTCACGGGCTTGCGGATTTCAATTTGCAAATTCCCGCGAACGCGATCGTGTTTTCGGTGTTGCTCGGGATGGGGTGCGCCATATGGCTGGAATCTTCCGCCCCGGCAAGCAAGTCCGAGCCTGCCCGGCGCGCAATTCGTGACGCGGGGCGGAGGAATGAGGGAGCCGCCGGGTCTGCCACTGAAGTTACATGGGAGCCTGACGTGGATTTGGCGGAAATCAAGGGACCGCGATCAAACTGACGTCATCGAGCCAAAGCGTTCCGGCGATTTGATTGTCCAATTTCCGGCTGGGCGGCCGGATGATTTGAATCACAACGAGGCGCGTGCCAGGGCCGGTGGTGAAGTCGAGGCGATGTTCTTCCCAGCCGGAAGTGCCCAGCAGATTTTCGGTTTCGAGCGAGAGCGCGTTGCGATTGAGCGGATCGTAGACGGCTATGCGCGGCCCGGTGTCCGTGGTGATACCGTTCGTTCGCATGTAGGCGAGGAAGCGGTAGGTATGAAGCGGCTCGACGGCAACGAGCTGCACGACGTTGGCGAATTCCAAATTTCGCTTGCCATCGAAGCGAATCGCGAGCGAGCGGGTGCCGCTGTGAGCAATCCTCGAATCAAATGAAATCGCGGCGCCTTCGATCGTCGTGGTTCGCCAGCCGAATCCGCCGCCGAGGATCGGTTCCTCGAATCCACCGTCCTCGATGAGGTTGGCGTCTCCCGCGTGCGAGTGGATTTTTGCGGGATCGTGATGTGCGAGGCCGGCCCAGATTGCAGGCAGCTCCTCCACGCGGCGCGCGAGCCACAGCGCGTCGAAATATCGGAACGCCGCATCAAGGTCGAATGGTTCGGGCGTGGCCATCAAGCGTTTCCAGACTTCCGCCGCCGCGTCGAACCGTTTTGTTTGAACGAGATAATCGAGATACGCGGACAAAATATCCTGACGATCGGGAATTATTTCCATTATCTGCGAAGGCACGAACCCCGCGCGCCAGGCAACGTCAAAAGCACCGATGCGCAACCCGGGATCGCCGAGAATTGCCTCGCGTAGCGGCGCCGTCGCAGCGGGTGCGTTCCCTTGCCGAACCAGAAAATTTGCGAACTGCCAGTTGATTTCCGGCGACTTCGGAAACAAATCCACCGCCCGCTGGTACACGCGCGCAGCGTCTGCGATTCTTCCCGTGATTTCGTAGGACTCACCGAGATTCGCCCAGTGGATCGCCCGGCGAGGCCCACGCCGAGTTGCATTCTCAAGGTCCCGGACCATCCCACGCGCGTCGGCGCTCTCAACCTTCGCAGCCAGCAAATGAGCAGACTGCGCCGGATATTCCGGGTTTGCCGGATCGAAAATCTCAGCGCGGTGAATCGATTCGAAAGTGTTTTTCCGCGCGAACCATGCTCCCGCTCCCTGCCGCACGGCTTGCGCGAGGCAAACGAAAAGCACGATCGAGAAAACCGCGCGGACGACGATGTTCGCCCATCTCGCCCTCGGAGCGACGGCTGTTGCGCGGTCTGCGCGTGCGACCATGAAACTGCTACGTGCAATCGAAGGTCCAGAAAATGGCGATGCCCTAGTCGTAAAACAATGGCGGCAAGGAGTTTACGGATTTTCCGGGAATGCCACCGACTTGCTCATTCCCAATTCGGTTCGACCCGTCTCGCACTTCATTTCATGTGGGGATAAACTGACATTGACGCGAGCGCGAGCCTGTCATATGGTTTTGCGCGACGAAAAAAATTGAATTCGAAAATTCCAGCCGGATATTTGGAAATTCTCCTGGGGCGAATCCCAGCCCGTTCGCGATGACCAACCTACTTCTCGTGCTCCTGATCTGGATGGGATCGCTCTGCGGCGGTCTGATCGGTGCGCTGACCGGGTTGGGAGGTGGAGTGGTCATCGTTCCACTTCTGGTCCTGGTTTTTGGCGTGGACATCCGCTACGCCATGGGCGCTTCGCTCATATCCGTAATCGCCACTTCGTCCGGGGCGGCAGCCGCTTACGTAAAGGAAGGGTTTTCCAACATTCGCATCGGGATGTTCCTGGAAATCGCGACCACGATTGGGGCGTTGCTGGGCGCGTCCCTGGCAGTCCGGCTGCCGACAGTGTTAATTGGCGGAATCTTCGGCGGGGTGCTGGTTGTTTCAGCACTTCTATCTCTTCGCGGTCCCGGGGATCCGCCCGGCAACGAGCCGCCCGACCCGCTGGCGACTCGCCTGAAAATGGATTCCACGTATCCGTCGCTCACGGGAATCAAGGCGTACCACGTTCGCAGGATTCCCTCGGGGTTTGGCATGATGTTCGGCGCCGGCACGCTTTCGGGCCTATTGGGAATCGGATCGGGCGCGTTCAAAGTGCTGGCGATGGACCAGGTGATGCGCATTCCGTTCAAAGTGTCCACCACGACCAGCAATTTCATGATCGGCGTAACGGCTGCGGCGAGTGCGGGCATTTATTTGAGGCGCGGATTTATCGCGCCGGGTCTGGCCATGCCGGTGGTTCTCGGCGTGATTATCGGCTCGATCATCGGCACGCGCGTGCTGGTAAAAACCAAAACGAAATGGCTGCGAATCGTTTTCAGCTTTGTGATTGCCATTCTGGGGATGGAAATGATTTACGGCGCCTTTACAGGAAAGCTCTAAATGCAAACGCGCTCATTCGGATGGAACGACGAAAAGGTTGAGTCGGCCGTCGGCGTGCTGTTGCAGGTGGGAGTTTTTGCGTCTGGGGCTGTGGTTCTGGCGGGCGGCATTCTGTATTTAGCGCTCTTTGGCGACTCCCGGCCGGACTACCACGACTTCGTTGGCGAAAGCGCGGGGTTGCGCAGCTTTCACGCTGTTTTACGAGGCGTTTCCCATTTCGATTCCCAGGCAATCATTCAACTGGGTCTCTTGCTGCTTATTGCCACGCCTGTCGTTCGCGTGATTTTCTCTTTGGTCGCCTTCTGGCTCCAGCGCGATCGCATCTACGTGATTTTTACTTCCATCGTTCTCGCCATCCTCCTCTATAGCTTGCTCGGCGGCGTTCGTTAGGATCACCCGGGGCGCGGTCCAGGCACGTGGGATCACACCTGTACTTGTCTGCTATTGGAATCTTGCTATAGTCAAATGCACGAAACGCGAATGCCCTGAACGCAATCTAACTGACATTGGATAGCTGGCGTATTTAAAAAGACGCGAGAGGAACCTGAATGAGCACGGATCGCAAACCGGAGTTTTTCGCCGGGAAGGGCCTGAAAATCGGGATTATCGGATGCGGCTACGTTGGACTGCCGCTGGCTTTGCGATTCGCCGAAGTGGGCCAGATCGTCACCGGATTCGACACCGACCAATCCAAAGTGGACAAACTGAACGCCGGCGGGTCCTACATTCAGCATATTTCCGCAGAAAAGATTCGCGAACACGTCGAAGGCAAGCGCTTTTCCGCCACCAGCGATTTCAAACGCCTTCGCGAAATGGATGCCGTCCTGATCTGCGTGCCGACGCCGCTCGATGAACGCCGCGAGCCGGACCTGAGCTACGTTCAAGACACAGCTATTTCCATCGCCCCAAATCTGCAGAAGCACCAGCTGGTGGTGCTCGAAAGCACCACGTATCCGGGAACAACCGAAGAACTCGTCTTGCCCATTCTGGAAAGGGGAGGATTGCGTTGCCCGGTTTCGCGTGGGGAAGGCCAAGAGAATCCGAGCACCGATTTTTATCTCGCCTTCTCGCCCGAACGTGAAGATCCCGGCAACAAACAATTCGGCCTGGCCCAAATTCCGAAGATCGTGGGTGGAATTAACCCCGCCAGCAGCCGGGCTGCCGGTGGGCTCTACGCGCAGATCGTTTCGCGTGTCGTGCCGGTAAGCTCCACGCGTGCCGCGGAGATGGTCAAGCTGCTCGAAAACATTTTTCGTTCCGTGAATATTGCGCTCGTCAACGAGCTCAAGCAACTCTGCTTGCGCATGAATCTCGACATCTGGGAAATTATTGATAGTGCAGCTTCGAAGCCCTTTGGTTTCATGCCTTTTTATCCTGGTCCGGGCCTTGGCGGCCACTGCATCCCCGTCGATCCTTATTATCTTTCGTGGAAGGCGCGCGAATACGACTTCGCTACGCGCTTTATCGAACTGGCCGGCGAAATCAACATGGCCATGCCCTATCACGTGGTGGATGCCGTTGCGGCCGCACTCAACGAGCGGCAGATGAGCTTGAAAGGTTCGAAGATTTTGCTGCTCGGCGTCGCCTATAAGAAGGATGTGGACGACCTTCGCGAATCTCCCTCTTTGAAGCTCCTCGAGCTTCTTACCCAGAGCGGCGCCCTGATGGACTACAACGACCCCTATTTCCCCGCGCTCTTCAAAATGCGCCATTACGATTTCTCGAAAATGCGCTCGGCTGAGCTTACGCCGGAGCATCTGGCGGCTTACGATTGCGTACTCATCGCCACAGACCACTCCAGCTACGATTACGACGCGATCGTGCGCCACTCGAAGCTGGTTGTGGATTCCCGCAACGCGACGCGGCGCGTGACAGCAAATCGCGAAAAAATAGCACATTGCTGATCGCCCTATGTTGGCTGGCTGGGACTGGACTAACGTTTTTATGGCTCAAAGCTTCCTTTTCTGGGTTGAGCTAAGCCGTTATTTATCAATCGCATAGAGCAGAAGTCCATTGTTTACTTTCCCGGCGGACCTGTCCTTTCGTTCCATTGCGGTTCCTTGACGCCAACGTTAACTTAGCTTCAGTCATGAGCGCCCCACTTTCAGCACCTGCCCAAAATCAATCCTGGACTCCGGACCCGGGACGTCGCCGGAGCATGCGCGTCCTGTTAAGTGTGCCCATCCAGGCGTCGGGCAAATTGCCGGATGGCGTGGAATTCAAGGAAGAGGGCCGCACGCTGGTGGTGAATGCTCATGGGGCTTTGATTTCGTTGGGGTCGCCGGTTGTTGCAGGCCAGCACATTACCATCTTCAACAAAGCCACAAGCAAGTCCCTGGATTGCCGCATCGTTTATTTAGGAACTGCGCAGGGTGGAAGAACGCAGATGGGAATTGAATTTGTGAGACCCTCGCCTTCATTCTGGCAGATCGATTTTCCTCCGGACGATTGGGTCGTCCCGGAAAATTGATTTCCCCTGCCGCTAAAAAACGAATTCAAAATCACTTTATTGCGAAGCGGAAATAAGCTCAACGCGGACGCTTCCAAATTCCAATTCTGCCTGCATCAGGACGGGCGTCCGAGCGGGGTCTTGCGCGATCCAGGCCGAAAAATCAATTCCAGACATTTCCTTCCCGTGCTGAAACACTCTTAGCGCAACGCGCGTCGCAGAAAAATTGCCTCCCGCCACGCTCACTTTTTCGCTCGCCACTTCCTGGGTCGCGCGGAGTTCATACACATTCCGTCCGTCGTAGACGGGCGCGCGCCACTCCGGCGTCTTCTGCCAGTCAATCGTCCGCAGCGCATAAAGGGCGCCCAAGGGATCAAGCGTTCCAGGCAGGACTATGACCCCGGGTCCGGGAGCCTTGCTTGCCTCGCCATCGAGCAGGAAATACAGCACCTGGTTCCGCTGCGGACGTCCCATTTCATTCAAGTAAGATTCAAATTGGCGGCTCCGGCCCATTGAAACGTCGGCGTAGGAATCGAATTCGTCGTCGATCGGGAAAAGATTGCGGGCCGTCCCAAGGGAGTGAATGTTGGCCTGGAAATGCCAGGTTTGATTTCCGTAGAGGTCGCGCTGTTCGGGGATGCTGAGCTGAACCGTTGCGCCGCTGGTGAAGACAGACCAGCCCGCTTGATAATTCAATTTTTCGCCCGCCTTGAATGGGGCGTGTAACTGATTAATAGGGTTAGGCTTAGCGTTCTTTGCTTTGCTGGGGTTATGCTGGGCGGCCTGAAACTCAGCCACTCCGGCGCTCAAATCAACGCCAGCCAGTGAAAGGCTTCCCAGGAAGGATATCAGGACCGCCGCCCATAGTTTTCTGTCCAACCAGTGGGTGGAAGTGTTCATCGCCGCGAGTGAAAGACCTTTTTGCCGATCATGAATGAGCTCAGAATAATGTCACTCAGTAAAGCGAGCATCCATCTTGATTCTTGCCCGCTCGAAGCCTGCTGAGTTATCGTTAAAGCGTACCCGAAAGGCTATTCGCGAACCAGACATTCTCGGGGTCTGATGCGAAATCCAGCCCCGTTCCTTGCTACCGCTCCAAGCCAAGGAGAATTTCCCTAATGCGCTACGTCGTAACCGGCGGTGCAGGATTTATCGGCTCGAACGTCGTGGACGAGCTTGTTCGTCGCGGCCATAACGTAACTGTATTGGACGATCTTTCCACCGGGAAGGAATCGAATCTCGCGCACATCCGCGGCAAGATTGAATTCCTCGTAGGCACCATCACGGACCTGGCCGCGGTGCAGTCCGCGTGCAAGGGAGCCGACTACGTGATCCATCTGGCCGCGCGCACTTCCGTCCCGCGTTCGGTGAATGACCCGCTGGAAACGAATCATGTAAACATTGACGGAACACTGAACCTGCTGGTAGCAGCGCGCGACGCAAAAGTGAAGCGCTTCGTTTATGCCGCTTCTTCCTCCGCATACGGCGAGACGCCGACGCAGCCAAAAGTGGAAACGATGCCCTCGCTGCCGATATCGCCCTACGGCGTCTCAAAATACGTCGGCGAACTTTACGCGCAAGTTTTTGGACGCAACTATGGCCTCGAAAACGCTTCCGTAAGGTATTTCAACGTCTTTGGCCCGCGCCAGGACCCCACGTCGCAATATTCCGGCGTGCTTTCGCGGTTCATGCTTGCCGTGATCGAAGGCGAGCAGCCTGTGATTTATGGTGACGGCGAGCAATCCCGCGATTTCACCTATATCGAAAACGTTGTGGATGTGACTCTACGCGCCTGCGAATCGGCCGGCGCATCGGGGCTGGTTTTCAATGGCGGCACCGGTGCGCGCATCACCCTGAATGAAGTATTGAAGCAGTTGGAAAAAATCACCGGCAAGCATCTGCAGGCGAAGTACGAACCGCCGCGCGTCGGCGACATTCGCGATTCGCAGGCCGATATTTCGCTCGCGGGCAAGATCCTCGGCTACCACCCGTCCATTGCCTTTGAGGCGGGCCTCGAACGCACTTGGCACTGGTACAAAACCGCCTACGCGAAAAAATAGGGAAGCACTAAATGTCCGGCTTTTTGTCCCTCGTTAGGCGGACGTAAGATGAGCGGGAAGTTCCGTCAGGCAATCCAGCATTAAATCCGGAGGATGTGCGCGCATTCCGTCCACACCCAATCCGTAGCTCACTCCACAGGCCCAAATACCAGCGTTTCGCGCGGTGCGCACATCCACGTCGGAATCGCCAATCATCATGGCCTCCCGCGGCGCCGCCTGAAAATCGCGCAAGAGTATTTCCACGCCCATGGGAACCGGTTTCTTTGTTGCAAAACTATTCCCTCCGTATACGAATTGGAAATAGCGCGAGAGGTTGAGCCCATCGAGGATCGCCTTGCTGAATACCACGGGCTTATTCGTCAGCACCGCCATCGGACGCTTTTCCAGCAACGCAAGCGCCTCGCGCACCCTGGGATATGGCACGGTATTGTCCAGCATGTGCGCACGGTAGTAGGCCAGGAAGAATGCGAGCGCATCATTCGCTTCCGCATCCGTGGTCCCGTCGCCAAGAGCGCGCCGCACCAGCATGGGAGCGCCGTTCCCTACATAGCTGTAAACGGTTTCGTGGGGCAACGCCGCGCGCCCTTTATGTTCGAGCATCGCGTTCACGGCATGCGCGAGGTCCAGTTTCGAATCAATCAGCGTCCCATCCAGATCGAAAATCAGAACCCGGACACTGGCAAATCGCGCGGAAATCTGATTCACAGCCCGCCGCATACGCCACGGTCACTCATACCGCAACGCCTCCATTGGATTGATCCGCGCAGCTCGCCATGCTGGAATGAAACTTGCAACCAGCGCTACACAGAAGATTGCCACCACGACTCCCAAAAAGACTATCGGGCTGGTTGCCTTGATTCCGAACAGCAAAGTGCCCAGCAATCGCGCGACCCCCAAAGCGGCTCCCAGCCCTGCGATCGCTCCGATCGCAACAAGACGCAGCCCCTGCGAAATAACGAGCCGGAGTGCGTCCAGACGGCTGGCGCCGAGGGCGAGCCGGATGCCGATTTCCTTTGTGCGCATCACAACACTTCTCGACAGCAATCCATACAGTCCCATCACCGTGAGCAACAACGCAACACCCGCGAAACTTGACGACAGAAACGCGAGCATCCGCTCGCGCTGTAGATGCACGCTCACAAGTTTGTCAAATGTGAAGACGGTCGGCGCTTCCGCCACTGGAGCAAACTTTTGTACCGCTTCGCGAATCGCGCGCGTTGCCGCGGCGGCATCGGAGCTTCTGGCGATAACGAAGAGATCGCTGCCTATTCCATCCTTGCGAGCCAGCGTGTAAATCATTCGCGGCGCTTCTTCGCGCAATGAGTGAAACCGCGCGTCGGCGGCGACGCCGACCACCCGGAAGGAATCGCTGGGGCCGGTCGGCGGCTTGCCGTCATTGGATTTGCCGGTATACACAAATTGGCCCAGCGGGTCCTGGTCCGGAAAGAAAAATCGGGCAGCCGCCGCACTCAACACACATACCTGCTCGCCGGCATTGTCCGCGCGAGCGAATCCGCGCCCATTCAAAATTTTCGTTCCCATGGCGGGAAAATAGTCGGGCGTGACGGTTTCAGGCCACACAGTCATGTCTCTGTGAACCACACCGCTCCTAGGGACTGAAAAATAGTCTCCCGCGCCCCACCAACCATTAATAGGAGGCGAGGACATGGCAGCAGCCGCCTGAATCCCTGGCGTCTGCTCCACAGCTTCCGCAATTTTCTCTACATCGCGAGTTGAGTCTGCGAATTTCATTTTTGCCGCAGTCATATCGAGTTCGCCCATCACCAGGCCATCCGCGCGGAAACCGGAATCATCCGCAAGTAAATGGACGAAAGACCCTCCGAGCAAGCTTGCGGCCGCGAGCAGCGTGACGCTGACGGCGACCTGCACAGGCACGATCCATTTTCCCATTCCTTTTGAGAATGAAGTGGGCGCCCCTTGTTTCATTCCGAGCATCGGCGAAACGGCGCTCGCGCGTGAAGCAGGCCACACTCCAGCAACCAAAGCGGACAAGACAGTTATGCCGGCCGTGAATGCGAGGACGATCAACTGCGGCTTCAGCTCTAGCGGTGGCGGCTGCCCTATCGCGGCGAGCATGGACACAAGATACTGTGCCCCCATCCAGCCGAGGGCAATTCCTGCAATCAATCCAACACCCGCGACGATCGCTACTTCGACGAGCACCTGTTGGAATAGCCTGCGTCGTTGAGCTCCCAATGCACTTCGCACGGCGAATTCCCGGAGTCTTCCGCTCACGCGAGCCAGCACAAGCAATGCGGCATTCGCGCAACAAAGCAGCATGAGCAATCCCGCCAGGATTTCCAGGGCAATTAGGGGTTGGCTATAAGCGGAGCGCAGCGTCGACCGGCCTCCGTGGCCGCTTTCCACTCCCAGGCGAAACTTGGAGAAAAATCCCCCCAGATAGCTGTGCGTTGGATCGGCTTCGTTATGAATGATTTCCTGCGTCGCTCGAAGGTTTGCCCCGGCCGTGCGTACAGACTCGCCCGGCTTGAGCCTTCCGATCAACGTGAGCCAAAAACTCCCGCCGAAATGCCGGTACGAATCCGGGGCGTTCAGCACTTCTTCAAATGAAAGTGGCAGAACAATATCCGAATGTCGTTCGGGCAGAAGACCGTCGAAGCCCTGTGGCAATACGCCAATCACGGTGACCGTCTTTTCATTGATGTCGAGCACGCGGCCCACAACATCGCTGCTCGCGCCGAAATGCTGCTTCCAATATGCATAGCTCAAGAGCGTCTGATATCCATTGGGTCCGCCGCCTGGCACATCATCCTTGTCGCTGAATGTCCGTCCCATCAGGGGCTGCAATTCGAGAACCTGAAATGCGTTGCTCGACGCGAGCGCTCCTTGCACGCTGGCCACGGCGCCGTTCGTCTTCACGGAAAATTCGGTCGTGTTCCAGCCAAGAATGTCTTCCACGCTCGTCTCATGCTTTCGCAAAGAATCGTAGACAGGCCCGGAGAGTCCCAGGTCCTGATCGCCGTTGCGAAATGTGTAGCGCACCAGCTGTTGAGGGTTGGGTACGGGCAAGCTCTTCAAAATGACGGCATAGGTGAGCGTGAAAATAGTCGTGTTCGCGCCGATGCCGAGGGCGAGCGTCAGCACGGCAATTGCGGTGAAGCCCGCAGATTTGCGCAGCGTGCGCGTGGCGTAATGTACGTCTTGCCACAGCGATTCGAAGAACGCCAAGCCACGCGTGTCGCGCACCGATTCCTTGATCTGTTCGGCGCCGCCCAGTTCCAGCCGCGCGGAGCGATGGGCCTCTTCGCGCGTCATGCCCCGGCTGATATTTTCTTCGGCAAGCATTTCCAGATGAGTTTGCAATTCCTCATCAAGCGTGTGATCGAGCCGCTGCCTCGCGAAAATCGACCGTAAACGCATCGCCAGTATTTTCAGCCAGTTCATTTCACGCCTCCTTGGCCCCTTGCAGCAATCGCGTGATCACTTCCGCCATCCGTTCCCAGTCTTGTTTTTCCACGGCGAGTTGTTTGCTACCGGACTTCGTGAGTGCATAAAATCGCGCACGGCGGTTATTTTCCGAAACGCCCCACTTCGAACGAATCCATCCTCGCTGTTCCAGACGGACCAGTGCGGGGTAGAGCGTGCCCTGATTCAGCTGCAAGAGGTCGCGGGATACCTGCTGAATTCGCCGGGCGATGCCGAATCCGTGCAACGGTCCAAGCGTATCGAGCGTTTTCAGAACCAGCAGGTCGAGCGTGCCTTGCAGCACTTCGCTACGGCTCCCCGTGATCATGGCTTCTCCTGTAGATGGTCAACAGCAAGATAGGCTGGCATCCTGTTGACTGTCAACAGGAAAGGCGAGCAAGGCGGCGTTCAGCGGTTTAAAGCTCCGCCATGGGAGGCGGAGGCCGCCGAGGCGGCTTGCAGCATGTCCGGTGTAGTGTTGAGCGTGATGCGCACCAGTCGGTCCTGATGCGACACGTCCACACTCCTCAGGAAGGCTTTTGCGAACGCAACCTGTTGCTTCGTCATACGGCTCCGCGTGTGAGGGTCGGAGAGAGCCACCGACCCGTACATGCGGGCGATATCAAGGAGCGTGGAAATCTCCAGGGCATTCTTTATCGAGTCGCACTCGGCGTCCAGCGCAAGCAGGATGTCGTTGCCCTGCGGTTTGCCGGAAAGCGAAAGAGCGCGGATGCTGCGCACAACTTTGTCGGCCTCCGAAAAGTTGCGGAAATTCTCGTAAAAACTTTCCGAAAGATGGTCCAGCCGTGCCACTCCAAAAAACGGAGCCCCGGCCACGCGATCGATGCGCGCTTGCATCGCCGCGTCGCGCGCCTGGGGCGCCGCCTCGCCAAGCAGCGCGTCGCCTGCCTTTCCGCTGGCGATCACAATTCGATTGGCGGAAAGGAATTGAAAAGCGATCGGAGGCTCGCCAGGCACTTCATAAATAGTACGCGATCCTCTTGTTTCGATGTGACCTGTGCGAAGCGCGTAA
>Ga0070765_100001614_pt1 | contig 13898 bp, 15 predicted proteins | sample HubBroMetageWFT5_FD_71516 | JGI IMG/M metagenome (GOLD analysis project Ga0070765, IMG submission 71516) | Warmed and freeze-thawed soil microbial communities from the Hubbard Brook experimental Forest, New Hampshire - Hubbard Brook CCASE Soil... | ecosystem: Environmental > Terrestrial > Soil... | reverse complement strand
CGGGTAGGACCTAGCCAATACTGGCCGGTACCAGTGAGTCGTTGGATGGCAGGTTCTGAGCCAGCCAGATCAAGCTGAACGACCGGTGGGGCTTGGAATTCCCAATCCGATAGTAACGGTAACAACGTGCTTGGTAGTAATGGGGCTAGTGCTTTTGGATTGAGCGCGGAATGAAGTCGCAAGCGAAATTCTTGTGGCCGATCAATGAGTTCGCCGGTCAGAGTTCCGGTGCGATGCGTCAGCTCTACATTAGAGACCATCCAAGACTTGTCTTGCTTAGAGAATTCAGCGCGCAATCCTTGAAACGAAACTCCACGGACAGAGAATTGTTCCAAATTGAGCTTACCGATGATCTGCGGTTCCCAGTTTCGCCGCAGCACACCTTCCAATTCCAACTCGGGTGGCTGGACAAACTCCCATTCGCGTACCCAATCGAACCCAGACTCGTCTCGCAAGAGTTGCGCTAGATCGAGTGAGCTACGGATCTGAATTTTTTTTTCGCCGGTGGTGACGTCCCAGGTACCCTGAGCGAAAAATTCGCCGTGAGCGTCAGCTGCATGCAGCGAACGAAGAGAAAACCGCTGATTCTCGAAACTGAACTTAACCGCGCAATCCTTGAGCTCGGCACCATCCTTTTTTAATCGGGGAGCAATCAAGCTGCCATCATTGATTCGCCAGTCACGCGGGTTTGCCAGGTCCATTTGAAAAGAGAAACTCAAGGTCGCCGGCTCGGGATAGCGCATCCGGCGCAGCTCACGGAACAGAGTGGCGATAAACTTGACGGTGGTATCGGACGGGTCAGGGTCATTGGCGACCTCAGAAACCGCAGTGGAGAGGTTTTGCGGGTGGATAAGCGTTGCCACCGCATTGATGCGAATTCCGTACAGTAGCGCCGACGCCTGCCGCACTTCGATCCGTCCTGGAAACAAATAAATCCGGGCATGAAAATCGGTAACCCGTACTTTGCCGGCTTGCGGTGATCTAAAATTCAACGGAACCTGAAGACTCGCTCCACTGAGGTCCACAGAATTGAGCGCCGGCTCATGTTGGAACAGGTTTGCGTAGTTGATATCGAGAGAGACCTGATTGATCTCAGCGAGCAGGCTCTCTTCGTGTTCGTTGTTAAAAATTTGTACGTCTCGTGCAATCAAGCCTCGGAACGGATCCAAAGTGATTTTGCCGATGTCGATAGTCAGGCCGTAGCGAGCAAACTCTTTTTCCAGGAGAGAACGCCAGTGACGTCCTAATCCCTTGGTGTATCCGTACCAACCGAGCCAGACTAACCCGGCACAGACCAGCGCTAGAAACAGCCAGCGCGTCACCCGAAGGAATCTCCGAAACATCAGGGGAGATCATCGATCAAAGTAGCGATTAGGGAAAGGGCCGGTGTTTGAATCAGTGAGAGGTGAGAGGTGAGAGGCCTGCCCTGAGCAAGCTTTAAGCGCGTCGAAGGGTGAGAGGCTTCGGTGTTAGGTACTGAACACCGGCCCAGCAAAGTCGGCTCTGGCAACGGCCAGACGGGTACGGAGATACGTTCTTTTTGCGTAGCGAAGGACAAAACGTTGTTCCTGCTGGGTCCTTTTCACCTTTCACCCTTCGACGCGCTCAACGCTTGCTCAGGGCAGGCCTTTCACTTTTCACCCCTTTCCGGACGCACCCAACGGTCTGGCGTCGAACGAACTATCAGCGGAAAAGGGAAAAATCGAATAAAGAAGCTTTCCAAGATGGCCCATTATTTGCTAAACAATAAGTCCCGATGATTCAAGCGAACTGTCGGGCCAGGTTTACTGCTCAGGATTTCGAATTTGTGATCCGAGTTCTTGGGCGGGACAGCCGGCAACAAGTCAGCCTAGTCGAACTGTTAACGGATCCTGAATCCCGGGATCAAATCTTGGACCACGAGAGTCTCTACCGTGCGATCCTCGAAAATACGGGCAACCTGACCATTTCGCCGCAGTTTTACTTTTATATCTTGGCGAGATTGGTCCTACGCCGTGTCGGTATCGAGGACCGGACGCTCACTGATTACGTGGCGGCTCTGCTGGAGAAGTTCTCGAGTACGCGCCAGATGCGCGGACCGCTTCCCGAAGCGCCGGCTACTTATTTGTCGGATTTGCTCTTTGCCCTAAAAGGCGCCTCGAAGTACCAGGCTTTTTTGATTCAAACCCACGTGGGCAACTACGCCCTTTTCGTAACCGGCATTTTTCACGAGAATATCGAATCGCGCCGGCAGCGGGGAGCACCCAGTTGTTCGTTTTACGAGGAACTGGGAAAGACCAGTTTCCATGCAGCGGCCGCACATGGCGTGGCTAAGAAGTTCGAGCTCGGTCCCGTTTTCGAGACACTAGCAGACCGTTTTCGAGACTGTCGTTTGGCTTTGAACAAACTGGCAGACGAGCTGGTTGACCTTGGTGATCATCGTTATTGCCAACCTTGATTTGCATATGAACCCTACGCTTTTCAACGAATTGCAGCGTTTGTTTGAGCGCACTTACGCGAGTGTCGGGATTAATCTGGAAGATTGTTTGATTGATCATTCGCGTTGCTCGCAATTGACGCGTCTGGCCGGCGCTGCTTCACGAGAATTGAGCGATCTAGCGCGCACTTTCCTTCGGACCGCTGACGATCGACTCTACGTTGGCATCTATTATTCCAGCTGGCTGATCGAACAGCTGGAGAAGTACGATCCTCGATCCGGTCTTTCGAATTCGAACATCCGATCGCTCATCATGTTCGTTGAAGAGATCAATCACGCCTTACATGCTGCCCTGCAGTTCAAGGCCGGATTGCGTCGTATTGATAGCGAAGACTTTGCTCGTAACCTGGAGCTGCAAGGCCTCGTAGACACCTATCTCGTTCTACTGCTGTACGTGGCATTTTTCCGCCGCAGCCAGAGGGTGTCTCGAACCGATCGACGTTGGCTCCGGTTTCACTTGTTCGAATCGCGGTCTGGCAATGCTTATCAGGACGCCAATTTGCGGGCCCGTTACATGGAAACGAGTGAGCTCGCGTCGCAATACACTCATTTTCTTGATTCGTTGAACGGAGTGCGTCGGGTCGAAGAAATTCGAAATTTCCATACGCTCAGTTACGAACAGAAAAAGAGGCATATCTTGGCGCTTATGAATGGGCCCGCCGAAGCGGGTTAAGGGTTTGCAGTTTGCAGTTTGCGGTTTGCGGTTGGCAGTTAGAGGCCGGTTGTCAGGGTTGATGGTCCGTTTTCCAGGCTTGTCACATCTGCGAGCTACGGTCGGATGGGACTTACGTGACTTATGGGAATGGTCTGAGCGCGACGCGTTCCCTGAACCGCAAACTGCCAACCGCAAACTGCAAACTGCCAACTGCTAACCGCAAACCCGTCGTTGACCTGGACCCACATCTTCCTCTACAACCCATTCAGCATGAAGATTTGGATTAACCGCGCTGGTCAAAATCTTGGCACCTACACGCTTGAGGAAGTCCAACGCGGCCTGGATCAGGGACAGTACGTCGCCACCGATCTCGCCTGGCAAGAAGGCATGGAGAGCTGGAAACCGCTTTCCGAATTTCCCGGAGTAAGAATCCCGGCGGCACCGATCGAACCGGCAACTCCGGTTTATCCTACCCCGCCAACTAGCGATGCGATCGTCCCGAGCGTGAGCCGGCCTGATGTAGCGCCGGCCTGGGAACGCCGCCCGGAAGCGAAGATATTTCCAGCATTCTTCATGACCATCCGGGACGTATTATTCGAACCCCATTTGACGTTTCCGCGGATGCCAGTCGATGGCCGCTTTATGCCGCCGACAACTTTCTTACTGATGCTGCAGTTCACGGTGGGCCTAATTTCTTTCGTTATTTGGATGGCGATCCAAATGGTCCAGCTCCCTTACTATACCCAAGCTTGGGAACGTTCAGAAGAGCTGAGGAATATTAACTTCCCGGTTTGGAGCCTCGCTATTCTGATCCCCGGAGCCTTCATTCTGGGCGTGGCGATTTGGTTGGGATTCAATTTCTTGATGGCCGGAATCCACCACCTGGTTCTAATGCTGTTAGGAGGAGCGAACAAAGGATACAACGCAACTTATAAGGTTATCTGTTATTCCTACTCCGCCCAAGTCTTTAACCTGATCCCAATCTGCGGCGGTTTCGCGGTAATCCCGTTCTATTTCGTGGCCAGCATTATCGGATTGTCGAAGGTCCACGGCACGGAAGGATGGAAAGCCGCCGTCGCCATGTTAGCGCCGTATGTGCTTTGTTGTTTGATGGTCGGGGGACTTTACGCAGGGATCTTCGCGATGATTTTTTCACATAGCCAGCAATCGTGAAACTCGGCTGGGTTACGACGCGGCCGTTAGCTCCGGGTGAGACGGATTTCGAACCCTGGTTTTTATTCGCGTCAGCAACCTTTGGAATTGGGTGTCTGGTATGGCTGACACTCAAATTACCATGGCCGGTCTGTTGGTTTCGCCACTCGTTTGGGGTTCCTTGCCCGACCTGCGGTGCAACTCGGAGCGCCCTAGCGTTGGCCCATGGCAATATCGGGTTAGCGTTTCACACCAATCCCTTGATGTGCCTCGTGTACCTGGGTGTGCTGGTTTTTGATCTCTACGCTCTGACGGTACTGGTTTTCCGGATGAAACGGCTCAGGCTAGAGCGCCTCCCACTGCAGATCCAACGTATATTGCGTGTGATAGCGGTTAGCGTGGTGATAGGCAATTGGGTCTATTTGCTCTCCTATCTTCGTTAGATCGTTTGAAACCGTTGGTTCTGGCGGGCGGCGCCTGATAGAAAAGCGCGGACTCACTTCCTGTTGTTGAGCGCAGAATAGCTCAAGCGCGCTTAAACCGAAGCGATCCATTTCTGCTAAAGCCAAGTCTTGAGTGTTACAATCCCGACTGAGATGACCGAGGATGACGCGTTCCAAATGGTCACCCGCAATCTCTGCTACTAAGGTGGCCGCTGCGCGATTTGAGAGGTGGCCGTGCCGCGAAAGGATCCGCTGTTTCACTGACCACGGACGTTTCGGATCATCCTGCAGCTTCCGTTCATCATGATTGGTCTCAATCAGCAGCGTATGCACTTCCCGGAGCCGTTCCCGGACCAGCTTAGTAGCAAAACCGAGATCGGTCAGAAACCCAACTGAGCCGTACCCGCTGGAAGCGATAAACCCGACTGGATCCACAGCATCGTGCGGCACATAAAAAGTCTGCACATCCAGATCCCGAATCGTAAAAGAAGAGCCGGTGCCGAATATGGTCCAGCCCGCGTCTGTCCCAATTCCTTGTCCTTTAAGGGCTTCCGCGGTTAACCGGTTACAATAAATCGGTACCTTGAACTTACGGGTGAACACGTCCAGCCCGGCGACATGATCACTGTGCTCGTGGGTGAGGAGAATGGCATCCAAGGTTTCCGGGGCAACACTCAGGGCCTCTAATCGGTGGCAGATCTGCCTCGCGCTGAAGCCGATGTCGACCAGTATCCGGCAATTCTCTGTCGTGATAAGAGCACTGTTTCCGCTACTACCACTTCCGAGAATCGCGAGCTCGAACACAGCGTCCTTCATATCGCAGATCTTCGGGTGTGCCAAGCAAGAGTATTCGAAAAAACGCAATATTTTGTGTTTTTGAGGATAGGAACGTCCATTTGTAGTGTGAACAGGCGGGAAGGATCCCATCGTTCGCAGCCGGTCCCCGGTAGCGGCGACTGTCTTAGGAGGTCTGCGATGTGCCCGAACTTATCGTGGATCCGGAGCGGTAGGTATGCCGTGGCTCCAACGCGCAGTCGCCATCCCAGCGCTCGGATGGCGACTGCGCGTTGAGTTAAGCCGCGTTGAATCGCTCCGGTTCAATTGTTAAGGCAATGAACGACATAGACTTTTGGGACAGTCGCCGCTACCGGGCGTGGGCATTGAACACCACAGATCGGGATCCCCCGGCTGCCGGACCGCTACTGGCGCCAGATGACCTCACCCCGACCGCTTTTTGCCTGCACCGTCCTCAACGCCGTGTTATCTCCAACAGCCGATGCTTGCGTTTCCGGAAGCCAGAACTGTTGCCATCTTAGGAGATACTCATGGCCTGTTTCGACCGGAACTGGCGGAACACCTGTCGGGAATCGATTTGATCGTGCATTCGGGAGACGTTGGGCAAGTAACGGTTCTCCACCGGTTGAAACAATATGCTCCAGTGATAGCAGTTCGCGGAAACGTTGACGATCATCTCGATGGGTTACCTGAAACCGAGCTGATATCGATTCGTGGGCGCCTGATCTACATCCTCCACGTGTTAGCCAATCTGGATTTGGATCCGGCCGTGGCGGGGTTGGCGATGGTTGTGTCCGGACATTCACATCAGCCTTTGATCCGGACGACAAAAGGCGTGCTTTACGTGAATCCTGGTAGCGTCGGTCCGCGCCGATTTAAACTGCCGGTTTGCTTTGTGTGCGCCGAATTCGGTGAGAGAGATATTGAAACGCGTCTGATCCAGCTTGCCGCGTAAGGAGATTCACCGGTGCCAGAGCTTGCTGAAGTGGAACATAATCGCAAGGTGTGGGAACGCGGCCGAGGACGGAAGGTTTTGTCGGTCGCGGTCAAAAATCCCCGGTCACCCGTTTGGCGAGGGGCTCGCTCGCCAGCCTTTGTATCGGCGTTGACCGGCAAGCTGCTGACCGCTTCTGAAACCCACGGCAAACAGATGTTGTTTCAATTCGGACGTGAGACCTGGCTAGCAATCCACCTCGGGATGACCGGCCGACTAAGTGTACAAGCATCTGACTATCGCTTACAGAAACATGACCACTTGGCCCTCCGCCAAGCACAGCAATCGCTGGTTTTTTCGGATCAGCGGCGTTTTGGCCGGTTGCGACTGGCCCTAGGAGCAAACCGCCCGAGTTGGTGGACTCGGTTGCCACCGCCGATCCTTTCACCCGGGTTTACGAAAGGTTTGGTTGCGGCTTTCTGCGCCCGAAGAAAACGCACCCCGCTCAAGGCGCTACTTCTGATGCAAGAACGCTTTCCCGGGATTGGAAATTGGATGGCAGACGAGATCCTTTGGCGAGCCAGGTTGAATCCGAAGATTTTGGCAGGAGAGCTTTCCCCGGCTTTGGTAGCGAAACTCTATCGATCGATTCGCGGACTAACCAAGGCAGCACTGCAACAGATGGACGAAAATTGGGGATTCCCATCCACCTGGTTGTTTTCTCATCGCTGGGAAGCCGGCGGCCATTGTCCTCGGTGCGGAACGAAATTGGCTCGGGAAAAGATCGGCGGCCGTACCACCTGTTGGTGTCCCGTTTGCCAACCTCAGTTATCAAAATGACTCATAGCGCGGAAGAATTGATACCGTTCATCCAGCTCCGTTGCAGAGAGCATTTTCAATCGGTCGAGACTAAAAGATTCGACGCAAAAACTTGCCAGGATACTTCCGTGGACGACTGCGCGTTTGAGATCGGTGAACTCGATTACCGGGCGGCGGAGACTGGCCAGGTAACCGGCTAGACCTCCCGCAAAGGTGTCACCGGCGCCGGTCGGATCATTGATCTGTTCGATCGGATAGGCGCCACAGCTGAAGAACTCATCCTGCGACAGCAGTAAACAACCATGCTCTCCTTTTTTTACTGCGACGTACTTTGGGCCCAGGGCCAAGATCTTCCGGGCGGCTCGCACCAAGCTGTCGTCCTCGGTCAATTGCCGGGCCTCGCTATCGTTCAGGACCAGCAGATCGATCCGTTTCAGCAATTCCAATAACTCCGGGCGGGTGGTCGTGATCCAAAGGTCCATGGTATCAGCGACTACAAATTGCCGTTGGTCAACCTGGTCCAATACGTGGTTCTGGAGACTAGGCCCAATGTTGCCTAGCATGATGATCGAGCTCGCTCGATAAGCCGGAGGCAGAGTCGGTGTGAACGTCTCAAACACGTTCAATTCAGTGTACAACGTCTGCCGTTTGTTCATATCCGCCTCATATTCTCCGCCCCAATGGAATGTTTTTCCGTCCACAATCTGTAAGCCGGTCAGATCGATCTCCCTTTGCCGGAAGAGTTCAAGATGCGCTTTCGGGAAATCGGATCCAACGATGCCGACTAGGTTGACCCGATCAAAAAAGCTAGCGCTGACCGATGCGTAGGACGCTGAACCGCCCAATAGATCGAAACGTTTCTCAGTCTGGGTTTTGATGTCGTCGAGAGCTATAGAACCAACGATTAAGACTGGCATAAGGGTGAATTAGTGGAGCATCACCCGCGCCAATGCCAGCGGTTTTTAACGAGCGTGATCGAGCGGGAACGAGCGTGAACGCCGTGAACGAACGGCCGACACTGGTGCGACACCGGGCGATCGTTCGCGGCGTTCTCACTCGCTCCCGCTCGATCTCGCTCGTTTTTAGAGATCCGCCTTCACCGCTCTGACCTTGGCATACGGATCAGGGGCGGTCAGCAGATCTGACACAATGCAGACGCGTTCTACACCCGCTTCGGTCACTTTACGGAGATTGTTTTCTTTTATTCCGCCAATGCAAAAAATCGGAATCCGAACTTGAGCATGGAGTTTACGGAGGCAGGATAAGCCAACCGCAACTGCGTCCGGCTTGGTCGCTGTTGGGAATAAAGGACCATAGCCGATGTAATCAGCGCCCTCTTTTTCGGCGGTAATCGCTTGCTCAATGGAATGGGTGGACCGCCCGACAATAATTGGGCGGCCGGCTACCCGGCGCGCATCAGCGATACTGCCGTCTTCCTGCCCGAGATGACATCCCTCGGCCGGCACATCCGCCAATAGCTGAGGATAATCATTCAAGATAAAGGGTACACCAGCAGGCTGCGTGATCGCTACCATCACCTGGGCAATGCGCCGGACTTCATCTGTGGGCACCCCTTTGGCACGCAACTGTAGAAGGTCGATGCCGCCCCGGACCAATTTCTTGGTCATCTCGGTAACCGCATCGGGTTTGACGTATCCGAGATCGACAATCCCGTAAATAAAACAATGCTCTAATGCGTTCACGACTGGTGGACCTGTCTGCCAACTTCTACTTCGGTATATCTAAGTGTTTCATACCGACAAGCTTCTCCACGAAACCAGTATCGAATTCTCCGCGAAGAAAAGCAGCGTCCTGCATGATCTTCGCGTGAAACGGAATAGTGGTCTTGATTCCGGTGATGAGATACTCGCTTAACGCCCGCGCCATGCGCCGAACGGTTGACGGTCGATTCGAGCCGACACAGATCAGTTTGGCGATCAACGAATCGTAGTACGGCGGGACGACGTATTTCGAGTAAACGTGCGAATCGACTCGAACTCCACGGCCGCCCGGGGCATAGTACAAATCAATCGTTCCAGGAGAAGGCTGAAAATTGTTATCGGGATCTTCAGCATTAATCCGGCATTCAATGGCGTGACTACGCGGTTTGGCCTCGGCCACGTGCTCAGATAAATGCTCACCGGCAGCGATACGAATCTGCTCACGAACCAGGTCGCATCCATAAACCTCCTCGGTCACCGGATGTTCTACCTGGATTCGAGTATTCATCTCCATGAAATAAAAATCGCCGTTTTTATCCACCAGATATTCGATGGTACCGGCGTTTTCGTACCCAACGGAACCCGCGAGATCGACGGAACATCTACCCATCCGCTCCCGAAGATCAGCATCTAAGAGTTGAGATGGGCACTCCTCAACGATCTTTTGGTTTCGCCGTTGGATCGAACAGTCGCGTTCCCCCAAGTGCACGAGCCGTCCATGACTATCACCAATGACCTGAAACTCGATGTGATGCGGACGTTCGATCAACTTCTCGATATAAATCTCGCCATTCCCGAACGCTTTCTCGGCCTCAGTTCTGGCGGCGTGAAAGGCTTGAATCAAGCTCCCGTCGTTGTGGGCCGGACGCATACCCCGCCCACCGCCGCCAGCCACCGCTTTGAGCATTACCGGGTAGCCAATCTTTTTGGCGATGCGGAGAGCGTTTTTTTCAGAATCAACGATGCCGTCGCTACCGGGACACACCGGTACGCCCGCTTTGCGAGCCTGGTCGCGAGCGGCATTCTTATCCCCCATGGTGCGAATAGAGGACGGTGACGGCCCGATAAATTTGATGTTACAACTGGCGCACACTTCGGCAAAGTGAGCGTTTTCAGCTAGAAATCCGTAGCCGGGATGAATCGCATCAACATCCGTGATTTCAGCCGCGCTAATGATCCGATCGATCTTAAGGTAACTTTCTGCGCTCCGGGCCGGACCGATGCAGACAGCTTCGTCGGCTAGTTGTACATGCAATGAATCGCCGTCCGCCTCAGAGTAAATCGCTACCGTAGCGATCCCGAGTTCTTTGCAGGCGCGGATTATCCGGAGCGCAATCTCGCCCCTGTTAGCGATGAGGACTTTACTGAACACGCTACTTAACGCGGATCAACGGTTGGCCAAATTGTACCGGGGTACCATTCTCGACCAAGATCTCGACAACGACCCCTTTGATCTCGGCTTTTATCTCATTCATGACCTTCATGGCTTCGATGATGCAGACCAATGATTCTTCGTTGATCTCTTGTCCAACTTCCGCGTAAGGCGCGGAATCGGGCGAAGGCGCCCGGTAAAACGTTCCGACCATGGGGGACACAATTTCCTTTAGCGGTGTGGATGGACTTGTCGTCGAGGCTGGACCTTCGGCCACGTTCGCGGGTATAGGACCGGCATGCGGCAGAGGTGCGCTTCCTACGCTATGAGGTAGAACGACACTGGGGCTAGGCATTCGATGGGCTTCCAGCTCGATCTTGAACCCCTCGCGTTCCAGCTTAAAGACAGCCAGATCGTTCTTTTTCATCAAATCGATGATGGCTTTGATATCGTCGAGATCCAAAATGATATTCTCCTCGTTGTGGGGTGCATGTTATGCACCGGTAGGGAGATCGCGCAAGCAGCTTTGCAATTCAGGCGCATATCGTCACACTGTTTGAACACGCTCGCAAACATCGATTAATGACTGCCCAAAGAAATCGTTTGAACCGGCATGTGACCGCGCTACACGCCTGTCACCGGTGTCCGAACATGGCTTCCGGCCCCGTCAGCGGTGGGCCCGTAATCAGCCGAGTTATGCTGGTTGGGCAGGCGCCGGGAGTAAAAGAACCGCTCCTGGGAAAGCCGTTCGCGTGGACAGCAGGCAAGACATTGTTCAAATGGTTCACCGATACGCTCGCCGTCGACGAAGATTGTTTCCGGTCGACCGTTTATATGGCAGCCGTTTGCCGTTGTTTTCCCGGCAAGACCGCTGCCGGTGGCGATCGAGTACCTTCTAAGGATGAAGTAGCCAATTGCCGCGAATGGTTAACTGCAGAAATAAAACTACTATTGCCTGAGCTCGTTATCCCGGTTGGAAAACTGGCGATCGCCCAATTTATCGACCCTGTGCCACCGCTTACGGACTTGATCGGCACACAGCGAACGCTGGAAAAATTCGGACACAGGTTCGATATCGTCCCGTTGCCACATCCCTCAGGCGCTTCGCCTTGGCACCGCATCGAACCTGGCAAAACCCTGACTCGCCAGGCACTGGAACTCATAGGTGATCATCCAGGCTGGAAGAATCGGGTGAGAGGTTTGGGAGGTGAAAGAACTTCCTCGGTTGCCGTCCAGCGGCTGTCGGACTTGGAATGACGCAACTATCTTCCGGTAGCGGCGACTGTCCCAGCAGGTCTGTGGTGTGCCCAACCTTATCGTGGATCCGGAGCGATACGTTAGTCGTGGCTCCAACGCGCAGTCGCCATTCGAGCGCTCGGATGGCGACTGCGCGTTGGAGTTAAGCCGCGTTGAATCGCTTCGGTTCAATAGTTGGGCGATGAACACCACAGCCTCCGAAGGACAGTCGCCGCTACCGGGAGGCGTGCTTAGACCCAAGGCCGTATCACGACGCTCCTTCAATCACCGACCAGATTGTACGCACGGCCAAGCTAGCCGCATTGACGTTGTGAACTCGAAAAATGCTAGCTCCCGCCTGCATCCCAGCCACGACACACGCAATTGTCCCGGGATCCCGGTCTTTGGGATCCGGCAGGTTCAGTACCTCGCCGATCACAGTCTTCCGGGATACCGGTAATAGGATTGGGCGTTCGAGCCGGGTCAATTGATCCAACTCGCGAAAGATCCGCAGATTGTCAGCGCGTTGTTTGGCGAAATCGATCCCAGGATCAATAATGATCGCTTCGTGGGGGACTCCGCCTTTGCCCGCTTCCGCCATTTTGCGCGCAAAGAAGTCGGCGAGCGTCCGCATAATGTCCGGATATTGCACATGCAGATGAGGGACCTTCGGTTGACCTATTGAGTGCATGATGACCAGCGCGGCGCCAAACTCTGCTGCGGCGGCAGCGTTTTCGTCGCTAGCCAGCGCGCCGATGTCGTTGACGATGTCGATTCCTTGTGGAACCAACGCGCGTACGACCGGTGTCCGCCAGGTGTTGAGCGAAAGCATGGGCGGGAAAACTTGCTCTTTATCGACGGGTTCAATGCGTTCATGACACTCCGCGAATCTCTTAATGAACGGTGTCAGGCGGTAAATTTCGTCTGCCACCGGAATTGGGCTGCGATTTGTTCGCGCACTTTCACCGCCCACATCGATTATATCCGCGCCAGCCTTGATCAAACCGCCGGCGTGAGCAATCGCTCGATCCACATCCAGGCTGCCATCACCGGAAAAGGAATCGTCGTTGATGTTAACAATACCCATTACCAAAGGCCGGCGCGGGAACTGGATTTGATAGCGCTGCGTTCTAAGAAGCATCGTTAGGGTTCGGCTTGAGGCTCGGCGAAGATCGGCAAATGGGGCCTAGGTGACTCAGTTGACTGACAGAACGTTGGGGTCGGTATCAGTCTTTCGGTGAGCACGGGCGGATGTTGCGATCGATGAACCGGTTCCTCAAAGCTCCACGGTAGATCGTTCACGTCGTAACCAACGCGCTACCTGCCGATAACCGGCTTCGCGCGCTCGAGCAGTGGCAACTTCAAACCCGGCGCCGAGCTCACCGGGTGAATGCGAGTCGGAATTGATGACAAGCGGAACACCGGCTTGGCTGGCCAACTCCAAAAATTCTTGGGCTGGATAAATCTCTTTGGCAGGTTTGCGAAGTCCGGCCGTGTTAATCTCGAAAGCCACATTCGCTTCCCGCAACGCTTCGACCGCTGGTCCATAATAACGCCGAAGATCGCCTTTGGGCTGATAGCCGAATTTCTTAGGCAAATCCGGATGGGCAACGAAGTCGAATAACCGGCTACGAACACATTGGTTGAACAACTCCCAATATCGATCCCAAATCGATTCTACGGAATCCTCAGTGAACCGAAACAGATGCTTGGGATTGTCGACGTCCCAGCCGGACGCAAGATAATGCACGCTACCGATCAGGTAATCCCACTCTGCCATACCCGCGAGCTCCTCGATCCAGCTTTCTCTGCCGGGAATAAAGTCGCATTCTAAACCGAGCCGGACAGGGAACCCGGAAGCGCGGGCTTCCGCGACAAAATCCAGGTAGTGCGGCAACTCATCAAGATTCATCCGCCAGTCATCAAAAGGTTCTGGCATCGGGTTATGATCGGAAAAACCAATCTCGGCCAGGCCAGCGCGTCTGGCTGCATCAATGAACTCAGCTGGCGTGCCCTCCGCGTGCCGGCAGAGAGGAGTGTGCACGTGGTAATCGGTAGCCTGTCCCATCGGAGCATTCTATCTCGCGCAGGAAACAGAAAGGAGCAAGCCTGGCTAAGAATAACTGTAGGGAGGTGGCCGAAGAGTAATCCGGTAGGGCGAAAAACTCGGCGCGCAGGACAGAGTTCGGTTCTTCAGGTTACTGCGCGCCGGTTTTGAGCCGTTCCGTGTGTGTTCCAACCCGACTCGGTTATGTAGATGGGCGAATCGTTGACAGCACGGGGAGTACAAAGCTG
>Ga0070765_100001613_pt1 | contig 13903 bp, 16 predicted proteins | sample HubBroMetageWFT5_FD_71516 | JGI IMG/M metagenome (GOLD analysis project Ga0070765, IMG submission 71516) | Warmed and freeze-thawed soil microbial communities from the Hubbard Brook experimental Forest, New Hampshire - Hubbard Brook CCASE Soil... | ecosystem: Environmental > Terrestrial > Soil... | reverse complement strand
CACCGAAGATAAATCCGGCAACTTCAGATTGGCTTCGCCACCCGCCGTTTCCGGCGCCGTGCGCGCCTGCGCCCCGGCCGCGCTAAATAAAATCGCGGTACACCCCGCCGCGCCCACTCGTCGGGCCCGACATCCCAGCTTCCACAGCATTTGCAGCACTTGCCGCATTATTCGCCCCCCGCCATAGGCACTTTGGCGCACATGTAAGCCCGTACTTGTACCGACATTCTTCCTCCGGATGAAGACTCCTTAATCGGGGAGCCTGCTGACAGCGAGAAGTTACAGACCAGAATGGCCTTTTGTATCAGGAAAGGCGGCGCACGTCAAGAAATGAAGGATTTACGTCGAGAAAGCTCAAGGCGTCCTGGCGCGCGACCTGATATCAGGGAACTGCTGGAAGTGTTTCAGGTTCCACGTGTAGATCACATCCGCCTCGGCTTTCATTGCGCAACGGGCCAGCAAAGCGTCGTAGATCGTCGCGCCGACGATCTGGTCTCGAACGGCGTCCTGAATCGTCGCTACGTACTCGTCTGGCGCCAGCGTCACGATTGAGAGGTTTTCCAGAATGTCGCCAACCATGAGCAGTATTTCGCTGCCGTCCAAGCGGAACTTCCTCGGCACGCGCGTAAATGTGGAATAAAACTCGGCCAGGCTATGTCCTCCGCAGCTTCGATCCTCGCGGCGGCCCTGCTGATAGACTGCTTTACTGGCGGCGTGGTGTACGTGTTCCGTGATGAAGGCGGGGACCAGGACCGAAGTATCGAAGAATAGTCTCACTCCAGCTTGCCAAGGATCTGTTCGTCTCGCTCTCGACGGACGGCTTCGATTGTGTCCTCCAGCATATTCTCCGGTATCAGTTGACCATAAGTGACTACCCACATTCCGTCTACTCTCTGCATACGGGCCTTTGCTCGGACAGGTCGTAACGTGATTTCCTCGCCTGAAGCTTCAATTTCCAGAGAATCGCCCGCCTGCAGCTGCAGCTTGTCGCGCAACGGCTTCGGTAAAACGATGCGGCCAGCCCTATCGACGGTTATCGTGGCATTCATGTTCCCATTCTACCATACCATTTACCATTTGCAAATGGCATTTCCGTTGAGTCCTGGGGCACTTCCGATCCCGAATCCGCAGCGTCCCTGCCTATCCCTGGTATTGCCACAAATATACCGGCAACGAATCCAGATCAAAATACATCCGGTAATAATAATCCGGCCCCACCGCGTAAAACGGCCGGAACTTCGCCATCACGTGCTTCCCATCCGGTGGCACCACCCGGTACACGCTGGGGCCCTCCTCATCCGCCACCAACCACTTGTTCAGGTCCTCATCATTGTACGGAAGTCTGAACACCGGCTCATGCACTCCGCCGTCCTGCACCAGCACCACCGGCCCGCGCACAATCGCCACGCGATGCGGATGCTGCGCATCCACCGGCAGCATGCGCAAGCGCAAAGGAATCGTAATCTCCACGCGGTCGCCCGAGCTCCACTCACGATCAATCGTCGCCCAGGTTCCCGGCGTGCAACGAACCTGCGCCGCGGTCCCATTCACTTTCAGCGACGCGCCCTGCGCCCATCCCGGAATCCGAAAACTCAACGGGAACTTCGCGCCATTTTCCAGCTGCAGCGTCAAAGTGCTAGTCTCCGCTTCCGGATATTGCGTCAACTGGGTCACCTTCACATCGCCGCCCGCCCGCTTCCACGTAACTTCCGACGGCATATACAAGCTCACATACAAACCCGCATTAGCCTTCGCCGGATCATCCTTGTAATAAATCAAGTCGTGGAAATTCACCACATCCTGAATGTAAGTCCCCGAGCAACACGTGTAGGCATTGCGGCTGAAAATTTTCACTCCTCCAGCCATTCGGTAATCCGCATAATAAAAATGCCGTCCTGGACCATTAATTTCCAACGACGCCCCAATCCCGTTGTAAAGCAATCGCTCGGCCCAATCGCCATATCGCGCCTGTCCCGTAAACTGCGTCAAATAGCGCGAGAGCTTGAAACCAGCCCACGAACCGCAGGGCGCCTCGAAACAGTTCTGCTGATACTCCAGCGCCTTCCCCAGGCTGCCCGCCGGCATAATCCGCTCCACCGGCCCATATCCGCCCGTCGCATAAGCCTGCGTGTTCTGCAAAAAGTCGTAAGCGTTCTTGATAATTTGCAGATATGCCGGATCGTTCGTCACCACATAAGCCATCGCTGCGCTGCTGAATGTATTCACGTGGCTATAAGCATGCACACCCGACGCATCCGTAGGCGCCGGCGTAGCAGCAAATTTGTTCCAGTAAGAATGATACAGCCACACATCCGCAAAATCTTTGTACTGCGCGTTTCCCGTCAACGCATACGCGCGGAACAGATTCTCCGGCAACGTGTACCACTCCAGCGGCTTTCCCGAATGCATTTCCCACGGCTCCGGATTCGCCGGCGCCCGCGTGCGATCGAAAGTCTTGCTAGCATAATCCGTCACCTTAGAAAGCAGCGGCATCGCCTCCGGGTGATTCGCATACTCGTGCATATCGGTCAGCCCGCATGTCAATTTCTCGTACGGATAAGGCCGCATCCGGCAATCGCCGTTCGCTCCCACGGTTTTCGCGAACTCGGTCAACAGGTAAGAGGACTTGTCGCGCATCGCCGTGTCACCCGTAGCCCGATACATCCGTGACATTCCGCTCAACCACTGCCCGAACACCGTCGCGCTGTCCTTCTCGCACCATCCGCCCAATGGTTTCCCCGGCGCCGGCAGTCCCGCCGCGGCCCGAAAGCCCTGCAAAATATCGTCGTTGGAAACGTTGAAATAAAAATCGCGCGCCCGCAAATACTGGTCGCCCCATCGGCTCTTTCCCAAACTCACGCTGTCGTAATTAAACGTCTGAATCTTGTTCTGCGCAGTCGGCACAGCCCCCGCGCCCACAAACGATCGAGCCGCGCTCGCACGCGTTGGCGACACCGCTACCGACGACCGTGGCGCACCCGTGAGTGATCGCGACACGCCTGCCAGCACACCCGTAGCAGCCACACCCTTCAAGAACTCCCGCCGACGCAGTGACTTTGTCATTTCAGAAGCCCTCCTGCACGCACACTGGATAAAGTATACGTAACGCCGCAGCCTACGTCTGACCTCCCCCACTGTCAATCCGCTTTTTCATGCTTTTTCATGCTTGAATCACGTCGCCTGGGGTACCACTCACACGCATCCCAGCGCCCGCCACGCTGTGATTGGGGTAAAGATGGGGATTTCTTACTGGGATGGACTCGCAGGAGCTTGCGCAACCTTGCCAAACCTCACTTCGTAAAACATGAGCGCCTTCTTCGAGGCAATCACCGACGCATCCGGCACATAGAGCACCGCCGTATCTGCCAGCGCCATTTCATTATTCACATTGAAATACAAAAATCCGTGCAGCGCTCCCATCGGCGGCACCACGTCAGCATCCAGCGTCAGCGGACGCAAAATTTCTGCCAACTTATCTGTCTTCTTGTCGCCGCTCGGCAAAGGAATCCCTGCGATGCGCGGCCGGTTCGAAGGAGTCACTCCGCCAGGATGCGCCACCAAACCAGCCACGTCCTCCGGAGGCAGCCAGTCAAGTTCCTGGCGGTTGCCTTTGCGCAACTGCACTTCCAACTGAATCGTGTTGATGTCGACATGAATCGGCTCGTTCGTTTCGTTGCGCATAAAAATTTCCACGGGCAGGATTCCTGCGTCCAGCGGATTGGCCTTGCCGAATTTTTCTTTGCCGCGCGCTTTGTCCGTGTAAGGGTCGGCCATCACAGTCAGGCCATCATGATGATCGTGAGCCAACGCCGCGGTCGGATCAGGCGTAGCTTGCTGCCCCTTGCGTGCTGCGGGATTGTTCTGCGCGCAAAGCCCGCCGCACAGCAATAAGATCGCAATAGAAAAAAGACTGAGTGACCTTCTCGTCATCCTGCTGTGCGATGCCTTTGCGCCACCGGAAGTTGTGCGCGTTTTCTCGCCGCTGCCACTATAATACCGGGTCCGCACGCGGCAAAGCCTCTTTCCCGGCTGCTGTGCGCGACACCCACGCAATGTATTTTTTCTATCGCATCCTCAGCGCGGCGGGCATGTTCCTTCTCGCGCCGTATTTCGCGCTGCGCGGATGGCGTGCGGGCGAACCTTCACGCGCTCTGCGCGAACGCCTTGGAAGTTTGCCGCCAGAAATCGCCGCTCGCGCCGCGGCCGCATCTGTTTCTCCTGCCAACGCGACGAATAACGGCCCCGTCTGGATCCACGCCGTCTCGGTCGGTGAAGTTCTCGCTGCCCAACCATTAATTGATGGCCTCAAACGTCGCTATCCCGCTGCGACAATCCTCGTTTCCACCACCACTGAAACCGGCCAGCGCCTCGCCCGCGAACGCCTGCAAACCGCCAACGGCATATTTTATTTTCCTCTCGATTGGGTCGTACCAGTGCGCCGCGCCCTTTGCGCGATTAAGCCCTCGCTAGTAATCATCATGGAAACCGAAATCTGGCCAAATTTTCTCCGCGAAGCCCACCGCGCGAATATCCCCGTCGTCTTCGCCAACGCGCGCATCTCCGAAAAATCTTTCGCGCGCTTCAAACAATGGGAATTCCTGGTCGGAGCGTTTTTCCAGCGCACCATGCAAGACGCCGAGCTATTCCTAGCCCAATCACCGGAAGATTCCGCGCGCCTGCAAGCTATGGGCGCCGCGCCAGACCGCATTACGGTCACCGGAAATCTAAAATATGACGCCGCGCCGCCCGCCATCTCCCGCTTCGGCTCCTGGCTCGAGCAGCAAATCCGCCAACAGGAACGCTGGCCAGTCCTGATCGCCGGCAGTGTAGTCGCCGGAGAGGAAGAAGCCGTCCTTGCCGCATACGATCTTGTGCAACGTCAGTGGCGTCGCACTCTTCTGATCCTCGCCCCGCGCAAGCCCGCACAATTCGACGCTGCTGCCGCCATACCCGCCGCGGGCGGATGGAAAGTGGTTCGCCGCAGCGAGCTCGACCTCGCCTCCACGCTCGACGAAGCCGCCGACGTCCTGCTTCTCGATTCCATCGGCGAATTAGCCGGCTTGTATTCGCTCGCCGACGCCACGTTCGTCGGAGGCTCGCTCGTCGCCGCCGGCGGCCATAATATTCTCGAACCCGCTTGGTTCGCGCGCCCGCCGATCTTCGGCGCCTCTATGGAAAATTTCAAAGAGATGGCCGACCAATTCCTCGACGCGCACGCTGGAGTACAAGTCTCGACCGGCCCCGGCCTCGGCAACGTCTGGATTCAACTCATCCAAGACAACGCGATGCGCGAACGCATGGGCGCAGCAGCCCGTGAAATTTCCCAGCGCAATCGCGGCGCCACCGATCGCTCGCTCGATCACATTGCCGCCGTGTTGCAAAATCGCTCCGCCATGGAGCGCAGCGCATGACTCTGAAGCAATCTCTCCTCTGGCCGTTCACACTGCCTTACGGCGCTGTAGCGCATCTGCGCGCGCGCGCCTACCGCAAAGGCATCCTGAAGTCCCAGCGTCTGGATGGCACAGTGATCAGCGTCGGCAACCTCACCACCGGTGGCACCGGAAAAACTCCCATGGTCCTCTGGATCGCCGAGCGCCTGCTAGCCGAACAAAAAAGCGTCGGCATCCTGACCCGGGGCTATCGCGGCGAAAAAATCGCAGCAGCATCGAAAAATAATTCGCAGACCGCGGCCACGAACGCCAGTGCGAAAATCATCAGCAGAACGAGTGACGAAGTTGGGCTACTTCAATCCCGTCTAGGCAATCGCGTCCACTTCGGTGTCGGCGCAAATCGCTACGAACAGGGCAGGGAACTAGCCAAGCGAGGCGTGAACTGGTTCGTCCTAGACGACGGCTTCCAGCACCTGCAACTCGCGCGCGACGTGGATATCGTCCTGATCGACGCGACAAATCCCTTCAGCGGCGGCCGCCTCCTGCCCGCCGGACACCTCCGCGAGCCGCGGTCCGCCCTAGCCCGCGCCGACATCATCGTAATCACGCGCAGCACACACGCCCCAGCCATCGAATCCGCCATCCGCCGCGATTCCGCAGTCCCGATTTTCTATGCGCGCGCCAGGCTCGACGCCATCCACAGCGTCACCGAAGGCCAAATCGCTGGTACCGTCGCTCCGGAAGCGCTACCCAAAGTATTCGCATTCTGCGGCATCGGCAACCCCGGCGCCTTCGTCACGGACCTGCGCGCCTGGGGCCTAGAGGTCGTCGGCCACAAATTTTTCCCCGATCACCACCGCTACACCGACGAGGACGACCAGGAAATTCTCCAACTGGCAAGCGAAGCAGGCGCGAGCGGCCTGATCTGCACCGAGAAAGACTTGTACAATCTCCACTCAATCTATTCTGGAAAATTGCGGACGTACTACTGCTCGATCTCCATGCAAATAGACAACCCCGACAATTTTTGGCGCACAGTGATAGCGGTTGCCGAAAAGCACGCTCGATCCACGTGAATCGAGAATCGGTCGCGCGCGAAAACGCGATTGCCGAGTTGGCGAGAGGGACGGACGGTGCACATCGTGACTTTGAACTTGCGAGAGAGGAAATTGCCATCATGAACATCGGACTTGAATTTCAGGAAATCTGGAACGACGCAGACATGATTGAGGTCCGAGTCTCCGCGTGGAATGGAACTTTTGGCGGCGCGACTCGCGTGTACGTAGGAAGCGGCCGACTGGACGAAGCAGCCGCAACGCTGCACGGCTTTCCAGACAATCCTTCAGATAGCCGAGAACTCAAGTTTGCAGGTGTTGGCGTGGGCGACGCTCCCGGTGGCGTAGGCTTACGGTTTTACTGTATTGGCGGCGCCGCACATGCTTGGTTGGAGGCAAGAATTGAGTCCGTCTGTGATTTAGCGGCTCCTCCACAGTCCGTGGTTCTTTCGCTGCCCATTGAACCCGCTGCGGTCGACCTATTTGTGGATCAGCTTCACAGAGTAGGAGCTAGCGGGTTTGGCATTGCGCGGTTGAATGGCGTTGTCCGATTGTAACAGTCCGTGTTCCGATTGCTGCGCTCTGCGAGCCTGTGATACGTTTCGACGCGGCGCTCAAACGAAAACACGAAGTCATCAAGGAGCTTGGTTGACCAAAGCACGCAAGCAGCGCAAAGTTTCCGCGCCACCCTAAGCATCCTCGGGCGCCACCACGAAAACAGACGCCAGCGTGGACCTAACCCGCCTGCTCGACCTCGTCGCCAGCCTCCACCGCCAAACCATCGGCGTAGTAGGCGATTTCGTTCTCGACGAATTTGTCTCCGGTGAAATTTCCCGTGTCTCCCGCGAAGCCCCAGTCCTCATCCTTCGCCATCGCCGCACCGAATCCTACCCAGGCGGCGCAGCCAACGCCGTCTTCAACCTTGCCGACCTCGGCGCCCGCGTCCTGCCTGTCGGCGTAGTCGGCGACGACGACGCCGGCCATCAGCTCCTCAATCATTTCCGCCGCAAACGCATCGACGTCTCCGGCATCCTTCGCGCGCGCGATTGGGTCACCCCCACCAAGACCCGTTACCTGGCAGGATGGACCCACACCACCGAGCAACAAGTCCTCCGAGTGGACCGCGAGCCGAACGCAAAACTTTCCGCGCGCACAGAAAGCGCAATCGCAAGCAAAGCCCGCCAAATCGCAAAACGCGCGGGCGCCGTCCTAGTCTCCGACTACGGCTTCGGCGCCGCTTCCCCCGCACTAATAAAAAAACTAAACGCCAAGCTCCTGACTCTCGACTCGCGCTACCGCCTGCTCGAATTTCGCGACGCCGGAATCACCGCCGCAACTCCCAACGAGCCAGAAGTCGAAGCCGCCTACCACGCCCGCGTCGGCACCGACATTCACAAACTCGAAGATTTCGGCCAACGCGCCCTCCGCGCTCTGAATCTCCAAGCCCTGGTAATCACGCGCGGCAAAGACGGCATGGCCCTCTTCGAACGCAGCCGCGTCCCGCGCAATATTCCGATCTACGGCTCCGACGCTCCCGTGGACGTCACCGGCGCGGGCGACACAGTAATCGCTGCCTTCACGCTCGCCCTAGCTTCCGGCGCGTCATATCTCGAAGCCGCGCATCTAGCAAATTATGCAGGCGGAATCGTAGTCATGAAGCGCCGCACCGCCACAGTAACCAGCGCCGAACTAACAGCCGCTCTGCGCCAGGACGCCACCACCATTGCGCAGCACCGCTGAAACCAGCATGGACACCCGCGAAAAAATTGTTTCACGCCAAGGCCTCACCGGCATTCTCGAAGAACATCGCCGCGCCAGCCGCAAAATAGTATTCGCCAACGGCGTCTTCGATCTTCTCCACGTAGGCCACGTCCGCTACCTCGAAGCCGCCCGCGCCGAAGGCGATCTTCTCGTAGTCGGGATCAACTCCGATTCCAGCACCATAAAATTGAAAGGCCCCGGGCGCCCCATTCTCACCGAACGTGCCCGCGCCACTTTGGTCGCAGCATTAAAATGCGTAAGCTACGTCGTAATCTTCGACGATCTCGACGTGAACTCACTTCTCAAAGAACTTCAACCAGACGTCCATGCCAAAGGCACGGACTATACCGCAGACACCGTCCCGGAACGCGAACTAGCAGCCCTGCTCGGCATCCGCGTAGCCATCGTCGGCGATCCCAAGCAACATTCCACGCGCGATTTGCTCGCGCGCCTGCGTCACGACGGCAATGCTTGACGCGCGCTTCCTCTTCGTCCGCCTAGGCTCGCTCGGCGACGTAATCCACGCCTTGCCCGCCGCCTCGGCGCTACGCGATGCCTTTCCCCAAGCCCGGATCGACTGGCTCATCGAACCAAAGTGGCGTCGCCTGCTCGAAGGCAACCCGGATCTCACCGAAATAATCTCGCTCGAAAAGAAAAACGCCGGCGGGCTTATCACCACGGTACGAAAGTTGCGTGCCGCGCACTACACCTGCGCCATAGACTTTCAAGGCCTGTACAAATCCGCGCTCCCAGTCTTCGCGTCCGGCGCGCCCCGCCGCATCGGTTTCGCAAGCACCTACGCTCGCGAAGGTTTCGCATCCATGCTTTACACCGATAAAATCAATCCTCGCGGCGCACATAAAGTCGACCACAATCTCACCCTCGCCGAAGCAGCGGGCGCGCGCACTTCCTCTCCGCGATTTCCTTTGACCCTGCGCCCGGAAGATGAGAAACAAGTCACGCACGAACTCGCCCGCTACAACATCGGAGATTTCTACGTGTTGAATCCCGGCGGCGGCTGGCGCTCGAAATGTTGGCCGCCTGAACGCTACGGCGAACTGCATCACCGTCTCGCCGTACAACACGGCTGGCGCGCAATAATCAGCTTTGGTCCTGGAGAAGAAAGCTTGGCGCAAGAACTCGTCAGCGCAGCAGGAACTCCCGCGCCCGTTGCCGTTCCGCTGGGGCTGGGTCCGCTGATCGCGCTGCTGCACCGCGCGAAATTCGTCGTCTCGGCAGACACGGGTCCTTTGCATCTCGCGTCCGCGTTAGGCACGCCAGTCGTAGGCCTCTACGGACCCACCGACCCCGCGCGCAACGGCCCATATAGCTCCCCACAGCAAACCCAAAGCATCGTCATCCGCAATCCCAGCAAAAGCGAAACGACTTACCGCCGCGGCGCGTCCTATGCTTCGCCCATGCTTTCGATCACCGTTGACCAAGTCGCCGACGCCGTTGCACGTCTTATCAGCAGCGCGAAATCGTGAGGCCCCGCGAGTGATAACCTTTTCATGACTGAAATGCTAGCGGCCCAACCCCGGAAATTCTGGATGCGCTGGCGCGTGCGCATCGGCTACCCTGTCGCGCTGTTGTACTTGCTTCTTGCGCATCCCACGCACCACTGGATCGCCATGGGCGCGGCCGTCGCCGGTTTCGGCATCCTCATCCGCGCGATTGCCGCAGGACACCTGAGCAAAGATCGCGAACTAGCCACTTCTGGTCCCTACGCCCGCACGCGCAATCCACTTTATTTGGGCAGCGCATTTCTAGCCGCAGGATTCGCCATCGCCGGACATTCCTGGTGGGCTGGCAGTCTCATCGTAATTTATTTCGTGGTGTTTTATTACGCCGTCATGCGCAACGAAGAAGAAGACCTGCACGCCCGCTTCGGCACGGTCTTCGACGAATATGCTGCGAAGGTCCCATTATTCCTGCCAGATTTCTTCGGCTCCGGCTACATGCAGCCGCACGAAACCAAATCCGCCGAAGCATTCTCGTGGGAACTCTACCGCCGCAACCGCGAATACAAAGCCCTCATCGGCACCATTGCCGCCCTGGCAGTAGTCTGGCTCCGCATGTGGCTGCTGCGCCGCTACGGCTATTAATTAACTGGAACGGGAACTGCGCACCAAGTGGCGGGCTCTACTGCAACCGATAAACCGCGTGCATAACGCGCTGAAATTGCGGCCGGTAAATCAGATCAAACGCCCGCTCTTTCCCGGGAAACATATCCAACGCAATCTTCCGCGTCTCCGCTACCATCTGCGCCGCATCCTCGGGCGACAAATCTCCACCTGCAATCGTTTCCAGCGTAATATGCACCAGGATGCGCAGCCTGCGAATGCGGCGGCTCTCTTCGTCAATCTCTTGCTGCGTGGGCTGAACCGAGGGGTCGTCCATAATTGACCGTGGCTACCGAAAACTAGTATGGACCCAAGACCCGGAGGCGCACAATAGTACTGTCGCACTGTTTTTGAGGAGCCCAAGCATGGCCGAGGAATACTCCAACGAAAAGGTAGTCATCGCCCACGTCGCTGAAAACGCCACCGAAGCGCTGGTAATTCGCGGCCTGCTGCAAAGCGCCGGCATCCAGTCCCCAGGCTCGGTCTCCACCGATCCGTTTCCGATACCGGAGAATCCCGAAGGCCCCCACAACGTCGAAATCTTCGTACTCGAATCCCAAGCCGATGAAGCCCGCAAAATCATCGCCGAATATCAATCCGCCAACAACGTGTCGCTAGAAGATTCCGACGAACCTGCCGATTCCAACACCTAGAGTTCCTCGATCTCTGCTGACTTCCCGGGCGGTCGCCTGCATATCATCCGCGAGTTCGTGCCGAGGAAATTGCTCGGCGGTTCGTCGCCTCCCGCTTCACTGCGGGTGTGCCTCCACGAAAGTGTGCACCACCAACTCATGACCATCCGTCACGGTCGTCACCGCCCCATCCCTATCCATTCGCAAAAATCTCACGCCTGCCTGGGCATAACGTTCCACAACGCTGTCCACCGGATGCCCGAACTGGTTGCCCTCGCCCACGGAAACCACCGCCACCCGCGGCGCCACTGCCCCCACAAACGGATCGGTCGAAGAAGTCTTGCTCCCATGATGCGGGACCTTCCGAAAATTCGCGGCCAGCGGCGCGTGTTCGTCCACCAATTCATTCTCCACCACGGACGTCGAGAGGTGATAGAGGAGCCGGCGAGGCGCCAGCGCCACAGAGGCAACGTCAACTGCGCCTACGTAACCGCACGACGGTCTCCATGTGGAACGTCTGAGGGAACAGATCAAATAAATGTACTTCTGTGCAGTCGTAACCCGCCTTCACAAATAACGCCAGATCGCGCGCCAGCGTGGGCGGTTCGCACGAAACGTAGGTGATCCGTTCGGGCCGCAGCTTGTCTAGCCGCTGGACCGATTCGGGCGTCATCCCGGCCCGAGGGGGATCAAGCACCACTAATTCCGGATGCTCCTTGTTGCGTTTCAAAAATTGCTCAACTTCCGCCGAACGCACTTCGATGGATCCTTGTCCGCGCATGTTCGTCTCCAAATCGCGCGCCGCCGCCGGATTCGATTCCACCGCCAGAACCCGCGCGAATCGCTTCGCCAGCGGAATCGAAAATAATCCCACGCCGGCAAACAGATCCATCGCCAAGCGCCCACCCTCTTCGCGCTCGACAACTTCCCGCGCTAGTTCCTCCACCAAAAACCGGTTCACCTGGAAAAATGAAAAATGCCCCACGCGATACGAAATTCCCCCTGCCACATATTCCGCAAATCCGGGCCCGTACAATTCCATGCGATCGTGGCTTGGATCATGAAACAGCAAGCTCGCAATCTCCGGCACCACGCTTCGAAAAGTCTCAGCATGCTCCGCCGCCCGCGAAGGGAATCCGGCAAACGTCGCCGTTAGCCACACCTTCGTGTCCGCCGCATCGACGAACGCCTCAATTTCCCGCAAACCGCGCGGCAAAGCACCCGCGGCAAGGGCCGTGCGCAACGAAAGAAGCGTCTTCAGCAGTAGCGGCGAAATTATCGAGCAATCCTCCACGGCGCACAGCGCCGTGGAATTGGCGCGAAAATATCCAATGCCCAGCTTCGCCCCTCCGTTCGCACCGATTTCTGGCGTCGCCTCGTCGCCCGAATTTTCCAGCGGCCGCACCTTCCACTGCGCGCGATTGCGATAAGCCCACGGCGGCGATCCATGCGCCGTGATTTCCCCGGCCCACTCAATCTTGCCGATCCGCCGCAAAGTTTCGCGTAAAATCTCAGCTTTGAATTGCAGCTGCGCCTCATAAGGAATGTGCTGGTAATCGCACCCGCCACAAATTCCGAAATGCGGGCAGCGCGCTGCCACACGTTCCGGCGCGGCCTGCAAAATCTGTTCCACCCGCCCGCGCACAAATTTCTTCTTCTGCTCGACGGTCTCCACGGCTACCCGCTCCGTCGGCAGCACGAAGGGCACAAAAACAGTGGACCCATCGTGATGAGCCAACCCCTCGCCACCATAAATCAGTTTTTCAATCGTAATGTCCAAACGAGATCACCTCTTGATTGTTTCGCCGTAAGCTCGGAGGGCTAGAAATCGTCGCTTCGCAAAACTTATTACGTCAAATAAAAGAGACTGAGTCGCGGCACTTCAAAATGTTCGAACAACCGCTTCTGCGTGTATTGCCGCTCCAACTGCAGCAATTGCTCCGCAGACATCTTACGCCGGTAAGGCGCCAGCGACCGGTCCATTTCGCGCCGGATCGCGAGCAAGGCTTCTTCGTCCGCATCCGCGGCGAGCGCCGCTGACAATTTTTCCTCCAACACCGTCATGCGCCGCTCGAAATCCTCCAAATCAAAGGCTCCCGGCACATCGAGCAATGGCAAAGCGTCATCGAGCTTCTGCGCGGTGTCATCAAATCTCGCCGCCAATCCAACAGCCGAAGACGCGGCGCCCGCTTTCGCGCGCAACTTCCCAGCAGCCGCTCGCAAACGCGCCGCATTCCGCTCCAAATATTTCCGCAACTCTTCGCGCGAAAATGGTTCCTCCGTCGCGCGCGCTGACTTCACTTGCGGCCCCGTGCCCGCAGCCGCCTCCGCCGCTTCCGCCGCTGCATCCAAAACCGCGTCCACGCAATACGCCAAACTTTTCAGCTGCCGTCCGCCCGCCGCACGCCGCGAGCGCGCCCAACTTTCAAACGCCCGGTCAATCCCCTTGAGCACCGCCCCAATCGGAATCCCTGCCTTCTGCCAAGTTTCCAATATCGCCCAGTCCAATGGCGAAACCAGCAGATGCGCCCCGCGCTTCCGCCAAAAATACTCCTCGATCTCCGTAAAATAATTGAAGTAGTTAAACGATTCCATGAGTGGGGGCAAAACCAAGATCCCGTGGATGCCGATTCTGTGACCGGCGCCAATATTCTTCGCGCCGCCGTTTTCAAGACTGTCTTGAAAGATTACGTTCGTCGCGCCGCGGGTGTTTTCCTCTGCGCGGCTTCCTGATTCCGATCCCAAATAATCCGTAAACCTTCCAAAGTTAGAAATTCATCCACGGTCTCAATATGCCGCGATGCTCCGCCGATCAACGCCGCTTGGCCCCCGGTCGCCACGACCTTCGTCTTCGCTCCCATCACCGCCTTCATCCGATCCAAAATTCCGTCCACCATATCCGTGTACCCGTAAAAAAGCCCCGCCTGCATCGAAGCGGCCGT
>Ga0070765_100001611_pt1 | contig 13917 bp, 11 predicted proteins | sample HubBroMetageWFT5_FD_71516 | JGI IMG/M metagenome (GOLD analysis project Ga0070765, IMG submission 71516) | Warmed and freeze-thawed soil microbial communities from the Hubbard Brook experimental Forest, New Hampshire - Hubbard Brook CCASE Soil... | ecosystem: Environmental > Terrestrial > Soil... | reverse complement strand
AATGGCGGCGCTATTATCACCGAGCTTCGCGCATTCATGAGCCAGACCGTACAGCGCAAAAGCGTCGCCGGGTTTTTGGGCGACGAATTGCTCGAGCATTTCCCGGCGCGACTTCTGACTTTGGGCCATGGTGAGAAACATCGTATCATAGCGGTTCGAACGCGATAGCGCAAAGCGGGCCGAGTTGGATGGACGATTGCTTTCACGTTCAGAGCGATCGGGAAATTGCGCGGAACGCGAGCTTCTTCGTGAACTTGAGGGCGTCCGAGGGTCGATAACGAAATCATGCCAAAACCGAACAAAAAAGCAGAGATGATCCAAACCAAGCACGGGCCCACCACCAATCCGATGGGCAAGCCGGTAAGCGCCTCGCGGTCGGAAATCGTGGAAGCCGTGCTGCCAAACGATGCGAATGCGCTGGGCAATATGCTCGGCGGCCGCGTGATGCATTTGATTGACATCGCGGGCGCGCTCGCGGCGCACCGGCATTCAAACAGCCTGGTAGTGACGGCGTCGGTGGACTACCTTGATTTCCGGTATCCGATTCGCGTGGGGGAGTTCATCGTTCTGAAATCGAGCGTCAACCGCGTATTCAACACTTCGATGGAGGTGGGCGTAAAAGTCTTCTCGGAAAACTTCCTGACTGGGGAGCGAAAACACACCAGCAGCGCGTTCGTCACATTTGTGGCGATCGACCAGAACCGGGATCCTCACCCGGTGACGCAGTTGATCCTGGAGACTGACGAAGACCGCAGACGCTACAACGATGCGGGAGAGCGCCGCCGCGTCCGACTCGCCATGCGGCATAAGCGCCCGCTGACGGAAGATTAAGCTCGCGGATCTTGTTTCCAGCCCACTGGCCCCTTTCTCGATTTTCAATTTTCATCTTCACATTCGCGAAAATGCCGTTAGAATGAGCGGCCTATCGCTCTTTCGAGGAGGAATTATGGCGAAAGTTTATGCGTGCGCGCTCTCCCTGCTGCTGCTTGCGGCCCTGCCTTTGCCAGCGCAGGCGCCCGGAATTTCCGAGGTGTACGCGCAGATCCGCGCGGAAGAGACAAACAACTCCAAGATCATGTGGATTATTCACGAGATTGCAGACGTCTACGGCCCGCGCGTGACCGGAACGCCCAACCTGAAAGCCGCGGACGACTGGGCCGTGAAGACGATGACATCGTGGGGATTGGCCAACGCGCATCTGGAACCGTGGACTTTTCAGCCGTCAACAGCCGCGATGCCGGTACCCGGCTGGGAGAACATGGAATTATCCGCTGTAGCTATTTCACCGTTCCACGCGCAATTGATCGTCGAACCGCTGGCATGGACGCCGAGCACGAAAGGCCTTGTGAGCGCGAAAGTGGTAATGCTGACGCCGCCGGGATTGACGCCACCGGCAGGAGGATTCGGCGGGGGATTCGGCGGGGCTGCTGCAGCGCCTGCTGCACCCGCGTGGGCGCCGGCACCGATGCCGCCAGCCGTGAAAGCCGAGCCGCCACAGCAACCCACGCAGGCTGAGCTTGATGCTTATCTGGATTCGATGAAGGCGCAGGTGCGTGGAGCGATCGTGTTTGTTGGAAAGCATGTGGAGGTGCCGGAAGAAATGAACCCGGCGCCGATGCGCAGATCTGAAGAAGATTGGGCGAAGCGCTTTGATCCAGCCAATCCGCAGCGGACTAATTTTCCCGCGCCAGTGCCGCCGGCGCCCGGGCGGCTTACCCGCCAGGAAGTGAATCGCGCAGTTGACGAATTTCTGGTGGACAACGGTGCACTGGTGCGCGTGAACGACGCGGGCCGGGCGCACGGCGTAATCGTTGCGCAGCAGAATGGCACCTATGATTGGACGCGTGCAATCCCGACGCTCGTGATGCGCAACGAGGACTACGGCCGCATCTCGCGCTTCATCGCGGATGGCACGCCCGTGACGCTGCACATCAACATTCAGAACAAGGAATATCCCGAAGGCTCGACCGCCTTCAACGCCATCGGCGAAATTCCGGGCACCGACAAGAAAGACGAAATCGTGATGCTCGGCGGCCACTACGATTCCTGGCACGACGCAACCGGCGCCACCGACAATGGAATCGGCTCGTCCATGATGCTCGAAGCGATCCGCATCCTCGCCACGCTGCACGTGAAGCCGCGCCGCACGATTCGCGTGGCGCTCTGGAGCGGTGAAGAGGAAGGCCTGCTCGGCTCGCTCGCCTACGTGAAACAGCATTTCGGGAGTTTCGAGGACCAGAAACCTGAGTACGCGAAGCTGGATGCCTACTTCAATATTGATTCCGGGACGGGAAAGCCGCGCGGCGCGGGCGTCTTTGGTCCCGCGGATGCCGCGACGATGATTCGCGACGCGATGATGCCGTTTAAGGATTGGGGATTCACGGGCGTCACGACGAGTGACAGCCGGAGAACGGGAGGCACCGACAGCACTTCGTTCAACAACGCGGGATTACCGGGCATCGGGCTCGCGCAGGATGCGTTCGATTACGGCTCGTTCACGCATCACACAAATCTCGACACCTACGAGCGGATTTACGAGGAAGATGTGCGCGAGGGCGCAGTCGAAATTGCTTCAGCGGTGTACGCCATCGCGATGGCCGATCAGATGGTCCCGCGATTTGCGGCGGCGGACATGCCCAAGCCCGCGCCGGAACCCGGGCCTGGCTCGGAAGCTGTGGCTGCGCACACGAAGAAAGCTGCGGACGCGAAGAATTAAAGCAGCGGCTGGCCGGGCAGCGGCAGTTATAGAGAGGCCTGCGAATACTTTTGTGCGGCCTCGGCCGTCTTAAAAGCTTCTTCGACGCATTTGCCGATCGCGGGACCCTCCAGGTAGTTTCCCGCAAAAAATAGCCCGGGCAATTCGCGTTCGACATCGCGAATCGCTTTGACGATGTGACCGTGGCCCAGATTGTATTGCGGCAACGCCCTTGGGTGCTTCCACACCGCCGATGCGATGGGCGGCCCCGCGATTCCCAGCACTCGCCCGTCTTCTTCCTGCACGATGGCGGAAATTTCTTCCGGCGTCCGATCGATGAATTCGGGATCCGTTGCGCCTCCGACGAAACTCGTGATCGCTACTTGTTCCTCCCGCGCGCGGCCTTGGAAGAGCGAGGAATTGAAGACTGTGCCGAGCGTGCGCAGTTTCTCCGTCCGTGGAACCAGAAAGCCGAAGCCCTGTGGCGCGCTGGCGAACTGGTGAGCGTGATAGCCGTTTGCCACTACCGCGACCGGCGCATACGCGATCCCGGAGAGCGTTTTACTGAGCTGCCGGGAAATGGGCTCGATCAGATTCGCCGTGTGGTATGCGGGCGCGGCCAAAACGATTGCACGCGCTGCGGTAGTGGCTTCGCGTCCGTATTGCGCGAAGCGGATCTCGTAGTTCTGGCCCTTGCCCGACCCGGCGATGCGCCGGCTGACGGATGCCACATTCGCGCCGAGCCGAATGCTTCCCTCCATTTTTTCCGCGAGAGCATGCATTAACGCGCCCATCCCGCGGCGGAAGGAACATAGCGGCGGCGGACCAGTCCCCGCGGCTTTGGCGGGACGCGATTTCATCGCGCCGCGGATCACGCTGCCGAATTCGCGTTCCCATTCATTGAGCGTGGGAAATGCGGCGCGCAAGCTCAATTTTTCCGGGTCGCCTGCATACACCCCGGAAACAAATGGCGCGACGAGATATTCGAGAATTTCGTGGCCGAATTTGCGGCGCACGAAGGCTGCCACGGATTCCTCTTCGCTGGGCGGCTTGGAGCTGCGAAAACGTTCGGATGCGATTCTCCACCGCGAGCCGGCGCCAAGCAGCGATGAAGTGAGTAGAGCCTGCGGCGACATCGGAATCTTGCTTAAACGCCCGTGAAGAAAAATGTAGCGCGGCGCGTGCGGATCAGCTTTCAGGAGTTCGCCCTCGATGCCAAGCTGGCGAATCAGCTCGAATAAAGTGGAAGTGCCCTGGAAACTCTGCGGCCCGGATTCAAACAGGAAGCCATCTTTTTCGATGGTGTCAATCAGGCCGCCGGCGCGTTCGTTCGCTTCGAGAAGAGTTACTCGCACCCCCAACTGCTGCAAACGGAACGCGCACGCGAGCCCGGAAATTCCCGCGCCGATGACGGCCACTTGATTTGAGTCGGGCATTCGTTGCGTCCGTTAGAGCGTCTTCGAGAAAAGGGGCCGCTTGTCCATCTGCTGCTCGCGGAGATAGTGGTCAAAGATCATAGCTACATTGCGGATAAAAATACGTCCAAGAGCGGTGACGCGAATCTCCGCGGAATCGAGCGCCACCAGGCCTTCGGTGCGCGGCTCCTCAAGGCGTTCGAGCTCCTGCGCGAAATATTCATCGAAGTTGATGGAGAATTCGCGCTCGACCTCGCGTTTGGGAATCACGGTGTGGCAGAGCAAGCGGCCAATCACGGCGCGGCGAAGCAGATCGTCGTCCGAGAGGCGAAAGCCGCGAAGCGTGGCGAGCCCGCGTTCCGCAACGGCGGACTGGTAGGCTGGGACCTCGCGGCGGTTTTGCGCGTACGCCGCTCCAATCGAGCTAATGGCGCTGACGCCCATGCCGTAGAGGTCGGCGCCCGCTTTCGTGGTATAGCCCTGAAAATTGCGATGCAGTGTGCGATTTTTCTGCGCAACGGCGAGCTCGTCACCCGGCCGCGCAAAATGGTCCATGCCGATGTAGAGGTAACCGGCGCCGAGGAATTGTTCCAGGCCCGCGCGAAAAATGTGGAATTTTTCCATGCCTTCAGGCAGGTGCGTTTCAAATGAAACTTGCTGCTTTTTCAGCCAGGGCACGTGGGCGTAGCTGAACATCGCCACGCGGTCGGGCGCGAGCGTCAAGACCTGTTCGATTGTCGCCACAAAGGTAGTGGCTGTCTGGTGCGGGAGGCCGTAAATTAAATCCACGCTGATGCTTTTGAATCCCAGGTCGCGCGCGGTCAGAATCAGATCGCGCGTCATTTCATACGGCTGCACGCGATGGATCGTCTGCTGCACCTTCGCTTCAAAATCCTGAATGCCCATGCTGAGGCGGTTGAAGCCCAGCTTACGGAGAGTTTCCAGGTGAGCGCGGCTGGTGACGCGCGGGTCCACCTCGATGCCGATTTCCGCGTCGGGCGCGAAGGAAAACCGATCGCGCGTGTAACCGAAGAGCTCCTGCATTTGCGCGGGAGTCAGATACGTGGGCGTCCCGCCACCCCAGTGAAATTGAATCACCGGCCGGTCGGTCGAGACGCGCCGCGCGACATGTTCGATTTCGCGTTTCAGCGCGGCGAGATAGGGAATCGTGACCTGCTTGTCTTTCTGAATCGAAACGGTGCACGCGCAAAAAAGGCAGAGGCTTTCGCAGAAAGGAAGATGCATGTAGAGCGATAGCGGAGTCTTGTGTTCTTCGGCGCGCGCGTAATATTTTTCCAGGTCGTCAGGGCCGAAATCGTCTTTCCAAACGGGCGCAGTGGGATAGCTAGTGTAGCGTGGGCCGGGGCGGTTGTACTTTTCGAGGAACGCATCGGAAATTTGCCCGATATCGAGCCTTTCGCCGAGGTCTGCGCGATCTTCCGGCATCACGCCTCCGCCCGGCCGGTGCGCACGGGCGCGAGGGGCCTCCAAGACTGGCCCGCCCGCACGAATGTTCGCGCGTTGTTCACCGGCGTGTCCGGCATAATCCCGTGGCCGAGGCTCAAAACGTGGCCCAGCCCTCCGGTTTTTTCCACGGCTGCGCGCGCGGCTTGGCGAATGCCGTCCTCTGGACCAAGCAGAACGGCCGGATTCACGTTTCCTTGCAGAGCGACCCTGCGCCCCAGAGTTCCCCGCGCCTCGGCAAGATCCGTGTTCCAGTCCACGCTCAGCACGTTCGCTCCTGATCTCGCCATGCTTTCCAGATGCGCCGCGGAGCCTCGCGTAAACAGAATTTTCGGCGCGCGGATGCTCCCCAGGGCTTCGAAAACCATTTGAATGGCGGGCAGCTCAAACGCGTCGTACTCCGCGCCGCTCAATTCGCCTGCCCAAGTGTCAAACAGCTGCACGACCGCTGCGCCCGCCTCGATTTGCGATTTCAAATAAGCGGCGGTTGCGCACGCAATTTTTTCCAGCAAATCGCGCACCACGCGTGGTTCGGCGCGGAGCATGGCAAGCGCCGTGGAGATATCGCCGCGCGTGCGCCCTTCGATCATGTAGCAGGCGAGTGTCCAGGGCGCGGCCGCGAAACCGATCACCGGCACGTCTGGCCCGGCCGCGCGGCAGATTTCGCGGATCGCGTCACCCACAAATTTCGTATCGCGCGCGGGATCGAAATCACGCAAGCGATGCACGCCGGCGGCATCGCGCACCGGATTCGAAAGCACGGGGCCAGAGTCAGGCACGTCGAGCGGCAAGCCCATCGCTTCCGCAACAATTAAAATATCCGAGAACACGATGATTGCGTCCACGCCCAGCGCGCGAAACGGCTGCAACGAAACTTCCGCGGCAATCTCGGGCGTCTTGCAAATTTCCAGGAAGGAATGCTTTGCGCGAATTACCTGATATTCAGGCAGGTATCGCCCCGCCTGCCTCATAATCCACACGGGGACGCGGTCTACGGGTTCGAAGCGGCAAGCGCGCAGAAACAATTCTTTACGGTTTTCGCGGGCGTCTGGCATGGCTTCGGGAGGTCCGCAGTCATCATAGCAGATGGCCCAACACTGCGAACAGGCGGGCTGGCCCATGACTGGCACGATTGGCATGACTGGCCCAACCCTGTCCTTCGGTCCAGGCGGATGAAAGCAAATCGGCGCTATAATCTACAGCTGACCCGGCGACGAATCGCACTTCATGACACACTATTTCACATATCTGAGCCTGGCTTTCTACGTGGCCAGCTTCCTCTGCTACGCGCGCATCCTGTATGCGCCGAATCTTTGGCTCGGGCGCCTGGCCACTTTGTTGCTGGCCGGCGGCATCGCCTTGCATTATTTCGCGCTGCTCGAACGCTCGCATTGGATTCACTCCGTCCCCTATGACGATCTGTACGGTTCGATGTCTCTTTTCGCTTGGCTTCTAGGAATCACATATCTCGGCCTGGAAATTTTTCATCGGCAGCGGTCGGTGGGCGCGATTGTGACGCTGCTGCTTGTGGCCTGGATCGTGTTGCTTGGATTGCTGGCGCCGCATGCAACGGCCGAACCGCCGGCCGCACGCGGCCCGCTATTTGCGCTGCACATCACGCTGAATATCTGGGCCTACGCGGCTTTTGCGCTTTCGTTTGTCTTGAGCCTCGTATACCTCGTCCAGGATCGCTTGCTTCGTTCGCGCCGCTTGAGCGTGGCGTTCTGGCGCTTTCCGGCGCTCGAGGTGCTCGACCGCATGGCGCGCGGCAGCGTCTGCGTCGGACTGGTCGCGCTGATATTCGGGGTCGCCATGGGGCTCGTCTGGGAACACCGGCTGAGCGGCGGGTATTCCTGGGGCGATCCGAAAGTAGTCATCACGCTCGCGATTCTCTTTATTTACGTGGCCTATTTATGGCTTTCGCGCAGCTCCCCATGGCGTGGCGCGCGCGCGGCGCGGCTGTGCGCCCTGAATTTCGTCGTGGTGCTGTTCAGTTACACATTCGTGAACCTCTACCTCACGCATTTCCACCGCTACCTCTGATGGCTCACGAACCCAATTCGGCGCGCTCACCCATTGTGCGAATTCAAGTCGCACTGATCGGCTGCAACCATCGCACTGCGCCGGTGGAATTCCGCGAACGCGTGGCCTTTACGCCGCAGCAGGCTCTCCATGCCGCCGACGAACTTCGCCGCCGGGGGATACTCGAGGAAGCTGTCGTCGTCTCAACGTGCAATCGAAGCGAACTCTACGGCGTGCCTGGAGAGACCGGCCCCGGCGTCACCGCAGCGATGGAGGAATTTTTCACCAGCTTTCATCAGCTGCCGCGCGGCGATCTGGGCGACAGAATATATCGCAGCGTGGGGCCCGAGGCCGTGCGCCATCTCTATCGCGTCGCCGCCGGAATTGATTCGATGATGCTTGGCGAAGCGGAAATCCTCGGGCAGCTTCGCACGGCTTATAGTCAGGCGCTCGACCACGGCGCCACGGGTCCCGTGCTCAATCGCGCGTTTCAGGGCGCGCTCGAGGTCGGGAAGCGCGTTCGCGCAGAAACGGAGGTTGGCGCGCGCCCGATGTCCGTCGCGCTGGCTGGAGTGAAACTTGCCGAGCGCGTTTTCGGCAATTTGAAAGGCCACGCCGCGCTGATTCTCGGAGCCGGCTCCGTCGCCGAGCAAGTGGTGGAGCATCTGCGCAATCGCGGCATCGGCAGCCTGCGCGTTGTGAATCGCTCCTACGACCGCGCCGCGGAGCTCGCGCAGCGCATGGGCGGCGAAGCAGTTGCGTGGGAAGCGCTCGACAAGGTTCTCGGGCTTCCTGACGTAATCGTCACTTCGCTCAGCGGCACGGGCCCGCTGCTGACGCGCGAAAAACTCGAGCAAGCAATTGCCGCGCGCAACGGACGTCCCGTGTTCGTAGTGGATCTCGGCGTCCCGCGCAACGTGGCGCCCGAAGCCGCCGGCCTTTACAGCCTCTACCTCTACAACATTGACGACCTCGGCGGAATCGTGGAGCAGAATAAAAAAGCGCGCGAAGCGGAAATTCCGCGTGCCGAGGCGCTGATCACCGAGCACCTTGCGAAATTCGAAGCCTGGCGAGCCGCGCTCGAAGCCACCTCCATCGTCGAAGATTTGCGCGGGCATTTCAAAAAGCATCGCGAAGCGCTGTTGCGCGAAAAGCTTGCCGAGCTGCCTGAAGTTTCGCGTGAAGAGCGCGAGCGCATAGCGCACATCACCGAGGCATTGATCGAACGCGTCCTCGACCAACCTACGCAGCGCCTTCGCCACGGCGGTGGCATGCGCGGCCGGCTTGCCGCGATTGAGGCGTTGCGGCATCTTTTCGGCTTGGACGATAAAAACGAGGACCCCGAGTGAAACCGCTGCGCATAGCCACGCGCGGCAGCGCGCTGGCTCTTTGGCAGGCCAATCGAGTGCGCGAAGCCCTGCAGCGCGAAAACGGCGTCGAGGTTGAGATCGTCACCGTCAAGACCTCCGGCGACAAATTTGCAGCTACTTCGATCGAACAAATCGGCGTCCGCGGCATTTTTACAAAGGAACTCGAGGAGACGCTCTTCAGCGGGCGCGCTGATATCGCCGTGCACAGCATGAAGGACGTTCCCACGGAATTCTCCGACGTATGCCGCATCAGACCTGTATTTCAACGTGACGATCCGCGAGACGCGCTTGTTGCCCGCAATTCCCAAACGGTCCGTCAGCTTCCGCATGGCGCGCGCGTGGGCACCAGCAGCCTTCGGCGCGCGTCGCAACTCCGCGCGTTTCGCGGCGACCTTCAAATCGTGGAAATCCGCGGCAACGTGGACACGCGAGTGCGCAAAGTGGAAGAGGGAGAATGCGAAGCCGTTGTGCTTGCGAAGGCGGGTCTGGACCGGCTCGGCTTGACCCGGCGCATCACGGAAATTCTCCCGCCGGAAATAATGCTTCCCGCCGTAGGGCAGGGAGTTCTCTGCGTCGAGTATCTTGAATCGAATGACGATCTGATGCGACCTTTGCTCGAGCCTCTGCAGGATCGGGATACCGTGTTCGCCGTGGAGGCCGAGCGCATCTTGCTGCGCGAAATGCAGGGCGGCTGCCGCCTGCCGCTGGGCGCCTGGGCGCGATTCGAGGGCGGAGAGATGAGGCTGGATGCCTGCGTGCTTTCCGCCGACGGCAGCGAATCCATTCGCAAAAGCTCCGCGCAAATGTGCTCTTCGTTTCGCGATGCCGAGTTGCTAGGCCGCCGCGTGGCAAAGGAACTTCTCGATGCCGGCGCGGGCCGTCTGCTTCACCTTGCTCGGGGTATTGCCGGCGATGCTTAGCGGGCCGCTGGCGGGAAAGCGCATCGTCCTCACCCGTACTGCCGAACAATCGGCCGCCCTCTCGCGACTGCTCGAACGCAACGGTGCGGAAGTAGGCCTGCTGCCTTGCGTCGAATTTGGACCGCCGCAAGATTTCGCGCCGCTTGACGAGGCGCTCCGGCGCATCTCGGAATTTGCTTGGCTTATCTTCACCAGTCGAAACGCGGTGAAATATGTTTCGCGGCGCCTCCGTGAGGTGCGTTGCGATCCGATCAATCTGGCGGAGCCGCGACCAAAGGTAGCGGCTATTGGCGCTGCCACGCGCGATTCCGCCATTCGCGCCGGGTGGGACGTTGACCGAACGATACCGAATGTTCGCTCCGGCGCTGAATTCGCTTCCCAAATTGCACGCCGAATCCGCGGGGCAAAAATCCTGCTCCCGCAAAGCGACCTGGCTGCGCCGGGAATTGCCGGCCGGCTCTGCGATGCAGGCGCAATGGTTACTTCGGTTGTTGCGTATCGGACTTGTATGCCAGAATCATTGGACAGCAAAGAAGTGAGTCGCGTTTGCCGCGACGGGACGGACGCGATCGTGATTGCGAGCCCCTCCGCATTTCGAAATTTTGTGCATGCCGCGGGAGAATCGCATTTCTCGCGAATCGCTGAGAATTCCGCGTTCGTGGCGATTGGTCCGACTACCGCGCGCGCGATTTTCGAAGCGGGAATCCGAGTTTCGATGGAAGCTGCGACGCCGAACCCCTATGGGATCGTCAAAGTGATGAATGAATATTTTTCACAACCTAAATTCAGGCCACGAGCGGCAAGGATATTGAAGCAAAGGAAATCGAGCCGATGACTTTCCCCATCCAACGTCCCCGCCGGCTTCGCCGCTCCGAAGCCTTGCGCGGATTCGTCCGCGAGACACGCCTTTCCGCCGCTGGCTTCGTCTATCCGATGTTTGCCTGCCCGGGGAGTAAAGTTCGCGCCGAAGTCAGCTCCATGCCCGGTATTTTCCAACAATCGCCCGATCAAATCGTCGAAGAATGCCGCGAGGTTGCCGGCCTCGGCATTCCCGCCGTGATTCTCTTCGGCCTGCCCGAGCGCAAGGACGAAACCGGCTCCGAATCCGCCTCCGCGCTTGGCGCCGTCCAGCGTTCGATCGAAGCGATTCGCAAAACGAAGCTCGATCTGCTGGTCATCACCGACGTTTGCCTTTGCGAATACACGAGCCACGGCCATTGCGGCGTGGTGAAAGATGGCGAAGTGCTCAACGATCCCACTCTTGAAATCCTGGCCGCCGCCGCGCTTTCGCAGGCCCGCGCCGGCGCCGATATCGTTGCGCCCTCCGACATGATGGACGGCCGAGTGGCCGCGATCCGCCGCAAGCTCGACGAAAATGATTTCCCCGACGTCGCCATACTTTCCTACGCCGCGAAGTATTGCTCCAGTTTTTACGGCCCGTTTCGCGAAGCCGGACAATCAGCTCCGCAATTCGGCGACCGCCGCAGCTACCAGATGGATCCCGCGAACGCGCGCGAGGCCCTGCGCGAAGTCGCGCTCGATCTCGAAGAAGGCGCGGACATCGTCATGGTCAAGCCGGCGCTACCGTATCTCGATATCATCCAGCGCGTGCGTGAACGCTTCGACGCGCCTGTGGCCGCATACAACGTCAGCGGCGAATACTCCATGGTGAAAGCCGCTGCACGCAATAATTGGATTGACGAAAAGCGTGTGGTGCTTGAAATTCTCACCAGCATTCAACGCGCCGGAGCGAGCATCGTGCTTACCTATCACGCGAAAGACGCCGCCCGCTGGCTCGAGGAATAGCAACCGCATGGCAACCACTCCGCGCCAGCGCAGCGAAACAATCTTCGCCCGCGCTCAGAAAGTCCTCGTCGGGGGCGTGAATAGTCCCGTCCGTGCGTTTCGCGCCGTCGGCGGCACGCCGCTCGTCATCGATCGCGCGCGCGGCTCGCGCCTCTGGGATGTGGACGGCAACGAATACATTGATTACGTCTGTTCCTGGGGGGCGCTGATTCTGGGCCACACGCATCCGGACGTGGTCTCCGCCATCGGCGATCAAGCGCAGCGCGGCACAAGCTATGGCATGACGTCCCCGCTCGAAATAGAGCTCGGCGAAAAAATCGCTCGCGTCGTTCCCTCGGTTGAGATGGTCCGTTTCGTCAGCTCCGGCACCGAAGCAACGATGTCCGCCGCCCGCCTCGCCCGCGCTTTCACCGGCCGCGACCTGCTTGTGAAATTCGAAGGCTGCTACCACGGCCATTCGGACAGTTTCCTATCCGAGGCCGGCTCGGGGCTCGCGACGCTCGGTATTTCCGCTTGCCCCGGCGTGCCAGACGCCTTCGCGCAGCTCACGCTCAACGCGCCCTACAATGATGTTGCCGCCGTCGAAAAGCTCTTCGCTGCGCATCGCGGAAAAATCGCGGCGGTTATCGTCGAGCCGGTCGCCGCGAATATGGGAGTCGTCTCGCCCGCTGCGGGATTTCTGGAATCCCTTCGCGATATCACGCAAAAAGAAGGCGCGCTCCTGATTTTCGACGAAGTTATCACCGGCTTCCGCCTCGCGCTGGGCGGGGCGCAACAGGTTTTTAAAATCGTCCCCGACATCACCACCATGGGCAAAATCATTGGCGGTGGACTGCCGGTGGCCGCCTATGGCGGCAAGCGCGAAATCATGCAGCGCGTAGCGCCACTCGGACCTGTTTATCAGGCGGGGACGCTCTCCGGAAATCCGCTCGCCATGCGCGCAGGGCTCGCCGTCATGCCGCACCTGGAAGCCGCCGGATTTTACGAGGATCTCAATCGCAGGGCAAAGCGCCTCGCCGATGGCATCAGCGACGCACTGAAGGAAACGGGTGTGATGGGAATCGTGAACAAAGCAGGCTCGTTGCTGACTTTATTTTTTGGCTTCGGCGAAATTCACAACTACGTGGACGCAAAAGAAAGCAAAAAGGACCTTTTCCCGAAATTCTTCAACGAAATGCTCAATCGCGGCATTTTTCTGCCACCCTCCCAATTCGAAGCGCTCTTTGTCTCCGCAGCGCACTCCGATGACGACATTGACCGCACCATCACCGCCGCCCGCGAAAGCCTCGCAGCCATAGCCGCATCGAGCTAATTGCCGCTTACTTCATCTGCTTTTGAAGGGCCGCCAACAAATTCATCGCCTCCAGCGGCGTCAACTTATTCAAATCGGCGGCGCGCAACGCTTCGAGCACTGACTCATCAATCGCCGTAAAACTCGACTGCTGCGGCGCCGGCAGAACGGCACCGGGCGAAAGCTCCTCCGTCAATTTGTCTTCGCTCTCTTCGTGCCGCTTCAAAATTTCCCGCGCGCGTGTAATCACCGCGTTCGGCAACCCCGCCAGCCGCGCCACCTCGATGCCATAACTCTTGTCCGCACTCCCCGGCGCCACGCGCCGCAAAAATACAATCTCGCTCCCGGCTTCTTCCACAGACACGTGTACGTTCTTCACGCCCGGCAACAATTGCTCGAGCTCCGTCAATTCGTGGTAGTGCGTCGCAAACAGTGTTTTTGGACGCGCTCCCGCGTGCAACGATTCCACCACCGCCCAAGCGATCGAAAGCCCGTCAAACGTGGAAGTACCGCGCCCCACCTCGTCCAGCAGCACCAGGCTCGCCCCCGTTGCCGTATTCAGAATCGCCGCCACTTCGCTCATCTCCACCAGAAATGTGGAACGCCCCCGCGCCAAATTGTCCGAAGCGCCAATCCTGGTGAACACGCGGTCGAGCAGCGGCAGCTTCGCCTGCGCGGCGGGCACAAACGATCCCATCTGCGCCAAAATCGAAATCAGCGCAGCCTGCCGCAGGTACGTGGACTTCCCGCCCATGTTCGGCCCCGTAATCACCAGCAAAAATTGCGTCTCGTCGTCCAGATACAAATCATTCGGCACAAACCGCTCACCGCGCTCCTCCAGCAGCTTTTCGATCACCGGATGCCGCCCGCCTGCAATCATCAGGACGCCGCGCGCACCCTTCTGCGCGATTGCGTTCTCCGTGAACGAAGGCCG
>Ga0070765_100001609_pt1 | contig 13919 bp, 13 predicted proteins | sample HubBroMetageWFT5_FD_71516 | JGI IMG/M metagenome (GOLD analysis project Ga0070765, IMG submission 71516) | Warmed and freeze-thawed soil microbial communities from the Hubbard Brook experimental Forest, New Hampshire - Hubbard Brook CCASE Soil... | ecosystem: Environmental > Terrestrial > Soil... | reverse complement strand
GTTTTTGACTCTTGACGGCGCCGCCTTCGGGCGCCGGCTTTCCGTAGAGCATCTCGTGCAGCTCGTCGCCCAAGATTCCTCGGACGGTTGCAGGCATGATCTCCTCCGGCGGAAGTTTGCTTTGCAAAAGGACGTAAGCACTCGCGACGACCCGTTCGCTCCTGTCGCGCGAGAGTTGCTTCGCAGCCCGCGCGTGCGCGAGTTTCCCCCACCAGTGCTTAAGCAGCCCGGTGCGGATGCGCTCGTACTCTTCTGGCTGTAACCCCTTAACCAGGCTAGCCGTTCCGCCATAACCGAGCCAGGGCGCCTCGAACAGCAGCCGGGCGGTCGCTTCAGCGCGGGCACTGGCGCGCTTCGCGGCGCAGGCAGCGCACCATTCTCCCGGCGTCGCGACCTCGAGCGCTCCGCAGGCCGCGCACTCGTTCCAGCCGGCCTCACGGCGCGAATGCTGACGCGCTTCGACGTCTTGGCGGAAGCGCGTTAGCGCCGCAGCCGGCGATAGCGTCGCGGGCCGCTCGGCTGCGGGGCGCCGGCTACGCGCCCGCGCTCGGGTCGCCGGCGGCCCGGAAAGTTCAGGAACTCTGCCGACTCGGAAGCGCAGCCGGTCGACGCCGGCTTTCGGGAGCCGCGCGGCGACCGCGCGGCGCACGTGGTCGCCCAAGAAGCTCAGCTGGTTGCTCCAAGCGCTCGAGCGGGTGATGACCAGCAGTGTGCCCTCCACGATTCGGGAGGGGTGCGAGTTGCGCGCGACCTCCGCCCCGACGATCTCCGGCCAGCCGGCTTCGAGCAGCGCCAGCGGATCGTGGGGCCGGTTCTCCGGCGTCCATCCGGCAAGCGCTGCGGCTAGCTTGCGCATGCGACCTCCACCTGCACCTGCGCGTCAACAACGCGCGCGAGATGCGCACCCGCCGGCAGTCCGACCGGCAGGTGCGTTGCGGTGATGAAGGCTTGCTCGTACTCCCCTATTTCACTCAGGAACGCCGCGGCGCGCTCTTCGTCGAGCTCCGAGAGAACGTCGTCGAGCAACAGCAACGGCGCTTCACTCGAACGCTCGCGGATGACGCGGTACTCGGCGATCTTCAGCGCCAGCACCGCCGTCCGTTGTTGTCCTTGCGAACCATATGCCGCGAGCGACACACCATCGAGCGTCAAAGCGATGTCGTCGCGATGCGGACCGGCGATCGCGTTCTTGCGCAGACGCTCTGCGTCGGCGCACTGCCGCAGGCGAGCTTCAAACGCCGCCGTCACGGCTTGTGGAGTCGGCTCTTCGAACGCAACGTTCGGATCGTACCGCAACTCGAACTGCTCGGAGGCCGCAAAACGCGTGTGGGCGCGACCGGCGTTTAGAGCCAGCGCACGGACGAGCGCGTCGCGCGCCAGCATGATCCGCGTGCCGGCGTCGATCAGCGTTCGGTCGTAAGCGGCCACCAGCTCGTCGTCGAGATCGATTGCGCCGCGTAGCAGCGCGTTCTTCTGCTGTATTGCCTTACGATACCGCGCGAGCTCGTAGTAGTATTGCGGATCGGTCTGTGAAAGCGCGATGTTTAAAAATGCGCGCCGCCCGCTGGGTGTGCCGGTTGTGAGCTGGAGGTCGGCCGGAACGAACGTAACGACACGCATCCGCCCGAGATAGCTGGCGTACCGCACGCCGGTGCCGTTAACGGTGTAGCTCTTGCGTGTGCCGCGGCTCGATCGTTCGATCGTGCAGACGAGTTCGACCGCGCCCGCATTTATCGCAGCTTGGCCGTAGAGAATCGCGCGCTCGTAATCCTGGCGTACGGTGTCGCCTTCGCGAGCGGTGCGAAACGACTTGCCCGTACCGAGCATCGCGATCCCTTCGAGCAGATTGCTTTTCCCTTGGGCATTCGCACCAAGGAGAACGTTCAGCCCCGCGGTGGGTTCTAGGTCCAGCTCGGCGTAGTTTCGGAAGTTTGAGAGCGTCAACCGCCGCAGCAGCACATCATTGCCGCAGCGGCATGAGGACGTAGAGCTGTTGCCCGCTGTCGAGCGGCTCGAGCGGCCTGATCGCCGCCGGCGAGAGCGGTCCGAGGAACTCGATGACCGTCTTTTCGCTCTTCACGTGGTTAAGGATCTCGACCAGATAGCGAGCGTTGAAGGCGATTGTCAGGTCCTCGCCGGTCTGCTCGACTTCAAGCTCCTCGTAGGCATTGCCGGAGACGTCGGAACTGGCAGTTACTATGAGCGTCTGATTGGCGACTGCAAGTTTAACCATGCTCGCGCGATCGCCCGCGACAAGCTCCGCCCGCCGTAAGCTGCCGATCAAAAGCGGCGTGCTCACCGTGATGGTCCGGTCGAATTTGGCGGGGATCACCTGCTGGTAGTTGGGGTATTGCCCGTCTACCAGGCGAACCGTGATCGCGACGTCGCCGCAAACCATCTGCAGCTGATTGCTCTGCGCTCCCAAAGCGCTCACAGAAATCTGCTCGCCGCTGCCCAGATTGCGCGCCACCTCGGCAAGGGCTCGCGAGGGCACGATAAACTTCTCATTCGCGCCGGAGCCATTTTCGAGGGTCGTAACGAACTTCGCGAGCCGGTATCCGTCGGTCGCGACCATGGTTAGGGCGCTGCCTTCCACCTCGAGCAAGGTGCCCATTAAGACGGCTCCGCGGGCCTCCTCGCTCGAGGCCGCAAAAATCGTCGCATCAATGCCGTCGCGGAAGCGCTTCCCAGTGATCGAAAACTGCGAGCCGCGCGTCGCCGCCGGCAGCGGCGGATACTCGTCGGCGGGTAAGGCGTGAAGGTCGTAGTTGCTGCGTTCGTACTTGACGCTCGCACGCGTGGGGGTGCCGGTAAGCTCGAGCGTGCCGGGCGCGAGATTTGCCAAAAAGCTCGCAAAGAGCTTCGCCGGGATCGTCACCGAGCCGGTTTCTACTACCTGCGCCGGAAAGGCGTGCTCGAGGGTGAGCTCGAGATCGGTCGCACGCACCGCGATCTTCTCGCCATCGGCTTGCAGCAGGACGTTAGAGAGGATCGGCACGGTCGTGTGCGCGTTAACGACCTTACTGGCCGCTCCAACGGCCGCGGTGATATCCTTTGTGGCGCAGGTGAATCTCATCGTTTCCACCGTTGGTCGTGAGCGTGCGTTTTCCTAGTTAGATAAGAACAAGAGTCGCAGTAGTAGTAGGGCGGTGCATTCTGCGGAAAAGTCGGTTTTTGCTTGTGCTGGGCAGACGTTTGCGCTTTGGATAAGCTGTGGACGGGCGGCTGGTGGGGATACACCTTTCCACGGCCGAGCTGGGAGCGGCGGCTTATCCATCGCCGGAAGGCTGACCCTTGTGCGCAGATTGTTCAGGGATTCTGGCACATCGCGATCAGCTGCCGAATTTTGTTGCGGTAAGCTTCATCGCGCTGCATCTGCTCTTTGATCTTGTCCCGCGCGTACATAACCGTCGTGTGGTCCTTCTTGCCGAAGTCGCGGGCGATCTGCGGTAACGAATAGTTCGTCAACTCAGTCGCGATATACATCGCAATTTGCCGCGGTGCGGCCAGGCGCTGGTCGCGGCGTCCGTTGTCCATCTCCTTTACCGTTAAGCCATGGGCACCGGCGACGGTCTCTTTGATCTTGGAGATGGTAATGCGGTGCAACGGCGCCTGTGCGACCGCGCTTTTGAGCACGTCGGCCGCGAGATCGGTCGTGATCGGCGCTTTCGTCAGCGAAGCATAGGCAACCACCCGGATCAGCGCCCCTTCGAGTTCGCGGATGTTCGATGGGATGACCTTCGCGATGAACGACGTAACTTCGTCGGGAACCGGAATGTTCTCACTGCCGGCCTTCTTGCGCAGAATCGCTTCGCGCGTCTCCAAGTCGGGTGCCTGGATGTCCGTGAGCAAGCCCCATTCAAAGCGCGAGCGCAACCGGGCCTCGAGCGTTTGTATCTCCTTGGGCGGTCGATCCGAAGAGATGATGAGCTGCCGGCCCGATTCGTGCAGCGCGTTAAACGTGTGAAAGAACTCTTCTTGCGTCGTCTCTTTGCCGGCGAGAAACTGAATGTCGTCAATCAGTAGGACGTCGACTTGGCGATACCGGTTGCGGAACTCCGGCGTCCGGTTGTTCTGGAGCGCGATGATAAACTCGTTGGTGAACTTCTCGCAGGTGGCGTAGACGACGTTTGCGGCGAGGTTATCCTGAATGACGCGATGCCCGATCGCATGCATGAGATGCGTCTTACCCAGACCAACGCCGCCGTAGAGGAAGAGCGGATTGTAGGCATGCGCGGGGGCCCCGGCGACCGCCTGAGCCGCAGCGTGGGCGAAGCGGTTAGAGTTGCCGACGACAAACTCTTCGAAAGTGTAACGTGTATTAAGATTGGCGGTCCGGAACTCCTCAAGCGGACGCGGCGCCGAGCCTGGTGAGGTGCGCGCGCCCTCGCCGGCCTCGGCGACGGAAAGCCGCAACTCGACACTCGTGCCGAAGAGCTCGCTCAACACACCGATCATCTGAGCCCGTAGCTTGCTTCCTACCCAGTCCTGTGCAAACTTGCTATGGACCGCCAGGTGAAGCTCGTTGCCGTGAAAGGAGATGAATCGGATCGGCTTGATCCACATCTCAAAGACCGGCTTAGAAAAGGTACGTTCTAAGGTGGCAAGCGCGGACTGCCAAAGCTCGTTGGAGATGTCGGAGTTGATCGCAAGCCCCATACCGTACCGTCCTCGTTCAATCTCTCGCTAGCATTTGCACTGCGCATCCGCCCTTTTTTGTACGAGATTCGGGCTGCGCATCTCCCCCATGAGGGCGCAACCACTTGGCTTAATGAATCCTTGCTCCTGCGGATTTTATGCACGAAGTTATACACTTATCCACAGGTCGGCTGGAACGGCTTTTCGGGGATTTTTCCGATTTATGAACGATTCTGACGGGACCCCGCCAAAAGCCGGAATTGCTCAGCGGCATAAGGCTCCCAAGCGGTCAAAAAGGGCTCAATTAGCGTTCTTCTCCACAAGCCAATCCACAGGTGTGGAGAGGTGGGGTGGTCCCTTTTGAAATGGCGGTCCAATTGCGCTTGGCTCGCCTAGCGGGTCGGCTAGCCAGAATGACCTAACCTAAAAACGCCCGATGCCAGAAGAGCAAGCCTTTGTTCAGTGGGTTCAACGCCAAAAGCTTTACAAGTGGTTTAACCCTCCGGCCGTTCCCATTGCTGACCAAAAAGAGCGAGAGCAATGGGCGCGATACCTCGAAACGTCCCCCGACACTCAGATCGACTCGCCAGAAGTGGGCGAGCTACTGCTGCGTGAGGTTAAATACCTCATAGATTCCAAGATAGACCTGATCAAGACGACCGATACAAAGGCGTCAACACAGGTAACAATAATTGGCGGTGGCCTTGGGATTCTGTCCGTCCTGGGAGCGTCGCAATCGGTGATGCTAACGTCTGGCGTACCGTGGCTGCTTGCCTTAGCCACCTTTCTGATAGTGCTGGGGGCAGGGCTCGATCTGGCATGCCTTGCTCGCGGGTACCGCTATACCTCGAAAATGCCTCGGATCGATATATATAATTCGCAGGCGGTGCTTCGACGCGTTAGCATGCAGGGACGCGTCGCGACTGCCATGATCGAAGGCTATATTGACTATTCCGGCGAGCTAACGGTCATTAACCTTCGCAAGTCAAGGCTGCTAAAGCTCGCATCCGGTGCGCTGGTTGGGGGGATCTTGTGCCTAGTGATCAATGCCGGCTGGGCAGATGCCCACGCTGCTAAGTCAAAGTCTGACGCGACCTGTCGCTTCTCGTGGACCTCAATCCATTGTATACTTGTGCCCGATGAACACGCTGCAGATCGTCCTGCCGCCCCCTAAGGACGAAGATATGTTCGTCCCCGTACCCGTTAAGCACTAACGGGTCGCGCGTCAACATGCCCATCCAAGCGGCTGATTCAATCCATCCTTAAGACATCGTCGCCCATCAAGCAGGCGACCGAGCGCGGCTGCCAAGATGCCGCGATCCCCAGACCCTGACCCGACGACGCGAGCGAAACGGCTCGCGTTGCAATTTCGGCCGGCTTTGTTACAATGGGCCGGCTATGTTCGTGATCGATCTTCAGCTTTTTGCCTCGAAAAAGGGCGCCGGGTCCACCCGCAACGGCCGCGACTCAAACGCCCAGCGCCTCGGCGTCAAACGTTTTGGCGGCGAGCGCGTCATTGCAGGGAACATCCTCGTGCGTCAGCGCGGTACCCACTTCTATCCAGGTACCAACGTCGGCATGGGGCGCGACCACACCCTCTTTGCCTTGATTGATGGCGTCGTCGAGTTCAGCGCCCATCGCGTGCGCCAGCGAATCTCGATCGTCCCGGCCACCTAAGCGCGGCGCGATCGCATGAGAACGGGGCCGTTAGGCCCCTTTTCAATATCCGGCGAAAGTAGCAGCGGTGCAGTTCATCGACGAGGTTGAGATTGCCGTGGCCGCGGGAGACGGAGGTGACGGCATCGTCGCGTGGCGCCGTGAGAAGTACGTTCCGAAGGGTGGGCCCGCCGGCGGCGATGGCGGTCATGGCGGCAACATCTTTCTCGAGGCGACGCCGGAGCTCTCGACGCTCGTTGAGTTTCGCTTCCGGCGGAACTTTGCGGCTGAGGCTGGGAAGGCGGGCGGAAGTTCGAGGAAATCCGGGCGCAGCGGCGCCGATCTCACGATCGCGGTACCGGTTGGTACGATCGCGTTTCGAACACACGGCGACGCCTCCGAGCAACTTCTCGCCGATCTGAACCAAGCAGGGGCGCGCGTTCTGGCCGCGCGTGGGGGACGCGGCGGACTCGGTAATCAACACTTTGCGACGAGCGTTCGGCAAGCGCCGCGCTTTGCCGAAAACGGCGAACCCGGCGAACGCTTCACGCTCCGTCTCGAACTGCGGCTGCTGGCGGATTGCGGCATCGTCGGCGTACCTAATGCCGGAAAGTCGACGTTGCTTTCGGTCATTTCGGCGGCGCGGCCGAAAATCGCCGAGTATGCCTTCACGACGATCGAACCACAGCTGGGCGTCGTGCGCGTCTCCGACGACGAATCGTTCGTTGTCGTCGACATTCCCGGATTGCTCGAAGGGGCGCACGAAGGCGTTGGCCTCGGCGATCAGTTTCTCAAGCACGTCGAGCGCACGCGGGTGCTGCTACATTTGCTCGACGGAGCGAAGCCGGTCGATGATATCGTACGAGAGAAAGCCACGATCGAACACGAGCTCGAAGCGTGGAATCCGGCGTTACTGCAAAAGCCTAGTCTCCTGGTATTGAACAAACTCGATCTCCCCAACGCACGCGAAGCTTTCACGCTGCTAGCGCCGCGCTTTCCCGAGATTCGCGGCATCAGTGCCGCGACGGGCGAGGGTGTGCGTGACCTCGTGCTTGCGGTCGCGCGCGCCATTGAGGCTGCGCCTCTGCCGGCGATTGTCGCGGCACCGCCTGCGCACATCGAGCTTACCGCCGCCGACGCCTTTCGGATCGAACGCAGCGACGACGGCGCCTTCGTGATTTCGGGTGCCCGCGTCGAGCGACTGGCGGCGATGACGAACTTTGAGTCGGACGAAGCGTTAGGACGCTTTGAGCGCGCGCTGGCACAGATGGGCGTCGAGAAAAAACTGCAGGAACTCGGCGCGAAGCAAGGGGATACGGTGCGTATCGGACACTACGAGTTTACCTATTCATGAGGATTGGTGTTTTTGGCGGGACGTTCGACCCCATTCACAACGCGCATCTCTTCGTCGCGGAGTCGGCGCGCCTACTCGAACGCCTCGATCGGGTACTCTTCGTGCCGACCGCGAATCAACACTACCGCGACAAACCGCAAGCCGATGCCGCCCATCGCTGCGCGATGATCCTTGGCGCGATCGAAAGCAACGCCAAGTTTGAGTTGGACGATACCGACTTGCGGGAGAACGCGACCGGCTACACCGCCGATCTCTTGCCGCGGCTTCACGAAAAATATCCCGGCGCCGGCCTTACGTTCGTAATTGGTGCGGATTCGCTGGCGAGTGCCAACTGGGTGCGTCTCGACGAGGTGATCGAAGCGCTCGAGCGATTTGCGATCGCGCCGCGTGCGGGCGTTCGCGCCGATGCGCTGGCGCGCGTGATCGCGGCGATTCCGCCGAATCTTCGCGATCGAGTCACTACGCTCAACCTCCCCGAGTTTCCCGAATCGGCCAGCTTGGTGCGCACGCTGATCGCGCAGGGACGCAGCATTCGATATCTCGTTCCGGAGACGGTCTGGCAGTACATCGTTGCGCACCGCCTCTATGGCTACAACGGCAGTGCAGCAACAAACTAATTCGCCACGCGTGCCGCTGCGCGTGGCGATTATCGCCGCGATTTGCTTGAGCGCCTGCGCCGGCACGCAAGCGCCCAACGACCCTGCGCTCTGCGCGGCCTACGCGGCCGGGCGTTCGCGCGTCGAAGTGGTTGCCGACGGCAGCGTCACGCGAGTGCTCGGGGTACAGCCCGGACGCGTCAGCCCCCACGAAGGATTCCTGCTGCGCCTGGCGTCGGGGTGCAGCCTTATCGTGCGCGTCGAGGCGAACGCCGACTTCACCGGGTCGATCCCACTAGCCGCCGGATCGAGCGTGCTCGTCAAAGGCGAGTATGAGTACTACCCGCTCGGGGGCGTGATCCACTGGACGCACCGCGATCCGCGCGGACGGCACGAAGGGGGATATATTCAAACCGGCGGTCACATTTACGATTAAGCCATCGAAGGGCGGCGGAACGCCGCTCAGCAGCATCCTTCTGGCAAGCGGCTCGCCGCGGCGTCTCGACCTGTTGCGCTCGCTCGGCCTTTGCGTTGAGGTCGCGCCGAGCGGTTACGACGAACCCACGCTGCCGAACCTCGCCCCCGCCGATCTGGCGAGCTATCATGCGGGCGAGAAACTCGCGACGGTTTTACGAGCGCGCGAACAGCGCGTTGATCTTCCAACGCTCGCGGCCGATACCGTCGTCGATGTCGACGGCGTCGCGCTGGGTAAACCACGTAACGATCAAGAGGCGGCTCGCATGCTGCGGATGCTCTCGGGCCGGGACCACCTGGTCCATACCGCGTTCGCGCTGAGGGTTCTGGGCCGCGAGCAGATAGCCGAGCGGCAATCGACACGCGTCCGCTTCTATCCACTCGACGCGAATGAGATTGCCGAATACGTCGCGACCGGCGAGCCGTTCGACAAGGCCGGCGCTTACGGTATCCAAGGGCGCGCCGCGGCGTTGATTGAGGCGATTGACGGTGATTTCTACACCGTGATGGGTCTGCCGTTGGCGCGCGTGATCCGCGCGCTGCGGCGGTTGGGATTCATGCTGCCGGAAACGAACTAACGGCGCCGAAGGCACGAAACGAACGCGGGGACGGATCATCTTTACCTATCGAGACGAGCGCAGGCTCTTTGTGCTAATCGGCATCATCATTGTGGCAGCGCTGCTGGCGCTGCTGCAGATCGGCGCGCAGCGTTCTGGGTCCGTCAGTCCGATTGCCACGGTTGCGAGTTCGATCTTCGCCGTTGGTGAAGCGGCGGTCGCAAGCGCAATTCGCGGTGTGCGTTCCTTCGGAACGACGCTGCTCGCACTTCCCCACCTCGAACGCGAGAACGTCGCGCTGCGCGCCGGTCGCCAACGATTGATCGAGGAGAACGCGCGCCTTCACGAACTCGCGGCGGCCTACGCGGCCGAATCGGCAGTTCGTCCGGTCGTTAATCTCTACAACGGCATCGAAGCCCGCGTTATTGGCTTCCCGCCCGAGAACGAGTCGCGCGCGGTTACCATCGACAAAGGATCCCGGGCCGGCGTGAAACGCGATGACGGCGTGCTCGCCGCGGAGGGTGTTGTCGGACGCGTTGGCGCGGTGGCTCCGTTTTCCAGCACGGTCGTGCTTGCGACCGATTACACCAGCCGTATTCCCGCGATCGTGCAACGCGGCCGCTGGTGGGGAATCGCTCGTGGCAACGTCGGCAGCGTTGTCGTCGAATACATTCCACAGGATGCGCCGTTGCGGGCCGGTGACGTGGTCGTGACCGGCGAAGGCCGCTCGTTCCATTCCGGCGTGCCGATCGGCAGCGTCATTGCGATCGAGCGTGGCGATGCGACACTCTATCAGACGGCCGTTCTTAAGACCTTCGTCGATCTTGGCGCTCTCGACCGCGTTGTCGTCGTCTCGCACTAAGCCGCACGTCGCTCCGTTTGTCGGCCCGGCCTGGTACGTCGCGGCCGCATGGCTCGTCGGCGCGGTGCTCGCGCAAGCGACGGTCGTGCACCTGCTGGCGATACGCAACATCGTTCCGAGCTTTGTCTTGGTCGTCGTCGTTTGGTACGCTATCCGCGTGGATGCGCGGAGGGCCGCGATCTACGGTCTTTTCGCCGGCCTCTGTGAGGACGCGCTGTCGCCAAGCACCGGGGCGGCGTGGATGATTTCGACGAGCGCGAGCGCGCTGCTCGCTAGCCGGCTCTCGCGCGGATTCTTCGCCGATTCCATCCCGCTCGTGATGGTGATTACCGCAATCGCGACGCTCGTGCGAGCGCTCTGCTTTTGGATCGTTATGGCACTCTTCGGCTATCCGCCGGGGCTTGGATTGCTGCACCTGCACGAGGCGCTCGGCCAGGCTGCGCTCAACGTCGCGATCATCGTCGCGGCGATGTTGATCGTCCGTCGTTTCGACACGTCGACGCAATGACGTTACGTAACGCTCCTCGCCCAAAAGCCTGGCAGGCACCGACGTGGCGTCTGGTAATCTTCGGCGCGCTGCTCTTGGCTGCGTGGCTCGCACTTGTAGGCCGGTTGATCGACATTCAGCTGATCGAAGGCGAGCGCTACCGCGCGGCCGCGCAAGCCAATCAAGTCCGGCTGATCCCCGTCGCGGCTCCGCGCGGAACGGTCTACGACCGTCACGGCATCGTCATCGCGCGCAGCCGGCCGTCGTTTGCAGTCGCACTCATTCCCTCCGAAGTAAAGAACGCCGATCGAGAAGTCAGCGAGCTGGCTGGGGTCCTCGGCGTCAACCAAGGCTCGCTCTGGTATCGTCTGCTCCATCATCACGGCGTCACCTATCCGAGTTTCGATGCCGTGGTCACCAACGAACCCTACGGCCCGGTCATGCTGGCCGTCGATTTGCCCGTGGCAGCGGTCGCGCGACTCTCAGAAGTCCTCACCGATCTGCCCGGCGTCGACCTCGAGGTTCAGCCGGTTCGCTACTCCCCCGACGGAAAGAGCGGCTCGCATCTGATCGGCTACGTCGGTGCGATCACACAAGACGAGTACCGCCGTCTTAAGCACGAAGGTTACTCCCCCAACGACGTGATCGGAAAAGACGGATTGGAGTTCACGTACGACAAGTATTTGCGCGGTACGCCGGGGGGCCAGCGCGTCGTTGTCGATGCGGCGGGCGCGGTCGTTTCGAGTATCAAGCTGGCATCGAAAGCCGCTGTGCCGGGGGATACGCTTCGGACGAACCTCGATTGGCGGCTGCAACGAATCGCCGAAGCAGCGCTTGCCGACGGCATCCAGCGAGTCGGACGCGGGCGGCTCTCGGGAGCGGTCGTTGCCGAAGATCCCTGGACCGGCGGTATCCTCGCGCTTGCGAGCTATCCGAACTTCGACCCCAACGATTTTGCGGCCGAACGATGGAAACGCGTCGCCTTCGATCTCACCAACCCAGCGCAGCCGCTCTTCGATCGCGCGATCGCCGCCGCAACGCCGACCGGTTCGACGTTCAAAATGGTGACCGGATCGGCAGCGCTCACCGAAGGCGTCGTGAAGATCGATCAAGTCGTTGATGACACCGGCGGTTGGGATTGCGGCGGCTACTACGCGCGCGATATCGCGGCCGGCGGTCTCGGTAACACGACCTTCGTGCCGGCGCTGGCGGCGTCGAGCGATGGGTATTTCTTTCGTCTCTCCTGGTGGCTTGGCAACGCGCGCTTGCGCAAATATGCGCTCGCCTTCGGCTTGGATTCGAAAAGCGGCATCGATCTGCCGGGTGAGAACGAAGGTAACTGGCCGACGAATGCCTGGGAGCTGCGTGCGTTTGGCGTCCCGATGCAGCCGGCTGAAGCCTGTTTTTTGGGCATCGGCCAGGGCGCGATGCAAGCAACGCCGTTGCAAATGGTAAACGTCGCATCGGCGGTCATCAACGGCGGTACGCTCTACACGCCGCAAATCGTGCGTGAAATTCTCAACCCGCAGGGCATGCCAATCGAGAAGATGACACCGCGCGTCATTCGGCACGTACCCGTAACCGCAGGGGCGTTGGCTGCGGTCCGCGCAGGCATGGCGAAGGTTACGGATCCCGGCGGCACCGCCTACGGGTTGGCAATCGACGGGCTGCCGTTTTCCGGTAAGACCGGCACGGTGGAGACCGCCGGCGGCAACGGTCCGAACACGACGTGGTTCATCGCTTGGGCTCCAACCGCGCATCCCCGTTTCGCCCTCGCGGTCTTCGTCGATCGCAGCGGCGGATACGGGGCAACGGTCGCTGCACCGATCGCTCGGCAAATTCTCGTCAAATACTTCAACAAGAAGACTTGAACCGGTCACTCCAGGGTCTCACTCGCGATCGGGCGAAGCCCGTCTTCCGCGATGAGAGGGAGGTCGGTTTAGAATGCTCGCAGTTCACGAAGATCGTATCGCCGCCGCAGTTGCACGCTTGGGCTCGGAGAATGCGTTTGAAATTCTCGCGCGTGCGCGCGAACTCGAGACGCGCGGTCGGCGTGTCGTGCACATGGAGATTGGCGAGCCGGACTTCGAAACGCCCGAGAACATCAAGAAAGCGGCGGTCGACGCGCTCTACGACAATCACACGCACTACACGCCGTCGAGCGGTCTGCCATCGTTGCGCGGGACAATCGCAGAGTATGCGAGCCGCTTCCGCCGGGTGACCCCGGAGTGGCTTCCGGAGAACGTCGTCGTCAGCCCCGGCGCTAAACCCGTCATCTGGAATACGCTCAGCGCGCTGCTGGGCCCCGGTGACGAGTTCGTCTACTTCGATCCCGCCTATCCGGCGTACGCTTCGTGCGCGAGTTACCTGGGCGCCTCGATTCAAGCGATTCCGCTGCTCGAGTCACGCAATTGGCGAATGGATCTCGATGAGCTAGGCCGCCGCGTTTCGGCGAAGACCAAAGTCGTCGTGATCAACTCGCCACACAATCCGACCGGCGGCGTGTTGACGAAAGGCGATCTCGAGTATATCGCCGACCTCGCCCAGCGTTTCGATTTTCTCGTGCTCGCCGACGAGATTTACAGCCGAAACTTCTACCTCGATTCAGAATACGTTTCGATCGCGTCGTTGCCCGGGATGCGCGAACGTACGATCGTGGTCGACGGTTTTTCGAAAGCCTATGCGATGACCGGCTGGAGGCTCGGTTACGCCCTGATGCCGGCGGAACTCGCGCGCACCGTCACGCTCTTCAACAACAATACCTTCAGCTGCGTCGCAACCTTCGTCCAAATGGCCGGCGTAGCGGCGCTGACCGGACCCGATGATGCCGTTTTGCGCATGAACGAAATCTTCCGCGCTCGCCGCGACCGGCTGATCGAAGGCCTTAACGCAATCCGCGGAATTTCGTGCCTACTCCCCGAGGGCGCGTTCTACGCCTTTCCCAACGTCTCGTCGATCACGAGCGACGACCGCGCGCTGGCGAAGTTCTTGCTCGACGAGGGCGGCGTCGCATGCGGCGGCGGCTCGTCGTTCGGCGCGGCGGGAACGGGCTATCTGCGCTTCTCGTACGCTGCCTCACTCGACGACATCGACTGGGCACTCCAATCGATCAAAGAAACACTGCCAAAGTTCAAAGGTTAGCGAATGTGTTGTAGCCGGTCTCCATTTGTCATCCTGAGCCATTGTCACCCTGAGCGGAGCGCCGAAGGCGCGTAGTCGAAGGGCGGTACCACCGCTCGCTCTTCGACTACGCTTCGCTCCGCTCAGGGTGACAAACGGGGAACCGGCTTCAACG
>Ga0070765_100001607_pt1 | contig 13933 bp, 14 predicted proteins | sample HubBroMetageWFT5_FD_71516 | JGI IMG/M metagenome (GOLD analysis project Ga0070765, IMG submission 71516) | Warmed and freeze-thawed soil microbial communities from the Hubbard Brook experimental Forest, New Hampshire - Hubbard Brook CCASE Soil... | ecosystem: Environmental > Terrestrial > Soil... | reverse complement strand
GGGTTTCCCCATTCGGAAATCCCCGGATCAAAGCCTGCTTGCGGCTCCCCGAGGCTTATCGCAGCTTGCCACGTCCTTCATCGCCTTCTAGCGCCAAGGCATCCACCGTACGCTCTTAGTAGCTTAATCATAAAACTCACTCAATACGTCGTTTCCTAAGGTGCTTCCATCCGCTTGCGCTTCGGGAAACTCATCGGAGTGGCTAAACTCCGACTTTCCTCAGTTCGTGCGCCCCGTTTCCCGCAGGTCCATTATTCCGTGGTCCGCTTGCGCGGCACCGGGACTTTCGACCCTGCAGATCCTCAGGTGCTTGAAGTGAGCTCGCCTTGTAAATCCACAGTCATGCTCGACATCTCGAGCAAAACTTGTATGTAATCCACACCATCAATCCTCCGGGAGACCGTAATCTCTCCAAAGTTATCGGCGTGAACTTGCCAGCCTTACTGTTGTCAAAGAACGTGAGCCCTGATCCCATCAGGGGTCCCCAACAAGTCGGGACGTCTTCCTTCCGGAAGACCCGGGTCATTCCTGGCCACTACCGCACCAAAAACTCCCCATAAAATGCAAAAACCCGGCGCCGAGCGCCGGGCACAGCCGCCTCTTCTTTTTGGCGGCTCCACGCGAAGCTCAACGTAAATTTATCCTGTGCTGATAAGGCTCCTCACTATAGGATCTACTCTTTGGAGTAACTCAGACCCGACTGTGAATCCCCTGCACGGCCAGCGCTTTTTGGAAGCGCCGAACCATTTCCAATCCTACCATGCTCGCCGTATATGTCAAGCCTCTCTAATAAAATTTTTTGCCCAATATCCACACCCCTGTGAACCCTGTGCAAATCGCACTCTCTCGAGTCCCCTGGGTGCCGCATCCTTCGCTTCGAAGGGTGCGGATTTTGACTTTCACCAACAATTTTATGGGACACTTCCTCTTAATCGAAAACCATTTTCAGGACGATCCCATGACGCTGCCAACACGATTCGGGAGAACGCTCAGATGAGCTATGTAGAATCGAACCTGGTTCCCGGAGAAACCGTGATTTACCAGACCCGGCTTCATTGGATCGTGATGCTCTCGCAGATAATCCTGGGCTGTTTGCTGTTGGCTTTGCCGGGCTCGCTCTTGCTTTATTACGCGTTCAGCCACACCGAGTTGGAGATCAATTCAGTGCACCTGATGCAAGCCGGGGGCGTTGCTTTGCTCGTTTGCGGTCTCATCACGATCGTAGTGGGATCGGTGAAGCGCAACGCCACGGAAATGGCGGTGACCAACCGGCGCGTGGTAATCAAGACCGGTTTGGCCGGCCGCAAGACCATCGAAATGCTGCTCAACAAAGTCGAGAGCATCGAAGTGAGCGAGACAACCTTCGGAAGGATGCTCGGCTATGGAACCATTGTGATTATCGGCACGGGTGGAACTTCCGAGCCATTTCACGACATCGCGCATCCTCTCGAATTTCGCAACCAGGTCCAGCAACAAATTGAAAAGCTGCACTAAGGTACAGGCGCGCTTAGAGGAACTCTCGCATAGAAATGGCAGCTGAAGAATGTGGGACCTAGCGAATAACAAAGGCTACCGAAATCTCTTGGCAATTCTCATTCTTATAGCAGCGCCCTTGCTTGCGAGCTTTGCTGCTCCGCAATCTGCGCCTACGAACGAGACGATCGTTCTGAAGGACGTGCGCGTCATTGACGGGAGCGGCGCGCCTCCCATGGAGCACGCTGCGATCGTGATCGAGGGCGGCCGCATCGTTTCCGTTGGCCCCGTCGGCAAAATGAAGTGGCCGAAATCGGCGCGCGTGATCGACTATGCCGCCAAAACCGTTTTGCCCGGACTCATCTCCGATCACTCCCACGTCGGCCAAATCGATGGAACCACCGCAGGCTCGCAGAATTATAACCGCGCCAACATTCTTCGCCAGTTGCACCAATATGAGGCATACGGCGTTACCACCATCACCGCGCTGGGCCTGAACGCAGATCTCTTCTACGAACTGCGGCCCGAATTGCATTCCGGAACTTTGCCGGGTGCCGATCTTTTTGGCGCGGATCATGGCATTGGAGTTCCTGATGGAGCGCCGCCCTTCGCCTTGCCGCAAAACCAGATTTACCGCGCTGCTACGCCAGAAGACGGCATCCGCGCCGTGGACGATATGGCCACACGCAAACCCGATCTAATCAAACTTTGGGTCGACGATTTTCACGGCACGCTGCGCGTGAAGATGTCGCCGGAAATCTACGGCGCGGCCATCAAGGAAGCCCACAAACTCGGCCTGCGCATCGCCGCCCACGTCTACTACCTCGCCGATGCTAAATTGCTGGTGAATGACGGCGTCGACATTCTTGCCCACGGCGTCCGCGACCTGCCGGTCGATGACGAACTCATTCGCGCCATGAAAGCGCATTCCACCTGGTATATCCCCACAATCGGCCTGGACGAATCCTTCTACATTTTTGCCGCCCAGCCTGAGCGGATGAATGATCCCTTCCTCGCCCACGCGCTGCAACCTGCTCTGGCTACGCAATTCAATGATCCCGCGTGGCGCGCAAAAGCGTTGAGCAACCAAGCGCAGTTGGAAGCCAACAAAGCTTCCGTCGCCCTGAACAAGCGCAGCGTAAAAGCGCTCTACGACGCCGGCGTGAACATCGGCTTTGGCACAGATTCCGGCGCCACGCCTCTTCGCATCCCCGGCTTCGCCGACACCATGAACTCGAGTTGCTGGTGGACGCGGGTCTAACTCCCCTACAAGCCATTAACCTGGCCACGGCCAAATCAGCAGCCCTGCTCCATCTGGACGACCGTGGCGTAATCGCCCCTGGAAAATTGGCCGACTTCATCGTCGTCGACGGCAACCCCTCCACCCAAATCCGCGACACCCAAAAAATCACGGCCGTCTACCATCGCGGCAAACAAGCCTCCGGTGCCGTCCTAAATTTCGTTCCCTGATCGGGCGCCCGGTGACGATTAGCAGGCAACTGCGCCATCTCTAGAGTGCCAAAATGGGAAAGAGGGAATAACTAAAGGGTTAAGCGGGGGCGGACAAAACGCGATTTAGTGTAAGTGCGGATTCTAAAGGGCTTAGTGGCCCGATTCGATGCTCGGAAGAGAATGACGCTCTGGAGGGATGTCGAGATGTCGGCGCTGAAATCCACGGTGCCTAACGTTGGCGGGGAAGATAACTCATTCGTTATATAATGTAAATAGAAAAATACAGGTATTTCGCGCGGGGTGTCCTACGCGCGTTAAAGCGGACGAAGTTGAGTTCAATCCCCGTCCTTTAGAACCGAAGAGGGGCCGGCACCCAGACCTAAACCAGCCTGCTTGTCTTTCGGAACTAACAACTTATAACTTCCAACTAATAAGTGGTCTTCCCCTCACGCTTGCGCAGCCTTCTTTGCTTCGGCGGAGTCGTAGCTTTCGCCGTAGATCGCCGGGACTTTGCCGCCCATCGGACGCAAGTACGTCGAAAGTTGGCCGCGATGGTGGATGGCGTGCCTCAATGCCACTTCCAGAAACGCAACCGCCGGCATTTGGAAGACTCCCCGGAAATCCAGCGACTTCACCAATTGCTCTCCGGTCAGGTTTTCCAGCCGCTCGATACTTTTTGCAAACGATTCGTCGTACCAGGTGGCAATACCCGCCGACGTTTTCACGGTTTCCGGTCGGTGAATCGGGTTGAAGTCAAACTGGCCGGTCGCCACTCCCTCCAGAAATCGCTGGTCGGCAGCCACGATATGCCAGGCAAGCTCCAGCGCCGTCTTCGCCGCCGTGTCTGGACGATAGTCGCCCTTATCGTTAGGAATAGCTTCGATCACCGCGCGGGTGGTGCGATGTTCGCTTTTCACCGAGGGCAGAAGAAACTGCAATAGAAAGGAGCCTTGTACTGGTTGCATGGTTTGCATGACGTGCACCTCTTTTCGCGAGAGAGTATAGCGCAATGCGTGTCTGTTGCGGACTGAGGCCACCGGCGACCGAAGGCGGGGAATATGTAACTTTCAACCTGTCGCCCTGAGCACACCCGATGAGGGCGCGCGAAGGATCTCAGCTGATTGCTCCCGCACAACGAATACTTCTTGGGCCACGAAGACAAACGTGCGTACGAGACAATTGCGCAAAAAAATGGAGCCTCTTTCGAGGCTCCATTTTGAGCAACATCGGTTTGCACCAAGTTGATTGTTTTTACTTGTTGCCCGCGGTGCTCCCGTTCGGAGTCTGCGCTGCCTGGTTTGTTCCCGCTTGCAGGTCGTACTTGTTGCCGCCGAAGAAAACCGTCGTCAGCGTCTTGCTGCCGTCGGCTTCGGTGCGGCTTCCGTAGGCTTCCTGGCCGCGGGCGGACTTCTCTTCAAGCTGATGCGCAGGCACAGTCGCGATCGCTTGCTTGCCCTTGCTGATGACAAGTTTCACGTCCGCGCCGGATCCTTCGCGCTGCACGTTGTATTCACCAGCCTTGACCTGCTTGCCGTCGATGGTGACTGGATCGATCAGGTGAAGCTTTCCCTTGGCTTCATCTCCCGCAAAAGCACCCGAGGCCAAACAGAGAGAAGCGCCAATGGCGAACGTAGCTATTCTTGTGAGTTTCATGTAGATCTCCTTTTTCTTTCAGCAACGGAAACACGGATGAACCGTCTTGCGGCTGCGGAAAGTAATCGTCAAATGTCACTACGTTAGACGCAGGAGGAACTTGCGAGGATACGCGAAATAGCCTTAATAAATCGATTTTCTAAAGCTAATCTTTTCATGGAAGCGCGCCACGGGCACGCTTCCATGTTGTTGTTGGCGCGACAGTTATCGCAGTCGTAAAAACATTTTTACAATTATTCCGCCTGAGACTTGGAATTTTTCTTCATAGCTTCCGCCGTCCAAGGTGGAACAATGCCGTTCATACGCGCGTCGGCGATGGCCTGGCCGAGATGCTCGTGCGCGTGGGTCACCAGCAGATACACCACGTCGCCACTGTTGGCTTCCGGTCCGAGCTTCTTTTCGGGCCGCGCGAAATCGGAGTTGCTCATGCTTTGCACGGCGGCGATCGCGTATGCAAACGATTTGTTCAGCTGCTCGATGATCTTCGCTTTATCCGTGGTGGATTTCTCGAAGCCATCTTTCTGGTAACCAGGCGCTGGCGCCATGCCGGTGACCATGGTCGGAATTCCGTAATTCGCACCAGAAACGTGCAGGAACATTTCCGAGATGGAACGTACTCCTTCGCTCGGCCGCCAGGTGTATTTGTCCGCGGGAATCGCTTGCGCAAGACTGACAAATCTATCCTGGAGCTGCTGCAAATCCAGCGCGGCTTGCGCCTTCATGTCATAGCTCGGCGTACTCTTATCTGCTGGCGCCATGGACGCAGCCGAAGCCACGGACGCGCTTGTGGCCGAGGCCTGCTGACTGGCGCCAACTGCGGAAGCTCCCCAAAGTAGCGATGCTGCCATTCCCACCAAGAGAACATTTCTCATTGCTTTCTCCTCTCAAAGTCGTCTTTTCAGCGAAATTCCCGCTTCTGCCTTCTTCCACCACATCCAATGTGTTTGACCAAAGAGAATCAGCCCCGGGGATCCCGGCGGTGGATTAGACGAACCAAACGGAGGACTGGCTCTCCAGATGCAAGTTTTTCTGATCGAAGAGTTGCGGGTGAGAGCTGTCGAGACTCCCGGTAAAAGACGATGGGCGCAGGGGGTGCAGATTCAACGCAAGTTCGCTAGTGCTTTTCGAGAGAGTGGAAGCAGCTAAACGGAAGCCAGTCCTGGCTTAGAAGTGGATGACGGCTCCGAGCGTGCCCTGGACGTTGTTCTGATCCTGACTGAAAAACAGGGTGCGCACGTAGTCGGCGCTGCCACGCAGCGACAGTCGCGAATTTACGCGGAAATCCAAGCCAATGCCCGCCAAAAACATAAAGGCGTTTCTGCTGTTGCCCGCGGTTTGCGGCTGCAAGTGCGCCCCACCGAGTTGGAAGTGGCCCCAGGGTTCAAACCGGGCGCGGCGCGTGCCGATGCGCACTCCACCCGAGTAGGTGAAGAGTTTAACGTGCTCGCGATCGTAAATTTCTGGAGCGAATCCAGTCGCAAGGCTTCCTTCCAGCCCCAACCAGGAATTGGTGAAGTAGGTGAGTGTGGTGTTTGTGCCCACCAAGGTCGCGTTGATCAGATTGGACTGAAAACGGAACAACTCCACTCCGAATCCCAGCTGCCAGCGATAGTCATCGCGGTCTCCGAAGACAAACTTCGGCTTCGCCGCCGGAGTGGCTGGAAGTGCCGCGGGATCCGCAGGAAGAGGCTCGGACGAGTTTTCCATCGACGTGAGCGGAGCGACGGAAGTGTAAGGAACTGTCGACGAGGAAAAGAGATTTGGGCTCGCGGCGGAAGTGTCTTCAAACGCCTGAGCGATGTTCACTGAGTCTTTCGAAGAAGTAGTTGAGGGGACGTTCTCTTGTCCCAAAACGGCACAAGTCGCCGCCAGCATTACCGCCAATCCCATCAGTGGCCTTCGCATACGCTTCCCTCTGCCTGTCCAGCCGGCGCGATGTTTGCGCCTTGGCCTGAAGTATGGGCGAGAACTTGAGTCTGCCAAGTGTACCGTGATGAGGCACGGGAAGGCGCGGAAAAAATTTGGATTGAGCCAACTGGGAAGGGGGTGGAGGGACGAGTGGGGATACCACCGGCGGCCGGACGGAAGAGAGGGAGGCCGATCCTTTCAAAAGGAGAAAGAGATCGGGCGCTCTCGTTAGCGTGATCGGAGATTAATCGAGAGTGCGTGATGTTGGTCGTTGGTGAGTGCGCGAGAATCACTTGGCCAGCAGCGGTGTTATTGCGGCGACGCAACCTGATGAACACAAATTGAATCCAACACCAGCGGATTTCGTGACGACAACCGGGAATCCAACTGTACGCTTGCGACACGCTTTGCGAACGATGAGATGGCCATTGCCTTGACAGCGAGAGTGGAGCGGCGTAGAGTCTAGAGTTTTTAGATGGCCCCTGAAAGCTACTGGGGGAGGGTGACATGGATAAGAAGCGATTGGAGTATTACAAAAAGAAGCTGCTGAACCGCCGCGATGAGCTGGTGAAGACGATCACGCGGACGGAAGAAGAAGGCCGGCAAGCGGACGATGATCCGACCGTGGACCTTGCAGATAAGGCCGCCAATTCGTACACGAAGGAATTCTTGTTCGGCCAAACAAACACGGACCGGACGATCCTGAACATGATCGACGAAGCCCTGAAGCGGATCCGCAGCGAAGAATACGGAACGTGCGCGAATTGCCAGGAAGAGATGCAGCAGAAGAGGCTGGAAGCAGTGCCGTGGGCGAAGAACTGCATTACTTGCCAGGAAAAGCAGGAACAAGGGCTATTGTAAGAATCGGGATAGAATTTCTTCAGGGCTAAAGCCCGATGGAAGGCCTCAGGTTACGCTGGGCCTGAAGCCCCAGCCTCCTAAAGAAGAAACTCGTCAAACTTTGAAGTTGTTTCCTTGCGATCCCACGCGTTCCCGCAACGCCCTGGGTTTCTAAGAAACTTAGTTACCTTACTTTATACTTACTTTACATATACTAGGTAACGCTGGAGTGGAGGCGCAACATGCTTGGTGTATCTAAAGCGAGCACGCTAGTGCGTTGGGTGGAGAGTTGTGGCGGAGCGCTGGTAAGCGTGGTGTTCCCGGCGGATTGCCGGTTGTGCAAGCAATTGTTGACGCGAGCGAGCCGCATCCCCATCTGCGGGGAGTGCCTGGCTGCATTCCAAAAAGTTTCGGCGGAGCGCTGCGTGGGATGCGGGCAGCCGTGGCTGGTAGCCGGTGAGGCCGAGGGGCGTGAACAAATTGCCGCGAGTGCAGGGGGCAGAAATATGCGTTTGACGCCGCAAGAAGTTACGGGATTTACGAAGGCGCACTGGCGCGAGCGATTGTGCTGATGAAATACGAGAAGATCGAACCGCTTGGAACATGGTTTGGGAAACGCCTGGATGAAGTAGTGAGAGCGGAAGGAAAGCGGTTGGAAGCAGATATCGTCGTTCCGGTGCCTTTGCACCGGCAGAGAGAGAAAGAGCGTGGTTACAACCAGGTGGACCTTTTTGGCAGGTCGCTGGCCCGGCGCCTGGGACTCGCGTACCGGCCGGTGCTGCTGAAAGCTCCAAGCCGAGGCCGGAGAAGCATTTGCTCCGCCAGGAGAAGCGCTGGGAAGCGGTACGTGGCGCTTTTGCTATGGAAAACGGTGGTCGAGTTGACAATTCCCGAATCTTGCTGCTAGATGATGTAATGACGACGGGAGCCACGTTAGACGCATGCACACGGGTGCTGCGCGAGGCTGGCGCGAAATCGGTTCTGGCGGTGATCATTGCCAGGGCTGCCAGGCCTGCGCGTCCCGCCGACGAAACGATTTGAGCAAGTAGAGAACGCGCGATGAGCGCCAGACGACCAGAGGCGGCCGACCCCCGGGGGCGATGCACCCCCGAAGTGATCGGCGCAAACGTGCCTAACGCTTCGGGGAACGCTGGTAGCCGACATCTTGCTCCGCTGTCGCCGCGACGCGGGTCGCTGATGCAAGAACCAGTATTGGTCCTGAACGCAACCTACGAACCCATCAATGTAACGGCTGTGCGGCGAGCGATGGTGCTACTCCTGAAGGGAGTGGCGCAGGCGGAAGAGATGCATCTGGCGGAGGTGCACTCCGCGGCGCATTCGCACAAAGTGCCGTCGGTGATTCGCTTGCTGGCTTACCGGCACATTCCCCAGCAGAGCCGGGCGCTTTCCCGGAAGAATATTCTGCTGCGGGACCGCAACACCTGCCAATTCTGCGGGAAGCTGTTTCCGAGTTCGGAATTGACGCTGGATCACGTGATGCCGAGATCGCGCGGCGGACGGTCTTCGTGGGAAAACCTGGTGGCTTGCTGCTACCGGTGCAATAACACCAAGGGCGATCGGACTCCGGAAGAGGCAGGGCTGAAATTGGCCCGGAAGCCGAGGCCGTTTACGCTGCACACTTCGCGACAGCTGATGCGCTTGATCGGGCACCGGGATGAGCGGTGGCGGAAGTATTTGTTTTACTGACACTTAGCGTCCTTGAAGTACACAAATCCCCTTAATAAATCGATTAGCCAAAGATTTAAGAAACCTTTTGCAACGCGGCGCATCTAACTTATCAATACCACTTCGAGGACACACCCCGGGAGGCAGTTAGGGTCCAAACCCTAACTGCTTCTCTCCTTTTACAGGCGATTTTCTCGTTCGCGATTCTGAGACCCTCAGCGAAGAGCTTTCAACCAACAATCTAGTAGGTTGTGTAGCGGCCGCCTTCCGAGGCGGGCGCATTTTGTTCCGCGCTGCGTATTCGAACTAATCAGAGTTGTGGCTTTTGCTCGGATTCGGGGAAGCTTTGCAGGGCTGAGGCTTCGTCTGGAAATTCGGCGAAGACTTGATGGAGTTGCGTCACCTTCAGAATTTCTTCGACCTTTGGCGCCAGGCCAACCACTTTCATCGCGCCGCCTTTTTTCACCACTTCCAAATAATTGCGAACCAGTTCGCCGATGCCGGAACTATCGAGATAGTCCAAGGCTGTGAGATTCAAAAGAATATTTTTATTCCCCTTCTTGAGTAGGCCGTGAATAGCTTCACGCAAGGCCTTGGATTCGAAAAAGGTCAGCCGGCCACAAACATCAACGAGAGAGACAGAATCAGCGTGGCGGATCTTGATGACGAAATTCACTGGATAAACCTCGGGGCCAGGGGACGCTGAGATTTTACCCTTAAATGAGCAGAAGGCAAGTTAACGGAGTGAACTTATTTTGTAACCTTTTTGCGCAACTTAACGCGGATGCCCCGGCGCCAGCTTTCCGAGAGCCCAATTCGCACGATTTCCATCTCTGGCGTGATGTGGCGGAGCAGCGAATCGGTTATCGGATGAAATCGGAGAGCGGGGGCGATGATATACACAATCGGCGGAGCGGGTTGAAGTTCGATGCCAGGGAAATAGCCGTAGCGAACGATGTCGCCGTGCGCCTGATGGCGGCGAATGCGGCCAGTAGTCGGCGGCTTGCAGGGGCAAGTCGATATTTTCGGTGGCCTTCAATTCCAGAATGGCCAAGCGGCGCGCGCGCGTGACGCACAGCAGGTCAAGAATGCCGTGACACCCAGCGGTTTGCGCGAATACCTGTTCGTAGACGTGGTTGGGATCGAGCATGGGATCGATGCGTGAGACGTCTTCAAGAACGTTGACCTGCATCCAGCGCTCGGATTGCGCGCGGTAGAGTGGATGGCGCGTGTCCGAGGCCAGTGAATTACGAAAGTTTTTGAATTGCAGGAGCAACTGGCGAAGGCTGGATTCGTTGCGAGAGTCGAGTTCTTCCCAAACGCCGTCGCTGCCGAAGAAAACTCTGCCATCGTGCCAGCGGGCAAAGGGAACTCCGAGATAGCGGAGAAGAACCTCCTGAAACTGTGGCGCGGGATGAACGCGGATGGCATCCGGAGCCAGGCAAGAATCGGAGAGAGCGCACTGGACGAGCGATCGAGGAGGAGTTGCGCTTCGCGGCTCGGCACCAGCCAGGTGGAAACGTTATTGAGTTCGCGAGGCTGGCATAGGGGAAGAGATTCCTGAAGGTTATCAAATTCGAAAATTTTCAGGTTGAGGCGGGGATCGAGTGCACTGACGCGCGGCGCGAGCGCAGCGGCTTGGTCCTTCGGCAGAATCAGGCGAAGAACGCTGAGATTCCTTCCCGCGATGGTTTGTCGAGAATGATCGAACCAGAGAAGCGCAAAGGTGAGGCTGCTAGATCCGCGGCGGTGGAAAGTTTCTCGACGGTTTCGTCGGGAAATTGTTCGGCCAGGATACGGTGGAGCTGGATGCAGAATTCTTCGCGTGAGAGCTGGCGATTGCTGCGGGCATGCGCGAGACGCACGATTTCCATGCGGGCAGGCTTGGAACGACCGAATTGTTCGACGGCCAGGGCAAGACGATCGTCGGATTTCGCCGCGATGGAAAGCACCCGGCGGGTGAGATTGCAGTTGTCCGACCAGAGATGTAGAAGCGGCTTTTCCAGGGAGCCGCGCACTTCCCAGGAAAGCGGCTGGGATGAATCGAGGCGGCCGCCATTCTCGCGGATTTCGATGGCGCCGGTGACCAGGAAAGTCTCCAGGCTGGAGCGGAGCTGTTCGCCGAGAAGCGTAGCTTCATTGTAATATAACTGTTAGGTAATTAACATTTTATTTTGAGGTTGAAGAATAGGCCGCCTCCGCGTGTGGGGTTCCTCCTCGCTTTGTCTTCTCTGCGACCTCTGTGCGCTTCCTCTGTGACCTCCGTGTTAAATCTTTTCCTTTGGCCTTTTTTTGGGGCGCCCGCGGAGGCTAGCGGCCCACGGAGAGTCTTTGGGAGAGGGGTTCGGGCAGGCGTGCGGCACGCATGCGCTCCTGTACCTTTTCGATGTCGTACGGCACGCGCCAGAATTCGACCGTGTTATTGGAAAAATCGCTGATGGCAAAACCAGCACGGGGATCACCGTCGCGAGGCTGGCCAATCGAGCCCGGATTCAGTAAATAACGCTTGCCCGGTTCGATGCGCAGGGCGGTGAGCTTTTCGTTCTGCCGAGGGTGTAGCTGCAAGACATCTAGCTGCGGATCCATATAAGAGAAACCACCTTGATGGTGCGTGTGGCCGTAAAAAGTTATCGGGAGAGATGAATCCAGGAGCCCTTCCAACGCTTGCGAGGGGGTGAATACATATTCGTCCTCATCTTGAAAAGCGCCATGCACGAGTACAACCCCTTCGGCCTCCATCGGACCCTGCGGAAGCAGTGCAACCCATTCGAGATTCTCAGGTTTGAGCTGCGCGCGGGTCCAATGAACCGCCATTTTGGCCACTGGATTGAAATCGTCGGTGGCCATGATTCCAGCCACGGCTTTGTCGTGATTTCCGCGGATGGTAGTGGCGCAGAGATCGCGAACGCGGGATGCAACTTCGTTGGGATCAGGGCCGTAGCCGACCACATCGCCGAGACACACAACGCGGTCCCATTTGCCCTCTGCTGCGGAGAGAGAGGCTTCCAAAGCGGTCAAATTGGCATGGAGATCGCTGAGAACTAGGAGTCGCATCCGGCTATTTAAATCGCGCAAGTGAGTATAGATGAAGGAGGGGAGTATCCCCAAATCAAACTGTGCTAAATGTGAACAATATATGAGGAAGTGGAGGATGGAAAAAAGGCACAAAAATTTACAGAACCGCGCGAAACATTCGTCGAAGGACCTTCGTCTATACGAGTGCGGCCGGTAATAAGGCTGATTCGGGTTGGTAAGAGATTCAAAAGAAAAGGCCCTGCGGTTGCAGCCGCAAGGCCGTATGACACGCGGTTATTCCGGCTCTTGAACCAGGAAAAAGAGGTGTCTCGCTTGTGGAGGCTACTCTTCTCTCGGCAGCGTGTCAACTTTTCCTTCCCGGGGTCGCGAATTCGGCTGACTTGAATGTTCGAAAGGAAACGACACGCATGAGAAACGCTACATTGGTCCGCAGTTTAGTTCTCGCCTCCGCGCTGGCAATTTCTGTGGGCACCTTTGCAAAACCAGTAGCCAAGAGCCTTGCAATCACCCATCCGGTGAAGGTAGGGCAAGTCAACGTGAAGGCCGGTGATTACCGCGCCACGATCGATGGCAACCACCTCGTCCTCACGAATGGAAAACAAACCGTCGCCGAAGCGGATGGCCGCTGGGAAGACCGCGACACCAAATCCGAATACACAGAAATTCTTTCGGATGCAAACGGCAAAGTGCTGGAACTGCGCTTTTCTGGACAGAAGAGCGTATTTGTTCTGAACTAGTAAGGACACGAACGTGAATCTCGAGCGGGTCTTACGAGGGAAGCTGGCGGCAATGGCAGCTTCCCTCGTCCTTTTTAGGCGAGGTAATGAAGTAAGGAGGCAAAGGAAGTTAAGCAATAGAGAAAGTGAAGAAGTGAGAAAAGCAGTTCCGGACGTTAGAGCGTAAGAGCCCACCCTTCGCAAACTACGCGAAGGATGGGGCACCCTCAAGCACACAAATTAGCGAATCAACATACAATCGCCGTAGCTATAGAAGCGGTAGCGAGCCTTCACCGCATGGCCGTAGGCGTTCAGGATATTTTGTCTGCCCGCAAAAGCGGCTACGAGAGCTAGCAGCGTGGATTGCGGCAGATGGAAGTTCGTCAGTAGTTGGTCGATCACGCGAAAAGGCGAACCAGGTAACAGGAAAATTTGGCCTTCGGCGCTTCCTGGTTGGAGAAGCGTTCCGCCACCTGGAGAGCTTGCTGCGTGCGCGGCCGCGGATTCCAGGGCGCGCACCACGGTGGTGCCTACGGCGAGGATCGGGCGCTTTTCTCTCTTGGCTTGAAGTATTTTTTCGACGGTGCGCTCGGGAAGGTCGTAATGCTCGGCGTGGATTTTGTGTTCTTCGAAAGTTTCCGTGTGCACCGGTTGAAAGGTGCCCAGTCCGACGTTGAGGGTAAGTTCGCAGGTATCGCAACCGCGGGCTCGAATTGCCTCGAGCAGTTCTTTGGTGAAGTGTAGCCCGGCGGTGGGCGCGGCGACGGCGACCGGGGAACGCGCGAAGACGGTCTGGTACCGCTCGCGATCGGAAGTTTCGTCGGGGCGATGAATGTACGGTGGAAGAGGAACGTGCCCGAGATCCTCAATGAGTTGAGTAATGGACTTCTCGTTGTTGGATTGAAAATGGATGGTTCGCAGGCCGAGCTCACCGCGAGAGACAATTTCTGCCTGCAGTTCTCCCCCGCCAAATAGAATGCATTCCCCGACCGGTAATTTCCTTCCCGGTTTCACCAACGCTTCCCAAAGATTCGGTTCGAGCTGGCGAGTGAGAAAAACTTCGATCTGACCTTGAAGAGGTCGGGGCACGTTTTCAGGAGATTTCTTTTGCGAGCGGGTATCGAGGCGATGGCCAAACAATCGCGCTGGCAGCACCCTGGCGTTGTTGA
>Ga0070765_100001606_pt1 | contig 13941 bp, 8 predicted proteins | sample HubBroMetageWFT5_FD_71516 | JGI IMG/M metagenome (GOLD analysis project Ga0070765, IMG submission 71516) | Warmed and freeze-thawed soil microbial communities from the Hubbard Brook experimental Forest, New Hampshire - Hubbard Brook CCASE Soil... | ecosystem: Environmental > Terrestrial > Soil... | reverse complement strand
AGCCGGCGCCGCGGAAGTCGGCCTCGAGCTCCTGGATGATCTTGCCGTTCCCGCGAACCGGGCCGTCGAGGCGCTGCAGGTTGCAGTTCACGACCCAGATCAGGTTGTCGAGGCGCTCGCGGCCGGCGAGCGCGGTCGCGCCCATCGTCTCGGGCTCGTCCATCTCGCCGTCGCCGAGGAACGCCCACACCTTCCGTCCGGCGGTATCCGAGACCCCGCGGGCCTCGAGGTACTTCATGAACCTCGCCTGGTAGATCGACGTGATCGCGCCGATCCCGAGCGACACCGTCGGGAACTGCCAGAACTCGGGCATCAGCCAGGGATGGGGGTACGAGCTCAGGCCGCCGGCCACCGAGACCTCCTGGCGGAAGCCGTCGAGCTGCTGCTCGGTCAGGCGTCCCTCGAGGTACGCGCGGGCGTAGTTGCCCGGTGAGGAGTGACCCTGGAAGAACACGAGATCGCCCCCGTGCCCCTCGGACGGAGCGTGCCAGAAGTGGTTGTAGCCGACCTCGTACAGCGTCGCCAGCGATTGGAAGCTCGCGATATGGCCTCCGAGCTCGGACGACAGCTTGTTCGCGCGCACGACCATCGCCATCGCGTTCCAGCGAACGATCGAGCGCAAGCGGCGTTCGAGCAGCGGATCGCCCGGCAAGCGAGCCTCGCGCTCGGGCGGGATCGTGTTCACGTACGGCGTGGTGATGCTCGCGATCGGGCCGCTGCCGGCGAGCTGCGCACGCTCTACAGCGCGCGCGAGAATCTGCCGGGCGCGATCGGGCCCGTCGTGCTCGACCACTGCATCGACGGCCTCGAGCCACTCTGTGGTCTCGGCCGCGTCGATGTCGGCGCCGGCGCCGTTTGAGCTTGCTGTTTGCAGAGAGTCGGTCATGCGCCTGGGGCCGTTTCGTCACTCGACCCTGATGTTCAATATACCCCGGCGTTTCTACCTCGGATCGCACCGCAAGGCCGATTTCCCCTACGGTTGGGGGGTGTCGCTGAGAGAAGTCGACGGCGTAGTCGGAGCGCCCTGGGCGAGGCCGTTGGCCGGCGCGCTCGACCAGCTCGTGGTCGAGTCGGACGCGCTCGCCGACAACGCGCTCGGGGACCCGGCGCGACGGCCGCTGTACGTGTACCGGCCGCCCGGAGTCGAGCTCGACCACCCCAAGGGCCTTCCATCGGTGCACGTGATCCAGGGTTTCACCGGCCAGCTCGACATGTGGACGGCGCACTCGGCGCTCGAGCCCAACATGATCGAGCGGATCGACGCGATGTTCGCGGCGCGAGCATGTCCGGACGCGATCATCGTGTTCGTAGACGCGTGGACGTCGCGCGGCGGATCGCAGTTCATCAACTCTGCGTCGACCGGCCGGTATCTCGACTACCTGTGCGACGAGGTCGTGCCGTTCGTGGACGAGCGCTATCCGACGCTGGCCGGACGTGATCACCGCGGCCTCGCCGGCAAGTCGTCGGGCGGGTACGGGGCGATGGTCGTGCCGATGCTCCGGCCGGACGTGTTCGGCGCGTTCGCGTCGCACGCCGGCGACTCTCTGTTCGAGTGCTGTTACCTGCCCGAGTTCCGATCCGTGGCCCGCTCGCTCCGCGACCACTTCGAGGGTTCGTACGAGGTGTTCTTCGAAGAGCTCGCGGCCGCTGACCACTTCGACTTCGGGAAGTACGGTGGGCCGTTCGAGATGTACGGGTACGCGTCGGCGTACTCGCCGGACTTGACGTCCCCGGGGCGGGCGCTGCTGCCGTTCGAGGTCTCGACGGGCCGCTTGGTCGACGACGTGTGGGCCCTGTGGCTCGAGCACGACCCGGTGCGGATGGCGCCGCGTTACGCCGACGCGCTGCGGAGCATGCACCGCATCTACCTCGACGCCGGCAAGAGCGACGAGTACTACCTCGACGTCGGCGCCCAGGCGTTCGCGCAGGAGCTCTCGAAGATCGGCGCCGCGCACACGATTGAGCTGTTCGACGGCAAGCACGGCGGCATCACCTACCGCTATCCCGGTGCGATTCGCGAGCTCGTGACGGCGCTGCACGGATGACGGCCACGGCCGAGCAGGAGCTCGCGTTCGCCGGTCCGGGCGCGCTCGCGGACATGGTCCGGCGCCGCGAGGTTGCCCCGCGCGAGCTTGTCGAGTTGTTCCTCGCGCGGATCGAGGCGATCGGCCCGAGGCTGAACGCGTTCCGTGTGGTGATGGCCGACGAGGCGCTCGCGGCCGCCGAACAAATGTCGTCAGTCGAAGCCGAGGGGCCGCTGGCCGGCGTGCCGGTTGCGATCAAGGACGACATGCCGGTCGCGGGCCAGTCGGTGACGCGCGGATCTCGCTCGTACCGACCTCCGGAGACTGCCGACGGCGAGGTCGTGCGGAGGCTGCGCGCCGCCGGCGCGATCCCGATCGGGATCACGAACGTTCCCGAGCTGATGATCTTCCCCTGGACCGCGAGCGCGGCGAACGGGGTCACGCGCAATCCGTGGGATCCGACGCGGACGCCCGGCGGGTCGTCGGGGGGCTCGGCCGCGGCGGTCGCGTCCGGCATGGTCCCGTGCGCGACGGGCTCGGACGGCGGTGGGTCGATCCGGATCCCGGCCGCATGCTGCGGGCTTGTGGGGATGAAGCCGAGCCGCGGCCGGGTCTCGACCCAGCCGGCTCGCGAGGGCTGGCTCGGGCTGAGCGTGTTCGGGGCGCTCGCACGGACGGTCGGCGACAGCGCCTTGATGCTCGACGTGATCCACGGGTCGATGCCCGGCGATGCCGACACCTCGCCGCCGCCCGCCGGGAGCTACGTCGAGGCGGCGGCGAGGCCGCCCGGACGACTGCGGATCGCGACCTCGCGCAAGCTGCCGCCTGGGTTCATGGCGTGGCTGTCGAGCGACCAGCGCGGCGCGTGGGAGCGGACCGGCACGGTCCTGGCCGAGCTCGGACACGACGTGATCGAGCGCGATCCGCCGTACGGACTGGCCGGGATCGAGTTCACGCAGATGTGGCTCCGCGGCATCTATGAGGAGTCGCGGACGGTGCCCGACCCCGCACGGCTGGAGCGCTCGACGCGGCAGCTCGTGGCGGCCGGCCGGCGCGTGGCGCCCGGGCGCCGGCGGCAGACGCTGCTGCGAAAAAGAGATGAGCGGACGGCGCGGGTGATCGAGCTGTGGAACGAGATCGACGTGCTGCTCACGCCGGTGCTGGCGACCACGGCGATCGCGGCCGAGGGCGGCTACGGCCGCTCGGCGCCGATCGCGATCGACCGGTCATCGCGGTTCATGCCTTTCAACCCGGTGTTCAATGTCACCGGGCAGCCGTCGATCGCGGTGCCGGCGGGGTTCGGAGCCGACGGGCTCCCACTCAGCGTTCAGCTGGTCGGCCGGCCGGGAGCGGAGGATCTTCTGTACTCGCTCGCCGGTCAGCTCGAGACGGCGCGGCCGTGGGCCCAGCACCGTCCTCCCGGTTGCTGAACACCTCCTTGGAGAGCTCCAGGAACTCGGCCGCGGCCGGAGAGAGACGCTTGCCCTCGCGCGAGGCGAGCGTAATGTCGCGGCTGAGCGACGGCTCGATCAACGCCGCGACCGCGAGGTGTCCAGCCGAGCGATCTGCGTCTGACTGGGGCAGGATCGCGACGCCCATGCCCCGGGCGACCAGCCGCCTGATCCGCTCGCTCTCATTGGATTCGAGCTTGATCTGCGGCTCGAACCCGGCGCGGTGGGCGGCGTAGATGAGCAGCTCGCGCAGCCGGGCGCCCTCGCGGTAGCTGACGAATTGCTCGTCGGCGAGCTCGGCCATCCGCAGCCGGCGCCGGCTGGCGAGCGGGTGACCGCGCGGCAGGACGGCGACGAGCTCCTCGGACAACAGCTGGTGCAGGACGAGTCCCTGCGTCTCGATCCGCTCTGTCACTGACAGGAAGGCCAGGTCGAGGACGTCGTCGCGGAGCATCTCGGCGAGCTCCTCGCTCGACTGCTCGCGCACCGTCAGCTCGACGGCGGGGTGGCGCTCGTGGAACATCGCCAGCGCCAGCGAGACATCGACCGGCCCCATCGTGTGCATCGTGCCCACGGTCACGTGGCCGGCGCGCACGCCGGCGAGGGCCTGCATCTCGGCGTTGGCGGCATCGACCTCGGACAGGATCCGCCGGGCGCGGGCGACGAGCGTCTTTCCGGCCCCGGTGACCGTCACTCGCCGCGTCGTTCGCTCGACCAGCGCGAGGCCGACCTCCTGCTCGAGCCGCCGGATCTGCTGCGAGAGCGCGGGCTGGGCGATGTGCTCGCGCGCCGCCGCGCGGGTGAAGTGCTGCTCGTCGGCGAGCGCGACGAGGTAGCGCAGCTGACGAATTTCCATAAGCAAAGCCTATAGATAACCTCGTGCATTCGTCTTTGACATATGAAAGCCGCGGCGCCACTATTCACGCACACCCTCTCCTCCCTCAGAGCGCCCCGTTTGATCCGGCCCCCAAGTCACACAGCCGGACACGGGGCGCTCTTTTTTTTGATTAAGGGTTTCGGGGACCGCTTAGCCAGCCGGGCCGCCATCGAGCGACGGCGCACGCTAGGCGAGCGCGATCGCCATCGAGCGAGGGCGCGCGCTAAGCGAGCCGCGAACCGAGCGCGCCGACCAGCGCCACCGCGTCCAGATCGTCGTGCACGAGCGTTTGACACATGACCCGGTGAAGGCCGGCGTCGCGGTAGGCCGCGAACTGCTCGGCGGCCTGATCGATCGTCGCCACCACCCAGCCCGGGGGCGGGTCGCGCAGGAGCACGTCGGCTTCGGTGCCGGTTCGCTCGGCGACACGGCGGGCGCGGTCTTCGAGGTCCGCGGCGTCGGCGCCGATCACGGTCCCGATCATCGCCGAGAACGGGATCGGATCCCGACCGGCGCGCCGGCACGCCTCCGCGACCCGATCGCGACGCCCGGCCACGTCGGCGAGCGGCGGGAACGGGGTGTTGTATTCGTCGGCGAACCGGGCGGCGAGCCCCGCGCTCCGCGGGCCGGCGCTTCCGCCCATGATCACCGGCGGATGCGGCCGCTGGACCGGCTTCGGCTGGGCGTCGAGGTCGCGCAGGGTGTAGTGGGCGCCGGAGAACGAGAACGGCTCTTCGCCCCAATGACCCATCAGCACCTCGAGCTGCTCCTCGAGCACGTCCATGCGAGTCTTCGTTGGCAAGAACGGGAACCCGTACGCCTCGTGTTCGCGCTCGTGCCAGCCGGCCCCGATGCCGAGATCGATCCGACCTTGGGATACGTGGTCGGCGGTCACGACAAGCTTGGCCAGCACCGACGGGTGGCGGAAGCTCGTGGGCGAGACCAGCGTCCCGAGCCGCAGCGTCGTGGTTGCGGCGGCGAGCGCGTTGATCGTGGCCCAGGCGTCGAGCGAACCGCGCTCGGGATGCTGCCCGTCGAGGTTCTGGTAGTGGTCGGAGCGAAACAGGGTCGGGATCCCGTGCTCTTCGCACGCGGCCGCGAGCGCCAGCCACTGGGGCCACGTGACTCCCTCCTGTCCTTCGATCATGAGACAGAGATCCACGGCAGGCGATCGTAAAGCAAGTTAGCGCCCGGTTGTCGACCTCGCGGCGCGCGACACTCCAGGTGTGAAAACGTGGCGACGCAGCCGTTTCTTCGGAGCGGACGTGACCGTCGTGTCGGTCGTCTTCGTGCTGATCGTGGCGTTTGGGCTCGCCGGCGCCGGCCGGGGCTCGGACGACCCGCCGGCGACCGTCGCCGGCGCCGCCACCGTGACCGTCTATCCGAGCGCGACCGGGGCCACGGTGCCGGCTGGGTTCGTGGGCCTGTCGCTCGAGTACCCGGCCGTCCCGGCATACGCCGGAACCGACCCCAGCTCGCTCGACCCGGTATTCGTGCAGCTCGTCCGCAACCTGGCGCCGGGACAGGAGCCGGTGCTTCGGATCGGCGGAGACAGCGCCGATCGGACTTGGTGGCCGACGTCGGCGGTACAGCGCCCTGCGGGCGTCACGTTCGCGATCACCCATCAGTGGCTTGCGGTCACACGGTCGCTCGCGCAGACCCTCGGGGCGCACCTGATCCTCGGGCTCAACCTTGAGGCCGACAGCTCCGAGCTCGCGTCCGCCGAGGCGAGCGCGCTCATCGACGGCGTCGGCTCGCGCTCGATACGCGCGCTCGAGCTCGGCAACGAGCCGGACCTGTACGCGGCCTTCCCGTGGTACCGCCGCGCCGGTAACGGCGTCCTCGGCCGTCCCCCGGGCTACGACGAAGCGTCGTTCATCCACGACTTCGCCCAGTTCAGCTCCGCGTTGCCCCCGGTGCCGCTCGCCGGCCCGAGCCTGAGCGGGCGGAGCTGGACGGAGGGCCTCGGCCAGTTCCTCGCCGCCCAGCCGCAACTGGGCGTGGTCACGCTGCACCGCTATCCGCTTCAGCGCTGCCTGACTCGTCCGAGCTCGCCGCGGTATCCGACGCTCGCCCGGCTGCTGTCGCCGGCGAGTTCGGTCGGCCTCGCCGATTCGTTCGCCCCCGACGTCGCGCTCGCCCGCTCGCACGGGCTATCGCTACGGATCGACGAGCTCAACACGGTCTCGTGCGGCGCCGTCCCCGCTGTCAGCAAGTCGTTCGCGTCCGCCCTGTGGGCGCTCGACACCCTGTTCGAGCTCGCCCGCGTGGGCGTGTCGGGCGTCAACGTCCACACCTTCCCGGGCGCCGGCTACGAGCTGTTCAACGTCACCCACACCGGCGGGAGTTGGCGCGCGGCGGTGGCGCCCGAGTACTACGGCTTGCTCATGTTCGCGCGCGCGACGCCGCCCGGGTCGCGCCTGGTGGCGGTCGGCGCCTCGGCCAACGGCGCGCTCCACACGTGGGCGACGCGCGCCCGGGACGGGACCGTCCGAGTCGTCCTCACCAACGGGGGCTCGAGTTCGCGGGTGCTCGCGGTCCGTATCGACGGGGCTGATGGGCGCGCGTCGCTGTATCGGCTGACCGCGCCAAGCGCAAGCGCGACGAGCGGAGTGACGCTCGGTGGTCAGAGCTTTGGTGCAGAGACCGGGACGGGGCTGCTCGCCGGCCAATCCGAGTGCTCCTCGGTGACGCCGGCCGACGGACGCTACGTCGTGTCGCTGCCGGCGACGAGCGCCGCGCTGCTCGTGCTGCCACCCCACTGAGCGAAACCGATCCCTGACAAGATGGGGACCGAGATGCCGAACGTGCTCATCCACGGCGACACCGTCCGCTATCCGACGATGCGCCACGAGATCCCGCTGATGGTGCCCGACCCGTTCCTGTACGTCGAGGCCGGCGGCCAACGACATGTGGTCGTGAGCTCGCTCGAGCGATCGCGCCTCGTGGCGCTGGATAGCGGCTTGTCGGTCCATGCGTTCGAAGAGTTCGGCTACGACGAGCTCGTCTCGGGTGGAACCGAACGCGAGGACGCTGCGCTCGAGGTATTCACGCGCGCGTGCGGCGCGCTGGCGCTCGACGAGGCCACCGTGCCGTCTGACTTCCCGCTCGAGCTCGCCGACCGGTTGCGGGCGGCCGGCGCGACCCTCGAGGTCGATCGCCACCTGTTCGAGGCCCGGCGCCGGGTCAAGAGTGAGGCCGAGCTCGCGGGAATTCGCCGCGCGCAGGCGGCCGCCGAAGCAGGCATGCGGGCGGCGGCCGAGCTGCTCCGCCGCGCTGAGCCGAACGGATCCGGCGTGGTCGCCGACGGCGAGCCGGTCACGTGCGAGCTCGTCAAGGACGTGATCCGAGCCGCGGTCGGCCGCGGCGGCGCCAGCGCCGATGCGCTGATCGTCGCCCACGGTGCGCAGAGCGCCTCGGGCCATGACATGGGGTCCGGCCCGATCGGACCGAACGAGCCGGTGATCATCGACCTGTGGCCGCTCGATCTCGAGTCGGCGTGCTTCGCCGACATGACGAGGACATTCGTGATCGGCGAGGCGCCGGACGAGCTTCGCCGCTACTACGAGCTCACGCGCGAGTCACTGGCGCGGTCGCTGGCGGCGGTGCGTCCGGGCGTCGCCGGCAAGGAGCTGTTCCGGCTGTCGTCCGAGCCCTACGAGCGAGCCGGCCTGCCGACGCAGCTCACCAAGGCGCCGGGACAGGTGCTCGAGGAGGGCTACTTCCACTCGCTCGGGCACGGGGTCGGGCTGGACGTCCACGAGGCGCCTCTGCTCGGCCGCGCCCCGGACGTGCTCTTGGCCGGCGATGTGATCACGCTCGAGCCCGGCTGCTACCGCCCGGGCTTCGGCGGGTGCCGGCTCGAGGATCTCGTGCTTGTGACCGACGACGGCGCCGAGCCGCTCACCGACTTCCCCTACGAGCTCGAGCCCTAGACCCGCCCGGGCGGGATCGCCGTCGGCGGGGCGATAGCGGCCAGAGTTCACGCCGTAACGTTCCTCCACGCGATCCGCGGGGTTTGTCTTCCTGAGTCGGAGTCGCCCCCACCGGCGGTGATGCGGCTCGTACGCCGAGCCGCTTTACACCAAATAACGGTCTCGGTGGAGCGGTTCTCGCGCATGCGCCGACTGGTTTCGTGACCGGTCGCACTGAGATGATCCCCGGTCGAGGGCTTCGGATGCTGGTCGATCTCCACGCGCACTTCCCGATGCATCTGCTGGTGGACGAGCAGCAGCGCACGCACGAGCGGGCGCGCGTCTGGATGCGGCAGCGATGGCAGGGGAGGGTGGTCGAGCTGATTTCCCGGGTGGCCAACTACCAGGGACCCGGTGACTCGCCGAGCGTGACCGAGCAGCAGATGCGAGCGGGCGACGTCGGCGTTGCGCTGTCGATGCTGTACCAGCCGTTCAACGAGATCGACCTGACCGAGAGCTACGGCGCGCCTCCGCGAGCGAGCTACTTCAGCGACCTCGTGGACCAGCGGCAGACGGTCGAGGATTACGTCCGCGACCACGCCGGCGAGATTGCGATCGCGCACTCGGTCAGCGAGCTCGACTCGTTGCTCGGGCGCGGCATCCCGATCCTGATCCACGCCATCGAAGGCGGGTTTCAGCTCGGCCGCGATCCGGCGGAGGTTCGCCGGAACGTGAAGGAGCTGGCCGGCCTCGGGGTCGCCTACGTCACGGTCGCGCACCTGTTCTTCCGCGACGTCGCGACCAACGCGCCGGCGCTCCCGTTCCTGCCGGACTGGCTCTACAACCTCGCGTTTCCTCAGGGCAAGGGGGAGGGGCTGACATCGCTCGGGCACGCGGTCATCGACGCGATGGTCGACGAGGGGATCCTCATCGACCTCACCCACATGCGCTCCCAGTCGATCAAGGACGTGCTCGCCCAGCTCGACGCCCGCGACCCAGGACGGGAGATCCCGGTGCTGGCGACGCACATGGCGTACCGGTTCGGCGGACTGCAGTACTCGTTCGACGACGAGACGATCAAGGCGGTCGCGGCCCGCGGCGGGGTACTCGGCTGCATTCTGTGCGAGCACTTCATCACCAGCGGCCTGTCGGTCGCGAGCTCGCGCGAGGGCTCGCTCGAGGCGTTGTGCCGCCACATCGACAAGATCCGCGAACTGACGGGAAGCTTCGACCACATCGGGATCGGCTCGGACCTCGACGGCTATATCAAGCCTGCGCTGCCCGGCCTCGAGGACATGAGCCGGATGAAAGAGCTCCAGGCTCACCTCCGGGCGCGGTACGGCGACGCCGATGCCGAGAAGATCTCGGGCGGCAATGCGCTCCGGGTCCTGCGAGCGGAGTGGGGTCGTAAGCGAGTACGGCCCTAGCCCGTGTCGATCGGGGATCGCCTCCGCGTGCTGTCGCCCAACGGTGAGCTGAGGACGTTTCTCTGGGTGGCAGCCGGAGCCGTCGGGCTGGTCGCCTACATCTACGTCGTCGGCTGGATCGTCAACCTGGTGAGGCTGTCGGCGGCGCGGCTCCCGGCGACGGCGGGGGTGGGCGCGCTCGGTAGCCGGCAACTGCTCGGGGAAGGGTTGGGGTCGACGCTGTTGATGGCGGCCGTGTTCGCCGTGGCCTGCGCGATCGCCTACTTCAGCTCTCGGCGTCGATGGGACGTGCAAGGCCAGGATTGGCACGACATCGTCCGGAAGGGCGGCGTCGCCAAGGCAGCGAATGCCGAGCATGTGGACGAGCAGCGCCGCCGCCGCGAAGGGCTTCGCGCCAGAAACAAGGCGGCGCAGGCCAGCGCGGTGGCGAAACGCTCGGAAGGGTTGCCGCTGGGACTCGTCCACGGTGCGGCCGAGCGCGTTCGCACTCGCAACCAGCAGCGCGCGCAACAGCTCCCCACCGAGAAGCCGAAGGAGCTCGAGTCGGCGCCACTCGGCGATTTCGCCGTGCGGATCGTCGCCGGCTTCAACATCATGGTGCTCTCGGCGCTGATCGCGCTGGCGGTGGCCCGGTTCGTAACCGGCATCCTGCCGATCGCCGGTTGGGTCGGCGGAGTGATCGGGGTCGGAGTGTTCTTCGGTGTCCGTTGGCTCCTCACGCGGGTGAGCCCGCTCGTGTTCGACTCCCGAGTCCACGGGATCGTCTGGGGCCTGGTGGCGGTGGCGGCGGTGTTTGCCTCGGCACCGATCGGCGTGATCGTGCTCACCTCAGTAGGGGTGGCGACGCTCGGGCGGAGCCTCGCCCGGATCAAGCAGCCGCAGTCCGCGGGCCAGTTCGTTCGCTCTCCGCTGCCGTGGATCCTGCTCACGATCTGCCTGCTGCTCGGGCTGGCGTATTCCGCCACTCCACCAGTGGCGTTCTCCCGAGTCACCGTCACCATCCCCGGCGGAAGCCGGGTTGGGGGCTACATCGCGCGGACGAGCGCCGGCGTGTACCTCGCCAGCTGCACCGCGCTGGCGGACGCGACCTCGACGGATGAGACGTTGGACTTCGTGCCGGCGCGGAACGTCGAGAACGTCCAGTTCGGCGGCGGCAGCGCGTACTTCGACTCCGGCCAGCGGCCGTCGATCGCGACCCTCGCGCTGCGCGCGCTCGGAGTGGGCGGAAGCACGCCGACGCTGGTCAGCGCCGCGCTCCGGGCAGCGCAGCCGACCTGCGGCGGCGGCGGTCCCCCGTTTCTGTCGACCGGATACGAGGACCCCGTGCTCGGGACCGGGGTGATCGCGGGGCCGGCACCTGCCGGCGGCCGCGCCAACGAGGGCGAGGCTCCCGTGCAGGACACCGCGCCGGCGGCGGTGGCAGCGCTCGCTCGCCGCTATCAGCCGACCATGCTCGTCACCGTCGCCGATCAGAACTGGCCGGTGTCGGTGGGCGCGATCCTGGCCGAGCGAGGATCGTCAAACCAGCCGGTGTGCCTGGTCCAGCAGCGCTCCCCGCAGCGGGTGTGCCCGCCGGCGCCGTCGAGCCTTGCGGGCGCCGGGACGAGTTCTTCCGACTACCTCCAGCTTCCGGTTCGGCTCGCGCGCAACCAGAAACCGGGCGGGCAGTTCCAGGCGTTCCTCCGCGGCCAGTACATCGCGTCGGGCTCGCTCCGTCGTTGGCTTGCCAACCCCGGCGTGCTCGACCCCTGGCGCTCGGCGCAGATCTACTTCTATTACCGAGGACCCGTGAGCGTCACGGCGTTCCCGGCGAAGGCCCGCGATCCGGATGTACCGTCCGGGCTGATCGCGCTCGAGTACTGGTTCTACTACCCGTTCAACTACTTCCCGCTGGTGACGAACGCGAGCCTGATGAACGGCGCGCCGATCGCCGGCGACGACGAGAACAACGATCTCCACCAGGGGGACTGGGAGCACGTCGACGTGCTGCTCGACCCTCGCACCCACGCGCCGCTTTGGCTGTACCTCGCGCGCCACAGCTACGAGGGTCAGTTCATCCCGTGGAACAGCCCGCAGATCCAGCTCGACCAGGGCCACCCGCTGCTTCAGGCCGCGTTCGGCGGTCACCCGACGTATCTGGCGGGGTGCGGAGCTCGCCCGCGGCCGGTCACCTACGACCTGACGAGCGACTGGCTGTCGTGCGGGAGTGGTCGGTTCGCGTTCCGGGCGGCCACGACACCGCTGGTCGACATGGCCGACCTGACCCGGACGCCGTGGGCGTGCTGGCCGGGCTACTTCGGCGAGGCCTCGACAAAGCTCGAGGTTCAGGCCGCCAACCAGCCAGAGAACCTGCTCGACTCCGCCAAGCACTTCGTGTTCGTCGCCGGTCCGCGAGCGCCGCTCCGGCAGGCGGAAAACGGCGGGGTGTGCTCGGGTAATCCGGCGGCGGCGGAGCGGGCCGCGGGCGCCGGCGGCCGGTAAAGGCGAGCACCTGAGGGTGGGGGAGCGCTGCGCCCGGGCGGCCGCCGCCAGCCCCGGCGATCCGGTCAGTCCCCCCCGATTCGTGTCAGTCCCCCCGCGATTCCGGTCAACGCCCCGCGATTCCGGTCAACGCCCCGCGATTCCGGTCAACCCCTCACTCGCCGCCCTTCCCGCGGTGAATTCGGATTCACCCGGCTCTGGCGCGGTTACGTCCACACTCGGCGCGCGGGGAGCGCCGAGTGTGGAGTTAACCGGAATACCGCGCCTGCGCCACCCAGCCTCGGCGAATGCGTCAGCGCCGGCCGCGCGGCCCGAGGATCGCCTCGAGTGGCCGGGCGTTGACCACGTTTGCCGCGGTCGCCCATCCGCGCCGTGCGGTCGCCACCGCGAGCGTCATGTTCTCGAGGCCGGCGGGCGAGTGCGCGTCGGTCGAGCACACGATCTCGACGCCGGCGCGGAGCGCGTCGCGGACGTGGCTTCCGCTCAGGTCGAGACGCAAGGGCAGGCCGTTGACCTCGACCGCGACCCCCTCCTCGAGCGCGACCTCGAAGATCCGCTCGAGGTCGAGCGCGTTCTCCGGGCGGCGGTTGATGTACCGGCCCGTCGGATGGCTGAGGCAACGGACGTACGGGTTGCGTAGCGCCGCCTCGACGCGCCGGGTCATCTCCGGCGCCGGCATGCGCTGGCCGCCGTGAACGCTCGCCTGGACCCAGTCGAGCTCGGCGAGCGCGTCGTCGGGGAGGTCGAGACGCCCGTCGGGGAGGATGTCGCACTCGATCCCGCGGAGGATCCGGAACGGCGCGAGCACCTCGTTCGCGGCGGCGATCTCCGCCGCCTGGCGGCGGAGGTCGTCGGGGGTCAGGCCCCGCACGGCGCCGACCGCGGGCGTGTGATCGCAGATAGCGAGGTAGTCGTAGCCGCGACCGCGAGCCGCCCGCCCCATCTCCTCGACGCTCGCCCTTCCGTCCGACCAGGTGGTGTGGCAGTGCAGGTCGCCGCGGATGTCGTCGACCTCGACCAGCGGCGGCGGCTGCGCGCGAAACGGCTCCTCGCGCAGCTCCGGTGGACACCACGGGATGCCCAGCGCCGCGTACACCGCGTACTCATCGGGAGCGTCCGGGAGCGGCTCGAGCGCCTCGACGTACCCGGGTGAACCGGTGGCGCGCACGAGCGCGGTCCCGAATCGGTCCGGCTCGGCGGCGACGAGCTCGATCGGCACGCCCTCGACCGTGACCCCGACCGTGCGCCGCTCCTCTCGCTCGACGAGCGCGACGATCTGGGGGAGACGGGCGAAGCGATCGAGCACGGGCTCGGGATTGCCCACCGCGGTCACGACCGCGAGCCACTCGCACGAGTCGCGCCACCGCCGGACATCGCCCGCCGGCTCCCCGCCCACCGCGTCGGCGACCGCCCCGACGAGCTCGCGGGCGCGGTTCAGAAGCAGCCCCTGCCGCGGTCGCGGCCCGTCCTCGCGCGCCAGCGCCTCGAGCAGCTGGGCCTCTGTCTTGGCGCCGATCCCGGGCACATCGCGGAGCCGCCCCGCGGCCGCGGCCTCGCGGAGCTCGTCGGCGGTGCGCACGCCAAGCGACCTCGCCAGCTGGACCGAGCGGTTGGCGCTGAGGCCGAGATAGCGGCCGAGCCCGACGAGATCGGGCGACAGCTCGCGCTCGAGCTCGCTCAGCTCGGCGATCTGGCCGGTCTGCAAGAGCTCACGTAGTCGCGCCTCGATCCCCGGCCCGATGCCGCGGAGCTCCCGGACTCGGTTTC
>Ga0070765_100001605_pt1 | contig 13950 bp, 16 predicted proteins | sample HubBroMetageWFT5_FD_71516 | JGI IMG/M metagenome (GOLD analysis project Ga0070765, IMG submission 71516) | Warmed and freeze-thawed soil microbial communities from the Hubbard Brook experimental Forest, New Hampshire - Hubbard Brook CCASE Soil... | ecosystem: Environmental > Terrestrial > Soil... | reverse complement strand
TAAACTTTCCCATTCGCAATCATCGGCGTAATGAATTTATTGTCCGCAAAATGATCCCGGTTATTCGCCGCCTGATTGCTGTTGTACAACTCCGTCGCCAGATTCGTCGCGTCGTAAGCGTGCAACACTCCCCCGCCATTATTCTCCACCGCCCACACAATTCCGTTCGCATTCCCGTTCGCAGAAATGCTCGGCGTCGTCCCGGGATACCCGAAACTTTCCGCGCTCATTGAGCCTGCAGGAGTGCTCAGCTTCGCGTTCGCAATCGAGAATGCTCTCAAATGGTCGCTCACCGCGCCGTAATACACCTTGCTGTTGAAATAAGCCGGCACGGACCACACGCCGCCGCCCAGCCCGTTCGAATCAATTTCCTGATAGATCGCGCTGTCATTATTCGTATTGAATTTGCCCATCAAATTGCGATTCGCCACGTAGATGTGGCCATCCTTGCCCGCACCCACCGCCAGTTGCCATGTATTCCCCTGCCCATCCTGCAAATCGGGCAGCAGCATCTCTCCGCCCGAGCCCAGGTCTTCGTCCGCGTCCGATTCCGAGTCCGTGTTGAACATCGTGAAATAGTCCGCGACGCTCAGGTTGTTTCCCGCCGTAGAAATCTTGATGAACGCGTTCCCGTAATCGCCCTGTTCGGGGAATCCGTTGCTGTTCAGCGTGTCGTCAAACGTGCCATTCGCATCCAGAAAATAAATGTTGCCCGAAGAATCCGCCGCGGGCCCATCGCCCGCCATCCAGATCGCGCCCTCACCGCCGTTGGGCGTCACATTCAACACGCTCGCTCGTGCGAGCGTCGTTTCGTTGTACCCCATGATCCATCCCTGATACGGTCCACCGTCGCAATGCGAAGCCCAGGTCGTATAAATCACGCCATTCAGCAGCAGCAACGCGGCGCGCTCCTTGTATTGCTTGGGATCGAATGTCGTCGTGCCATTCGTCGTTGGGAATGTCGCTTGCACCGTCACAGGGCTGCCGCTGGTTTCTGCGCCAGTGGTCAGGTCCAACGCGTGCAATCGCTGATGATAATTTCCGCCGTTGTCCAGCGACATTGCTATCAGAAAAATCTCGCCCTGCGTGCCGGCGCTCAAATCAATCACGGGTGTCGAAGTAATTCCGATGATCGGCGAAACCTGCCCGCATCCGCGATTGTCGCTCGCCGTTTCGTTCGCACCCAGCACCGACATGTGCCACAGCTGCACGAACGTATCCGCATCGAACGCGTAAACGGAATCATTCTCGGTAACTACGTATACGACGTTGTGCACACCGCCGCCGAGCGTCAGATTCGACACGTAGAGCGGCTCCGCGTCCACGCCCGCATCCACCGACAAATTCCCCACCATCCCGAAGCTCGTGGATTTCACGTTCGCCGTCGTCAGCGTAGTTTCGTTCAGATTCTGGCCCGTGCGCGCCGCATCGTTGTGATACGTCAGCACATTCATCGTGCTGGTCTGCACCGCATTTACGGTCAGCATCACTGTCTGGCTGGTCGCGCTGCTCACCGCATTCGTCACTGTGACAAAAATCTGCGCGCCGGTTTGTCCCAGCGTTGTTTGCGAAATCGTATACGTATTCGAATTCGTGCCGACCGCACTGCCGTTCATGAACCATTGATAGGTTAGCGGTGCGGTGCCCGTCGCCGTCACCGTAAACGTCGCCGATTGCCCTGCGGTCACGGTAGCATTCGCAGGCTGTTGCGTTATCGCCGGCGCGGTCGGCGCAACCGGATTCACAGTGAGAGTCACAGTGTTGCTGGTCGCGCTTCCCGTCGCGTTGCTTACTTTCACGTGAATCTGCGCGCCAGTCTGACCGGTCGTAGTCTGCGCAATCGGAAAGGTACTGGAATTCGTTCCGGCCGCCGTGCCATTCATGAACCACTGATAAGTGAGGGGTGCCGTCCCCGTCGCCATCACCGAAAATGCCGCGCTCTGCCCCGCCGTCACAGTCACGCTCGAGGGCTGTTGCGTGATCGTCGGCGCCGTCGCCGTCGCAGTCACGGTCAACGTCGCCGTCGCGCTCGTCACCGAACCGCCCGCGTTTGAAACGATCACGTAGATCTGTGCACCCGTCTGTCCGGGAGTAGTCTGCGCAATCGAGAACGTGCTCGAATTGGTTCCCGCAGCCGCCCCATTCAAGAACCACTGATAACTCATTGGCGGGTCGCCGCTCGCCATCACCGAAAATGTCGCGGGCTGCCCCGCAGTTACCGAGATGCTCGCAGGCTGCTGCATGATCGTGGGACCTGCGGTCGCAGGATTGGTCTTGGTGCCACCGGGAGGAGTGCCGGCGTATCCGCAGGCAAACAAGGAAACGCACATCCCCGTCAGCAGGGCGCACAGCAGTAAATTCCTGGGATTTCTCAAGTAGTAGACCTCGCTGATTTACAACAACTTCTATGCACGAGAGCGGCCTATAGCCTCACCCTTGGTCAGAAATCCGCTTTATCCGATGTTACGCGCCAAACTCCCCCAAAACACCTGACCTACAGTGCAGTTTCGGAACAGTGCCCAAAGCGCATTCGCCATTCCCGGCTGACCAATCGCGGGTTGATTTAGCGCGTCTTGTATCGCCGGCTTTCTGCAGCGTACGCCTGCTCCGCTATCAACCATCCTGTTTTCATGAAGTTAAGCGGTCAGGAGTATGCATTGAAACAGGCACCGCGGCAATCCGTGGCTCGCTGTAGGAGCGCCTTGTCCTGAATATTAGTCGCCGATTCGCGAAGCCAAAATGGATCTACCGCGCGCTCAAGTCCACCCACGCCCAACGACTTAGGTAGGAAGACAACAGAAGAGTTGCATTCCGCGTGCCGTGTCTGCGCTAGTGTTTGCTCACCAGCACCACGGCCAAGAGTACCGCGATGTAATGACAGAGGCTGCCCGCCATCACGAACACATGCCAGATCGCGTGACCATAGCGCAGCCGTGGCGCCGCGAAAAACGCCACACCGATCGTGTACATCAACCCGCCGGCAACCAGCCACGCAATTCCGGGCGCCGAGACGTGCGCCAATAGCGGCTTCACCGCAATGATCGCCAGCCATCCCATCGCCAGATACACCGCCGTTGAAAAAATCTTGAAATGATCCACGAACCAGAATTTCAGCAGGATGCCCGTCATCGCCAGGCCCCAAATCACGCCCAGCAGCGACCATCCCCAGCCGCCGCCTAAATTCACCAGCAGGAAGGGCGTGTACGTCCCGGCAATTAGCAAATAGATCGCGCAGTGATCGAAAATTTTCAACGCGCGTTTGAACCGCGGCGACGCGATTCCGTGATACAGCGTGGACGCGGCATACACACAGATCAGCGTGCTGCCATAAATCGCGCAACTCACGATGCGCAGCGCGCTGCCGTGCATCACCGCCAGCGTCAGCAACACCACGAAACCGGCAATGCTCAGCACGAGGCCGACGCCATGCGTGATGCTGTTCACCAACTCTACGGCATCCCTGCGGATTGGATTCTCGCGCACCATGTTCATCCCACCCGACTATTGTTCGCGCTCGCAACGCAATAAGCAATCATACCTTTGGATGGCATTCATTCACCGGAAGATGCGAAGCTAAAATGACGCCGTACCGAATTGCTTTTGACTTTGTAGCGGCTTCCTGCTTTTTAGGCGGGCGCCGTTGACGTTGCCTTCGAATCTGCTCTGGAATTTGTAGCGGCCAGCTTTAGATGCGCGCCGTTGATTTGACTTCACAACTCGCTGCTACGCGGTTTCCGCAGTCGAAGGCTCGGGGCGCGCCACGCCACTCGCGCCAGACCGATGTGCGCGCCCATAAATCCACATTCCCAGCCGGTAAGCCAGCAGAACCGCGACTAACGCCGCGTACAGCAGCGGTTTGCGCACGTCCGATTTCACCAGCCAGTAATAATGAGTCACGCCCAGAATCGCGCTCAGGTAAATCGCGCGATGCAACATCTGCCACCGCCTTCCGCCCAGCCGCCGAATCATCCCGGCCGTCGAAGTCACCGCCAGCGGAATCATCAGTACGAACGCCGCAAACCCCGCAGTAATGAACCGCCGCTTCTGCACGTCCTTCCACATTTCCGACCACGCAAAGAATTTGTCCAGTCCAATCCACGTGCCGAAATGCAAGCAGCCATAAAAAAACGCAAACAGCCCCAGCATCCGGCGAAAGCGAATCAACTGCGGCCGCCGCAGAATTTTCCGCAGCGGCGTAATGGCCAGCGTGATGACCAGAAAACGAATCGTCCAGTCCCCCGTCGCATGCGTGATGAACTCGATGGGGTTCGCGCCAAAATCCATGTTGTCCGGAAATCCCGCCAGGCCGTTGTGAAACGCGCGCCACAGCAATTGCCCGAACGGAATCAGGCACGCCAGGAACACCACCAACTTGGTCCATTTGCTTGTGAGGATGGAATTCACGCGACGTTCACGCTCAAAAATATTTCTTCAGGTCCATGCCAGCGTACAAGCTCGCGACCTGATCGCCATATCCATTAAACGGCAGCGTGGGGCGCCGCCGGAATTCTCCCAACCGGCGTTCCGTCGCCTGCGACCAGCGCGGATGATCCACGGCGGGATTCACGTTCGAGTAAAAACCATACTCGTGCGCGTTCGCGATGTTCCACGTAGTCGGCGGCTGATCTTTCACGAAGCGGATGCGCACCAACGATTTGATGCTCTTGAATCCGTATTTCCAGGGGATCACCAGGCGCATCGGTGCGCCGTCCTGATTCGGCAGCGTCTCATCGTACATTCCTACGGTAAGCAGGGTCAGCGGATTCATCGCTTCATCCAGCCGCAATCCCTCGACATACGGCAGTTCGATCCCAGCCGAGCCGCCTTCGGGCATTTGTTTCGGACTGTAGTAGCTCTCGAACGCCACAAATTTCGCCTTCGCCGTCGGCTCCGCCAATTTCACAATCGTGTTGAACGAATACCCAATCCACGGCACCACGATGGACCATCCTTCCACGCAGCGATGCCGGTAAATGCGCTCCTCCAGCGGCGCCAGTTTCATGATTTCGTCCATCGTAAATGTGCGCTTGTTCTTTACTTCTCCCTCGACGGAAACGCTCCACGACGTGGTAACGAAATTTCCGGAGTTTGCGGCAGGATCGGTTTTGCTCGTGCCAAATTCGTAGAAATTATTGTAGTGCGTCACATCTTCCAGTGAAGTTTCCTTCTCCGTGGTGCTACCCGGCCATTTCGTCATACCAGTCAGCTTCACCGGCTTCGAACCGGTCGCCGGACCTTCAAGCAAGCGCGTCAATTTCTTGTAGCCGACCACCGCGCCATACGCCGCAGCCAGCCCAAGCAGAAAATTGCGCCGACCCATGTACAAACTCTTGGGCGTCACATCCTTATAGGTAAGATCAGGCGCCTTGTTAACGAACATGGTGCTCTCCACTTTCACACTTCTCTATATATTATGGTACGCGCGCCAAGGGATTTTGGATGCGGGTAATTATTGGAAGGGCTTCGTTGAATCGTCAGCGCTTGCTGGAAGCGTGTCCGCCATCCACGGGGAAATTCTGTTGGCGCAGCAGCGTAACGAATGCAGCGGCGGCGCGAGGCAAAGTCCGGTCGCGCCGGTAAACCAGGCCGAGCTCTCGGGTGAGCTGCACGTCGGAAATAGGAATCAGTTTCGCTTCGCCAGAACGCACTTCGTCTTTGGCAAAACTCTCGCTGATGATCGAAACGCCCAGCCCCGCCGCTACGAATCGCTTGATCATTCCCACGCTCGCCAGTTCCATGGTGACCCTCAACTTCGTGCGATACGGCCGGAAAAGCTTATCGAATAATTGCCGCGTGTAGCCGGTCTTTGGCAGAATTTGCGGCTGGTCCGCAATTTCGCTGAGTGTAACGCCCTTCGCGCGCGACAGCGGATTGCTCGCGCTCACCATCAGCATCAGCCGGTCGCGAAAGATGGGATGGATTTTCAAGCTGGGCGATTTCACAGGCAGGGTCACGATCCCCACGTCCACCGTGCCGTCTTCGATTTTCTCAATTACCTTGCGGCTGAAATTTCGGTAAATGCTGATCTGCACAGCTGGAAATTGCCGGTGATAAGCAGCGAACAAGTCCGGCAGCACGTACAGGCACGTCGCTTCATTCGCGCCAATATTCAGTGTGCCGCGCGGCGAAGTGGAAAGATCAGACACCGCGCGCAGCGATTCTTCCTTCAAATTCAGCAGCCGGTTCGCATAAACGATCAGCGCTTCCCCGGCCGCCGTCAATTTCACCGTCTTGCCGACGCGATCGAAAAGTTTTTGCCCGTACTCCTGCTCCAGCTGGCGGATCTGCGCGCTTACCGCGGGCTGCGAGCGAAACAGTTTCTGCCCGGCGCGCGAAAAGCTCCCCAGCTTCGAAATCTCTAGAAAAGTTGTCAGGTGATCGAAATCCATAATTTGGATGGCGAGATTATAGCAGACCAAACCCGTGCTTCGTATTCAAACGGTCAGTAGGGCCTGGAGGTCGTTAGCGCCGCCGGCGAGGCCAGCTGCGCGCGAATCGTCGTGAAGTGCCGCGCCGGCAGCGGCTCGCGCGCCACGCCCACGAATATCGGATTCGAAAGAATCCACGGCACGTCCGCCCGCAACAAGGGATGCGCCGTCAGAAAAACCTCCACGCGATACACGCCAGCACCGGCGTTTTCCAAATCCAAATGATCGCCCACAACTTCGCGCACCACCGCGCTATCCTTTTTCAATACGATGCGCAGCGCCTGATTTGCCGCCCGCACCTCCACGTGCAATCTCGAAAAAACCGGTGCATCGCTGCCGCTGCGAAACTCCTGCAAACCATCATGCGCAGAAAATTCAAATCGTTCCGGCTCCCCCGCTCCTCGCACGCAATTGAAAAAATCTCCGCCGCGCACCGCCGCTTCGGGATCGGACGCGTACCGCCGCGAAATCCCCATCCCCACAAATGAAAACGTGTCCGCATAAGACGGCACTTTTATCGAAAGCCATGAACCTACCCGAAAACCCCCGTGCGCGTCCGATGCCTCGAACCCCCAAATCTTTCCGCGTTGCAGAAAACCATCCCAGTGCGCCAGCGATTCCGCGGGCACTGCGACGCTCTTCAAAAAATAATAGTGCGAAAACGGATAGTACATCGCCAGCTGCAGCCGCTCGAGCCAGGACGCGCCACGCAAACAAGTAAACAGATTCAGCACTTCAATTCCGCCCGGCCGCAAATCGCGATCCCAATAACGCCAGCCAAAATCCGGATCTTCGGGATAAGCCAGCACCGGAAAAGCGCCCCAGCCTCGCGCATCGTCCATCGCTTCCGGCGGAAAAGACGATAAACGGAATGCCGGCGCCTCCTGCGCTCCGAAAAAAGTCAGGTGGCCGTCCGGCAAACTCGCCTCCGACCCGCCGACGATCTGCACCCCGTCCATAGTTTTCCGAAAACTGGATGATGCCACGTTCGGACTGCCGTGATCCGTTAGCAGCACCAGGCTCACTCCTGTCGCCCGCGCCTGCTCCGCGATTTCCTCCGGCGATTGCAGCCCGTCCGACATCGTCGAATGCACGTGATAAACGCCCCAGAGATAAGTGTCCGACCGCTGCGGCGCATACGAGGCGAAACGCCATCCCGTCGCGACATAAACGCTCGCCGCAACAAACGCGATCCCCGCCACCCAAAATCTGATTTTCTTCATACGCAGCTTCTCAAGGTCGCCGCACCCCCCGTCGCTAGCATAACCTCCCGCCGCGTTTTTCAGCGCGTAATTCCGACTGCCGGTCCAGGAAAAGTCGCCGGCTAGGATGCCACGCCAACCCCCAATGTGGAGTTTTCCGCCCCACGGTGCTACCTTGTTTGTTCTCGGTTCCCCGCGCAAGAATCCTCTTCGAGGTGAATGAACATGACCTGGGGCCAGCGTCGCGCCATCACCATCATCGTGCTAGCGGTCTTTCTCGTCATTCTCTGCATTGTGGCGATGAAACCCGGCCGCACCTTGCGTTTGCCTTCGAACGCAGTCCTGGTGATTGACGCGGCAGGTCAGATTGAAGAGCAGCGCGCTCCCGATATTTTCAGCGCCTTCAACGGCTACACGACCCCCGTGCTGCACGATTACGTGGACGCGATTGACGCTGCCGCCAAAGACTCGCACATCACTGGACTCGTCCTGCGCATCGCGCCGCTGGAAACCGGCTGGGGCAAGCTCGAGGAAATTCGCAGCCACCTGCTCGCCTTTCGCAAAAGCGGCAAGCCCAGCATCTGTTATCTCGGCTACGACGGCATCGGCAACCCCGAATACTATCTGGCGAGCGCCTGCCAGCAAATCTGGCTGGTGCCCACCGCGCCCGTGAGCATTCGCGGCATGATGGCCGAAGCGGTTTTCTTTCGCGGCACCCTAGACAAATTGAAAGTCGTCCCGGAGTTCTACCACATCGCCGAATTCAAAACCGCCGGCAACACTTTCACCGAAAAACAGTTTACTCCCGCGCACAAGGAAGAAGTCGAAGGCCTGCTGCACAGCATCTACGACCAATATTTGAACGACGCCTCCAAAGGCCGCGGCATGGATCGCGCGCAATTCGAAGCGCTGCTGAACCGCGGCCCCTTTTCTTCCAGCGATGCGGTGGCCAACAAAATCGTGGACCGCCTCGGCTATTGGGATCAGCTGCAGGATTATTTCAAGAATCGCGCCCACGGATGGAATCCCATCTCGCTAAACCGCTATCGCGCTTCCATTTCGAATGATGGCACCACCAGAATTGCTGTCGTCCACGCCACCGGCCTCATCGTCTCCGGCGATTCCGGCAACACCCCCGGCGGCGGTTCGGTGATGGGCGGCGATTCCGTGGCCGCCGACCTGCGCGCCGCGCGCAACGATTACCGCATCAAGGCCATCGTGCTGCGCGTGGATTCCGGCGGTGGTTCAGTGGTGGGCAGCGAAGTGATTCGCCGCGAAGTGGAACTCGCCAATCAGGTGAAGCCCGTCGTGGTTTCCATGTCGGACGTAGCGGCCTCCGGCGGTTACTGGATCGCCGCGCCCGCTCGCAAAATCGTGGCTGATCGCGACACCATCACCGGATCCATCGGCGTGCTGATCGGCAAATTCAACGTCTCCGGACTGTACACGCTGCTCGGCATCAGCACGGATTACGTCGCCACCAGCGACAACGCCACGCTGTTCTCAGCGCAGCAGAATTTTTCTCCCGCGCAACGCGCCTACATTCAGAAATCGCTGAACGATACCTACTCCGATTTCACCAAGGGCGTCGCTCTGGGCCGCAAGATGACCATCGAAGCCGTGGACAAAATCGGCAAGGGCCGCGTCTGGTCCGGCGCGCAGGCCAAGGAACTGGGCCTGGTAGACGAACTCGGCGGGCTCGACCGTGCCATCGAAGTCGCCAAGCAGCTTTCCAATATTCCAGCCAGCGAGAGCGTGCACATCGTCCGCTATCCCGAAGAGAAATCATTTTTCGAGCAATTCTTCGAGCGCCAAAAAGACAACAATATGAGCGAATCGCAATCACTCGAATCCGAGCTCCAACACATCGTCAGCAGGATGGAGCCGGTGCAAGCCCGCATGCCATACGAGTTGCACATCCGCTAGCTGCGCGTTTCGATCGCGGTTGAATATCACGGGCGCCAGGTCTTACACTCTCGCCCGCAGCTTCCGGGCTGAAAGTGCGGCACGGTTTCGCTATACTGTAGGACCGAGGCGCGGTACCCAAGTGGTAAGGGAGAGGTCTGCAAAACCTTTATACGTGGGTTCGATTCCCACCCGCGCCTCCAGTAAATCCACCGATAAAATAAGGGCGCGAGGCAACCTCAGGTTCCTGTATACCCGCCGTGTACCCCGTATTCTCGGTTTCCTTGGCTAGTGGATCGTTTTCCCACGACTTCCGCAGGACCGCTTCGAGCTGCTCCTGCCGCGACTTGGCCCACGGACTGTAGTGCTTTTCGGTGATCCTGACCGATTGATGGTCGAGGAGCACAGACACTCTTTCAATGGGCACGCCAGCCAGGAGCAGTTCGACGGCAAAAGTATCGCGGAAGCGGTGGGCGTGCCCGTCGGGGATCTTCGCAAGTTCAAAGAGCCGCTGCAGTCGCGCTCGCCAGTTTGTAATGGCAGTCTCAAGCTCACCCGCGCCGGACCAGAACCAATACTGTTTGCTCGTCATTGACGTGCGCCGGAGCGCGTCTCTCACCACATCAGGAAGAACGAGATTAACGGGCACACCGGTTTTTTGCGTGTAGAGGAACAATCGGTTGCCGGTGACTTGGTCGATCCTCAGATTGATGGCATCACTAATGCACGGGGTCGAGCTCGCGCTCCGCAAATATCGCAAGCTGCTTGAAATTTCCCGTTTTCCAGTCGCTCAGATCGGCTTCTTCAATTACCAGGGACGTGCCGATTCGCCAGCACAGTTCGGTCTTGTCTGTGAATCGGACGTGGAGATAAAGCACGTCATCCTCGAATGCATGATCGACCCAATCCACGACTTTGCCACGGACACCGGGATATTGTTTGCCGTGCATGATGTCGCGAGGCGACAGCTTCACACGTGATTTGCGCTTCGTCATTGGTGACTTCCCTCCCCTTGCGTTGGCGTGGCGTCGGGCTGTGAATCGCGGGTTGACTGTTGCGGCGGGTTCGCGAGTTTCGGTGCGCGCTTCCTTGTCTTCTTTCGAAGCCTGTTGGCGGCGTTCTTTTTTTTCTCAGCCTGTTCTTCTTCATAGCGCTTCTCGCCGTTATAGTTCCGGTCGAGAAGGATTACTACGCGCGGAAGAAGTCCGTTAGCTTTGCGTGGTTCCTCGCGTTCTTTGATCTCCAGATAGATATCGTCCGGATCAGTAATCCGCTTTTTGTGGTCGCGCAGAGATTTGTACGCCTCAAGCGCATCGTTCTCGACGATGGCGTCAAACTCGTCGAAGAACTGTCGGTTCGCTTCCACTTGCGCGCTCTGAACGTGGGCCTTCGCCCAGCGAATCATCTCTTTCTTATAAGGGGGCTCCTGTTCCATGCGCTCAAGGCCATGAATGACGCGACCGAACTCTTCGTTTAACGCAAGCAGTTCCTGGAAGAGACGGGTTTTCATTTTTTCCTCCTCTTCACAATTTCCTTGGGCGAGGAAGCTCGCTTGCGTTTCTTCGCAGCCTGCGCTCTCTTCGCGGCAAGGAGCTTCTCTTCCTCCTCAGCGGACCAAGGCAGGACAACGATTCTCGGCGGGAGGCCCTGCTTCTTACGCTGTTCGTCGCGCTCCTGGGCATTCAAGAACACGTCGTCCGGGTCTTTGAGCCACATCTCGTGCTTGTGATGGATGCGGGACCAGTGGGTCGCCTGGCCTTGCTCGAAATCGCTGGCTTCCGTGGTCACTTCGAAGCCGGCCTGCGCCCTCACGTATTGAATCTCGTTCGACAGGGGCGCCAGCACGTCGGACCTCTGTCCCGGACACTCGGCAAGCTGTTTGAAAAGGTTGACGGATTCGCGAAGATTGCGGTCGAGTAGGGCGAGCAGTTCGTAGGCAGTTTGTTTCACGTCGGCGTACCTCCTCTTTGGCTTTCCTGTTCGCGGTCACCCATGATCGGGGGCTGTTCGCGTTGTGTCTGGAGCGAGGAGGACGCGGCCTTTTGCATGGCCAGGATGCGATCGTCATCGGCCTGGGTCCAAGGCAGGATCACGGCCCGCGGCGGCAAACCCTGTTCGCGCCGAAGGTCCTCGCGGGATTTCAATTCGAGGTAAATCTCGTTGGGCCCCTCTTCAGCCTTCTCGCGGTTCCGCCGAATGTGGTAGAAATTGTTCTCTTCCTCCTGCTCCTTCTGCGCGATTTTGGAAGCAAAACAGTTATTGGCGTAGCAGCGGAGTTCGCTCAGATTGACGCGGATTTTGGTTATGCAACTGGGAGATTCCAAAGCCAGCTTTTCGAGGATGTCGAGGGACGTAAGAGCTTGGTCGATTCCCTGATTGAATTGAAGGAAGACTTCGTAAATGCGAACATCCATCGGACTGTATTCCTTTCCTTTGCGAGATGGCATTCCGCTCGCGGGTTCGAAACGTTTCGCTCGCTCAGGAGCGTGGGCTATTCCGTTCCATTCGTCGAGGCACACCGGTAACGCAACGGTTGGAAGACCAACCGAAAGCGAGAAACTCGTTCAAAAATTTTCAGCTAGGGGGAGATTCAGCCGCAGGCTCCGGGGGAGATAAAGTGCGAAACAACTGGTGCGAGGAGAGTTGCGCGCAAAATGAGAAATGGATAACTTCTCTTGCAGCCATCGTTGCCTCCCTAGAGGTGATGGTGGTCAGGGGCGCGCTGGTGCTCAAACATCGGCGCGTCCCGTTGCTTTACTTGGCTCGCTTCTTTCTCTTCCTGCGAGCACCCTTGCCCCAATAGTGGTTTGCCTTGTATTTCTTTGCCGCGCTTAGTTGCTCTTCGGACCAGAGGCGAACCTTGACACCGCCGACAAGCAGAAGATCAGGTGCCACAACTCTCTTCTGCTTGAGCCACCGGTGCAGAGTGTCAGTACCGATACCAAGAATCTCCGCAACCTGTGCCGTTGAGTAGCTCGCCATTTATAGAATCCAGTAGGTCGACGTGATTTGTCAAGTAAAATGTGCGCCCATGCGCGGGCGCATTGCGGTCCTCCGCGGACAGCCAAGAGTATCGCAGTTGAAATCGAAATCAAAAGGCGCTGCGTTCAATTCGAATGTTCGGTGAAATCCGCGGCGGCGAAGCTTTTGACCTTCTAAAGCTCCTAAAGACAGGGCACAGCGGCACGATCTCCACGCTTCACGCAAAACTCCGCGGCGCAAGCCATTTCGCGCTTTACGACGTGCGTTTTACAAAGCGGTGTCGAGATGCCCTATCTCGCGATCAAAACCAACATCGCCGACTCGCTGAACGTTGTCGTGCAGATAGAGCGCCGGCCCGGAAAGAGGTGGTGGGAGGTCTCGGAGATTCGCGGATATGACCTGTTCACCGATCAGTATCACTTGTTCATCATGTAGCGGTCACATTGAAGGATTACAGCTAGAACGCAGTCAACTCTCCACTCCAGAAGATAGACATTTGGCCAAGCTAAGTTTAGTCAGCGAAGAAATGTGTACCGACCCGCGGAAATCGCTCAACCTCCCGGTGGCGTCCCACCTGCGGCCCCACAATCCCCTTTTCGCCACTCTGCGAAAGGCGCAAAACAATGATTAGACTACTCTTGACAGGACTGTCAGATTTATGTATGCTTATTCTGACAAGGAGATAGCTATAATGACCACTGTAGAGGCCATCCGTAATCGGATCAATGAGATAGGACTGGGAGAGCCCTTCACTTCCAGCCAATTCAACACTCTTGGCACTCGTGCAGCTGTGGACCAAACTCTCTCTCGTTTGGTGAAACAGGCCGAGATCGCCCGCATCTCGCGAGGCGTGTTTGTTCGCCCTAAAACGAGCCGTTACGTCGGTGAAGTGATGCCCGAGCCATCGAAAGTCGCTCAGGCCATTGCGAACGCTCACGGAGAAACTATTCAGGTCCAGGGTGCGGAGGCAGCGCGCCTACTCGGCCTTACGACTCAGATGCCGCTGCAGGCTGTGTTCTACACCAGTGGTCCGAACAGAGCGCTTAAACTCGGCAACCTGAAGCTCACCCTCAAACACGTCGCGCAACGAAAGCTCGCGCTGGCTGGGAAACCGTCCGGCCTTGCTCTCTCGGCACTTTGGTATCTAGGCAAAGAACAGGTCACCCCAGGCACAATCAGAGCCATCCGGGAGAAGTTGACTCCCGAAGCCTTCGAGGAGTTCAGGGCGGAAACATCTGCAATGCCCGCTTGGATGGCGGACACCTTGTATCGCTTCGAACAAGAGGCCGCACGTGCCTGAGGTTTTCCTACAACTCTCGCCCGACGAGCAAGCCAGCATACTGCAAACGTCTGCTGGAAAGCTCGGGAGGAGAGCGGAGCACCTGGAGAAGGACGTTTGGATCTGCTGGGTGCTCCAAGCTCTCTTCACGATG
>Ga0070765_100001603_pt1 | contig 13957 bp, 10 predicted proteins | sample HubBroMetageWFT5_FD_71516 | JGI IMG/M metagenome (GOLD analysis project Ga0070765, IMG submission 71516) | Warmed and freeze-thawed soil microbial communities from the Hubbard Brook experimental Forest, New Hampshire - Hubbard Brook CCASE Soil... | ecosystem: Environmental > Terrestrial > Soil... | reverse complement strand
TGAGAACAAGACTCCAAAAACCGCGACGCCGGCGCCCGCGCTGGATAAGACGGTGGTCGCCGTCGGATCGCCGACCACACCCTTGGCCGATCTGGCGCGGCAAGCGCGCCAAGCCCCACACGCGAAACCCCAGGCCACATTGGACAACTCAGAGGCAAACAGCTCGGCACCCGCCGGTTTTCAGTCGTTCACGGTAGCGTACTGCATTAATCCACAGCAATGTTCGCAGGCGACAGTGGTGATCCCGGAAAAAGTCGAGGTCGTCTCCAAGATTAACGCGCAGTACATTTTCAAAACTGCGCTGAACGGCGATCCGGTGTTTCTCTATGCCGGGCCTGCGGATGTGAATGCGCCTTACCGCAGCATGACCAGTCCGGATTACATCCGCATGCGGGATCTGGCAAATTCCAATGGATGGTCGCGGGAAAAAGCCGGCGACGTGAGCACGCAGGAAGTGACGATTCAAGGGCGTCCGGCGCTGATTACGCGCTTTCGCTACGAACGGGAGGCGAAAAAGTTCTGGATTGGGGAGCGGGTGCTGATCGAAAACGTCGGCCACCAATTCCTGCTGGGCTGCACCGCGCCGGACGGAAGCTTCGCGGACGCGGAAGCACTGTGCACAACGCTCGTGAATTCGTGGCGGCCGGAATGAGATCTCATGCACTCACAGCTCGAGCGTGGATGCTGCTGGCAGGGTTCGCTCTCTGCGCAGTCATGGCGGGCGTGGCGCAGAATTCTTCGCCTGCCGCACCGTCTTCCTCCGGGCAGTCATTGGGAGACCTGGCGCGGAAGGTGCGCAAGGAGCGCGGCGCGGACGGCGTTCCGGCCAGGGACAGACTCGACAGTGATGATGACGGTCCGGATTCTGGGGGAGTGTGGAGAATCCGGCTGATTGGGAGAGGGCCGGCTTATGAAGTTTCGGTCACGCTGCCGCAGAGCCCGAAGTGGAAGCGGGCGACCGCGGAACCGAGGCCGGTTTTGATTCCGTTGCCCGGCCCCGAGGACGATCCCGATCGCGTCATCCGCCTATATGCTACAGCGTTTACCTATCCGTTCCCAACGGATGCCTCCAGAACATTTCTGCAAGGCTGGTTTGCGCGACCAGAATATTTTGGCCGGGCCGCGCACATCGTGCTCAACGAGCACGTGCAGATCAACGGCCTTCCTGCGACCGTCTCGCATTTTAGTGTGACCAGCGGTTCGGCAAAGTATCACGGCGTGGGCGTGGTCATGATGCCGAACGGCGGCGCGGGTTTTGCCTGCGTCTATCGCGACCAGGACGCTGTCGCAGCCACGAGTATCTGCGACGCCATTGTGCAGTCCGCGACCGACCAGTCGCTGGTGGATCCGGCGCCGAAGGTCTATCCACCGTATTCCAACCCGTATCCGGGGAATAACGATCCTTCCGATGATCCTCCGGAGGACAATGATCCGGACTGAGGAAAACTCCTGATGAAGCAGCCGCTCTCCATTCTCGCGACGGCGAGCCTGAGCCTGTGCCTTTTCGCCGGGGTGGCAATGCGTCTGTCTGCGCAATCGCACTCGGCACCGGCGCCGCACAAGATTCTATTGCGCGCCGATCTGCAGCCGGGAGAAGTATTGCGCTATGAACTCGAGGCAGGCGCATCGTTTCTTCCGATAACGGACGCCAGCGGCGCCAATCTCTTTCCCCCGCGCGGGCCCTGCGACTACTCTCTGGCCGCGATTGTGACGCTGCGGCCGCAGCCGCCCGACAAGGACGGCAATACTCCAGTGGAGGCAGGCTACAGCGGCATCCGGGTGACCAGCGTGCGCTGTGCGATGGTTTCCGCCGCCGATTTTCAGAAGCGGGCAGCCGCGCTGCAGTCCTCTTCGGTCACGTTCCGCGTCGGTCCGCATGGCGAGACCGCACTGATGCATACTCCGGACGGATATTTTAAATATTGGGATGGCGGCGACTTGCTGCGCAAGGTGACGCAGGATTTGCTGCAGACAGAGTTCGCGCCCCAGCCGGTCTCTGCGGGAGCGTCCTGGAAACCGCGGGGGCAGTTCGCTTATTCGCGCGACCGGGCGTTGAAGGATTTGGAACTGAGCGGTGCGGACCTGCGCTTCCGCAATCTGGTTCATGTGGATGGCAAGTCGTGCGCCTGGGTGACGTCGCAATATGTATTCTCGCCGATCGATCTTCCGGCGGCAGCCACGGCAAACGGCGGACGCGTGATTCCTGGAGCCGGCAACAATGCGGTCGCGGCGGTTCTCCATATTTCGCTGCTGCTCGATCCGGCGGCGCATCATGTCGCATGGCTGCATCGCTCGCAAACCATCGACAACAAACTGACGCTGGCCTCGCCCTATGATGATGATCCGTCGGGAGACGATCCCGCTGAAGACGAGGGTGAGCGGGGTACACAGTACGATCCACGCGATTGGGAGAATCCCGTACCCGATCGTTCCAGCATGCGATCGGGAAATCCGGGGCGTTATCCGCTGATGACATTTCACTTTCAGGAAGAAGCGCGGGCGCGGCTTCTGCCCGACGAAGGATCAGTGGAGTGGCTCGCTGCGCTGAAGCGCTTTGAGGCAACTCCCGATCCGGAGAGCGGGACGGTGCCGATCCCGGCGACGAAGACATTCCTCCCCGGGCCGGCAATCCAGGCTTCCAAACCGGCGATAGTAAAGCGAGCGACGCGCATCAGCGTGGATTCCGATTCGCTGGTTTCGACGCCGGCAGGCTTCACGCGGTACGAAAAAGGTTTATGCCGCGACGTGTGGTTCTGCGCGACCGTCTCGGTGGGGCTGCCGGGAGAAGTGCAGGTTTCCGAGGATACGCCTCTGCGCACGGTCTACCTGGCCAAGCAAGGCGATCTGCTGGTCAGCGTCGCGATCGGACCTGCGCTCGACCGGCATTCCAACGGTCTGACTGAAGACGAAGAATTGAAGAAGCAGGCGGACTACTATCTGGCCAACTACGTCTGGCTGGCAGCCAAGCCGGGCATCATGACGAATTTTGCCGGCGCCACCTTCGATGGGTATCCCAGCCTGATCGCGGAATTCAGCGCCACGCAGCGCGATCTGGCCAACATTCACGGCGTGCTCGGGCTGATGCTTACGCCGTGGGGGAAAGTTGTGCCGGTCAGTTGCAGCACCGATCAGACTGCTCCGGAATGGCAGGCTCTATGTGAGCGGGTCATCACGTCGGTGAGTTTGCGGCGATAGATCGAGCATCGGCCCGGCAAACTCCGGGTCTCTCAACAAAAGTCGTTCCCTTACTTCTAGTGGTGCGCGACGCCACCGCCGCCGGAGCTATGCCCACTGGCAGCGGAAGAGTGTACGGCGGTCGAAGTTGGCGCCGCACTGCGCGGCTCGCCGAACTCTGACATCAGGCCTGAGTTCGCACTTGAGTTTCCACCGGAAGCTGCGCCGAACTGCGGCCCCGGATGCACTTCGACGAATCCAGCTCTTGCGACCTCTCGATTGAGTTGGTGGAGACCTTCGACCGAGCCGCGCGGAATTCCTAGGCCCGCGGAACCTGCGCTCAACACCATCCGCGTCGGAAACATCGAAGAAACTGGTTTGCCGAGAACGGGCCCGCCCTTGCCGACCGCAACCGTATTCACCGAACCCACGGGCGCCACTAAGGGGTGAGCCAGCGCAATGCCGCTTATACGAGGCACGGCCGACCAGGAGTTAAACCCACCAGGCTGCCACATCCAACCGCGGTTAGGAATCGAGATCCAATTCCCGTAGAGATAGGGAGTCCAGCCCCAAGGGTAGGCCGAAACAAACATGTAGCCGTACCCGGGATACCACGACCAGGCTCCATCCATGAACGGATTCCAGCCAACGCCGGTGAAGTAGGGCTGCCACATCATCCCGTAGCCCGGAATGGAGCTGTAGCTGCCGTAATAGCCCAGATCACTGGCGCCGTATCCGTAGGGCGAGGGATCATTCTTCGCGACGTATTGCTGATGGTACTCAGTCGCGTCTTTGTCCCAGGAGTCGAGCGGAGCCTCGGCGACATTGTTGGCGACAGTGGACTTGTCGTTGTCCGCCGCGTTGAAGGTCGCGGTTTTCTTCTTGGCGACGAGAACTGTGCCGGACGGACCTTCCACGCTGACCTCGCCCTTAAAGACGGCTAGATTGGCGACGTCGGTCGAAGTATCGACACGGAAGTGCGCTTCATGATCGAGGGCGAGCTTCTCGCTTGAGAAATTCACCCTGATCTGGTCGCCGCTTTTGCCCAGCCAGTTGACGTAGGCCATCCCTTCGACCAGATTGATTACGGAAATATGTTGGCCCGAGTCACTCACGCCGAGAGTGCTGAACTCGATAGTGGAGTCGGGGGTCAGGCGCACCGTGCTTCCGTCTTCGAATTCAATTTCCGCACGCGCCCGGTCGCGCGTTTTGAGCTGCGTTCCCTGCGTGATGGGCAGGTTAAGGAAGGCGCTTTCAAAACCCATGCCCGTGTTTTTGTCGATGAGAACTGAACCCTGCACGTCGCTCAGGCGAACGATGCGGGCCTGCGAACCGGCAAAGGCGGGCAGCGCGAACAGCGCACCAGCGGCCACTGTCAGAAGAATTCTGCTAAATCCGGACGGAGATGGCTTGGACATTGCAGCCTCCAGGATCTTGCCAGCCTATTAGAACACGGTTTTGGAACGGCAATTGTAAAAGGTTGGTCGCCGGCGGGAATGCTGGTGACGAGGAGGGTAACGGCGGTCAGGGTCTCGGACGGGCCGCCACCAGGCCTGTGAACTCGCGGGTTAGTTATTGCTTAACGTCGTTGCTTAACGTCGTTGCTCCGCGTCATTGCTCAACTATGAACCGGAAGCTACTTCGCCCCTTTTCCCGTGGCGCCCTGGGCCATGATCTGCTGGGCGCGAGCCCGGACCATGTTGATGACCGACGGGTCGTCGTAAATCTCCTGCAGAATGGGCTTTACCGCCTGCAGTTCGATGAGACTGCCTCGTCGGACTTCATCCTCCATGCGCTTGAGTTCCTCGTCGAGGGCCAGTTTCTGGTAACGGTGATAGTGAGAGAGGCGACGCCCAAATTCGAGAGTCGCGGCGACGTTTTGAAAGAGGTCGGTCAACTCCTGGATGGGGGGCAGAGTGGAGTAGTTGTACTCGGCGCTCGAACTGTGTTCTCCGTCCTTGAAGGTCAATTTCTTGGCTCCGGTGAAGGCCAGCTTCTTGTTGCCGGAGTCGATCTTGCCGGAAAAATAATTGGCGCGGGCGGCCAGGGAAAAGACGCGGGCCCGGGTCGCGTCGGTAAAGTCGAAGTCGGTTTCGTAGGTCTCGCGGTCCTCGGAGTCCGCGGAGATTTTCCCGGAACATTCATAGTGAGCGCGGCTGTCGGAGGTCACGGAGATCGAATAGCGATCGGGATCGGAGCCCGGAAAGTCGAGGGAAAACGTGACGTTGGGGAGATCAGCGGCGTGAACTGGAAAGCCCAGGGACAAGACGAGTGCCAGCGATATCGCGCCGCCCAAGACCGCGTTTAGCGCGGGCCGCCACGGTTTTCGAGGACGCTGCGAACGTTCTGTCGCCTGAGCGCGAAGCCGGTTCACCATGCTCTCAAGATGGGCTTTCCAGATTGCGAGTTCTGCGTAGAACGAAGCGGTGAAGCAACCTGCGCCCAAGGGGAATTATGCCAAAAATCGAGGCTCCGGTCGCGCGCCGTTCCAGTCATCGCGCGATGGCGCGCTGCCGGTTGAGCGTGCCTGCAGTATGCAGATGGCAGATGGCGATGGCCAGCGCGTCGGAAGCGTCCATGGGTTCGGGCAGCGCAGGAAGCTCCAGGAGGCGGGTGACCATGTGCTGCACTTGCTGTTTTTCGGCGCGTCCGTAGCCGACGACCGACGACTTGATGGTGAGCGGAGAATATTCGGCGACCTCAAGGCCGGCAGAGGCCGCGGCCAGCATGGCGACTCCGCGGACTTGTCCCAGCTTGAGCGCCGACTTCACGTTGAGGGCATAGAAGACGTCTTCGATTGCGACTTCGTCGGGCCGGTGATCGGAAATGATCGCACCCAGCTTTATATAAATGCGCGAAAGGCGAAGCGGCAGAGGCTCGCGAGTGGAGAGTTTGATCGCGCCGCACGACAAATAGGTCAGCCTGCCGACGCGGTCCATCTCGACAACTCCGTAGCCCGTATACTCTCCGCCGCAATCGATGCCGAGAACGCGCATGTGAGTGCAGTGTACCGCGGAAGAAGGAACGGTCCTAGTGGCCAGAATTGTGCGGCCGTGGCACGAACAGCCTCGCCGGCCTTACCAGGCCCACGCGTAGGCGTCGACGCGGGGATCGGCTCCTGCGCTGAGCACGCCCGTATTCACATCAACAACAATTCCTGCATTCGATCCGATCACCCACGGCGGCGCGACCCGCAGCTTATGGCCGCGCAAAATCAGCGCCTGCCGCGTCGCTTCCGGAATGCGCGATTCGACCGACATATCACCAGGATACATGGTGTGCGGGAACGGAGAGGCCGGAAAACTGCGCGACGACCAACGCGGCGCTTCAATTGCCTGCTGAATATTCATCCCGAAATCGATGATGTTGATCAGCGTCTGCATGGTACGCATAACCTGATCGTCGCCTCCGGGGCTGCCCAGGATCGCATAAGGCTGTCCGTCTTTCATGACGAGAGTGCTCTGCAGAGTACTGCGCGGCCGCTTGCCGGGCTCGAGGGCATTGGCCTCGCCGCGGACCAGCGAGTAATAGTCGCCGCGGCAGTTAAAAATAATCCCGGTATCTCCCATGACTACGCCGGTGCCGAACAAACTGTGCAGGCTGGGTTCGAAGCTGACCATGTTGCGATCCTTATCCACGATCGCGATATAGCTGGTGTCACCGAGGTGGCTGGCGTTGCCCTCGAGAACCGCTTGCACAGGGCGATCGAGGACTGACGCGCCCGCCGTGTATTTCTCTGGAGAGCCGGGACGCAGGTCCAGCGAAGCTTTCGCGGGATCGATCAGCTTTCTGCGTTCGCGGGCATAATCCTTCGACAGGAGGCCGTCGTAGGGAATCTTTATGAAGTCCATGTCGCCGAGATATTTTTCGCGGTCGGCCATCGCCAGCTTTACGGCTTCGGCGCTGGTGTGGAGATAGTCGGGACTATTCAGTCCCATCGCCTTCAGGTCATAACCTTCGAGAAGATTGAGGGCGATGAGCTCGGTCGGCCCCTGGCTCGCGGAAGGGTTCTTGTAAATCTGATATCCGCGATAGTTGATGGAAACCGGCGCCTCGACCTCTACCGTATATTCGGCGAAATCGTCGTAACGGAACAGGCCACCATTGGCCTCGGAGAAGGCAGCGAGATCGCGGGCGATGTCGCCTTTATAGAAACGGTCGCGCGCGGCCTTGAGGGCTTCGTGCCGGCCTTTGGACTGATTCGCCTTTTCGGCCTCGACTAATTTTCTGAGAGTTCGCGCGAGGTCCGGGTTCTTGAGAATTTGTCCGGCTTGCGGAGGATGGCCGTCGGGCAGGTAGATCTTGACGGTCGTTGGATACTTGAGAATTTTCTTCGAGTCCGCGATGTAGGACGCGCCATATTCACTCAGCGGGAAGCCATTCTCCGCCAGATCGATGGCCGGCTGCAGAACCTGCTCAAAACTCATCGTGCCCCAGCGGTCGAGCAGCGTATACCATGCGTCCACAACGCCGGGCAGGCCACCGGAGAGAAGACCGTCGCTCTCGGGAATCTTGCCGCCATTGTTTTTCTCATACCAATCGATGGTCGCAAGTTTGGGCGCGCGCGGCTCGGCATTGATGGAATAAACTCTCTTCGTGCGTGCGTCGTAGACCAGCAGGACGGCATCGCTGCCGACTCCGTTGAGAGAGAAATCTGTTACGGCCAACGCGGCCTGCCCGCCAACAGCCGCGTCGAAGGCGTTGCCGCCGGCATCGAGAATGCGGCGCGCGGCTTCAGTGGCCTCCGCTTTCATGGAAGCGACGGCAGCATGTCGCCCGCGGATGACCGGGCGCATGGTCTGGCCGGAATCGGCGCTCTGTGGAGTGGCTTGCGGAGCAAATGCGAAGAAGAAGAAGAGGACGAAAGCAACGACTGATGGAACCGCGAGCAAAGATCGAACTGGCATTCGTTTCGGCACCTCGTGGTTATATGTGCGCAGTGTGGCGCCCCGAGCTAACAGCACTTCGGCCGCCTGGCTTTGGCCTCTTCAAACTCATGGCGGAATGCCGCATACGCGGCCGGTGACGACCTCATTTGGGTGCGGCTCAGAAAACGCGAGTAAGCCGCCTCGTCGAAGATCTCACGCAGGGTTGTGAGCAGAGCCCCGAGGAGAATTCGGGTTGCGGTAACGGCACGTCTCATCCTCGCTCCTCAGCCAGGCGCGTCATCACGAATGGAGTTTCTTTCACGCGGACCTCTTCCCCCCCGGTTAAAACGCCGATCCATTGCCGCGCCGATTCGATCAGCACCAGGGCAACCATCACGACGAGAATCGCGGTCACAGCGGCATCCAGACGATTATTGAAGATAAGGCGAGCCGTCGCGGCCGTGGCCGGACCGGCAGCGAGGGCGTGCGCCTGCGCCAGGAAACCGATTCGCGGACTCGGATCGAATACTTTATGCCACGATGCGGTGAACGTTACCGCCACCAGCCACAGCAGCGGCAAAAGCGTGACCGCGGCGTACTTGGCGCGATGCATTTTTATGATGATGGTCGTCGCCACACAGAGCGCGACCGTGGCCAGCAACTGGTTGGCGATGCCGAACAGCGGCCACAACGAATTGATTCCACCCAGAGGATCTTTGACGCCCTGCCACAGGAAATATCCCCAGGCCGCGACGACCAGTGCGCTGGTGGCGAGGATCGAAGGATACCAACTGGTGCGCCCGAGAGGCTTGTAGATATGGCTGAGCGCGTCCTGAATCATGAAGCGGGCCACGCGGGTGCCGGCATCGAGAATCGTCAGGATGAACAGGGCTTCGAACATGACCGCGAAGTGATACCACAACGCCATCACCGTTTCGCCGCCCAGGCTCTGCGAAAAGATGCGCGCCATGCCGACGGCAAACGCGGGCGCGCCACCGGTGCGGTTGAACAGAGTCTGCTCGCCGACGGCGTGGGCAAGCGCCTGCATGTCGGCGGCAGTGACGGGAAACCCCCAACCCGAAATCGTTGCAGTCGCGGCCGTGGCGGTTGAGCCGACGACTCCGGCAGGGCTGTTGATCGCGAAGTAAATGCCGGGCTGCAGCACGCAGGCCGCGATGATCGCCATTACGGCAACAGCCGACTCGGCCATCATGGCTCCGTAGCCGACGATGCGAGTCTCGGTCTCGCGGGCAATCAGCTTGGGCGTGGTGCCGCTTGAGATCAAGGAATGGAATCCGCTGATCGCGCCGCAGGCGATTGTGATGAAGGCGAAGGGAAAGATTTTTCCCGCGAACACCGGGCCGGTGCCGTCGACGAAGCGAGTCAACGCGGGCATGTGCAGCGTGGGATGCAGCGCCACGATGCCGATTCCGAGAAGTGCGATCGTCCCGAGTTTTACGAACGTGCTGAGGTAGTCGCGCGGAGCCAGCAGCAGCCAGACCGGCAGAGCGGACGCGGCGAATCCGTAAACGATGATGAGGATGGCAAGAGTCGGCCCGCTCAGACTGAAGATGTGCGCCACGTCCGGATTGAGCGAGGCCCACTTCCCTCCCCAGATCGCGAGCAGCACAAGAATGAAGCCGATGACCGAGACTTCCAGCACTTTGCCGGGGCGAATGCGGCGCAGATAAAGCCCCATCAGCAGCGCGATGGGGATGGTCATCGCGATCGTAAACGTGCCCCAGGGACTGTCTTTCAAGGCGTTCACAACGATCAGCGCGGCGACGCCGAGCAAAATCACGAGGATCGCGATCACAGCCACGTAAGCCACGAAACCGCCGACCGGGCCGATTTCTTCCTTGGCCATTTCGGTGAGCGACTTGCCGTCGCGGCGTACAGAGAAAAGCAGGATGACGAAATCCTGCACGCAGCCGGCGAAGACGGCGCCGGCAAGCACCCAGAGCGTCCCTGGAAGATAGCCAAATTGCGCGGCCAGCACCGGACCCACCAGCGGCCCAGGTCCCGCGATCGCGGCGAAGTGATGTCCGAAGACTACCCACTTGTTGGTGACGAGAAAGTCGCGTCCGTTTTCAAGGCGCTCTGCGGGAGTGGCGCGGAGAGCATCGAGAGCGAGAATTTTCGCCGCGATGAACTTGCTGTAGAAGCGGTAGCCGAAGGCGTAACAGCAGGTCGCCGCCACTACCAGCCAGAGAGCGTTGATCGGTTCGCCGCGGTGCACGGCCACAACCCCAACCGCGGCCGCACCAAGAATTGCAAGCCCCAACCACACGAGAGTTGAAAGTGTGTTCTTCATGCCCTGTTCTTCATGCTCTGTTCCTATGCCGTCGAGCATTGTGGCGAATTCCGGGCCAGAGCGCAAATGTCAGGTTAAAGAAAAATCATATTCGCCGGACGGAAACGCGAATTCCGCTTCCCGTGCCGGGTTTGCGCGCCTGCCGTCGTTCGTGAAAGCCGCGCTGCGAGTTTCAGCGTGCGCAGGTTTGGTGTTACTCTAATGCTTCCGAAAGGTTGCCACCACTGCGTTTTGGGCCCTTCGTCTATCCCTTGCAGTCGGGTGCATTCCGCGGACCTCATCCTAAACGCATCTTGAGGAGCAAACGATGAAAGTTGGCATATTAACTGGGGGCGGCGACTGCCCTGGCCTGAATGCGGTGATCCGCGCCGTAGTGCGCAAGGGCGTTTTTCATTATCGCGACGAATTCGTGGGCTTTCTGGAGGGCTGGCGCGGCTTGATTGAAGACAAGAGCATGCCGCTGAACCTGGACGCAGTGGGAGGCATTCTGCCGCGCGGCGGAACGATTTTGCGGACGTCGCGTACGAATCCCTCGAAGCGGCCGGACGGACTGGACCGTTGTATGGCCACGATCGCAAAGAACAAGATCGACGCGCTGGTTGCAATTGGCGGCGACGACACTTTGTCGGTCGCGCAGAAACTCCATGAAAAGGGCGTGAAAGTCGTCGGCGTCCCAAAGACGATTGACAACGATCTCAGTGGAACCGACTACACATTCGGATTCGATACGGCTTGCAACATCGTCTGCGAAGCGATTGATCGTCTGCACACCACGGCCGAGGCTCACAACCGCGTGATGGTTGTGGAGGTGATGGGACGCGATGCGGGCTGGATTGCTCTTTACAGCGGCATCGCCGGCGGGGCGGATGTGATCCTGATTCCCGAGCGGCCGTTCGACATCGATCAGGTAGCGGAATCGCTGCGTCAGCGTCACGAGCGCGGACGTTACTTTTCCATTGTGGTGGTCGCCGAGGGGGCGAAATTTTCCGCCAAGAGCGGCGATGGAGATGGCATCCAACAGGATATGGGCAAAGATGAATTTGGCCACGCCAAGCTGGGCGGGGTGGCGAACGTCCTGTCGAAAGAGATTGAGAAGCGCACCGGGTACGAAACCCGGGCAGTCGTACTCGGGCACATCCAGCGGGGTGGTTCACCGAGCGCGTTCGACCGCGTTCTCGCGACGCGTTACGGCCTGGGCGCGATTGACATGGTGCATCGCGGAGAATTCGGTTGCATGGCGGCATTGCGCTCGAACAAGATTGTCTCGATCCCTCTGAAAGAAGCGATCTCGCGCAACCGCACGGTGGATCCGGAGATGATTCAGATGGTCGACGGCCTTTTCGAGGAAACTGGCGCGAAGGAAACCGCGGCCACCTAGCAGTCTCGAAACAGTCCTTCCGTGGGGGTCTTTTGGGAGGACGCTCTTTCGTATCGCCTCGTTGCCGCACGATCCTGCGGCGCGATCCTGCGAAACGTGGGCTGTTTGGCACTGCGGTAAACTACCACGCATGGGCCACAGCCTGGCGGAGAGAATCTACATCGCGCTAGCGCCCTGGCTGCTGCTGATCATTGAATCTCTGCTCGTCGTCGCAGCCGTCGCACTCATCTATCACTCAGAGCAAGGGCGCTCACAGCGAAGACGCTCACAGCGAGAGCCTGCAACGCGGCGGGCAACTCAAAGATTCCTCAACAGGGAGAGTCCCTTCTCCCGTCTCGCTCGGAGAAAACCCCTTGCGATCCTTGTCGTCGGCTTGGGGACACTGGCAGTCCGGATCGCCCTGATTCCTCTGTGGGGAGTTCCTCAACCCGCCTGGCATGACGAGTTCAGTTATCTGCTGGCCTCCGATACTTTTGCTCACGGAAGGTTGACCAATCCCACGCATCCGATGTGGATACACTTCGAAGGTTTCCATATCATCCAGCAACCTACCTACATGTCGATGTATCCGCCCGGGCAGGGGCTGGTGCTAGCCCTGGGACAATTGCTGGGACATCCATGGATCGGCCAGTTGCTCACGACTGCTGTGATGACAGCCTGCCTGTGCTGGATGTTGCAGGCCTGGGTGCCGCCCTCCTGGGCGCTGCTGGGAGCTTGCCTGGCAGCTGTTCGACTGGGAATTCTGAGCTACTGGATGAACAGCTACTTTGGCACTTCGCTGCCAGCCATCGGCGGCGCGCTGCTGCTGGGGGCTCTGCCGCGCCTGCAAAGGCGAGCCCGCATCGGTGATGCGCTCCTCATCGGGATCGGCCTGGCCGTTCTTGCCAACACGCGGCCGTTTGAGGGATTCATCTACAGCCTGCCGATCGGTGGCGCTCTGCTGGTTTGGATTTTCATGCAGAAGAAGTTTTCCCCGGCGACGGTAGTCGGCAGAGTGGTGTTGCCGCTGACTCTGGTTCTCGCTGTGAGTGGCGCGGCCATGACCTACTACTTCTGGCGGGTGACCGGCCACCCTCTGGTGATGCCTTACGAGGTCAATCGCCAGACTTATGCCGTGGCGCCGTACTTTGTCTGGCAGAAGCCGCGTCCGGAGCCGGTTTACCATCACGCCGAGATGCGCAATTTCTACGTGGACTGGGAGCTTCGCGGCTTCCAGTCTGGGAAGACGGTTCTTGGCTTCTTACACCGCCAGGCAAACAAGGTAGGAATGCTTTGGGCCTTTTACGTGGGGCCCGTTTTCACGTTGCCGTTTTTAGCCTTTCCCTGGCTTTTTCGAGATCACAGGATGAGGCTGCCGCTGATTATCGCGGGCGCGGTTGCGGTCGGAACGTTGATTGAGACCTGGACTCTGGTTCATTACCTCGCACCTGCCCTGGGCCTGTTTTTTCTTCTGCTCGTGCAGTGTCTTCGGCATTTGCGTCTGGTCCGATGGCGCGGCGTGGTGGCAGGTCAGGCACTGGCCCGCGCAGTCCCCGTAATTTGTGTCGCGATGGTCGTTCTTCGCGTCGGAGCCGTAGCGGCGGGGGCACAAATCGAACCGGGACGAGAGGGAAACATCCAGCGGAACGCGATCGAACGCGAGTTGCGGGAAATGCCGGGCAAGCAACTGGTCATCGTTCACTATGGTCCCACGCATGTGCCGCACATTGACTGGGTCAACAACCGCGCCGATATCGATGCGTCAAAAATCGCTTGGGCGCGCGATATGGGCGTTGGCAAGAACGCGGAGTTGCTCCTTTACTTCAAAGATCGCCGCGCCTGGCGGATCAACGCCGATGATCCAACCGCCACGCTTGAGACCTACAGCGGCACAGGTGGGTCGGAGTAGATCCGAATATCGTCGTCGATGATGTCGGCACATTTCTGATGAGGATCGGGACCAACCCGGGCGGATGGTGGACGGTCAAGCGCCTGAGCGCACACGGCACGATTCTCGCGGTGTGCCTGTGGTCGCTCTATGCCTGGAATCTTGCCACCCCGGGATTGCGCGATCGCAACGGAAATCTCAAGGGCACGGACTTCCTGCACTTCTATACGCTGGGATTGCTGGCCGATGCACATCGCGGAGCCGATCTATATGACGTGGACGCACAGGCTGCGTTGGCCGCGCAGCATGTGCCCGAAGCCGCTGGCCTGCGCTACTTGCCCCTGTATCCTCCGCAG
>Ga0070765_100001602_pt1 | contig 13962 bp, 13 predicted proteins | sample HubBroMetageWFT5_FD_71516 | JGI IMG/M metagenome (GOLD analysis project Ga0070765, IMG submission 71516) | Warmed and freeze-thawed soil microbial communities from the Hubbard Brook experimental Forest, New Hampshire - Hubbard Brook CCASE Soil... | ecosystem: Environmental > Terrestrial > Soil... | reverse complement strand
AAGACAAAGTTGGCGTTGTAGTCGTGAGTTCAAGAATTATCTCGTAGTCTGTCGCGGGGACCGCCCCCGCAGCTGTTCGGACATTCTAAGCCATGCTGTCAAGTCTTCGAGCCTTTTTGATTGGAGGCCTCTTATTACCGATGTGTGGTTACCGGCGTTCCTGGAAGTCACCGGCGGCGACGGTTACCTTTGGTGACCAGCCCGGCGCCGCGTGCGCTTCACACCTCTTACGATGCACGCCACACGCCAACAATCAGAAGGAGATTACGACCGACTCATGTGCTCCCGAAGCAAGCACATAGCGGCGTTCAATGGATATTCGATGCGGGAGCGTAAGTGCCCAGTTGTGGCAGGATAACAAAAATCAGCGACGGAAAAGGTCACCCAAAGCCTGCTTCATGACCGCTCCGCTGACCTCGGAAATCGCCTTCGTCAGAGGGATATCCTTGGGGCAAACCTCGACGCAATTCTGCGCATAGCCGCACTCCTGAATGCCGCCATCGCCCATCAGCGCGGCCAGGCGCTCGTGCTGCAACGCCTTGCCGGTGGGATGCGTATTGAAGAGGCGTACTTGGGCGATAGTCGCGGCTCCGACGAATCCCGTATCTTCATTAAATTGCGGGCAGGCTTCCATGCAGCAGCAACACGAGATGCAGCGCGAGATGGGGTAAGCCTGCTCCTGCTCTTCCGCTGTCATGCGCGGGCCGGGGCCGAGGTCGTACGTGCCGTCAATCGGAACCCAGGCCTTCACTGCTTTGAGATTTTCAAAAATCACGCTGCGATCGGTAGCCAGATCGCGGACGACGGGAAATTTGGAGAACGGCTCAAGCTTCACCGGCTGTTCGAGATTATCGATCAGAGCCGAGCAAGCCATCCGAGCGCGCCCGTTGACGAGCATGGCGCACGAGCCGCAAACCTCTTCCAGGCAATTCGAGTCGTAAGTGATGGGCGTGGTCGGCTTGCCCTCGCGGGTGACGGGGTTGGCGGCGATCTCCATGAGCGAGGAGATCACGTTCATACCCGGATGATGGGCGAGTTCGAATTCCTCCCAGTAGGGCTTGGAGGTGGGAGTGTTCTGGCGCTTGATTTTGATTACGACGGATTTGTTAGCCATTGATCTTCAGGTCTCAACCGCAAACGATTTGTCATTCTGAGCGGAGCGAAGAACGTATGTATCTGGTCGCGTCCACAAAAATGCATGGGTCCTTCGCTTCGCTCAGGATGACAATTTGTTTCATTGCAATCATTCACTTTGCAGGCGGTGCCACTCGAATAAAAACTTCATCCCAGCCATGATGCCTGCCCGACACTTCTCGATTGCCTGCGAAATGCTTATCGAGCATTTCGCAATTCTGTATTCCGGCCACATCGATCATGCGCCATCCGGGAATGCGGTTGCTGCTTTTTCCGCCGACTTGCCAGCAAAACAAACGAACAATTCCGCTCTGAATGCCGTAGTCGTGCGGCTCTACGACGCGCTCGTTCCCCTTATACGTAAACCGAATCAGTTGTTTGTGCTCAATTGCACTGCGGAGCAACTGATCCAAATCTAAAGCGATTTCCATACAGCTCATAATCAAGCTCGCGAGATCTTCGCTCCGCGTAAGCGGCTACACTCGGCGTGACGACTACCGGCTTAAGTCCCGTAAAAACGTCGTCACTTGGCAGCGTCGTACTTCCTCGCCCGCGGCGGAATCAGAGACGTATCCACCGGCTCGAACTCGAACTTTGGTTCATCGGCATCTGGCGCGAAATACGCCTTCGTCGTCTTCAGAAAATTCTTGTCATCGCGATCGGGGAAGTCCGGCTTGTAGTGCGCCCCGCGGGATTCGTCGCGCATGCGAGCACCTTGCGCAATCACGCGTGACAACTGGAGCATGTTATAGAGTTGCCTCGTAAAGACCACGCTGGTGTTCGCCCATTGCGTGCGGTCGCTCAGATTTACCTTGCGGAAGCGTTCCAGCATCTCCACCAGTTTCGCGTCGGTTTGCTGCAGATTCTTGTTGTAGCGGATGACCGTGCAATCTTTCGTCATCAACTCGCCGAGTTCCTGCCACAGCCGGAACGGGTTCTCCGTGCCCTGATTGTTCATGAGCAGGGCGTTGCTGTCTTCCTGCTTTTTCTTCTCCGCGTCGAAGCATCCGTTGCCGTTCGGAAGCGCCTGCAAGCCGCGCGCGTATTTAACGGCATTCGGCCCGGCGATGCCTCCGCCGTAAATGCAGGAGACGAGCGAATTCGCGCCCAGCCGGTTCGCCCCGTGATACTGATACTCGCACTCGCCCGCGGCAAATACCCCAGGGATATTCGTCGCCTGCTTGAAATCCACCCACAGGCCGCCCATGGTGTAATGCATGCCCGGAAAAATCTTCATGGGCGTGTCGCGGGGATCGTCGCCGACAAATTTTTCGTAGATTTCGAGAATGCCTTCCAGCTTGCGATCGAGAATCTTGCGGTCGATGTGCGTCAGGTCGAGGTAAACCATCGGCTTGCCATCGATGCCGAGGTTGTGCTCAAAAACCACCTTGAAGATGGCCCGCGTAGCGATGTCGCGCGGTACAAGATTGCCATACTTGGGATACCACTCTTCCAGAAAATACCAGCGGTCTTTTTCCGGGATCGCCTTCGGATCTCGTTTATCCCCCGGCGTCTTCGGAACCCAGACGCGTCCGCCTTCGCCGCGCGCCGATTCCGACATGAGCCGGAGCTTGTCTTCGCCCGGGATGCAAGTGGGATGCACCTGGATAAATTCGCCGTTGGCGTAATAGCATCCCTGCTGATAAAGCGCCGACTGCGCCGATCCGGTGCAGACGACGGAGTTGGTCGACTTGCCGAAGATCGCGCCGTTGCCGCCGGTGGCGATAATGATGGCGTCGGCGGGGAAGGTGCGGACTTGCATGCTGCGCAAGTCCATTGCGCAAACACCGCGGCAGACGCGGTTTCCATCGAGCACCGCCGACAAGAATTCCCAGTGCTCGTACTTCTTTACCTTGCCTTCGGACTCGTAGCGGCGCACCTGCTCATCGAGCGCATAAAGAAGCTGCTGGCCGGTCGTGGCTCCGGCGAATGCGGTTCGGTTATATAACGTCCCACCGAAACGGCGAAAATCAAGCAGGCCTTCCGGGGTGCGATTGAAGGGCACGCCCATGCGGTCCAGCAAATCGATGATTCCCGGCGCCGCCTCGCACATATCCTTCACCGGCGGCTGGTTCGCCAGAAAATCTCCGCCGAAGACCGTGTCGTCAAAGTGTTGCCAGGTCGAGTCGCCCTCACCCTTCAGGTTCTTTGCTGCATTGATGCCGCCTTGCGCGCACACCGAGTGCGACCGCTTCACTGGGACAATCGAGAACAGATCGACGGTCGCGCCCATCTCGGCAATCTTTATCACCGCGGAGAGTCCCGCGAGCCCGCCGCCGATCACGATAATTTTCGGAGCCGCCATTTCCTACTCCACCCGCTTTCCATTCTTTGTTGCGTTTGTCCCAGTGTTTGCCGCGGCGGAAGTTGGCGGGTTCGCCGCCGGCGCCGTCACCGAAGTTCCCGGCTCGCCGAGCGGTTGCTGCGGATGCGAACGGAAGGTAGCCAAACTCGCTAATCCCACGCCACTCAGCAGAAAGAAAAATCCGATACATATCGCCAGGAATCGCTTGCGCGCCTTTTCGCCCGAAACGATGCCCCACTTGGCCGAGAACAACCAGATTCCGTACGCGAAGTGCCACGAGGCTGTGATCAGCCCAACTACATAGAAAATAAACAACGCCGGCTGCATGACTTCCTGCTGCACTTTTCCGAACGAGGCATTGGGATAGGCGTGCAAATCAATTCCAGTGAAGCGCATCGTCCACGTGTGCCAGATGATGTAGACGAAGGCAATGCCCCCGGTCCAGCGCTGCGCGGTGTACATCCAATTTCCGGTCCAGGGATACTCGGTCGTATTCCCGTCTCCGCGATACCAGATGTAGAAACCGTACAGAGCGTGGAATGCGATGGGCAGCCAGATCCCAAAAAGCTCAAGAAAAAAGACCAGCGGCAGGCCGGCGAGAAAGGCTACCTGCTTCGCATAAGGGTCGGGTCCGCTGATTGCGGTTGCGTTTGAGATCAGAATATGTTCGAAAAGGAACGCGCCGACGGGAATGATCCCCGACAGAGAATGCAATCGGCGCAAAATGAATGAAGTTCCTTGACCAGCACGGAGTGGAGCTACGCCGGATTGAACTGGAGTTGCAGGATTGGCACTTGCCGCCAAGAAGCTCTCCCTATGAATGCGGATGTCAGAAAAGAACCTTTTATTATGTTGGTCCCAAGGAACGGAAGTCAAGGTGATGGCAGCACATTCACGGCCGGCTTTCTTCTTTTCTTCAGCCTTCAGCCGAGTCCGCCGATTAAATCCCGTTCGGGCGCTGGCGGATGAGCGAGAGAAATTCCTGGCGAGTTTCATGCTCGGTCCGGAAGCAACCCAGCATGGACGACGTTACTGCCGCGGAATGTTGTTTCTCGACGCCCCGCATCATCATGCACAAGTGCCGCGCTTCAATCACCACTCCGACGCCTTGCGGTTCGATGACTTTCTGAATCGTCTCGGCGATTTGCGTGGTCAGGCGCTCCTGAATCTGGAGCCTTCGGGAAAAGAGTTCGATCAGGCGCGGGAGTTTACTGAGGCCGATCACTTTGCCGTTCGGAATATAGGCCACGTGCACCTTGCCGAAGAAGGGCAGCATGTGATGCTCGCACAGGCTGAACATTTCTATGTCCTTGACGATGACCATCTCGTCGTAGGTGACGGTAAAAAGAGCGCCCTTGAGTAAAGTCTCAGGATCTTCGCTATAGCCGCGGGTGAGAAACTGCATGGATTTGCGCACGCGCTCAGGCGTGAGTTGCAAGCCTTCGCGCTGCGGATCTTCGCCGAGGCGGACGAGCATTTCCTGGACAAGATCTTCGAAACTGGCGCTGGTCAGACTGGTTGAAGGTTCGGTTGTTGGTCTCATAAGTTAGCTAAGCATTCGAAATCGCGTCTTCGGGCTTCAAGATCAAGGGGTAATCTGAAGATCTAGATCCTTCTCCGGCGTACTCGAAGGAATTCATCAGGGTTTCTTCGAGCCTTATTCTTTCCAGATGCGCGTGGGGGAAGCCACGCTGCACTATTTCGTAAATTTGAATGCAGAGATTTTCCGTGGTGGGCACATCCTGGGCGAATTCTTTCAGGGTATTCAGATTTTCGTGGTCGTAGCGGGCGAGAACTTCTTGCTGGATGAATCCGTCGAGATCAGTGAGATTGCAGACCATGCCAGTTCGCTCGTCGACCTGGCCGCTGACGGTAACTTCGACGATGTAGTTGTGCCCGTGTCCGTAGGGATTATTGCACTTGCCATAGATGGCCTGATTTTCGTCATCGCTCATGCGATCGCTGTGCAGTCGATGCGACGCGGAGAAGAGATAACGGCGTGAGAGATGGGCTTTCATTTATGAAACTCGTAATCCTACGAAACTCGTAATCTCATCAAACTCGCAATCTCGCGCTTGATCCTTCTGCTCTCGCGGGTCATGCTTCCCCGTAGAAATCGACGAACAGGTCTGGAGTCTCGTAAACCCGCACGCGGTGCAGTTTCGCAGCCGCGAGTTTGGCAGCGAGGCGCTGCCAAATGGCGATCGCGATGTTCTCCGTGGTCGGGATGCGATGTAAAAACTCAGGCACCTCTTTGTTCAGAAAGCGGTGGTCCATCGCATCCAGCACTTCGCGGTGCATGATTTCTTTCAGCTCTTTGAGGTCGACCACGAAGCCGGAACGGGGATCGATCTCTCCTTTCACCGTGACTTCCAGCGTGTAGTTGTGGCCATGGCCGTTGGGGTTGTTGCATTTGCCGAAGATGCGGCGGTTCTCTTCCGCGCTAAATTCTGGATTGTGGTAGTAGTGCGAGGCGGAGAATTCGGCTTTGCGCGTGAGATAGACCATGGCTTTCGGGCTATGAATATATTACTGGGTTATGACGTGGGGTGCTGGCAAGTGCGACAACATGTCAAGGTAGCAGGCAGCCGGACCCTGCCGTCGGTTGCGCTAAGCAAGACTGCTTCTTATCATGAACCGAGCGCATTCATGAACTGCGCCGCGACGAGTGGTCCGTCGAATTGCTCCACCCAGCAGCGAGATTCGTCGACGAGCGCCGCCCGCAGCGCAGGATCTTTGTAGAGACGTTCAATTCCTTCCGCTAACGCCTCATCGCTGTCGGGTTCGACGAGCACTCCATATTTGACGACTTCGGGTACTGACGCAGCCCGGCTTGCTACGATCGGTTTTCCGGCGGCCATGGCTTCAAGAAAAACGATGCCAAAACTTTCCTGCACGCTCGCCATACAGAAAACATGGCAGCGATTGTATTCGCGCGCCAGTTCAGACTGCGAGACGTTCCCCAGCCAGGTCACGCTTCCGTCCAGGCGCTTCTCTCTTGCGATCGCCTTGAGACGCGGGGTTTCTGGGCCTCCGCCGACAAGGCGAACTTCGAGTCCCGGAATCCTGGCGCGCAGCCGACAAGCGGCGGACAGCAAAACAGGTAGTCGCTTGCGGGGATAGAACCGGCAAACGCAGAGCACGATAAATTTCCCCTCCTCCGTAGGAGAGACATTTTCCGTGAGTAATCTGCGCCATTGCGCCAAGTCGATGGGTTCGGGAACGACGCTCTGTTGGGTGGAGATTCCATAAAGTTCCTGAATACGCGCGGCGGAGTATTGGCTTGGCGCGATCACCAGGTCCGCCCGCTGGACGTGAAGCTTTTCATAATGCGCCTGGATGCGCATGGTGGCGTGAGTGAGACCGCGTTCAAAACGCATCTCGTCGGCGATGACGCCTTTGATCGATGCGATATGAAATCCGGCGCGAGGAAGGGAATAGCCATCCATGTCAAAGCCAACGGTGACCGCGTTTCGATCCGCAGGTTGGAAGCGAAACCTTTCGTTGAAGACGATGCGCTCAGCGGTATGGACCGGGAGTTTTATTCCGGGCGTGACCAGATCGACGGTTTGACCAGACTCCCGCAGAAACTTTGCCAACGTCGTGATGCCAGCATAAGTTCCGCTGCCGCGAGCGATCGTGAGAGGGGTTGATGTGATGAAGCGGAAGTGCATCGGGAATAATCCGTCGCCTCAATGATCCATTGTCTTGACGATCGGTCACCTCAATGACCGGATCGACCGCACCTGCTTGTTGCTTCACCGTCGTGCGTAGAATCCTCTATTATAGCGAGGTGCATCGCGCGATTCGCGTCCCGTTCTCAAGTCTCCCGCCTGTGACTGTTCCTCCGTTCTTTCTTCGGTTGATCCTTCTTCTGTCGCTCTTTCTCATGTCGATGGTCGGCTGCTACAGCGGGTCGCGGCCGGGACGAATCGGCTCGCCCGCGCCGGACTTCACCGTTCGCGACGCGGATCGTTCGGTTACGTTGAGCCAGTTCAAGGGCCAGGTCGTGGTGCTGAATTTCTGGGCCACGTGGTGTCCGCCGTGCATTGAGGAGACGCCGTCGCTGGTGCAAATGCAGCAGCGGATGAAGTCCAAAGGCGTGACTGTGCTCGCCGTGAGCGTAGACGTTGACGAGAGAGCCTACCGGCAGTTCATTAAAGCTCACGGCGTCGATCTGCTCACGGTGCGCGACGCCGACCAGAAAAGCAACTCACTCTACGGAACGTTCAAATTTCCCGAAACGTATGTGATTGATCGCAGTGGCGTAGTGCGCCGCAAGTTTATCGGTGCGGTCGACTGGACCGAGCCGGATGTGATCGAGTATTTGGGGAAGCTGTAGAAACCAGCCATTGGCTTCCGTTATAGCTTCAGATTCCGCAAACGCAGGGCGTTGGTGATTACAGAAACTGAGCTGAAGCTCATCGCGGCCGCCGCGAAAATCGGGCTCAGCAGCAGTCCGAAAAACGGATAGAGAATTCCCGCCGCAATGGGGACGCCGATGGCGTTGTAGATGAAGGCGAAGAAGAGATTTTGCCGAATGTTATGCATTGTTGCCCGGCTCAAATTGCGGGCGCGCAAAATGGCCGAGAGATCCCCCTTCACCAGAGTGATGCCTCCGCTCTCCATCGCAACATCAGTGCCCGTGCCCATGGCGATGCCGACGTCGGCCTGCGCGAGCGCGGGAGCGTCGTTGATGCCGTCGCCGGCCATGGCGACGATTCTTCCTTGCCCTTGCAACTTGCGGACGATTTCTAATTTCCCCTCCGGCAAAACTTCGGCTTCAAATTCGTCGATGCTGAGCTGTCGCGCAATGGCCGCGGCGCTGGCACGGTTGTCGCCGGTGAGCATGACGATGTGAATGTCCTCAGCCTTGAGATCGCGAACCGCCCCCGGCGTGGATGGTTTGATCTGATCTGCGACGGATAGGGTGCCCGCGTAGTTGCCGTCAACGGCTATACAAAGAACCGTGCCGCCGGCTGGAGCTGTGTTCAAAACTTGCGGGCTTTGCAAAGCGCCGATTTCCACCATCCAGGCGGGATTGCCGACTGCCACTTTTCTTCCGTTCACCACGCCGCGAATTCCCCTTCCCGCGACGGAAGTGAACTCCTCGGGCTGGAAAAGTTTCCCGTTACGCTCCGCCGCGGCCTCGACTATGGCTGCCGCGAGAGGATGTTCGCTGGCGCGTTCGAGGCTGGCAGCCAGGCCCAAGAACTCAGGATGCGCTCCAAGTTCCTCGGACATTGCGACGACGCGCGGCTTGCCTTCGGTGAGCGTCCCAGTTTTGTCGACCACAAGAGTGTCAACTTTTTCCATGATCTCAAGCGCCTCGGCGTTCTTGATCAGAACTCCCGCGCGCGCCCCCCGGCCCACGCCCACCATGACGGCCATCGGAGTGGCGAGTCCCAACGCGCAAGGGCAGGCAATAATGAGAACGGCGACCGCATTCACCAGCGCGTGCGCGAGCCGCGGCTGCGGACCGAGCAAGAGCCACGCAAAGAAAGTTACAACTGCGACCGCAACCACGATGGGGACGAACCATTTCGCAACGCGATCGGCGAGGCGTTGAATAGGCGCGCGGCTGCGCTGCGCCTGGCCCACCAGTTGCACGATGCGCGCCAGCAAAGTTTCGGCCCCGACGCGTTCCGCTCGCATGACGAATGATCCGGTTCCGTTGATGGTTGCGCCAACCACTTTGCTCTGTGAAAGTTTTTCGACCGGAATAGATTCGCCGGTGATCATCGACTCATCGACTGTGCTGCGGCCCTCAAGCAGAACGCCGTCGACGGGAATCGTTTCGCCGGGGCGGACGCGAAGCCTGTCGCCCGGTTTCACTCGTTCAAGCGGAACATCGTTCTCGCTACCGTCACCGCTGAGCAATCGTGCAGTGCGCGGGCTGAGGTCGAGCAGTGCGCGGATGGCGGCGCTGGTGCGGCTACGGGCACGCAGTTCCATGACCTGGCCTAGCAGGACCAATGTGGTGATCGCCGCGGCGGCTTCGAAGTAGACGTCGGGATACCCACTCATCGACCGGAGGGATTCTGGGAAAATCTGCGGCGCAACCGTTCCTACGACGCTGTATCCGTAGGCAACGCCTGTGCCCATGCCGATCAGCGTGAACATGTTTGGGCTGCGGTTGACCAGCGAAGTCCAGAAGCGTTGGAAGAACGGCCAGCCGCCCCACAGGACGACCGGCGTGGCGAGCGCCAGTTCGAGCCAGGGCAGTGCTGCTCCAGAAAGAAAGCCCAAGGGCATTTTCCAAAACATGGCCGACATGGCCGCAATCAGCAGCGGCGCGGTGAACACCAGGCTCATCCAGAAACGTCGCGTCATGTCGCGAAGCTCGGAATTATCTTCGGCCGCCGCGGTCACGGTGCGCGGCTCCAGCGCCATGCCGCAGATCGGGCACGAACCGGGCCCAGGGCGCACGATCTCAGGGTGCATCGGACAGGTGTACTCGGTGCGCGTCGCGGCGGGAATTTCCGGTTCGAGAGCCATTCCACAGGACGGGCATGCGCCGGGTTTCGTAGCGCGAACTTCGGGGCACATCGCACAGACGTAGGCCGCAGGCTTCTCTAATTTGTCTGGTGACGGCGGCGTCTGGTGGGGCACGATGGCAATCGGTCTGGTTGGCAGGGCAGGGCCCGATGACGCCGCTGTATTCCTGAGATGTCTTTCAGGGGCGAGATATCGTTCAGGGTCGGTTTTAAATTTTTCAGCACAGCCTGCGCCGCAGAAGTAGTGGTTCTTGTCATCGTGTGCGTACACATTTTTCGCGGTTGCGGGGTTTACATTCATTCCGCAGACCGGGTCGCGCTCGAGAGTAGATGGCGAATTTGTGTCTGGCGTAGACATACTCCTTCAGCAAAATCACGGCGCGCGGTTCTTCACAGTCGATCCAGCCGCCTTCTGGGTTCGATGGGCGATGCGTTATATTGGATTCAGTCCCGAAAAACAGCAGCACAGTTTCATCGCTCCATCGCTTCAGCAGAGGATCATCCCATGACTTATTTAGAGGTTGTGTATCGTTACGGAGCGGCGCCGGGCGAGGCTGAGTTGAAGGCCATCGATGGCATGCGCGAAGTTTATGGAGTGCGCCGCGTGCAGTTTAACGAGAAGGAGCAGACGGTGCGCGTGGAGTTGGACGCTTCCAGGCTGAAGCCGGACGCGGTGGCGAAACTGCTACGCCAAGCCGGGGTGGATGTGCGAGACCGACTGGTTCTGGCTTAGAGGACTTGCAATCTGCGCCGCTGCCGCTGCACGGCCCATTTAGCGGGCCGTTTCAAATGTTTGCGAGCGGTTGAGGGGATGGGGAGAGCTAGCCGAGTGGTGGGGGAGTATGCAATGGGACGCCCAAGAAAACCTCTGGCCGAAGTTCTTCTTGGAGCGCCCCGTTGCGCGCCACTTCGTCTGGCATTGCTTGTTGCACACGGCGTGCCGTTTGGTAAGTGCCTCATAACAAACAAGGCGAGCTGCGCGGCGTTGGTAGTAATTTCTCTAGGGGCGGGGAAAATTTACTCCGGAGCGTAGACGCACCGAGAGGGCCGAAAGGTTGTGGAAAAACGAAATTCGTTCGAATTCCGGCATTGCGCGCCCGTTTTGGGAAAGTGCAGTTCGTGAATTCAGGTTTTCGCCGGAGAATTCCTAGCCTCAGCGATCCACAAGGAACTTTTCGCGGCAAGCGGCGACTTCCGTTATAATTCCGGAACGAAGTTCACCTGCCAAACCAGTCCGCGCCCTTAGCTCAGCTGGATAGAGCGTCTGGCTACGAACCAGAAGGTCGGGAGTTCGAATCTCTCAGGGCGCACCATCTTTTCAATAATTTGCAGCCGGGTCGGTTTTCTCCCGCACGGCACTGTAGTGGAAACTGTAGTGGCCGAAGCTCTCTGCGAAATCACTTGTGACCTCTACTAGCGGGGCTGGTTCGTTCCCAAAGGCTTTCAGCGTCAATGAGCGAAATCGCTTGATAACGTCAGCTGACAATTTCGCATTGTGCAATACTGTCGAGGGGACAGGGCACGCGATGGGATTGAACATTGTTTTGACCGATTGTAACGGCGAACTCATTGAGAGCATCGACGATCCGAAGAACTTCTTGCACAAGCTATTGCCCTCGGCTGACGAGGCATCCGGCAGCGTGCTCGCGAAAATTGACTGGTATGGAGACACCTACTTTAATTATCTTCAGATAAAGGGGTTCCTTGAGGAGTGGGATCAGTTGGAACAACGGGCCGTATCATCCGAGGAGAAAGCATTGATTGTTGCCCTGCGGCGGCTAGCCGTGCGATGCCAGAACGACCGCGTTCTTCTCCGATTTATCGGCGACTGAAAATGAGGCCCGCCACGTTGTTGGCTTCCCATATCGCTCGATGACCAGCGGTCAAAGCGTGTAAACGCCTGATTGCGTCAACGTCGGAACAAAGGGAACACTTTTTGCTGCTTAGCCTGAACAATGGGTGGCTTGAGCTGTCGCCTTCGTCCTATGCAACTCTTGCAGACCGTGCCAATAGCGCTTCTAATGACTGGGCGTCAACAGAAACGCATGGGTTTGCTGATCGATCGTGCCGTAGCCAGTAATCTGTCCCAGATCGTTGATGCCGGAGGCGTAAAGTAGCGTCCAAGCGGACTCCGGAGGAATGAGAAGGTTCAGGTCCTGCATGCCTGCCCTAGTGCTCCATACAAATGCGCGATAGATGACGCCGCTCTCCTGTTGAAGTCCCGAAGATCCCACGATCTGGCCAAGATTATTAATCGCAGTCGCGAAACTCGAAAATCCGCCTGGCAACGTACCCAGATCCTTCATCCCGCTCACGTTCGTCCTCTTGCTCCATAAAGTCGCATGGCCAATATAACCTCCGGTGACGATCTTTGCGGAAGAGCCTACGATCTGGTCCATATCGTTCAGCCCGGAAGCACTGCTCCAAGTCCATCCGGGCAATGTTCCTAAATTCTGCATGCCGCCCTCCTCTGTCCACAAAAAGGCGCCTATATACGTGCCTTCGCGATTTATAAATTCGCCGCAGACATGCCCGAGGAGATTGACTCCATATCCTATTCCCGTGGCCGGACCCGGCGGTCCGATATCTCGCATACCCGCGCCACTCGTCCATAGAAAAGCGTGGTAGCTGGCGAAGTCCCCGTAGGAATATCCCGTCACCTGACCCCGGTTATTGATGGCGTGACCTACGCTGTTGGAGCCGCGAGGCAACGTGCCCAGATCCTGAATCGTCTTATCGGAGCGCCAAAGCACGGCGTGCGAATATGGTCCCACCCACGCATTACCCGTCACCTCGTCGGAGTCGTTAATCGCCGCGGCAAACGCCGCCTGACCGGACGGAAGCATGGGCAACGTTTGCAAGCCCTCCGACTGGGACCAGAGAAAACCTGTGCTTGTTACGTTATTGTTACAATCACTTTCGGTATCGGCACACCCCGCGACGTGGCCAAGGTTATTGACTCCCCCGCTCTCGCTGTAGTTGTCCTGAACCGTGCCAAGATCAATGATGCTATAACGCTGGGCAACGGCCGGAAGAGCCAAAATCAAGATCACCGGCACCGAAAGCGCCAATCCGATTGGTTTCTTCATAGGATTTCTCAAGACGGACTCAGGGAGCCTAAGTCTATACCGCTTCGCGTGTTGGAACAACGTGAAGAGACTTTTGGGGTGTCAGTTGGCGACAAATCGCCATTACGCTCATTGACCCGGCTGAGTCGAATTCAAAGCCGTTTTCCGAATCCAACAAGCACGGTCGAAACACCCAACCCCAAAACCCGGTAGAAATCACCGTCCAAGTGGATCGGCGCTTCCCTTGTCCGTGTGGGCTCAGGCCGTTCCAAAACTAAAGCCTTCCGAGGCGCAAGGCCGAAGCTGTTCTAACCCGTATCAAAATGAGGTGGATCCCACGCTTTGCTGCGCTGAGCTGCTTGGCTGCCGCGCGGATCACTTTAGACGATGCTATCGTGGCTTCGGTTGCCGGTCCGGGACATGTCCTATTTCCTGCCGTGATGCAATGCGTTTCTAGGTTTGAAGAATCAAGTAGTTCTAAGGGGTAACCTGGGGAGGTGACGATCGGCACATTGCAGCGACCAGTAGCACCTTCTAATGTCCCGATCAGAATGAACCTGAAACCTGCACATCCCCGCCCGAAATCGCACCGTCCAGACCTGGCTGCTAATGCAACCGCCACCGGCAGGCAGATTGCAAAACGCCGTAGCAATCGCATGGCGCTCCACGCTTCCGTCGGGTTATCCGGCGAGGATCGGGGGAAATGTTCCTTTACGATGCCGGCGAAGGCCACGAAATTGAATAAGCACGGCGCTGCGGTCCAACTTAGCCGAGACCTTCTGGTGGGCTCGATCGTTTCCGTAAATAACAAGCAGGGCACCAAGCTCTCCGCGCGCGTAGTGGCGCAGTTGGCGGCACTGGAGGGCGTTTCCAGGTACGCAATCGAGTTTGTCGAGCAGGACGAACGGGCGGAAACCTTCTGGGGAATTGTCTTCCCGCCGAACACCTCAAACGCCTA
>Ga0070765_100001600_pt1 | contig 13988 bp, 14 predicted proteins | sample HubBroMetageWFT5_FD_71516 | JGI IMG/M metagenome (GOLD analysis project Ga0070765, IMG submission 71516) | Warmed and freeze-thawed soil microbial communities from the Hubbard Brook experimental Forest, New Hampshire - Hubbard Brook CCASE Soil... | ecosystem: Environmental > Terrestrial > Soil... | reverse complement strand
CGATTCGATGGAGCCATCCGAATCCGGCCCGGAAGAAATTCATCAGGGACAATGTCCCGCTCGGCAAGCTCTGCGATCCCATGGCTTCTCCTGTTCTCCCGGCTCTCAGGCTAGTTCCGCCAATCGCGCGGCTAGATTTTCGCCCGCTACTTCCAACTCGACCCAGGCGATCAGCGTCCCTCCCGTGCATAACGGCACGTTGGTCGTGGACGCTTGCTCTGTCACCAGGATCGATCCCTTCTCCAGGCGAAATAATTCCCGCACCGTCAATCCCACGATTGCTGCCTCCACCGAAATGCTGGCCCGCACGTGCAGCAGCGACGCCCAATAATCCGCACGATCTGTCGGGTTTCCGGTTGCTTCAGGCGGCGAAGAAATTTCTGTCGTTGACATCGCTTAGTGCTGCACCAGGAATTCCGTAAAATAAACTTCCCTGCACTGCAGTTCCGGCATCCGTTCGTTGATGGCTTGCAGAATGTCAACCTTCAACTTCGCTTTTCCTTCCGGAGTAACCAGCTCGTCCACCGTTCGCGTTCCCAGAACCGTAAGGATCGCGTCGCGCAGACGTCCGGTGGACGCCGTCTGTTTCTCGCCCTCTTTGATTTCGGTTGCGACGCCGAGATCAATGCCCACTCGCAGGTAACCGTTGTCCGAAGTGCCCTGCAAATTGACCACGAAGCTTTCCAAGTGCATTACTGCTTTCACTTCGCTGCTCGGCGTGGCTTGCGCCTGGTCCGGTTGACTCGCCTCCGCCTTGTGGCGACTCAATAACCATCCGCCCGCGCCTAGTCCTACGGCCAGCGCGCCGCCGATAACCATCAGTGGTAGTTTGCTTTTGGCCTTGGCCGCTGGTGTCGGTTCGGGTGACTTGGCTTCTGTTGACATGGTTTCCGGGAAGCTGATGCAATTGGTGCGCCGAAGACGCTGCTGCCGTTAGTTCCGGGTTGGATGCCAAATAAAACGTCGCAAGTCTTTGGATTTGCGCCTGTTCAGGGCAGAGGAAGAAACTTTTCCACGAACTGCGCCCACATCGCGCAATTGAGAATCTTTCAAGATTTGAAATTTCTCATGAAGACTGCTTACTCAATCCATTCGCGAATGCGAGCCCGCCCCCAGCGCGGGGAACGACGGGAGCGGGCTGCGCTTTCGTTTGTTCGGACTGCAAACTTACTGGATCAAGTTGATCGTGTCTTGGACGATCGTGTCCAGCGTTGTCACCACCTTCGCATTCGCCTGATAGCCACTTTCCGCCACAATCAGGTTTGCGAATTCCGCCGAAATATCCACGTTCGATTGCTCGAGTGCCCCGCCCGAAAGCGTCCCTCGTCCACCCGTTCCGGCGATGCCGATATTGGCCGCGCCGGACGCGAGCGTTCCTAGAAACTCATTCGAGCCGTTCCGCGCGAGACCCTCCTGGTTTGAGAAACTCGCCAGCAGGATTTGTCCCAGCGCCTCCGACTGCCCGTTGCTAAACGTTCCCTCGATCGTTCCGTCTGAGCCAATCGAATAGCTGGTAAGCGATCCGCTGGCGTAGCCGTTCTGGTTCGTCGTAGCCGTAGCTGAAGGAGCGGCGACCTGCGTCAGCTGCGGGTTGCCATTCGCATCCTGCAGGTCCCATGTGAACGTCATCGTATTCGCGCCATCTGCCAGCCCTGCGACGGCAATCCCTGTCACATTTCCGGCCGGCGCCGTCAGTTGTCCGGCACCATTGAATGTCAGAGTTCCACTGTTGACCACCACGGGATTTCCTGTCTTCCCGACGTCCGCTGCCGGAATCGTAATCGAATAATTCCAAGCGCCGGGCGCCGTGTTGGTAAAGTTGTAAGTCAAGATGTGAGACGCACCCAGCGAATCATAGACCGTCAGAGCCGTGCTAAACGTGCCCCCCACCGGAGTCCCCGAATCAAGGTTCAACGCCAAATCCGCGGACGTCGTCGGGTTGGGGGCGTTGATCGTCCCGCTCGAAATGTTCAGATTTCCCGGAACCTGATTCGTATTAATCACGCCGTTTAGGGCTGTGTATCCTTGAATCGCCGAGCCGTCGGAGGACACCAATGTCCCGTCAGCTTCAAGCGAAAGATTGCCGGCGCGGATGTAAACCGTTTGGCCGTCGTTTACCCCGACCAGGAATCCATTTCCTTGAATCGCCACATCTGTTGGCACACCTGTGGATTGAATGTTTCCCTCGGTGAAGTTTGCCGGGGTTGAGCCCACTTGCGTTCCGACGCCCACTTGAATTTCGTTTCCATCGCCGCTCGTCCCAATCTGCTGGTAGAAAAGATCCTGAAAAGCAGCTGAGGCGCCCTTAAACGCCGTGGTATTCAAGTTGGCCAGATTATTCGAAATCACCGAAAGGTCCTGCGAATTGGCTTCCAATCCAGATAGCGAAGTTGCGAATGATGCCATGTGTTTCCTCCTAGACTTGCCACAATCCCGCTGCGGATTGATTGGCTTGCGAAGCGATTCCCTGCGAATTCCGCGACTGCGCTTCCGTTCCTGCTCCCGCGGCTGTTGCGGGCGGAGTGGAAAGCGTCTGGTTGATGTCAATGAGTTGCTCAAGCTGATTGAACTGCACGAGTTGCGTGACAAACGTTGTCGGATCCACCGGATTCAGCGGATCCTGCGCCTGAAGCTGAGCGGTCAGCAGCTGAATGAACGAATTGCCCGTTAGCTGGTTGCTTGAACTTGAGCTGGAATCCGAAGCGGTCGGCGCGCTAGATGCTCCGGTTGCATTTGAATTGGCGTAGCTGGCGAGCCGCGCCAGTATCGGATTCATGGTCGTGATGGGTAGCATCGTTGTCTCTCCTTTTTCCGCGATAATTCCTAAACGTGAATGCTCAGGCGTCCCGCGCCAATAGCCCAAACGGGCGCCCCTGTTTCCACCGGCGGCGTTCCTTCTGGCGAGGCCGCGCCTTCCTCAAACATGAACTTGCGAATCGGCGCGGAGGGGCTATTTTGTTGTTGCTGCGAATGCCCGCTCATTTCCATCCGCCCGCCGGTTGAGTTGTCCGTGACGGAAATCTGCTCTACCTGCATGTTTTGTTCTTTCAGGGAGTGCTGAAGCGCCGGCAATTCGTTCGAAAGCAGCGCTTGTACCTCGGCGCGCTGCACTCCAATCGTCGCGGTCAACGTGCTCTGATGCATCACCGCGCGCACATCAATGGAACCAAGCAGCTCCGTGTCCATCGAGATATGCATTTCCGCACCGCCCACCCGCTGGTAGAGCTCGCCTGCCTTTGCCACGTCGCTCAGCGACGTCGGCTGCTGCGCCGAAAACGGCAGCGCTCGCGCCGCAGCAGGTATGTCCGCGCCACTCGTTCCCGATGAACTGGACCCTGCGGCCGTGCCGGTCGATTGCGCGGGAGCATCGACCGGCACGTGCAGGGACTCATCGCCAGCCACCGCTGTGAGCCCGGCTGTATTCGCCGCGGCGGCTGAATCCGAATTCGAATCCTTCTGGGTGTTATCACCCGAATTACTCGAATTATCGGAATGGTTTGCGGCAACGCCTACCACGGTTGCGGCGACTTCCTTTGACGAAATCTGTGTTTCGGATGGCGAACCGTTTTCATTCGAACTGCCCGATTCTTTCCCATGGGATGAGCCGTTCGCTCCCCCCGCAGCCAGAATCTGCACCTGCGAATCTATCGGCGGCAATTGGAGGTGAAACCCTACTTCCGGTGCTCCCAGCTTGGCGACTATTGGCAACGCAGCCTTCGCTTCTGCGTTCGCTTTTGCAGGTGCGAAAGTATCATCTGGCGATTGTCCGATGGACAATGTGGCCGACGCTCCGACATCGATGGGATCGGCCACGCCCTGCAACGTGGTGGTCAAACTTTCCACGTTGAGTTCCTCCTCGCCACGCTCCACCCTCGTCTGGGGCTCACTTGATGCTGCCGGATTGGATTCGGAGTCTCCCGCTTCCTGCGTATCCCGAGTGTTATTGGCATCAGTCGCCGCAGCATTGAAGTCATCCTGACCGTCAATGCCATCCATCGCTCCAAAAAGAATTTCAGCGCTTGTTAACTGGTTTCCATTCACGCTGCCCCGGTTCAGCACGTTGGCCACGGTTCCCGCGCTTGCGTTATCGGATTCGGAATCGGGCACGTGCGACGATTCTTCAGCCGGCGGGTTCTTCAACCCTAAAGTAGCGTTTGCTGCAAATCCTGAAGCTGTGGTCTGTCCATCCTGCAGTTGCGATTGCGCCAATTCAGAATTTCCAGTTCTTGCATCCTGCATGGCCGAGTTCGACGCAGACGGCGGCTCAATCTTTGCGTTCTCTGCTCTCTGTCCTAGGTCTTCATGGGGAATGGAATCGCTCTTCGTTTTGGCCCTCGCGGTTGAGGCGGCGCGCCCAGCCGCCGGACGGGTATCGTTCGATTTTCTTGCTCCCGTCGAAGCGAAATTCTTCACAGGCACGGCCCCCGATCGTTCCGAATCGAACACGCTCGCAAAAGGCGTCCCGCCTGCATCGCCTTGCGATTTTCTTTCCGGAAGTCCATTGGACGGGCTTGCAACGATTCCTATTCCAGCGTTTGCGGGTTGGGCAGCAGTCATCATGGATAGTCCACGAGCCATCGAGGGAATTGCATGCAGGACGCCAAAGCCCATCGCCACAGAAACGATTGGGCCGGATCGCGATCCTTCTAAAGAATCAGGAGGTTACGAGGATATTGGTAGGCATTCGATTTGGAACAACCTTCTGGAACGCTTTCCCTCCGGCAACCGTTGCCGTGCGCCTCGGCAAAAGCTATTCAACGCGCGTCGCTGCCCGAAGAAGCAGGAACAGCTCGTCAATCCTTTGCTGCTCGCGACGTGATTCTTCCCGCCGGTACGCTTCCAGCCTGCGCTCGCGGAGATTTTCCAGAATTTCGCGCTTCTGTCGCGCCATCTGATAAGCCTGCCGTTGTTTCTTTTGAGCTCGATCGAGGTCCCGTGCTTGTATTTCCAAGGCGTGTTTGTATTCGCTTCGCAGCTTTTCGCAGGCAATCTCAAATTGCATTTCGCCGCCCGCCATTCCCGCCGCCAGCCTTTCCCGCGTGCGAACTCCAGCATCCCGCGACTCTTTATCGAGCGCTTCCCTCTTTTGACGCACGCGCACAATCGCCGCAACCAGCGCCAGCAGCCGCATCCGCTCGAGCCGTTCGTAACTTGCGCGCAGCCTCAAAACTGGCTGCAATGAAAAATGGAACGCCATTTTGTCTAGCCCGAAAGCGCCAACAATTGCGCGCGTGTCTCCTCGAATACTGTCTTCTCGCTGCTTTTCTGTTGCAGAAATCTGTTCAGGTGCGGCATCAATTCGATCGCCTTGTCCAACACGAGGTCGGTTCCCCTCTGGTAAGCCCCCACGCGTATCAGGTCTTCAGACGCCGCGTAGGCCGCAACGAGCTGCCGCAACCGGCGAATTTTTGCCAGATGGTCGGCCGTGCACACGGAAGTCACCAGGCGGCTCAAACTATCCAGTATTGAAATCGGCGGATAATGATTCTGCGCCGCAAGCTTCCTGTCGAGCACGATGTGTCCGTCGAGCAGCGCCCTCACCGCATCCACCAGCGGGTCCTGCTGGTCGTCGCCCTCCATCAAGAGGCTGTAGAACGCCGTGATACTTCCCGCTCCGAAATGCCCCGCGCGTTCCACGAGCTGCGCCAGAAGTGAAAACACCGACGGCGTATAGCCCTTCGCCGTGGGAGGTTCGCCCGCCGCCAGGCCAATTTCACGTTGCGCCATTGCAAAGCGAGTCAGCGAGTCGACAACGAGCAGCACATGTTTTTTTCGCGAGCAGAAATATTCCGCAATCGCCGTTGCCAACAACGCCGCGCGCAGCCGCAGCAGTGGCGACTGATCCGACGTAGCGACCACCACCACCGTCCGCTTCCGTCCCTCTTCACCCAGCGCATCCTCCAGAAATTCCCGCACTTCTCTGCCGCGCTCGCCCACCAGCGCAAGCACCGTCAAATCCGCTGAAGTTCCGCGCGCCATCATGCCCACCAGCGTGCTCTTCCCCACTCCGCTGCCGCCAAAAATTCCCACGCGCTGCCCGCGCCCGCAGGTCAGCAGCCCGTCAATCGCGCGGATTCCGCACCCCAGTGGCTCACGGATTGGAGTGCGTTCCATGGGCTGCGGTGGCGCGCCATACAGAGGGCGAAATTCCGGCGCCCGGCAGCTGCCGAGCGAATCGAGCGGCACTCCGTTCGCGTCAATCACTCTGCCAACCAAATCCTCGCTCACGGCAAGTGACGGTCGCACCCCATGGGTCACCACGCGGTCGCCAAACTGAATTCCAGTCGGTCGGCCGAGAGGCATCGTAAGCACCGAATGTCCCCGAAAGCCGACAACTTCACCAGCATGCGTCTTCCCATCCGCACCAACGATTTCGCAGCACTCGCCCACCGAGCAGAATGGCCCCTCCGATTCCACCAGGAATCCGACTGCTTTGGTTACGCGGCCCGTCGAGCTCCATGTCGGGATTTGTTCGAGCCTTCGGAAAAATGATTCGAGGAATGTGGATAACTGTTTCACCGCGGCGCTGGCCTCTGCGCCAGCAAATCCAGAAGTCCTTGCTCGATTTCCTTGAGCTGATTGTCCAGGCTCAAATCCGTAACGCCCATTTCCGTCTCGATCTGGCACTGATTCTGTTCAAGCGTCGCATCCCCCGAAAGCTCCGGCTTCGCTTCCAGCTCTCCCTGCTGCGAAAAATATTCATTCCACACCCGAATCTGCGCTGGATGAACCTTCATCCGCACATTCTGCCCCCCCGCCATTTTTTCCAGGGCCACGCGCACAAGGCCAGACAGCAGCAGCGGGTCGGTCTGCGCCTCGCGCCTCAAAATCTTTCGCACAATCGCCAACGCCAGCGCCACCACCTCGCTTTCGACATGATGAAAATAATTGTCACGCTCCGCCCTGAACTCTCGCAAAGCCTCCGCCACTCCATCGCGCAACACGCGAATCTCCCCTTCCGCGGCCGTCTGCGCTTGCGAGTAGCCTTCGCGAAATCCCTGGTCCCTCGCCTGCTTTTGACGGGCTGCGCTTTCTTCTTCTCCCCGCGCCGCGCCCGTGGCCGCTGCCCGCACTTCACCCATGCGATTCGCCGTATTCGCCGCCGCGGCCACGCTGGTCGCGGCCTTCACTCTTTTTCCTGCCCATCCCGGCGCGGGGCTATACACAAATGCGGAAAACTCCGCTTCTCTATCTTTTTCTGCCTGCGCCACGTTAGACGACATACGCTTCCTGCCCCTCATTGCTCAGAACCAGTTTTCCCTGCGACTCAAGCGTCCGCGCCGCCTGCACGATTTCCTGCTGCGCCATCGTAACGGCCTGCGCACGCACCGGCCCCAGCGCTTCCATATCTTCCTTCAGCATCTCCACCGCGCGCGACGACATCGTCTTGAAAATATGGTTCTTCAAATCTTCCGCCGCGCCCTTTAACGCCGTCGCCAGCGTTTTCTTATCCACGCTCGAAAGCAAATCACGGATCCCCGATTCCGGCACTCCCAGCAGGTCCTCGAACGTAAACATGCTGTTCCGTATGCTCAGCGCCAGCTTCGCATCCTCGGATTCGACTGTCTCCAATATGGACTTGCTCACTGTCGGCTCGATTCGGTTCAACAATTCCGCCGCCGTTTTTACTCCGCCGTACGACCGCCGGCTCTGCTCTCCCAGCGCGGTCACCTTTCGCAGCAGCACCACCGATATTCGCTCCGCGATCTCTGGTGAAAATTGTTGCATCTCCGCCAGCCGCTTGACTGTTTCGCCACGAAGTTTTTCCGGCAGCAATACCAGCAGCGCCGAGGCCGCCCTCGTTCCCAGGTGCGCCAGCACCATCGCGACTGTCTGTGGATGTTCGTTCTGCACGAATTTTGCCAGTTGCGTTGGGTCCACTTTTTGCAGCGAGTCGAAATTTTGCCCCGTCTCTTTGCGCGCCTGCATCACCTGTTTGAGCAATGTTTTCGCAGCCTGCTCCCCGAATGCTTTGGTCAACAATTTCTCAGCGACGTCTAGTCCCCCCTCCGCCAGCGCATCCTGCGTCAGCGATAGTTTGTGATATTCCTCCAGGATCGAACCCGCTACTGTGGGTGAAACGTTTTCGAGCGATGCAATCTGATTCGTAATCTGCTGAAGTTCCGTGCCGCTTAGATTTTGGTACACAGCCGTACTCGCTTCTTCTCCCAGCAGCACCAACAATATCGCCGCCTTCTGCAACCCCGGCATTCGGCCCTCGGTCATCGCCATTACGTCCGTTCCCCCTCATTAATCCAGTGCTTCACCAGCTGACTGCTTCCCTCCGGATCCGCTTTGATTTTGTCCACCAGATGCTTCTTCATCTTTACCACCCGCTGCACTTCCGAACTCGACTGGCCAAAATCTGCGTCAACAGTTGCCGCAGCCAACTCTGCCGCCGCTCCCGCTGTCGCGATTCCAGTTCCCCCCACAGCCGCTGCCGCGAGCGGCCGGGCAGTCGCGCCCTCGCTGGCGAGCTGGAATGTCGCCAGCAGTTGGTTCCTCACTGGCCGCAGTACCAGCGCGTAAATCAGCAAGAACAGCAGCAGCAACACCGCATAACGCGCCAGCCAGATCCATTTCTCCGCGACCACGCGCACCCGCTCCGTCACCGGTACCGCCGGAATCGCCTCCGGCGGCGGATTCAGAAATGAAACATTCTGCACGGACAAAATATCCCCGCGTGTCGCGTCGAACCCGATTGCCGCTTTGGCCAGATCCTCAATCTGCTTCATCTCGTCCGGAGTTCGCTTCCTGTGTACCTCCTGGACCTTTCCTTTCGCGTCTTTCTGCTCCTCCGTCGCGTCGTCCACAATCACCGCCGCGGCGATTTTCTGGAGTCTTCCCGCCGGATCAAGCATGTGCTTCACGGTTTTGCTCACGGCGTATGTGCGACTCTCGCTCCGCTGCCCTTCGGACTCCGAAGAAATCGAAACAATAGGATTCGAAGGGTTCCCCTGCGCGGTCCCAGGCTTTGGATTCGCGGCATTCGCCGCACCGGCTGCTGTAGCAGGGGTACCCGCGGCTGCTGGCTGTTTCGCTCCCAGCGCCGCTCCATTTGCTGGCGCGCTCGGCGTGTTGCTTGGCGTCCCTGGAATTCCGGCCGGTGGCGCCCCGCCAAATCTTTCTTCCTGCACCTGCTCGCTCACGAGCACAGGATTTGTCGGGTCGTACGTCTCCGACGTTGTGTCGCCCGAGGTCTGGTCGAATCCCACCGTCACGCTCGCCTTCACGTGATCCGCTCCTACAATCGGCGTCAACGTTGCCACCAGCTTTTCCGTCATTGCCGATTCCATCTCGACCCCGCCGTCTGCTCCGCGCGTCCCGTCGCGGCCCTTGGCCACGATCGGTGAACGTCCGTCCGCCCCAATCAGCGTCACATTCTCGGGTGAAAGATTGTCCACTGCGCTAGCCACCAGGTGCGTCACCGCGTTGATCTGGTCGTCCGTCAGCCCCCCTCCGCGCAGCTTCATCACCACGGCTGCCTTCGCCACGCGTTCCTTATCCGTGAAGAGCGAATCGTGCGGCATCACCAGATGCACGCGCACCGATTGCACGCTGCCCATCGTTTGAATCGTGCGCTCCAGTTCGCCTTCAAGCGCGCGCTGGTAGTTCACTTGCTCGGAAAAATCGCTCCCGGCCCAATTCGGCTTATCGAATAATTCGAATCCCAGCCTTCCTGTTTGCGGCATACCTTCCGCGGCCAGGTCCAGCCGGGTCTTGTCGAGTTGATCGGCGGGCACGCTCACGCTCGCCCCATCCGTTGAAAGCAGGTACGGAATATTTCTCGCGCTCAGGCTCTGCACCACCGCCTGCGCGTCTTGCGGCGCCAGCCCCGCGTACAAAACCTTGAAGTCTGCTTTCTCCGTCAACCGCACGAACAACCCCGCCACCACAAACACCAACACCACGCCGGCGCCGAGCAACGCTTTCTGTTGCAGCGTCAACCCTCGCAGGAACGCTTCCGCTTGTTTTAGGAATTTTTCCACGGGTCCCTGGTCTGCCCGGTCGCGTCTTTTTGGCCCCCATCAGGAGCCCCGCTTTCGTATCCATCGGCTAATCGCGTGCATTCATCGCGGCCGGACGCAAATGAACTTACGCGAACGCCTGCTGCTTCGGCCTCACTCCGGTTCAGAACGGCATCTGTGAAATGGTCTGGTAAGCCTGAATGATTTTGTTGCGCACTTGCATCATCAACTGAAACGAAAGGTCTGCCTTTTCCACCGCGATCATCGCCGAATGAATATCCTGCCCATTCCCCTGCAGAAGTTCGCTCACTTTCGCTTGCGCGCCCTCCTGCATCCCGCCCGCTTCATCCACCATCCCGCTCAAAGTTTTTAGGAAATCTGAATCTTCTCCTGCTCCTGTGCTTGTCGCTGTTGCGGGCGAAGCGGCTGCAGCCACGCCGTTCCCGACGGCGCTCGTTGCGCTTTGCAACACCTGCGGTATCGCGGAAATTCCTGGAATTGGGTTCATCGTCGCTTACCCTGTCTCGCCCCGCCGCGCCGCATCACGCGAGAATCTCCAGCGAAGACGCAATCATGTTTTTCGTCGCCTGGATCACCGAAATGTTCGCCTGATACGATCGCGCCGCTCCCATCAGGTTTACTTCTTCCTCAATCGGATTGATTGCTGGCGTCGAGACATATCCATCCGCGTCCGCATCCGGATGTCCCGGCTCGAATCGCCTGATGGGCGGCGCCGTATCGGGGATCACCTCGTCAACTTGTACGCCGCGCGCGCTGAAATCCACCATCGTTGCCATCTGCTCCCCCAATGCCATTCCAAAAGGCCGCCGCGCTGCAAACACCACGTGCTGTCGCACGTAGGGTCCGCCCTCTTCCGTGCGTGTGGTTTCCGCGTTGGCCAGATTGCTCGCCGTCACTTCTGCCCGTTGTCGTTCAGCCAGTAACGCTGTCCCGCTGATGGTCATTACGCCAAATAGGTTCATGATTCCTTCCCGTCGTTGATCGCACCCAAAATCCTTCGAAACTCGGCACGAATGAATTCAATTCCCATCTTGTACTGAAGCTGCGTTTGCGAAAGCAGCATCCCTTCGCGGTCAAGGCTCACGTTGTTTCCGTCCGGTCGCTCGATCAATCCGTAGACGGGCCGCACCACCGGTCGCAGCGGCTTCGCGTATTCGTCGTTGCTCGCCCAGGCGAGCTCGCTTTGAAATGCCACGTCCACTGTGCGGTATCCCGGCGTGTCGAGGTTTGCTAGATTCGCCGCGATCAGAGTTTGGCGGAAAGCCGCCACGTCGAGATAGCGTTCAAGAAACGGGCTATACGCCGTGTCAATCAGGCTCATGCGTACCTCCTCGGCGGCAATCCGTATTCGCGAATTTTGTTTCGCATTGTCCGCGGACAAATCCCCAGCACGCGTGCCGCGCGCGTGCGGTTCCCTCCCTCGGCCTCCAGTGTGGACTCAAGAAGATGCCGCTCCATTTCGCGGAGGGAAACTCTTGTACCTGGTGCGTTTCCATTTCCCGCCGCCGCTGCTGCGGTCGTCGAAGGGGGCTCTGGTTTTCTCCCCTCTTCAAAGAATTCTGGTCCCAGCCGCTCCCCCGAATGAAGTGCGATCGCGCGGCGCACGAAATTTTCCAGCTCGCGAACGTTTCCCGGCCAGGTATGCTCTTCCAGCCGCGCCAGCAGCTCTTCCGACAATTCCGGCGGCCCCTCTGGCCCGCGTTGCGCGTGCTTCTGCAAAAAATAATGAATCAGCAGAGAGACGTCTCCCGACCTTTCGCGCAGGGGCGGAATCGTCAGCGGCACCACGTTCAGCCGGTAAAACAAATCTGCGCGGAACTTCCCTTCCTCCACCAATTCCTCCAACGGTTGATTCGTTGTCGCGATCACCCTTACATCCACTTTCACCGATCGCGTGTCTCCTAGTCGGTCCACTTCCCGCTCCTGCAGCGTTCTCAGCAACTTCGGCTGCAAGGGCAACGGAAGCTCTCCGATTTCATCGAGCAAAAGCGTGCCCGTATGAGCCAACTCGAACTTTCCCGGCTTTGCTGTTGCCGCTCCTGTGAAAGCTCCACGCGCGTGTCCGAAGAGTTCACTTTCCAGCAGAGTCTCCGGAAACGCCGCGCAATTCACCGCCACAAAAGGACGGTTGCGGCGGTCGCTCGCCTGGTGAATCAGCCGCGCCAGTAGCTCCTTCCCGGTGCCACTTTCAGCCGATACCAAGACGTCCATTTCGGACCGAGCGACCTGCCGCGCCCGCTTGACTAAATTTTGCAGTGCTCCCGACTCGCCGACCAGACTGCTCGCTGGCTGCTGCGAATTTCTTGTTGTGGCCCGCGCCAGCACCCGCTCCACGACTTCGCGCAACTGCTCGTAACATACCGGCTTCACAAGGTAATCGTTTGCGCCTTCCCGGATCGCGCGCACCGCTTCCGGCACGGACGCAAATGCGGTCAAAAAAATTACCCCCACCTGCGGCGCTACCTCGCGCAATCCGCGCATCACCCCCAGCCCGTCTCCGTCCGGCATTCTCATATCCGTCACAACCAACGGGCACGGCAATTGCCGGAACTTCGTCAGCGCGTCATTCGCGCCATACGCCGTCGTCACTTCCCAGCCGTCGCGCCGGAAGTGCGCTTCGAGCGCGGCGCGCATCGGCGCTTCGTCGTCCACCACAAGAACCTGGTTCATGCCAGTCTTCCCACGCGCGGCAAAATCAGCGAAAATGTCGTCCCCATTCCCGGCTCGCTCGCCACTCGAATTTCTCCGCCATGCTGTTGCGCTACCGCGCGGCAGACGGCAAGGCCTAGTCCGGGATTCCCCGCGTGAGTCGTGAATCCTGCCTCGAATACCTTCGGCAAATTCTCGGCTGCGATGCCCCTGCCTGTGTCTTCAAAATGAATACGCACTTCATCCATGCGGTTCAGGTCTGCCCATTGCATCCGCACCGTCAAAACACCCCCTGCAGACATTGCCCGGAAAGCATTGAGCGCCAGATTGAAAAACAGCTGCTGCAAACGGTGCGCGTCCGCGGGAACTTCGAGTTCTCCAAGAAAATTCTGCAGATCGATCCTCAGCGCCGCTTGTCTCGCCAGCGGGCGAAGGAATTCCACGGAATCGCGCATCAGCCTGCCCAAATTCACCGGCGCGAGCTGTGGCGGCGGCTGGCTGTGGAATTGAAGAACGTTGTTGACCGTCGCGGATAGCGACCGAAGTCCCGCCTGTATATGGTCGGTCCAGCGCCGCAGATCAGGCTGTGTCGCCGCAGCATCCGCCAGTAGGCCGGCAAACAGTTCCAGGCTCCCCAGCGGGTTTCGAATCTCGTGGGCCAGCAATGTCGCCATTTCCGCCAGTGACTCTCTGCGCCGCGCGAGCTCCCGTTCCGCCGCCCGCTTTTTTTCTTCTGTTATGTCCCGCAGCAGGAACACCGACTCGCTCGACGTTCCCTCTCCGTTTACTTCTCCCAGCACCGTGCAACTTAATCCGATCGTCCGCGCGCCCTCCGGCGTTTCAATCGCCCAATCCCGCTCAGTGGGCGCACCGCCTTCGCGTGATTCCTGCAAGTAATTTCGCAGCGCTGTGGGTGCTTGCTCTATCGAGGGCGTCTCTTGCGAACTAACTTGTGCGATTTCAGGAAGCAGCCGCCTCGCCTCCGGATTCGTCATCCGTATCTGTCCGCGCCGGTCCGCTACCACCACCCCGCAAGGCAGCCCCTCAATCACTCGCGCCAGATACCCGCGCATCCTCGAATTTTCTTCCAGGCTCGTTGCCAGGTCGCAATTTGTGCGTTCGAGCTCAAATCGCAGCCGCAACACTTCGGCTTGCAGATTTCCGTAGGATTTTTCCAGCGAATCAGCCGCGTACGTAAATGTCTGGAAGGCCCGCGCCAGCTTTCGCTTCGCGGAGGCGCCCCGCACTCGCGTGCGCTGGCGCTCCTTCTTTGGCGTAACGTTTGTGGCTGGCATGGCACCGATTACCATGCACGGGGAGTTCCATGCCGGGTAGTGCCGGGTTAGAATT
>Ga0070765_100001599_pt1 | contig 13989 bp, 10 predicted proteins | sample HubBroMetageWFT5_FD_71516 | JGI IMG/M metagenome (GOLD analysis project Ga0070765, IMG submission 71516) | Warmed and freeze-thawed soil microbial communities from the Hubbard Brook experimental Forest, New Hampshire - Hubbard Brook CCASE Soil... | ecosystem: Environmental > Terrestrial > Soil... | reverse complement strand
TTTGGTTCGTATGCACGTGCCCGAAAATGACGTCTTCATTCTTCCCGGTATTGTCAACAACACTCAACAGGAAGTGGAAGATATAGTTCGCGAACTGCGCAAAGAGAACAAGGGCAGCGTGATCATTGTGACTTCGCCGCAGCACACCCGCCGAGTGAAGGCGCTATGGAAGAAGCTCGCTGACAAAAATCTTATCGCCACGGTGACGGCAGCGCCCGACGACACGTTCGATGCCCGACACTGGTGGCGAAACACGCGGGACGCGCTTTCAGTGGTACGCGAAATTTTAGGTCTGATGAATGTTTGGGCCGGTTTGCCGGTACATCCTCGCAGTAATTAGGCGCGTGCTGCCTTAGTATGTTTCTGCGCGTTCTGCTCCAATGAATTCCCGGGCGAGTCTAGTATTTTCCAGCGTTCCCATTCCGCCTTTTTCGTTAAATCGCGAACCCAAAGCTGCCACTCAAATCCGGCGTCTTCATCGCTGTGAGAATAGAAGGCGCGCCAGAAATTACGATCGCGATAAGGGTCCGGAGCTTCGCCATTGTCAGAGCTTTGCAACGGATCGTGGCTGCGAAATTCTGCAAGCTCCGCGGAATCGAGCGGGACTCGAAAGAACACGATTTCGCCGGGGCCGGCGTTTTTTGCAGAGACATTATTCATGGCCGGCGGAAGTAGGTGAGCGCACAGATCTATAGATCGTTCCTTGAGCGCCAGTTCAAGGGAAGGCGGACGCTCCGAACTTTGCACGCGAGCAAGTGGAAGTTCCCAGAGAATAAGCTTTTCAGACCCCGAGGATTTATCAAAGTAACAGTCCAGCGAACGAGTCTGCCACGCTGCGGACTGGCGCGCGGGTAAGACTTCGGAAATGATGGCCACCGTATGGCCGCGCCAGCGCTCGATCTTTACTGAACCCAAGAAATTTCCGAACGAGCGAATGAAAGATAAGTCTTCTGCGGTTGTCTTCAGTGTTTCGCGCCAAAAACGGTCACTCAGGCGCAGGGAAAAAGTGAATACTTGCTCGAGTGGAGAAGGACTTGATTCCTCAAGACGGCGGCGAAATTCAGGATCATCAATCGCTCCCAAAGTCCGTACCCTCTCGGTTAAACGGCGGATAGTAAGGTTCTGGTTCCGCAGAAGGCGTTGCCAATGCTGGGCCAGCACAAAAAACACAAACCCGACCAGAACGCAAATACCCAAGGTTGGCCAGAGGATTTCCATGGCTATGCTTCCGCGATACTCCAACGAGTTGCCTGGCAAGCGGCTCTGATTGGCGGGATTCTACTATGGATGAATGGACCTTGCTATGAACCTTTCCGTCCCGCGAACTCGCGACTACTTGGCCGGATGGCTAACCTGCGCTAATCGCTGCCGGAAATATTCATAAGTAAGCCGCAACCCGTCTTCCAGTTTCACTTTGGGCTCCCAGCCTAAAACGCGGCGCGCTTTGCTGATATCAGGGCAACGTTGCTTGGGATCGTCCTGCGGCAGCGGCTGAAAGATGATCGGAACGTCAGCGCCCACCAGTGCGCGAACGCGTTCCGCAAATTCCAGGATAGTGATCTCCTGAGGATTTCCGATGTTGGTAGGCTGGTGCTCGTTTGATTCAAGAAGCTTGTAAATCCCATCTAGCAGGTCCGAGACGTAGCAAAAACTTCGCGTCTGCTTGCCGTCGCCATATACAGTGATCGGTACTCCGCTGAGCGCTTCATACAAGAAATTCGGAAGGGCGCGGCCATCGTTCAGCCTCATGCGCGGCCCGTAGGTGTTAAAAATCCGCACGATGCGTGTGTCTAAACCGTGATAGCGGTGATAGGCCATGGTCATGGCTTCGGCGTAACGCTTGGCTTCGTCATATACGCCGCGAGGCCCTACCGGATTCACGTGCCCCCAATATGTTTCGGGCTGCGGACTGACCTGCGGATCCCCGTAGCATTCCGAGGTGGAGGCTAGAAAGAATCGCGCCTTCTTTGCCATGGCCAAGCCGAGAGTGTTGTGCGTTCCCAGAGCGCCGACCTTCAAGGTCTGGATCGGAAATTTCAAGTAATCAGGAGGGCTTGCAGGAGAAGCAAAGTGAAGCACCGCTTCCACGGGTCCTTGCACTTCTATGTAGCGAGTTACGTCCTGATGGGCGAATCGGAAACGAGGATGCGGCAGTAGATGCGCGACATTCGATTGGTTTCCGGTTACAAGATTGTCCAGGCAGAGAACGTCCCAACCCTTCTCCAGCATCAATTCACAAAGATGAGAACCCAGAAAACCTGCTCCGCCTGTAATGACTGCGCGCAAAATCGTTCTCCTATTCAGAAGTCTTCAGCAGGTTGCCATTATCCCTGAAAAAACATTTAGTCTGGAACTATTCCGCCACCGCGCATGCTTCCTGCGGGCCGTCTTGCGTGAACTACTGGTCGGAAGACGCTGCGTCCGAACGAGTCTTGAAACCTAATGCGAAGCAGCGGAAGCAGGCGAAGGAAAACCCGTTGTATGGTCAGCCACGATTCGCCAACCCTCTTTAAATTTCCTAAAATTTAATGTGAACACACCGCCCGGCCGGTCCTTTTCGCGCTCAAGTTGGAAATTTCCAATTGCAAATGCGGCATCCGGACAAACGACGTGGACCTCAAGATTTGAGAAGGACAATTTCCCCATGGCTTTCCCATCCGGATAACCGCGGCGATACCGATCTAGAACAGCTTGCCAACCCCTGGTGATCCCGCTCGCGCCCACAAATTCAATCTCCGGTGATTTCCAATACCCCTCCATGAACGCCTCTATATCCCCGCGATTCCAGGCCGCAGATTGCATGTCCACTACTGCCCGGATTTGCGTTTCAGCAGAATCATCCGCTTGCACCTGCGCATTGATCGTCACAGCGAGCGAAATCGCAAGAACAGAGCCGGCACACAAAATCCAGGCAAATAGCACTTTACGTTTCATCAACTCCTCCTCGGGTCAAGCAGTAATAATTCGAGCTTCGATCGATCCGGCCCTTGGCCTGATTTAATTTCCTTCGGTTCAGGCCCTATGCCGGGCCCTGAAAAAACAGTACCAACGTTCCATTGTCGCGGGCGCTTGAAAACGAGAAACTGTCCTTGGTCAAAACAATGCTAATCGCAGCCTTCATCCTCGTGATCTCAACCGCAGCGCTGATGCAGTTCGCTGCCTTCGCTTGGAGAGCATCCTTACTCCGAGCGGTTTCCGAGCAATACGTAAACGAGGCCGATGCTTCGCTGCAACCCTGTCCTAACCTGTTAAGTTTCAGTAGCTTCCAGGAGGTAAAGGTTGTTTACCACGACCTTTGCCCAGAGCTTCAAACTGGCTCGGCTGCCAACCTAGGCCTCGTGAACATCTATTACGCCACCATGAGCTTTCTGAGCCGCGTAGGCGCCTCCGTGATGCCGGCAGAAGGCTTCAGCTGGGCACACCGCGAAATGGCCCTCTGCACCCAGTATGCGACGGTCCGCTTGTCGCAACGCCTAGAGCGCAACATGAACGTTGTAAACGAAGCCCGCTCCTTCTAACTAAGTTTCACCTCCTCCCACTTAGTCCTGCCCGAACTTAGCTCTTGCCACAAAATGGTACCGACGTTCTATTGTCGCCGTCAGAGCAAAACGAGAAACTGTCGTTGGTCGAAAATGCTGATCGCAGCCTTCATTCTCGTGATCTCAGTCGCAGCGCTGCTGCAGTTCGCCATGTTCGCATGGCGCGCATCGCTGCTCCGCACGGTTTCCGAGCAGTATGTGAACGAAGCCGATGCTTCGCTCCAGCCCTACCCAAACCTTCTAAGTTCCAGCAGCTTCGCAGAGGTCAAAGCAGTCTATCGCGATCTCTGCCCGCAGCTCGAAAAAGGCTCCGCTCCCAATCTGAGCGCAGTGAGCGCCTATTACGCGGTGATGAGCTTCGTGAGCCGCGTGGGCGGTTCGATTCTACCGGCGGAAGGCTTCAACTGGGCGCAGCGCGAAATGGCCCTGTGCACCCAGTACGCTACGGTACGCCTATCGCAGCGCCTGGAGCGCAACATCAGCATTGTGAACGAAGCCCGCTCCTTCTAATTCTGTAGCGCCCCGTGTTCTTCCCCAGCCGGCCGATCCGCTTTTGCGCTGTGTCCCCGGGGATCCTTCCTGCGCGGCACTTTCGCCTGTTCCCTAGCCCGGTTGCCTGATACGCCATTCTTACAAGTCATTTCTCAATACTTAACCCGTTTTTATGGCCCAATTAAATCTTACAAACCCCGGGGGCATGCATGTCCCATCTGAAGGAGGCGCCACGATGAAGCGCGCCGAAGTTTCTATTTTGCTCACAGGTGTCTTACTTGCGCTGATCCAGTTCGCTGGCTGCGCTCAGAAGCCGCCCACCTTCAATGATGTGCAGATACTGGCTCCCAAGGGTGCGCAAACTATCGCCCAAAGCCAATCCGTAATGATCCAGGCGAACGTACTGAACGATCCCGCCGCGGGCGGGGTGACATTTACTTTTAGCGCCCTGCCCGGATTCGGTACGATAAACCAAACCAGCGCGACGACTGCTACTTATATCGCACCAAACGCTGTCACAACCGCGGCGACGGTCAAAATCATAGTCAGCTCAGTAGATTTTCCAAAGCAGTCCGCGTCGGTCACCATCAACGTGGTGCCGCCTCCAACTATAACAACTACTACCCTTTCGACCGCAACATTGAACGCGGCGTACAGCGCGACGATAACTGCGACCGGCGGTTTGCCGCCTCTTTCCTGGGCCGTCACTGCTGGCGCTCTACCGACAGGACTTTCCTTGGCGCCAAGCACCACCGATACAGTGCAACTCACCGGCAAGCCGACCGTAGCGGGAACCTACACATTTACCATTACGGTGACCGATGCAGCAGGTTTCTCCAACTCCGTGCAATTCACGCTGGCCGTCAGCTCGCTCTCGATAACGACAACCTCCCCGCTGCCTCCCGGCACGGTGGGCACAATCTATAATTCTTCGGGTGTGCAATTTGCCGCTACGGGCGGCAACCCACCTTACACTTGGTCTGTCGCCAGCGGATCGTCACTTCCCCCGGGACTTACACTCGATCCCACCACCGGGCTTCTATCTGGAACACCGACAACAGCAGGAACTTACAATTTTGGAATCACCGCAACGGACAATTCGGCCCCACCTGTTCCGGTCACTGTCAATTTCACCCTGGTTGTCAGCGGCCCCCAAAATCTCGCGGGCTTGAATGGCTCGTACGCCTTCGAATTCAGCGGTTACAACAGCACAGGATTCGTTGCGTTCGCCGGAACATTTACCGCGAATGGCACTGGAGGAATTACCGCGGGCGAGGAAGACTACAACGTGATCGGCGCTACGCCAGTGAACTACACCGGTCTTATGGGTACGTACACTTTGGGAACCGACGGCCGCGGCACTTTCACATTTACCAGCAGCACTCCCGCTCAGCCCGCGCAACAATACACCTATGCTTTTTCGATTGATGCGATAGGAAACGGCAGATTCATTGAGTTCGACAGCACCGGCACGCGAGGCTCGGGCCGAATTGCGCCGCAGACGGTAACTTCTTGTGTAGTGGGCACCACGACCACCTACATCGGATCTTTCGCGTTCGGAGGATCTGGATTCGCCGGACCGGCTCCCACTGGATCGGGTCCCATCGCCTTTGCCGGCGCTTTTACAGCCACTCCCCCCATTTCTCCGTCGACGCAAGGAAGCCTGGGACAGGCGGAGTTTGATACGAATGTGCCGAATCAAGCGAACTCCTTCGATCCGTCCTTGTCAGGCCTTTATCAATCGGGACCAGACGCAACCCATTGCACCATGTCACTTAGTTCCACAAACTTGGCCGCCCAGAACTACAGCGTCTATCCAGTTTCTGCCTCCGAAGCTTTCCTGGTGGAAACCGATAACACAATTTCTCCAACGACTACTCCCTATTTAGCCGCGGGTGAAATGATTCAACAAGCAGATGCCGGAGGTTCCTTTCCGACGCAGAACGTACTGTCGGAAAATATTGCAGGCGGACTTAGCGGCCAAGTCTTGAGCGGAGGAATTTACTTGCCAGACGTCTCCGTGGTTCAAATCTCTCCGCAAGCCGGCGGCAGCATCCAATTCCTCATCGAAGACAACCAGGCCGGGAACGTAACCAACTGGGCGACCCCGGTAACCGTAACCTACACTGCCGATAGTCTTGGTCGTGTACAAACGGGTCTGCTGAGTCCGTTCTATCCCATCCTCTACTTAGTCAGTTCCAGCGAGGCGTTTTTCGTTGGCACGGTTATTGGCGGCCCCACCTTCGGGCATTTTACGGCTCAATCCGGGTCCCCCTACACCGCGCAAGTAATGGCGAATACCTTTGTGGAAGGTACATCGGCTCCGGCCGCCAGCGCTGACAACGATCTTTCCGGATTCCTGACACTGAGCGACACATTTGGAGTGACCGGGACGCAGGATGTGAGCACAACCGCTGGGAACACATCGGCACAGACCGTAACCGGCACTTACGCCCTGACCGACACCGGAGCAACGGACGGCAGCGGCACCATGACATTCACTGCCCCGGTTTTCACCGGCGACTTCTTTATCGTAACGCCCAGCAAAATTGTGATGATTACAACCACGGCTGGAGATGAGAATCCTGTCCTGATTATTATTGGACACTAGCGCAACGTTTTTGACGGAAGGTTAGTAGGCCCAGCGCATCAAAACGGCGCCGGTGGTGTAACCTGCGCCAACCGTAATCACCAGCACCAGGTCGCCTTTGTGCAAACGGCCCTGCTCCAACGCGTCCATCAAAGCTAGCGGTATTGTTGCGGCGGTAGTATTTCCAAAACGATCGATATTGATAATTATTTTCGAGTCATCCACGCCCAGCCGTTCCTGCATAGCATGAATAATCCGCAGATTTGCCTGATGCGGCACCACCAGCGCCAAATCGCGGCTGCTGAATCCGTTGCGCTCTAATATGTTAACGGCCAGCTCGCTCATGCGGCGCACCGCGTATTTGAAAACCTGCGCGCCCTCCTGATGAACGTAATGCATGCGCTTTTCGACGGTTTCCAGCGACGCGGGCTTCAGCGATCCCCCGGCCGGCATGTAGAGATTGCATCCTCCGGATCCGTCCACGTCATGAGCAAAATCCAGAATGCCTTCGTTATCGGAAGTGGCCGGTTCCACCAACACCGCACCAGCGCCATCACCGAAAAGTACGCAAGTGGCGCGGTCTTGGTAATCCAGTATGGAGGTCATAACATCGCTGCCGATGACCAGAGCCTTTTGATGCGTTCCAGCGCCCACGAACTGCGCCCCCACAGTTAGCGCGTAAGAGAATCCCGAACAAGCGGCGGAAAGATCAAAACCCCAGGCATTTTTCGCACCGATGCGATCTTGAACCAGGCAAGCGGTGGCGGGAAACAGCATGTCCGGAGTAACCGTCGCCACTACAATTAAATCAATTTGTTCGGGCGGAACTCCCTTTGCCGCGAGCAATTTCTTCGCTGCTTCGGCTCCCAGCTGCGAAGACCCCACGCCCGGATCCGCATAGTGACGCTCGCGAATTCCAGTGCGCGTGCGGATCCATTCGTCGTTCGTATCCACCATTTTTTCGAGATCAAAATTCGTGACCACGCGCGGTGGGACGTATCCTGCCACTCCCGTAATCTTTGCGGCGATGCGCCTGCCCATTCATCTTCTCCAGGATGCAAACAATAGCCCGCGATTGTATGCAATCGCTCGCATGCGTGACAAGCAAAACACGCTTTGCACAACAATTCGGTCGAAAAATCATAAAACCCCGGTTTTTTGTGCGCCTTTTAGAGTTTCCGTGCGGGTGTGCGTGTTCTCGGGAATTTCATTTCTTAGGTGGCTCGATGGTATTCGCGAGGGCCAGCCATAATCCAAAAATCTTTATGAATGTCACTAGCGAGAACATTACGGGCATCATAAACCCATCGGTGACAAACGCGAGTCTCATAAACAGGACTATTCTCTGTTGCGAAGGTGTCCGTATATTTAAAATATCCACACAGCCAAAGGTACGATGTCTTAGTCCTAGTAATTTTTCTCAATTCTTGGACACTTATGCGTCCGCCGTTATTAAAGGCCGCTTGTACCGACAGAGTTTCTCCCGGTGGGAACGCCTAGCTTTCGGGAGTTGCATTTTTAGGTTCGTACGCCTCCGCGCCGGGAATCATTTCCGTATCTTGGCCAACGATCAAATACACTTTTTGTTCCGTGACTTTGGCCGGAGTTCTGCCAAAATCTTTAACCCGCAATGTACAAGAAGAAATGCTAACGACTCCGGCGAGGCCTATTACCAAAATAGGTTGATCAATTTGGGCGAATACACCTTTCACCGGCAGAAGCAGCCCCGGTCGTTCAGGGTCCGCGTTCAAAAAAGCGGCTCTAGCGTTATTTCTAGTCGCCTGTACGGTTTCCCAAAGATAGTCAATCTGGAAGACCCCAACGAAAACCAACCCTCACGCAGACTGCCTGCGAATCTCCGTTGAAATTAAATCTCAGAGATCGTAATAGCAAAGTTTATGTGCAAATCGGGGGTTAGTGTGCCCTGGTTTTAGCTGTGCAAAGCCAGCAAAACATGCTGCGTTCAGGGCCCGCGGTTCGATTAACGCGAAATTTCGAAACGGTAGTTAATCTCGGCAGTCTTTCGCAGCATCGCCGCCACCGAACAATATTTCGTCTGGCTTAGTTCGATGGCATCGCGCGCGGCTTTTTCTTTCACGTCGCCGGAGAGGCGATAAACCATGTCGATTTTCGTCCAGACCGCAGGCGGGTTCGCGGCGCGCTCGCCGGAAATAACCACTTCCAGCGACACCAGTTTCTGGCGTTTCTTCGCCAGAATACTAACCACATCGACGGACGAGCACGCTCCCAGCGCGCCTAGCAGAATTTCCATGGGCCCTGGGGCGGCGTTGTGTTTTCTGTCCGTATCGAATGCCACTGCGTGGCCCGAAGGCATTTGGGCTACGAATTCTTCGCCCCCAACCCACTTCACCATAGCTGTTTGCAAGATCCCTCCGCTAAAAACTCAGCGCGTGTCGCGCGGAAAACTGTATATGAGCTTGAAGCGAGACGTCCAGTAAATCAAGCGCGGCAGGAAATTTTCTGAAACGAAAATTAATACGGTGAACCTAGCGAACCAGCGGGTTCATTACAGGGAAGAAGTATCGGACATATCGGGGACGCTTACGCTTGTATCGATGCGAACTCGCGGCGATCGGCGCATTGTTTGAACGAAGAGCTGGACCAGTTCAGGGTCAAACTGATTTGCAGCGCACCGTTCCAGTTCGCTGAAAGCGTCTTCGGAGGTTCGCGCTTTCTTGTAGGTCCGTTCCGAGGTAATCGTGTCGTAGGCGTCTGCTATTGCAATCAGGCGCGCGCCGTAGGGAATCTTTTCACCTTCGAGCCGGTCCGGATAGCCAGTGCCATCGTAAAATTCGTGGTGGTGGCGAACCATCAGGCGAATCTTGTCCATGGTTTGCAGCGGCTCCAGTATCTTCGCGCCAAGCTCGGTGTGGGTCTTCATCGTTTCCCACTCGGCTGCATCCAGCGGGCCTGATTTGTTCAGAATGGTCTCCGGGATGCCTACCTTGCCGATGTCGTGCAGCAGTGCGGCCAGCCGGATTTCTTCCACTTCAGGCTCGCTCATTCCAAGCGCTTTGGCGATTACGACGGCGTAGGCGGAAACTTTTTGTGAATGCCCTTGCGTGTAGTGATCCTTGGCATCAATCGCCAGAGCAAGCGAAGTTACCGTCTCCACTACGGCCTCCGGCAGCGACTCCGGCGCCTCACCTCCGCTCTGCTCTGCCAACGAACGCGTAAATTGCTCCAGACGCCGGTAAACTTCGTCGAACGCTTCAGGACCGGTAGAGAAGAGCCTCTTCAACGTCACGCCCAGGTACGCTTCGAGTACATCTTTCTTCCAGCGCTTGGTGTCGCTCGCACCGCCTTCCTCCGCACTGGACACCGAGTTTCCTCCTTGATGTTTGGATAAGTACATCGAAGAGTCCGCCACCTGTATAAGCTCCTGCGGAGTGGAACCATGAACGGGGAAACCTGCGATACCGAAGCTGGCCGTAATATTTTTGTCACGAAGAAGCGGATCGGACGCGACCCATCCGCGCAGTTTGCTGGCAAGCTGGCGGGCCTGTTCTACAGTTGTTTCCGGCATCAGTATGACGAATTCGTCGCCGCCGTAGCGCGCCACCACATCGGACCGCCGACAATTTTGCTCCAGTATGTGACCCACGCGCTGCAAGACCACGTCGCCTTCCAGGTGTCCGTAAAAGTCGTTTACGAATTTGAAGCGGTCGAGGTCCATCAAGACCAAGGCGAATGGACGATTCGCGCGCGTGGAGCGCTTCCACTCGGACGACAATGCTTCCATCAAATAACGGTGCGTCTTGACGCCCGTCAAACCGTCGGTAATTGCCTGCTCCTGCGCTTTCTGGAATGTCAGGGCGTTGTTCAAGCCGCCCGCAAAAAGATCCGCGAGTGTTCGAAGCAGCAGCACTTCTTCCTCTCCGAATTCGCACGGTTCCGAGGATTCCACGTACAACACTCCGAGCAAATGCTCGGCGTAGGCTACCGGTAGCGCGATCGCTGATACGGAAGTGGGTAGCACGGGAATTGGTGTTGAAACGCCTATTTCGCGCACGATGGCCATCTGTCCGGTGCGCGCCACTTGCCCAATGATGCCCTCGCCCAGCGGAGTCCTGCGCCCTACCGCGTCGCGTCTGGCGCCTGCCTCTGCCTGAATCACTAGTTCTTTCGCCGGATAATCGACGATCGCTATTCCGATATGATCGTATTTGAGGCCATTTTCAATTTCCGAAGCGATCTTCCCAAGCATTTCTGCTGGATCCAATGTGGTGATGGCACGGCTGGAAACGTTGTTGATGAGCATCAGATGACGCGACTTCTTCTGTTCTTCGGTGAAAAGGCGCGCGTTTTCCAGTGCAACCGCCGCTTCGCTGGCGAGTACGCGCATCAACTCCACGTGCCCTTCGTCAAATGCCCGTTCTTGCTTGCTGTGCACGGCCATAACACCGATTGCTCGATCGTAAAGAATCAATGGAACTGCGCAAATAGAGCCAACCATGCGGGTTGGTTTGATGCCGAGCCGTTCGGTCTCTTCAGCATAGCGATCCCGGATTAGAAGGGGCTGGCACGTTTTGACCACGTATTCAGTCAGATGATTTCCCGCGGCGCGAGTGCGCTTGGGTTGCCGCTCGCCATCTAGTACATCAATTTCAAACCGTACTTGTTGAGCCTTGTGATCGAAGAACGCAATAAAAAGGCTATTTACGTCGAGCAGCCGTTTCATCTCGGAATAAATGCGCTCGAAAAGTGCGTCTGGCTCCAGCGTAGAGCTGAGTGCACGGCCGATTTCGTTCAGGATGTGCAGTTCTTCGCTGCGCCTTGATGTTTGCTGCACCAGGTAGCTGTTCTCAACCGCCATTCCGATTTGGTGGCCCAAGGCCAGAAGCAACCGCAATTCCGCCGGTGTGAAATTGCGATTATCTGGCGTGCCGAGCAGTAAAACTCCAAACACGCGCTCCTTGGCTTGCAGGCTGATTCCTACCACTGTGCGCAACTTTTGGCCGAGGAGAAGTTTTCGTAGGTGGCGGAAGGATTCTTCTTTCTCCAGCGCTTCCCATTTGGAGTCCGTCTCCAAATCGCGCAACACCACCAGACCACCAAGGCGCGCGACTAGGCTGACTATGTAATCGTCTAAATTGTTGCTTTGGATGGCTGCGCAAAAGGCATCGCCCAGCCCGGTGACGACCACGGAAGTCGGACCGTTCTCTTCTCCGTAATGCAGGCAAAGCGCTCCGGCGGGAATGCGCACAACATTCAGGACACGGTCAAGGGCTTGCGCCAGCATTTTTTGTATCTCGCCGCCCGCGAAGCTCGACGTGGCCAGGTTCAAATTCGAGAGCGCAAGCATGTTGCGCTCTACTCTCCGGCGCTCTTCTTCGTACACCGCCATCACCATTAGCACGCCGCCGAAAAGTTCAGGCAGCAGAGCAAGCGGCAGCAAATCCTTCCCCGCAAGCGGCCCAAGTCTTTCCTGGAAAATAATAGTCAGGCGCAGCAATCCCCACGCGACGAAAGTAATGGCAAGTAATTGGTCGGCGCGGGATTCCTGCTTGAGACCTTCTTCCCAGAAGGTGCGCGCGACGAAGAAAAACATCAGGCCAACTGCCAAGCCAAGAGGGACGCTTATCCAGCCACGTGAGTAGCCCAGAGCCCAAAGTCCTGCAGCAAAGCCCAGCGCCGCTATCCCTTTCCACGGCACTTGCAGACGCGCGTACATCTTCGCGGCGCAATAAAACGCCAACGCGGCAAGCGCTAGCAGCCACTCTGTAACCGGATCCGCCCACCATGGAATGGTCAACCTAGTTGCCACAGATCGAACCAAAAAATGCAGGGCAACGAACAGCCACCCCCCCGCCCACACCAGCATGTATTGCTGGCGCTTCTGCTCGTAGACGTAGGAAAAGAACAGCGCCAGCAGGAGGGCTCCTGCCAGGAGGACGGACGCCGTCATATTGATGTGAATCAGCAAGTTACCGCTCCAACTCCTGATGCTACTTCCGTCGAGAATAGCAGAGATTTGCAAGGGTTCCGTGCGCGTATCCGGCCAAGTTTCGTGGAGGTCAACGGCTGCCGCGCCTACGCAAAAAGGGCCAAAACCTGTTCGAATGGCCCGAAACATGGAGAACCGAGGCTCTCTCAAATATGAGGTTCACACGCAGAAGCGTCAAGGGTACCTACGGGCCATTTACTCGCGATCGGCGCGCGGTTGTTGCGCGGGCGCTCGATTTTGCAGGCTCGTTCCGCTAAGATGATCGTTTCCATTTCAGGGAAGGAAGTCGCAGGGACAATGACATCCAACCAAAAGCCGCGCGTGCGTTTTGCGCCATCGCCTACGGGATTTCTGCACGTGGGCGGAGCGCGCACGGCCTTATTTAATTGGCTTTTTGCGGAGCATGAAGGCGGCACCCTTTTGTTGCGTATTGAAGACACGGATGTTGAACGCAACAAACCGGAATTGGTTGACGGAATTCTGGTGGCACTTCGATGGCTGGGTATTGAATGGGATGAAGGGCCATTTTTTCAGTCGCAACGCATCGAAATGTACCGTGCGGCAGCCCAACGTATTCTTGCAAGCGGCGCGGGATACGCTTGCTATTGCAAAGCAGCCGCATACACCGGTGGCGACTCCGCCGAAGAGAACCAAGGGGAAGGCGACGACGAGGGAAAAGCGGCTAAGGCGGTGGCTTGTTCTTGCCGAGACTTGACTCCGGAACAGCGCGCTGCGAAAGAAAAAGAAGGCATTCGTCCGGCGATCCGGTTTCGCACTCCGCGAACAGGTACGACGCATTTTGAAGACGCGGTATTCGGTCCGCGCGATGTACAAAATGCGGAGATTGAGGATTTCGTTCTCCTGCGGTCTTCGGGCTTGCCGACTTATCAACTCAGCGTGGTAGTGGATGACATTGACATGCGCATCACGCACATCATCCGGGGTGCGGATCATTTGTCGAACACACCGAAGCAAGTTTTGCTATACCAAGCGCTCGGCGCGGAGGCCCCGATATTTGCCCACGTTCCTCTGATTCTAGGGCCTGATCGCACGCGGCTTTCGAAACGGCACGGTGCGACGAGCGTTGGATCCTATGCGGAAGAAGGATTCCTACCCGAAGCGTTCCGGAATTTTCTGGCACTGTTAGGATGGTCGCCTGGCGATGACTCAGAATATTTACGGACAAATGAGCTCGTCGAACGATTCGCGCTTTCGGGCGTAAGCCGCACGAATGCTATCTTCGATCGCGCGAAACTGGAGTGGTACAACACTCAATATTTGCAGAAGCCTCCCGTGGAAGAGCTTTTGCCGTACGTGGAGGCGGAGCTGAAGCGTTCCGGGCTATGGCAAGAAGCTTGGGCCACTACGGAGCGGCAATGGTTTGCGCACACTGTGGATTT
>Ga0070765_100001595_pt1 | contig 14017 bp, 11 predicted proteins | sample HubBroMetageWFT5_FD_71516 | JGI IMG/M metagenome (GOLD analysis project Ga0070765, IMG submission 71516) | Warmed and freeze-thawed soil microbial communities from the Hubbard Brook experimental Forest, New Hampshire - Hubbard Brook CCASE Soil... | ecosystem: Environmental > Terrestrial > Soil... | reverse complement strand
TTTTTCGCGCTGGCGAGTCTGGCGCGCAAACTATGGAGCGCAGAACATCTGGTGCGCGAGAACAAATGGGGATATTGGCATCCCTATCTGCCCTTCCTCGGCGATGAGGTGACTGGCAAAACGATGGGCATTCTGGGCACCGGTCGAATCGGACAGGCGGTGATCAAGAAGTGTATCGGTTTCGACATGAAGATCCTTTGCTACGAAGCTTTGGGGCCGAACGCAAAGCTGGTCGCCGACGTGCAGCAGCAGATGGATCTGCGATTCAACAGCGGAATGCAACGGGAACGCACTTCGATAAAGTATGTGTCCCTTGAGGAGGCTTTGAGTCAGAGCGACTTCGTTAGCATTCATGTGCCGCTCCTGCGCGAAGGTGAGAGCGATACCCCCACGTATCACCTGATTAACGGGCGTACCCTGCGCATCATGAAGCCCACGGCGTACCTGGTTAATACTTCGCGTGGGCCGGTGGTGGACGAGAAGGCGCTTGCTAAGGCACTCAAAGAGAAGTGGATTGCAGGAGCTGCGCTGGATGTTTACGAAACCGAGCCGCTGCCGCCAGACTCGCCACTGCGCGATCCGGAGATCGAGGACCGATGCCGGCTGTATCCGCATTTTGCGAGCGCAGGGCGTATCACGCGGCTGTCGGTCGATCCCAACAGCGGAATGGCCGGACGTTGCGTGCAAGGCCTGATCGACGTGCTGGAGAAGAATTATGGCGGTGACGTCCAGAAGATGCCGTTCGTGGTGAATAAGGAAGCGTTTCGGTGAGGGTGAAGAAGTGGTTAGTGGATAGTGGTTAGTGGATAGAACCAGCGAGATTCGCTACTTCGTTACTAGCGATGCCACCAGCGAGTCGAAAATCTTGACGCCGTCGGTCATGCCCAGTTCGGGCTCGCTGGCGCGTTCGGGATGCGGCATCATGCCCAGCACGTTGCGTCCTGCGTTGCAGATGCCGGCGATATTCTCGATCGAACCGTTGGGATTGGCGCCAGCAATCACTTCGCCAGTTGGCGTTACGTAGCGGAAAATGATGCGGTCCTGGTCTTTCAGCTCAGCAAGGGTTTGGTCGTCGCAGAAGTAGTTGCCTTCCATGTGGCCGATGGGAATTTGCAGCACTTCGCCTTTAGTCAGATTCTGAGTGTACGGCGTATTCGTGTTTTCGACTCGTATGTAAACCGGCTTGCAAATGTACTTCAGTCCGGCGTTGCGCATTAAAGCGCCGGGGAGGAGGCCCGATTCGCAGAGAATCTGAAACCCGTTGCAGATGCCAAGGACAAGGCCACCGCCAGCAGCAAATTTGCGCACGGACTCCATCACCGGCGAAAACTTGGCAATCGCCCCTGTCCGCAAATAATCGCCGTAGGCGAAGCCTCCGGGAACGATGATCGCGTCACATCCCTGCAAGTCGGGCGAGTCGTGCCAGAGGAACGTCACTGGCTGCTTCGACACTTCCGAGATCGTCCAATACGCGTCGTGATCGCAGTTGGAACCGGGGAAGATGATGACGCCAAATTTCATTGCCGTGCGCTCCAGGAGGGGGTTTCGCCCTCAGTGTAGCATGGGGAAAGCGACGTTCAGATCAGGCCCGCATCCAAAGAGTTATGCAGTTTTCTTCGCACGTCCAGATCACTGGGGGAGCGCTGTGGCGCTGGTTGGTGGCGCAGTTCTTTGACTCCATCTGCGTGGGACTGCTGTGGTGGGTGGGCCTTAGCTACCTGAACGTTGCGTGGGCGCCGTTCTGGGCTGTGGTGGCCGCGGTCTTTCAGTTCATTCCGCATTTTGGACCGGTGCTGAGCTTCTTTGGACCCGCGACGGCTGCTTTGATTGATGGCGGCTTGGAGCGGTTTCTCTGGGTACTGGGACTCTACGGCGTAATCATCGTGGTGGACGGACTAATTCTGCAGCCGGTGATTATGCGGCGAACGGCAAAGATACCCATCTGGGCTTCGCTGACTATACCGATCATGCTCAGTCTGTTGCTAGGCTTCTGGGGACTACTGCTGGCGGCCCCGCTGATGGCGGTGATTTTTGCCTACCGCGCTGTGGCGAAGAAGCGTGCGGTGGACGCCGCCGATCGCAGGCCTCGGCAGACGCCTCCGGGGAAGGAAATCACCGGCGGCGTGCTGCTTTCTCCTGAAGAGCCGGCCGTTCATTCTGAAAGGGCGGACTCGTTTTAGGTTGTCCGGCCTTGGGTCGGGGCAGAGTTGTGACCCTGATTTCCACATCGCCCACGACTACAATAAGCACGAGCTAACGAAGGCCTCTAACTGAATGTCTCAGCAATTTGTTCATCTCCATCTGCACACAGATTTCTCCATGCTCGACGGCGCCTGCGAAATCGGCAAGCTCGTCGATCGGGTCAAAGAACTCGATATGCCCGCTGTAGCGATGACGGACCACGGCAACATCTTCGGCGCGGTAGAGTTCGCCAACGCTGCCAAAGAGAAGGGCGTGAAGCCGATCCTGGGCTGCGAGCTGTACATCTGCAAGAAGGAGGACCACCGCGCTGCGCCCGAAGGCGACAGTTACAACCACCTGATCGTGCTGGCGGAAAATGACGAGGGCTATCGCAACCTGGTGAAGGTGGTATCCGAAGCGTCGTTGCATGGTTTCTATTACAAGCCACGAGTCAGCAAGAAATTTCTCGCGGAACATTCGAAGGGGCTGATTGGCTTGTCCGGATGCCTCAAAGGGGAAGTCGCGGAGGAGCTCACGTTTGAGCATTACGATAAGGCGCGCGACGCTGCGGCGACGTTCCAGGACATCTTCGGCAAGGGAAATTTCTTTCTCGAGATACAGAACCAGGGCTTGCCGGAAGAACATCGCATCCAGAACAACCTGCTGAAGCTGGAACAGGAATTGGGCATTCCGATGGTGGCCACCAACGACAGCCACTATCTATGCGAAGACGACGCCCACGCGCAGGACGTCATGGTGTGCATCCAGACGGGAAAGTCGATCAACGACACCAACCGGTTGAAGTTCGCCAACAACCAGTTCTTCGTGAAGAGCTATCCCGAGATGCAGAAGGGATTCCTGGGATACGAGCAGTTCCTGCATCGCACGCTGGAAATTGCCGAGCGTTGCAACACGAAGTTGGAGAAGGTGCACGATCCGTTTCCGCAGTTTGAAGTCCCATCGGGCTATTCGATCCCCGACTATTTCGAGCACGTTACACGAGAAGGATTCGCGAGCCGGCTGAACCTTTTGCGCGAATTGCAGACTCAGGGCCGGCTCAAACACTCGCTCGAAGATTACGAACAGCGGTTGTCGCGCGAGATCGGGATCATTCGGCAGATGCAGTTCCCCGGATACTTCCTGATTGTGTGGGATTTTATTCGCTATGCCAGGGAGCACAACATTCCCGTCGGTCCGGGGCGCGGATCGGCAGCAGGCGCGCTGGTCGCGTATGCGCTGCGCATTACCGACATCGATCCGTTGCAGAACGAATTGCTGTTCGAGCGCTTTCTTAATCCCGAGCGCATTAGCCTACCCGACATCGACATCGACTTCTGCATGAACCGCCGCGGAGAAGTCATCAACTACGTGACTCAGAAGTATGGCCGCGACCAGGTGGCGCAGATCATAACCTTCGGCACCATGGCCTGTAAAGCTGCCATCAAAGATTCCGGGCGCGCCATGGATATTCCGTATGCCGAGGTCGAGCGCATCGTCAAGATGGTGCCGCCGACCCTGAACATCACCATCGAGCAGGCGCTGAAGGATTCGCCCGCCATGGCTACCGCGTATGAAACGGAGCCACAGGTCAAAGAACTCATCGACACGGCGAAGAAGCTGGAAGGCATGGTGCGCAATGCGGGCGTGCATGCAGCGGGAGTTGTGATCTCGCCGCAGCCGCTTACCGACCTGGTTCCGCTGCACCGCACCAAGAACGACGAAATCGTGACCGCCTACGACATGAAAGCGGTTGAGAAGCTCGGCCTGCTGAAGATGGACTTTCTGGGCCTCACAACCCTCACCATCATCGACGACGCGCTGCGGCTGATCGAACAGGTGCGAGGGGAACGGCTCGACCTGCAAACGCTGGCACTCGACGATGCCGAGACTTACGAAAAGGTATTTCACACCGGGCTGACTTCGGGAGTGTTCCAGTTTGAATCGCATGGAATGCGTGATGTGCTCCGGCGCTACAAGCCGACTGCGGTCGAAGACCTTACGGCGTTGAACGCACTCTACCGCCCCGGGCCCATTCAGGGAGGCATGATCGACGACTTCATCGATCGGAAGTGGGGCCGCAAGAAGATCGAGTACGAGCTGCCCGAATTGGAAACGATGCTCAAGGAAACCTTGGGGGTGATCGTTTACCAGGAACAGGTCATGCAGATCGCGAACCGACTGGCTGGCTACTCGCTGGGTGAAGCGGATCTACTGCGCCGCGCCATGGGCAAGAAGAATGCCGAAGAGATGGCGAAACAGCGCCAGCGTTTTGTAAAGGGCGCGATAGACCGCGGATTCCCGCAGAAGAAAGTCGAGAAGATTTTCGACTTGATGGAGCAGTTCGCCGGTTACGGTTTCAACAAGTCGCACTCGGCGGCATACGCACTGCTCGCATATCACACGGCGTACATGAAGACGCACTACCCAGTGGAGTTCATGGCCGCGCTGTTGACTTCGGTATCGGGCAGTACCGATGACGTGGTGAAATACATCAACGAGTGCCGTGAGATGGGGATTGCGGTCGAGCCTCCTGACGTGAACGTTAGCGATGCCTACTTCACGCCGCATGGTGAGGCGATACGATTCGGGCTGGCAGCAGTCAAGAACGTCGGCCACAACGCGATTGAGTCGATCGTAATGGCGCGCAAGGAGATTGGCGCGTTCAAGTCGATTTTCCAGTTCTGCGAAAAAGTGGACTTGCGATTGCTCAACAAGCGCGTAATCGAGTCGCTGGTAAAGAGTGGAGCCATGGATGCCATGGGGCGCCGCTCGCAACTCATGGCCGTGATCGACAACGCGATGGAGCATGCGCAAAAATCGCAGCGCGATGCCGCGATGGGGCAGCACGGCCTGTTCGGCGTTTTTGCCGAAGACAAAACCGCGCAGACTGAGAAGCCGCTACCGAATATCCCCGATTGGGACGAGCATCAGCGACTGTCAGCAGAGAAGGAAATTCTCGGGTTCTTCATCACGGGGCATCCGCTGGAGAAGTATAAAGACAAGCTGCTTGACTTCAGCGCGCTCACGACCGAAGACCTGGGCCAGTTGAAGTCCTCCACTGGCAGGGATGAAGTGCTGGTTGGCGGCATCCTCAAGGCGGTGCGGGTATCGAAGTCGAAGAAGGGTGACCTGTACGCGCAAGGCCGACTCGAGGATATGAACGGATCAGTCGATATCCTCTGCTTCTCGGACTCGTTCAAGCGGCTGACGGAAAAACTCAAGCTCGATGTCCCCGTGCTCGTAAAGGGCAGCGTTCGCGTCGAAGAAGGATCCAACGCGAAGCTGATGATCAGCGATATCACTCCGCTTGAGCAAGCCGAGCCCAAGCTGGCGCGCAGCTTGAGAATCAAGGTTCCGCTGGAGACCGCTTCGACCGGCACAGTCGATGCGCTGCACAGTCTTTGCGCAGAGCGCACGGGCGAGGCCAAAGTGCTGTTCGATTTGGAGCGCAAGGGCGACTTCACCGTGGTGATGGAAGTGGAAGGCTATAATGTGTTGCCGGACCGCTCTTTCATCAACCGCGTCGAGGAACTGTGCGGGCGCGGCAGCGTAAGGATCATCGACTAGCCCTCATGAGTGATACAGATAACCCCATCGAAGGCGCTTCCAACGCGCAGTCGGAACTGCAACACGTCGAGCAGCAGATTGAACAGTTGCAGAATGCTGCCGGCAATAACCAGGAAGCGCTGAAACAACTCGAGGGGCTACAAGAACGCGTCGAAGCGTTGCGCCGTCAGATCTCGGGCAGACTGACGCCGTGGGAGCGCACTGAGTTGGCGCGTCATCCCATGCGCCCCTACCCGCTGGACTATATTGAGCGCATCTTTCCCGACTTCAGCGAAATTCATGGAGACCGCGGTTTTGGCGACGATGCTGCCATGATCTGTGGCATGGCGCGTTTCAAGGGGCGCGAGGTTGCGGTCCTGGGCACACAGAAAGGCCGCGACACCAAGCAGCGGGTTTATCGCAACTTTGGCCAGCCGAACCCTGAGGGCTACCGCAAGGCACTGCGCTTCATGAAATTCGCCGAGAAGTGGAACCGTCCCGTCATTGCGCTGATCGACATCGTCGGCGCCTATCCCGGACTGGGCGCCGAGGAGCGCGGACAAGCAGAAGCTATCGCCCACAACCTGCGCGAGATGGCCCGGCTTAAGGTCCCCTTCATCGCTGCGATTACTGGCGAAGGCGGAAGCGGCGGTGCGCTGGCGATTGCCGTGGCTGACCGCGTCCTGATGCAAGAGAACAGTGTCTATTCGGTGATTTCGCCCGAGGGTTGTGCTTCGATCATGTGGCGCGACTCCACCAAAAAGGACATTGCCGCAGCCGCCCTGCGCATCACCGCGAAAGACAACCTGGAGATGGGATTCTGCGACGAGGTGATTCCCGAGCCGCCAGGCGGGGCGCATCACGATTACGACACCGCCGCTGCTGCATTGGCGGAGGCACTCGACCGGCATCTTGGCGAGTTGGAGAAGACGTCGACGCAGGCCATTCTGGACGCGCGCTACAAGAAGTTCCGCGAGATGGCGCAGTACTACACCGAGGTCTAGCCCGCCCGCTGCCGTATAATCGGGTGAGCAGCATATGCTCTTTCCTAAGGCATCTCAGCCATATGGCTACTGACCGGATTACGATTGACCCTACCGTGATGGGAGGCAAGCCCTGCATCCGCGGGATGCGTGTCACTGTCGGTATGATCGTAGGTATGCTCGCCGAAGGTCACAGCGCGGGCGAAATCCTCGAACTGTACCCTTACCTCGAAGCCGAGGACATTGCACAAGCCCTCTCGTATGCGGCCCTCCGGTCTGAAGAACGTGGAATCGAGCTCAAACGGGCTTGAAGATTCTGATCGATATGAACCTGTCGCCGGCCTGGACGGCGGTGTTCCAGCAGGAAGAGTGGGAAGCGGTCCATTGGAGCGCGATAGGAAACGCCGCTGCTCCCGACAGCGAGTTACTGGACTGGGCGGCCGCGAATAGTTTCGTGCTTTTTACGCACGATCTCGACTTTGGGGCTTTGCTTGCTTCAAGTCCTCGTCGCGCTCCGAGCGTGATCCAACTCAGGTCGCAGGAAACGTCTCCAGCAAAAAATCGGTGCCGTGGTAGTTGGTGCGATTCGGCAGTTGGAAGAGGAACTGAGACTCGGCGCACTTATTACGATTGACCCGCCCAGAGCGCGCGCTCGAATTCTGCCGCTGCCATAGTCACGTAACTGTCAGACGTCCCGGCACGATCGGGCAGCACAGATTCCGTGAATGGCTCGAATCACGGGGTGCTTAGCCTCTCGCATCTTTCCAGTACCTACGGTTCGCTCCTGCGCAGTTCCCGCCAGCGCCTAGCTGACCTATAATGTATGCACTCCTCTCCACCGTCCTTGTAGAGTGGGGCAACCGAAACTAGGGGTATTGATGGCCACAACGGAAATTGCAGTACACGGCTCGGCCACGTCCGCCGACCGCAAGCCCATTGTCAACGACTTCAGCATCCAGGTAGCAACCGCAAACGGGTCAGGATCGCAAAGCGCCAACTCCATCCTGCTGCGCACGATTTTTCAGATGGGTGTTCCCATCTCCGGCAAGAACTTGTTCCCGTCCAACATCGCCGGGCTTCCCACCTGGTACACCATCCGCGCCAGCAAGAAGGGCTACGTCGCGCGTAAGAAGGAAATCGACTTCGTGGTGGCCATGAATCCCGAGACGGCGCGTGAGGATGTGCTGGCGCTGGCTCCGGGTGCTGCCGTTCTGTATGACGAGCCGCTAAAGCTTAACGAACTGCGCTCCGACCTGGTTTTCTATTCGGCGCCGTTCGACAAGATTGTTGCGACAGTTTGCCCGGAAGCCAAGTTGCGCAAGCTGGTCAAGAACATGATTTATGTCGGGGTGATGGCGCAACTGCTTGGCCTCGACATGACGGAAGTCGAAAAGGCGCTGCGGAAGCAGTTTGCCAAGAAGGTGAAGGCTGCCGATCTCAACTGGAACGCGGCCAAGGCCGGGTATGACTATGCGGTCACGTCGCTGACTAAGGCTGACCCATTCACAATCGAGCGGATGGATAAGACTGCCGGAATGATCATCGTCGACGGCAACTCCGCGGCTGCTATGGGAAGCATGTTTGCCGGCGTCACGGTCGTTACCTGGTATCCCATCACGCCTTCGTCGTCGCTTGTCGAAACCCTCATCGATTACATGAAGGCTTACCGTGTTGGCCCTGATGGAAAAGCCACTTTCGCGATCGTGCAAGCCGAGGACGAGCTGGCAGCAATCGGCATGGTTTTGGGGGCTGGATGGGCTGGAGCCAGGGCCATGACGGCCACCGCCGGTCCCGGCATCTCGCTCATGGCGGAGTTCGCTGGGCTCGGCTACTACGTGGAAATCCCGGGCGTAATCTGGGACGTACAGCGCGTCGGCCCGTCTACCGGGCTTCCCACTCGGACTTCGCAAGGTGACATCGAGTTTGTGGCGAAGCTCTCACATGGCGACACGATCCATCCCATGCTGCTGCCGTCGTCGGTCGCGGAGTGTTTCTCGATGGCGAGCGACGCCTTCAACCTGGCCGAGCAACTGCAGACACCGGTGTTTGTGATGTCAGACCTCGATCTCGGCATGAACAACTGGATGTCGGAGCCGTTCGAGTATCCCAAGGAGCCGATTAATCGCGGGAAGGTGCTGGCCAAGGAAGACCTCGACCGGCTGGGCGGATTTGCCCGTTACAAGGACATCGACGGCGATGGCGTCGGTTATCGCACGCTTCCCGGGACTGAGCATCCCAAGGGAGCTTGGTTCGCTCGCGGCAGTGGACACAACGAAAACTCGCAATACAGCGAACGGCCTGACGATTACAAGAACAATCTCGACCGTCTGCGTCGCAAGTTCGAGCACGCCCGCAACTCGGTTCCCAAACCGGAACTGTGTCGAAATGCCGGCAACGATATCGGCATTATTGCCTACGGCACTTCGCATCACGCGCTGGTCGAAACTCTTGACCAGCTACAGAACGAGCACGGCATCAAGGCCGATTATCTGCGCCTGCGGGCCTATCCGTTCACCAGCGAAGTCGGAGAGTTCGTTGTTGGGCACAAACGGATCTACGTCATCGACCAGAACCGCGATGGCCAGATGTTCCAGTTGCTGAAGCTGGATGTTCCGGCGGAAGAAGTTATCCGGCTGCGCAGCGTGCGCCACTACAACGGACTGCCGATCGATGCACGCTCGGTCACCGATGAGATCGTTTCCCAGGAGGGCAAGTAAATGGCGACCACAGCCGCCCCGCAACCCAAAACCAATCGCGTCGGACTGACCGTGCTCGACTACCGCGGCGGCAAGACCACGCTCTGCGCCGGCTGCGGCCACAATGCGATCTCCGAGCGCATTATCGACGCGTTTTACGACATGGGCATCCAACCGGAACGCGTGGCCAAGATGTCAGGCATCGGTTGCTCGTCGAAGAGCCCGGCGTATTTCATGAACCGCTCGCACAGCTTCAACTCGGTTCACGGGCGCATGCCATCGGTGACGACCGGTGCAGTGCTGGCGAACTCGAAGCTGATTGCGCTGGGTGTCAGTGGAGACGGCGACACTGCGTCCATCGGCATCGGCCAGTTTGTTCACCTGATGCGCCGCAATCTGCCGCTGATCTACATTATCGAAGACAACGGCGTGTATGGCCTGACGAAGGGCCAGTTCTCGGCCACGGCTGATCTTGGTTCGAAGTTGAAGACCGGGGTGATCAACGAACTGCCTCCCATCGATACCTGTGCGCTGGCGATTTCGCTGGGGGCAACGTTCGTGGGTCGCTCGTTCTCGGGCGATAAACGGCAACTGCACACCATGCTGAAAGCGGCCCTGGCACACCGTGGCACCGTGTTGATTGATGTCGTCTCGCCCTGCGTGACGTTTAACGATCACGAGGGTTCGACCAAGTCCTACAAGTACATGAAGGACCACGAAGAGCCGTTGCACGATTTGAATTTCGTGCCGGCATTTGACGAGATCGATGTTGAGTACGAAGAAGGGACCAGCGTCAACGTCACAATGCATGATGGATCGTCGCTTCGCCTACGCAAGTTGGAGGAGGACTACGATCCGACCAACAAGATTGGGGCGGTCAAACGATTGATGGAGTCCCATGAAGCCGACGAAGTGCTGACGGGCATCTTCTACCTGAACACCACAGCGCCCAACTTCATCGACATGCTTGACATGACTGACGAGCCTCTTGCTACCTTGCCGGAGAGCGTCACTCGTCCTTCGCGCAAAGTGCTGGAAGAGTGCATGGAAGAGTTGCGGTAGTCTAAGACCACTGCCAAAGAAAAAATGAGGTCCTCCATCGCGGAGGGCCTTTGTTTTGTTGATCAGGAAGACGTCGCTTTCGATTCACTACACCGGACTGGAAGTGATGCGACTACCACCCTAGCCGTTCGCCCGGGGCTGCGGTAAGATTGCCGTCATGGCCAAGTCTGCGGTTCAATTCGAAGTTGCTTGCCCTTGCTGCGGCGCATCGCTGAAGATTGACGTCGATACCAAGGCAGTGATCGCGCACACGCCCAAAGCCGTCCCGAAGACATTCGACGACATTGAGCACGCGGCGCGTGCCATGAAAGAGCAGGACAGCCGCAAGGAGTCGATCTTCCGTCAGTCGGTGGAAGCTCAGAAGAATTCGGCGGACCTGTTAGAAAAGAAATTTCAGGAAGCGGTCCGCAAGGCCAAGGAAACTCCCGACACCGGCAAACCGCTGCGAGATTTCGATCTCGACTGACGGGTCTAAGTGAGATCCAAACCTCTGCTGCTGGGTCATCGAGGGTGCCGCATTAGTAGTCTCACACGCCACAATTCCGACTTACCCGTTGAAAATTCGCTCGCGGCATTTGAATATGCGCTTTCGCAGGGATGCGACGGCTTCGAGTTCGACGTCCGCCAAACTCGAGACGGCCGCGACGTCATTTGGCACGATAGTGACTGGAACCGCCTCCCTATCGCTGCCACCGATTACGCCCGTCTCACGGGTCCGAAAGGCGACTCCCTTCCCACGCTCGACGACGTCCTTCAACAATTCGGGCACCGCGCATTCCTGGACATTGAACTGAAGGTCCGTGGAGCTGAAATATCCGTTGTGGAAGCGCTGCGCGCCGTTCCACCGCAACGCGGTTACATGCTGTCGTCGTTTCTTCCTGACACACTAATCCGGCTGCACAATATCGACAGCAGCCTGCCCCTCGGATACATCTGTGAACGCGATTACGCACTCCCAGTTTGGCGAAATATCCCGATCCAAACTATTCTCCCCCGCTATGGTCTTGTCCAACAGGAACTGATCGACGAAGCGCATCGGCTCGGCCGCCAAGTCGCGACGTGGACGGTGAACTCCGAGAATCAGATGCTGCAACTTGCCGAATGGGGCATCGACGGACTGATTTCCGACGATCCCGCACTTTTGTATCGAACATTCCACAGCGAATAGCGAAAACCACATCGCGTCATTTACATTGGTTGCGATGCCAACCACGGGAGAGCGATTCGAGCGCGCCGTATCGATCATGGCGCGATTGCGCGGGCCCGGCGGGTGTCCGTGGGACCGCGAGCAGACCTTCGACACCATCAAGCCTTATACGCTGGAAGAAGCCTACGAGGTCATCGAGGCCATCGACGCGCGCGATTGGCTTGAACTAACCGGCGAACTGGGCGACTTGCTGCTGCAGGTCTTGTTCTATTCACAAATGGCTGCTGAGGAAGAGAAGTTTTCCATCGACGATGTGCTCGACCGGCTCTCTAACAAGCTGGTCGATCGGCATCCTCATGTATTCGGAGACGTGAAGGTGGACACGTCGGGCGACGTACTGCGCAACTGGCAGGCTCTCAAGGCTGAGGAAAAGAAGAAACGTCAGGCGGATGGCGGCGAAGGTGCAGTCTCGACCAAAGCTGGCCATCCCGAGTCGGTTCTGCACGGCATCTCGTCGGCCGTGCCGTCGTTGATGGCAGCCTACAAAATCAGTTCGCGCGCAGCGCAGGTCGGCTTCGACTGGCCCAACATCGAAGGCCTGTTCGACAAGCTCAGGGAAGAGATCGACGAGCTGCGCAAGAACCTGGAGGAATATCCGGAGCCCGGCCCGCAGCCTGTTGGAGCCTCTTCCACGGCCAGTGCGCGACGATTGAAAGTCAGTGAAGAGTTACAGGCACGCCTGGAAGATGAAGTAGGTGATCTGCTGTTTGTGCTGGTCAACATAGCACGCTACTTGGCGCTCGATCCCGAGTCGGCGTTGCGCAAAACGAATCGCAAGTTCCGCCGCCGGTTTGAATACCTGGAGGACAAGCTGCGCGAACAGGGCCGCAAACCGTCCGATGCTTCACTCGACGAAATGGAGTTGCTGTGGCAGGAGTCGAAACAGCAGGAGAAGCTGTGACCGTCGAGACCGTGGTGCTGCGAAATTGCACCGAATTGGACGAGTTTCGCGCGTGTGTCGCGCTGCAACAGGAGGTCTGGGGCTTCAGCGACGCGGAGCTGGTGCCTTTGCGGATTTTCTCGCTGGCTCCGAAAATCGGCGGGCAACTTGTTGGCGCATGGGAAGACGAAACTCTCATCGGCTACGCAATGGCCATTCCCGGAAGCCGCAACGGGCATCCTTATCTGCACTCGCACATGGTGGCAGTGAAAGAGGGCTACCGCAACACGGGACTGGGCCGCAAGATCAAACTGTTTCAGCGAGAAGACGCCATTGCGCAAGGCTACGAGTTGATGGAGTGGACCTTCGATCCACTGGAAATCAAGAACTCATACTTCAATCTCGAGCGGCTCGGCGCAATTGCGCGACGCTACAACGTCAATCAATACGGCATCACCAACTCGCCGTTGCAGGGTTTCTTGCCGACGGATCGCTTGGTTGCCGAGTGGTGGATGAAGTCGCGACGCGTAGAGACGGTACTATCGACCGGCCATCATCCTTCAGTTCACGAGGAAGAGCGGGTGGAAGTTCCGGCGGAAATCTATGCCTGGAAGGCTGATCCGGCGATGCGCTCAAGAGCTGCCGAGACGCAATCAAGAAATCGTGAACTGTTGCAGAATGCATTTTCCCGCGGGCTGTCATGCCTCGGTTACGTTCGCGATGAAGACGGGAACGGCTGTTTCCAGCTTGGTCTCTGGGACGAGGACTGGTCGTATGTTTCAAATTTGTAGTCCAAGACAGGACACATGAGGATCGAAGCGATTACACTTCGGGAACTGCAGGTACCACTCGTGCATTTTTTTGAGACGAGCTTTGGGCGGACGTACGACCGTCGCGTCCTTTTGGCAACGCTGCAATGCGACGGCCTCGAAGGTTGGGGCGAGTGCGTCGCCGGAGAAGCCCCTCACTACTCCGAGGAGTACATCGACGGTGCGTGGGATGTGATCGTTCGTTACCTCGGCCCATCGCTGCTGGGAAGGACATTGAAAGCTGGACGCGAAGTCCCGGCGCTGTTGGCCAGGGTGCGGGAGCATCGCATGGCCAAGGCTGCGCTGGAGAACGCAGCGTGGGATGCGGAGGCGCAGGAGAGGGGAATCCCCCTCTGGAAATTGCTGGGCGGCTTGCAACGCGAGATCGCTTGCGGAGTCAGCATCGGCATTCAGGATTCGCACGAGCAGTTGCTGCAGAAGATTGAGACGGAACTGGCAGCCGGGTACCAGCGCATCAAGCTCAAGGTGAAGCCGGGCTGGGACCTGGACGTGCTGGAGAAGGTGCGCGCTGGGTGGCCGGACATCCTTTTGAGTTGCGATGCGAATTCAGCGTATACGCTCAGCGACATCGAACGTCTGAAATCCTTCGACCGTTTCAAGCTGCTGATGATTGAGCAGCCGCTATGGAACGA
>Ga0070765_100001592_pt1 | contig 14024 bp, 16 predicted proteins | sample HubBroMetageWFT5_FD_71516 | JGI IMG/M metagenome (GOLD analysis project Ga0070765, IMG submission 71516) | Warmed and freeze-thawed soil microbial communities from the Hubbard Brook experimental Forest, New Hampshire - Hubbard Brook CCASE Soil... | ecosystem: Environmental > Terrestrial > Soil... | reverse complement strand
TGGCGCGCCCTGAGAGATTCGAACTCCCGGCCTTCTGGTTCGTAGCCAGACGCTCTATCCAGCTGAGCTAAGGGCGCGCGCAGCGTTGCGGCTCATCAATTATAACAAAAACATTAGAGCGTTCGTGGGCGGTACCGCGCAATTCAACGTCGCTGTTGCGGTACGATGATCCCAAATGTTGGATCACAAAACGGACACCCTGACTGTGCCGTCGTACGAAACCACCAACCCAGTTTCGCGGATTCGCGCCGTGATCCTCGACTACGGTGAAGTGATTTCGCAGCCACCTGATCCGGCGGCGATAGCACTAATGGCGGGGATACTCGAATTGCCGCAAGACCGATTCCGCCAGCTTTATGCTTCCCTGCGCCATGCGTACGATCGCGGAGACCTCGATGGCGATGCATATTGGACGGAGATCGCTCGCGGCGCGGGAGTTGAATTGAGCGCCGAGCGAGCGGTCCGACTGCGCGAGATGGACGTTGCCATGTGGAGCCGATTGAATCAGTCGGTGCTGCGCTGGGCTGCTCGATTGCGGTCGTCGGGCATGAAGACTGCCGTGCTCTCCAACATGCACCACGACATGGTGCAGAAGGTCCGCAATGAACCTTTTTGGGCGGACGGATTCGATTGCCTGGCGCTATCGTCGGAGATCCGGATGGCGAAACCTGAGGCTGAGATTTTCAGGCACTGTCTGGAGTGCCTTCGAGTGACGCCCCAGGAGGCGCTGTTTGTGGACGATCGAGCGGTGAACGTGCAGGCCGCTCAGAAATTGGGCATCAGAGGGATCGTGTCGAATTCGCCCGCAGAGTTGCGGAGGCAATTGGAGGCGATTGGATTTGCGCCGTTGCCTGAGTGATTTGGGTCGGCGCAAGAGTGTAAAAAGCAGATCCCCCGCGGACAAAGGTCCGCGAGGGATGACAAAAAGAGAAACTCGTCGTGCAGAGTCTCATCTTTTTTCTAGGTGTCGTCGTCGCGATCCAGCTCTTCCTGCAAATCCGCCAAAGCCTGGGTGCGCTCGCTGCTGTTCAAGCGCGCATCCAACTCTTTCAAGGCGACTGAGACCACGTGATAGTGATGCAAGTGGCTGTAATTCGGATCGCGCGTCAATCGCAGCCAGATGTCATGCATCAATTTGAGGTCCTGGGGACGGAAGCGTGGAGCATGCGGCCCCAGTATATACTCCCACTTGCGACCGTCGGGAGCAACCACATCCATGCGCAGGCGAGGTTTGGGATCTGGCAGCCGCTCCCAAGCGTCTCCCGTCAGCTTGCCCTGCTCTTCTGGAGTGAGCTTATTCGAGAGGCCACACACAATTTGCATTGAGCCCAGTCGCTGAGCGGTAACCATGATGCTCTCGAAGACATCGTTGGTGGGCGCGACCAGCAGCGAGACGTGCTTGCCCTCTTTTTCGGCCAGGTTGACTACCGCGGTAAACAGTTCCTGCTCGTACTGCTCGAAGATGTCTGCCGTGTCCATGCTTTCGTTGCCGCTGAAGGAATGCTCGCGGTGGATGACCCTGGCCGTCATCACGACAACGTCTTGCTTTACCGTGTCGGTCTTCAGCAGGATGTCGCGCAGATAAGAGAGATTCTTGGGGTCGCGCACCGCGACGAGAATGTTGCCCGGGCGAACCTCCATATCTGCCGCGGTCAGTTCTTCCTGGGCGCTCACCCGGAATTGTTCCAGCTCGTGATGCTGGCCACTAACCGTCTTCTTGTTGAGGTGCTCCGAGACCGTGAAGACACCGAACAGGACCGCGCTGAACGCGACCCCGGAGATGGTGGCCAACTGCTTGGTGAACAGATTGACGACGGCGGTGGCGAACAGAAGCAGCGAAATCAACGCCAGTCCAACCGGGATCTCGGTTTTGCCGATGTGAAAGTTGCCTGGTACTTTCCATTGACGATTTTCCGGCTCGGTAAAACGCAATACGAGGACAGCCAGCGACTTGAAGGCGAAGCTCCAGATGACACCGAATGCGTACAAGGAGGCCAGCAAGTACACATTGCCTCGGCTGGCGATGATGGTGAATATCTGGAGGAAGGCGATGAGATTGATGATGCGGTAGCTGGTTCCGAACCTGGGATGAGGCTTGCGAAACCAGGTCGGCATGACGCCATCTTCGCTGATGCGGTTGAGCACGCCATTGGCGCCGACGATTGCGGTGTTAACCGCGCCGGACAGAATCAGAGCGCCCACCAAAACCACAAAGCCCTGGAAGAAGAGCCTGAGGGTGTAAGGCCCGACCACGTTCATCGCCAGGCCGCCGATCAGGTTGGCGAAGTAATCAGGCCGGATCTTGTCGGGGATGATCATCACGGCGAAGAACGAAACGAGCGAGGTGAACAGCAGACTGTAAACGAAGATCACGAGCCCGGTCTTCTCGAGGTTTTTCAGCTTGGGATGCTCGATCTCGCGATTGACCTGCGCGAGCGATTCTTCGCCGCTCATTGCGAGCACCGAATGTCCGAAACCCACCAGCAGCAGCACCCACGTCAGGTTCGCCACCCAACTGTGATAGAGCCAGCCCAGGGAATCATGATCCATGGTGATGTTGGCCTTGGACGGCAAAGGCGGCAAATGCGCCGGGTGCACGATGAGAGTGATCAGGCACCATACGATCAGGACGACCACCATCACGGTCGTGATCTGCATGATGCGGAGGGCCTGTTCGCTCGATTCGTGGATGCCCTGGGTGTTCTTCCACCAGAAGAAAACGGTTACCACCACGGCAAAGGCTGCTGCGAAATATCCCGCCTGGGCATCGCTCAACTGAAGGGGATGGTGGTAGCGAGTGGACAGGTCGGTTACAAAGCCTGCGAGGTACTGGCCGGCGGAGACTGCGCTGATGGGTCCCGTGAGAACGTAGTCGAATAGAAGAGCTGATACTGAGAGCTTGGCGAGTTGTCCTCCCATGGCCTCCTTGACAACCCTGTACACGCCGCCACGGACGAACATGCTGCTGGACTCGATGTAGATCGAGCGGACAGCATAACTGAACAGCATCACCGCCAGCACAAACCAGGGAGCGCTCTTACCGATCACTTTCTCCGCGTCACCACCCACGTAATAGGCCGACGAGGCCAAGTCGGATAGCACGATGGCCGCGGCGCGCCAGAAGGAAATGAAAGTCAGCATCACCGTGGTGGCGACGAAGACTTTGATTGCGGGCTTTTCGATGTTTTGCATTGGGCCGGGTGTATTCAGGGAATCAACAGTCTAACAAGTCGAATGGCTTCATCGCCTATGTTTCTCGTTATGCGAGCTATTCGTTTTCATTCAGACGAAGAAATCCAGAAACGACTTTCTGACAACGCCCGCAACAGCCTCCGCGCTGCCTGCCTTCGAGAGGCCATGCGCGGCTCCCTCAATTTTGACCAGCTCAGTGCGGGCAGGTATCAACTTGATGGCGGCCTCCAACTCCTCGATCGTTCCGAAGACGTCTTTGGTGCCGCTGACAAACAGCGATGGCGTTTGCAGCTCTCGAAAGTGAGCGGTTCGCAGTTGAGTCGGCTTCCCAGGCGGATGCAGCGGATAGGAAAGCAACAGAAGACCCTCGACTAAGCCCGGGTTTGGTGCGGCCAAGAGGCTGGCCTGGCGGCCTCCGTAAGAACTGCCACCCAGGAACGGGCGCCCAGCGAACTGTTTCCTCATCAGCACTACGGCCCGGCGTAGGCCTTCCTGGTCTTCTTTGGCATTCGCAGGCGACGGGGGTCCCTGGGGACGCCGCTGACGGTAAGGTAGATCGCAGCGCAAAACGTTGGTCCCGGCGGCAGCAAATTGTTCGGCCAACGCAATCAGCAGCGCAGCGTTTGAGTTCCCGCCGGCACCATGGGTCAACACGAGGAAATCGCCGGAGGACTCGGCGGCGCGATGCAAGGTGCCTCGCACCGGAACCTCCTCTGGCGGTTCATTTACGAACGCAGTGACTGCTCGTCCGGTCAACGCAGCACTACCGGTTCAACTTCCGCGCCTGGCAAGCGTCGACGACTTTGGTGGGATCGATGGCCTCGGAGTCTAGTTGCATCTCCACGACCTTGCCGCTTTTGTCTATCACGTAGTTCGCGCGCCGCGCGGCTTTGTACTTGGGGTTGTACAGCCCGTATTCTTTGGTCACGTCGCCGCCCCAATCGCTGAGCAACGGAAACGTAACGTTTATCTGCTGCGCCCATGCCTTATTCGACGGTTGTGAATCCATGCTTATACCCAGAACCTGGGTATCTGCAGCTTCCAGCTTGGAGAGATTCTGCTGGAAGTTCTGCATCTGCTTGGTTCAACCACCGGTGAAGGCGAAAATGTAGAAAGCGAGGGCGACATTCTTCTTGCCCTTGAAATCCTTCAACGAAACTTTGTTGCCGTTTTGATCGGTCAGGGTAAAGTCGGGGGCCATGTCTCCCACTTTGACGGCTGGTGGTGGTGGTGTTTCGGCGGGCTTCTCAGCCGCGCGAATCGTCGGCGCTAACAGTCCGGCGAAGACGATGGCCGTTATCAAGCGATTCATGAACACTCTCCTCTCGCGATTCTCGATACTTTTCCGGTGTGATGTGATGCTTGGAAGCGTGTTGTTATTCTCCCACGAATGGATGCAACAGGACATAGGGCAGCATTCCGGCGCTTGGAGTCAGGCTCAGCATTTGTTCCCAAAACCGGAATTCACCTTGAATTGTGACGCGCGTAATTGCGCAATTCCCGATGTGGGGATAGATTGAATGAGTATTCATTCGGCGGTAAATTGCCGTCCGGTGGTCCCGGAGCTCTGCCATCTCCCAAGACTTCGGTGTCGCCATCGCAAACAATCTATTAGGTTTACGGTAACTACCCGTGACTAAACGAGACCCTACTGCAGCGGACGCGACCTCCCAAGGCCCAGCCAGTGGAGCGAACCGAAGTTCGGATAAGTATCAACGCATTCTCGACGCTGCAGTGGCAGTATTCGCAGAAAAGGGTTTCTTTGTGTCGCGGGTGTCTGACATCGCAGACCGCGCCGACGTTGCCGACGGCACCGTGTATCTGTACTTCAAAAACAAAGACGAAATCCTGGCAACCGCGATCAACACGGCGTTCGATGGTTTCATGCGCACAGCGAGATTGGAACTGGAGGGTTTGCCAACGCCATCAGCCCGTTTGCGACGCCTGGCCGTGTTGCACCTGGAGGCGCTGGGATCGAATCGCAACCTGGCGGTGGTCTTCCAAATGGAGCTGCGGCAGAGTACCAGGTTTTTGTCGAAGTTCTCCCACGAGCACCTGGTCGAGTATTTCGGACTGGTTCGAGAAGCGATTTGCGATGGCAAGGCCAATGGAGAATTTCGCGCCGACCTCCCCGAGAAAATTGCGGCGAACTGTTTCTTCGGTGCAATCGACGAAATGGTGACTTCGTGGGTGTTGAGCGAGAAGGACTATCCGCTGTCCCATGTTGCGGAACCTATTTTGGACATCCTGCTGAGTGGGATGCGGGCTGCTTCGAGGTAGCCAAGTTTGGTGAGTGATGAACATTCGCACACTCAATGACGTCTTCTTCACCGTCGTAAATCGTAATGACGACCGCGCGATGCTTACGCGTGAAAGCGGTGCCTGGCAACCTATCACGTCGGCCCAATTACATCGCTGGGTCGTGGCAACAGCTCACCAACTTCAGTCCTGGGGAGTCGGCCAGGGTGACCGGGTGGTGATTCTTAGCGAGAACCGTCCGGAGTGGGCCATCACCGACTTTGCGACGCTGTTCCTGGGGGGAATAGTCGTCCCGATCTACGCCACGACGACGGCCGAGCAGGTCTTATATCTTCTCCAACACTCCGGGGCGCGCATCGCGTTTGTGTCGACTCGCCAACAGTACGAGAAGGTAGAGTCCATACGCTCCCACACGAAAATCGAGCGCATCGTCGTGATGGAGAAGTGCGACGATTTGCCTGATGTTCCGCAGATGCAATACATCCTGAATGGGGCCAGTGAAGTGCAGGATGCTGCGATTGAAACGATCGCAAATTCGATCGGGCCCGACGACATTGCGACCCTGATCTATACGTCGGGGACGACCGGCACGCCTAAGGGCGTGATCCTGACCCACGGCAACATAGCGTCGAACCTGGGGATGACGGCCGACCTGGTGGATATTGGCCCGGGAGATACTGCCGTCTCGTTTCTGCCGTTATCGCACATCACCGCTCGCCACGTGGACTATCTGCTATTTCAGCGCGGGGTCAGCATCGCGTATTGCCCGAACTTCGATGACCTTCCGCAAGCCCTGATGGAGGTGCATCCTACCCTTTTCGTGGCTGTACCAAGGGTTTACGAAAAGATCCGCAACAAGGTCCTGCAAGCGATGCGGGGACCGAAGGTGAGGATCTTCGAATGGGCGCTGGCGGTCGGGCAGAAGAACCGCGAAAAGATCGTGAATGACGTGGTCCCAAGGTCGCTGTCGTGGAAGCTGGCAGACCGGCTGATTTTCAACAAGATCAGGCAAGGCATGGGAGGGCGCGCCCGGCTCTTCCTGTCAGGAGGCGCGCCACTGGGCCGTGAACTCGCCACCTGGTATGCGGATATCGGGATTCGAATCGATGAAGGCTACGGACTGACCGAAACTTCGCCGGTGATCGCGGTCAACGTGCCGTCTCAACACAAACTGACTACGGTCGGCAAGGTTCTTTCAAACCTCGAGGTGCGGATCGCAGCGGACGGAGAGGTTTTGGTGCGCGGGCCGTCAGTGTTCAAGGGTTACTGGAACATGCCCGAGGAAACAGCTTCAGCCTTTGATGACGACTGGTTTAAGACGGGCGATATCGGACATCTGGACGAAGACGGCTTTTTATCGATTACCGATCGCAAGAAGGACCTGATCAAGACCTCTGGCGGAAAATTCATTGCGCCGCAGCCAATTGAGAATTCTCTGAAGGCCAATCCGCTCGTGGGTGAAGCCGCCGTGGTCGGCGATAAACGGCGCTTCCCTTCTGTGCTGCTGGTTCCGAATTTCCCGGTGTTGGAGGAATGGGCGCGCGAGCACGACGTATCGGCGAGTTCCCGGAAAGAACTGGTCCGGTCTTCGCAGGTGCAATCGCTCTACCAGAGCATTGTGGATGAACTGAATGAGAACCTTGCGCAATACGAAAAGCTCAAGAGAGTGATGATCCTACCGGAAGAACTCAGCATTGCCGACGGGACTCTGACCCCGAGCATGAAGCTACGGCGGCGGCATCTGGAACAGCGTTACCACAAGCAAATTGACGCGTTATATGCCGAAGAGCATACCGAAGCCCGAGTCCAGGCGCACGTGGTGCACGCGAGGAAGTAGCGGCTCGTGGCCTACGGTTGACCATCACTCGATCGGCTCGACGGCGATTGTCGGTTCCCTATGCGACTGGTCGGGCCGTTGAATTAAGACGGTCGCCGCCAGCACAATCACCATTCCAAGGACCTGCACCGTCGAAACAAGCTCGCCCAGAAGGGCTGCCGTCAACGCGATCGCCCAAACAGGCTCCAGACAACTGGTAACGATGGCCCGCGTCGGATCAAGGTGCTGCAGTCCCGCGAAATAGAACGAAAACGGGATGAGCATTGAGGTCATCGAGAACACGGTCATGAAGGTCCACTGACCGGCACTGTAATGATGGGCAGCAATCTTCCAAGGCGGGTTGAATACGATCCAAAAAGTGGCCGCGCCGAAAAGTGCGTACACCAGCACGGTCCATCGCCGGTAGGTCTGCAAAAGGTGCTGCCCGTAGACGTTGTAGAACGCGAAGGAGATCGCCGCTAGCTCGGCCGCGATCACCCCTGTGGTGTTGAAGTGAACACCTGACAAGCCCAACCAAGGAAAGTTGCTTTGGGCGGAAACCTCTCCCACAGCCAAACCGCACCCCATCACCGCCAAAATAACGCCCAGGATGCGCTGCACCGTGGCACGTTGCAGCCCGCGCGCCAGCATGTAGAACAGCACCCATACCGGCGCCACATATTGCAAGACGATCGCCGTGGCCACAGAGGTCCGATCGATGGCGAGGTAATAAAAATAGTTGGAGGCGGCCAGCCCAACGATGCCAAGCAGGAAGAACTGGAGCAAGTGAATGCCGCGAACGCGAAGTGCGGCCCTGTTCTTCAGCAAGAGAATCGGCGCGAACAGGAGAAGCGAAATCGTGGTGCGGCTCTGCGCTAGGATCAGGGGATCAATCTTGCCCAGGTGCTCGCCTGCAATAGAGACCCGACCGGTAAAGACGGCGCGGCCCATGGCGGCCGAAAGTCCCCAGAAAAACGTAGCCGCGGCAATGTACAGATAGCCGCGCAGAGGATGAGGCTTACTGGCCGAGAAGTTGGACGAGTCGTTCAGGGTCGTACCCGATCAGGACTTGGTCGCCGATTACAACGGTAGGGGTCGACTGGCTGTTGTACGTTTGCGTCAATTCCCGCACGACGGCGAAACCGGAGTCGATGCTGCGTTCTTCGAACTCCACGCCGCGCTCCGAGAGGAAATTCTTGACCCAACCACAGGGCGGGCAATCTTGCTGGGTAAAGACGATCACTTTGGATGGAGCCATTATAACTTTTATTATAACTATTCCGCCAGGGCCGACTCACTGGGTGATGTGCGCAATACGCGGTCTACGGTGTACGGAGCCCGCTTCTGGGGCTCATGGAAATGCCGGACCTGCAATTCGCCCAGCAAACCGAGCGCAACCAACTGCACGCCGGCCACGATCAGCACCGCGCCAAACACCATCATGGGGCCGTGCTCGTCCATAATGTCGACGTGCCGAACGAACTTTTCAATGACCATCCAGAACGCGATCAGCAATCCGGTGAGCGAACTGACGGCGCCGAAGCTGCCAAAAAAGTGCAGCGGCCGCGACATGTACTTGAGCAGGAAACGAATAGTGATCAGATCGAAAAAGACGCGGAAAGTGCGGCCAATGCCGTAATGCGACTCGCCGTGCTCGCGGTTCACGTTACGAATCGGTATTTCGCAGATGGTGGCGCCGTAGGCCGATGCCAAGGCCGGGATGAACCGGTGGAGCTCGCCGTACAGCGGAACTTCCTGCACGACTTCACGGCGATAGGCCTTAAATGTCGTGCCGAAATCGTGGAGGTCAACTCCGCTCAGCCGGGCCATCAGCCAGTTGGCGATCTTGGAAGGGATTCTGCGCATCACGAAGTTGTCGATGCGCTCTTTGCGCCATCCGCTGACGATGTCGTAGCCAGCCCGTAACTGTTCGAGAAACAACGGTATATCGTCGGGATCGTGCTGCAGGTCGCCATCCATAGCCAGGACATATTCGGCCTGGCAGTGGTCAAAACCTGCAGCGAGCGCTGAGGTCTGCCCGAAGTTGCGGCGCAGTTTTACTACGACAACACGACGATCCACGGCTGCGATTTGCTGCAGCAACGAGAAGGTGTGGTCCTTGCTGCCATCATCAACAAACACCAGCTCAAACGACTCCTGGGTGGTTTCCATCACGGCTTTCAGCCGGTCGTAGAGCTCGGTTACGTTTTGTTCTTCGTTGTGAAAAGGAACAACAATTGAATACTTGAGCACGGTGCTTGAATTATACCGCCTGCCATTCCCAAAATGGGCATTTTGGGGCCAGCGGACCCTTTGTAGTGACGGGCGCCATCCAATCACGAGGGACGATTATCGGGCGCCTATGAATTGCAGGGTTTTCCTGACGCCTTGAGCGAATTGATCCGCGGGCGTAATGAGGCTGGCCACCAGGTACCCATCAGCCGGGAAGTTGAAGAAATGGCCGGGTTGCAGCAAGACGCCCGTCTCACGCAGCAGAGAGATCACTAATTCCTCGTCGGGGCCGAGTATTGGGACCCGTAGCACGGCGTACCATCCGCCCTCCACATCCAAGCGGTGGCACAAGTCCTGCGTTGCCAACTGTTCATCGAGTGCGGTGAGATTGGTTCGGATTCGCTGCATAAGCTGGGGTTGAACAGTATGCCGCTCAGCCAACATCCTCGACAGAGCAAGTTGAGACGGAGCGCTCATCGATAGATAGGTGTCGGCGATCACTTCCAGACGGGCGAGGGCTTCCTTCTTCAGCTTATCGGGGCCAGTGGTCACGAGCCATGCGACTTTCATCTGGGGGAGGGCCGATATCTTCGAGACGCCGCTCAACGAAAACGTCAGCGCATCGGTGTTCGCGGTGAAAGAGAGGGGAGGCTTCTCGACCAACGAGAAGTCGAGAAAAACCTCGTCCGCGATAATGGCCAGGTCGTAAGTTGCGCAAATCCGATTCAGTTCGTTCAGTTCGAACGGCTTAATGTAGGAACCAGTTGGGTTGTTGGGATGCACGACCAGTACTGCGCGGCAACGTCCGCCTTCGGCCTGCGATACGCGCGCTGCAGTCCTTAGAGACTCCAGTTCAATCTGCCAGCCGTGGTCGTAAACCAATTCATAAGGAACGAGCTTGACATCGTTAAGGTCGGCCAGAAAATCGAAAAGCGGATAACTCGGCACCGGAACCAAAATCGAGTCGCCCGGATCGCAGAGGAGACCGAAAACGAATGAATAGGCCTCGCTTGTGCTGGTGGTCAAGACGAAGTCGTCAGCGGAGAGACAGCTTCCCTTCTCTGCGTAGTATGCGGCGACCGTCTCGCGTGCGGAAGGCAATCCTCGCGCCGCAGGCTGATAAGTGAGGGCCTCACGATGAACAAAGGACCGCAGCAATTCTTCCTCGCGATAGGCAAGGCCGATCGTCGTAGGGTTGGATGAAGTGAGGTCGAACAGTTCTCTTCCCGCGCGCTTGTGAGCTTCCAGTGCCTCGGTGTAACGGTTGGGTGCAAGGTCCCAAGCTGTGCGGCTGGAGAACATCAATGAGAGTTCCGCTCGGTCACGATTCGGCCATACTCTGACGATCGGCCCACCCGGTCGAAGTACTCGTAGGCTGCGCCTGCGATTCTCGCGATGGCATCATTGCCGTCGCGCTCACGCTTCAAGTATGCCGCCATGACGACGATTACGAATGGCCGATTAGGCACAAAGACGATGCCGACATCATTGCGAACGCCCGCAAGTTCGCCGGGTTTGTTGGCGATGACGACGTCCTCTGGAATGAAGCGCGGGATATCGCTCTCCTTGTGGGTGCCAAGAACCTTGAAGTAATCGCCCGTAAGGGCTTTGTTTAGCACTTTTCCGTGGTACAAGTCGGCAAAGAGCGTCATCATGTCGCGCGGCGTGGAGAGGTTTTCCCGGCCTGCCAAAGCGGCATTCACGTCCATCATTTTGCGCTGCAAGCGCGTGTGGGTTAAACCGAACGAGGTCAGCATGGCATTGACGCTCGACATGCCGACGCGATCGATCAAGACGTTCGTGGCGCTGTTGTCGCTCACGGCGACCATGAAAGTAGCAAGGTCGCGGTTGGTTACCCGGGTGATACCTGGCGTCAGGCCTCCCATGATCGCGCTGTCAGCGACCAGATCGCTGGTACTCATTGTGTAGAGGTCGGAGAGTCTTGCGTTGCCAGCCAACCCCTGCTCCGATTGCTGCTGCTGACGGTAAAGTTCGGCGAGCACGGTAACTTTGATTGATGAGGCTTGCGTAAAGACCGCGTCGGGATTCAGCAACAGGGTGCGCCCATCGGTGAGATCCATGATGGCCACACCCATCGTGCCATCGAGGTCGTGGTTGATTTGCTGAACCGTGCCGTCGAGTTTCTGCCAGAGAAGCTCGCTCTGCGCAGGGCTTCCCGCGACATGTACGGCAGCCGGAGCTGAAACAGGAGCCGGCTTATCCTGCGCATACGCAGGCACAGTGCTCAACAGGGCCACCGCAACCAACCTAACCCACCTCGCCATAAGAGGCGGATTATACATAACGACTCACCCAGAAGCGCCGAGACGTGTGCATACCGATCCGCAGAGGCGTACGCAAGTGGGATGAATTTTGTGAGAATTCGGAAGCTAAAGCGGGAGATGCGCCGATACAATGAAGGAATCCGCACGGAGTGAAGTGTTGAGCTATGGATGACCCCAATACCGTCATATCCGAAGAACCAAAGCCGTCATTCAATTCAAGGACAGCGCTTTTGATAGGAGACGATGCGGAGGTAAAGTCCGCGTTGTCGACTGTGCTCGCGCCGGAGGGATGGAAGCTAGAGCAGAGCAGCAACCTGGATGACGCGCTGGCCTTAGCGAAGTCGCGGCAGTTTGACCTCATTGTGACCAGCCGCAATACGTCGGGAAATCAGGATGTGGAATTCCTTCGCCGCCTTCGTCGGGTGCGTCCGAATACTCGGATCATCATTCTCACGGGCGACAGCACGCCAGATGACGTCATCGCTTCTATGCGGGAACATGCATTCGGATATCTGTCGAAGGGGTTTTCGATTGAATCGCTTGCGGAAACGGTACGAACCGTACTAGAGACGCCCACGTGGGACGACGGTATCGAGATCATGTCGGCCACGCCAAATCTAATTACGCTCGCTGTTCGCTGCACGATCGTCGCCGCGGAGCGTCTACTGCAATTCATGCGCGAGGTTGCCGATCTGCCTGAGGAGGAGCGACACAATGTTGGCATGGCATTTCGCGAGATGCTGCTGAATGCGATGGAACACGGTTGCCAGTTTGATCCGGAGAAATACGTGGAAATTTGCTACGTGCGGACCAAGCACATGGTCATGGCCCGAATCAAGGATCCGGGTGACGGATTTACTCTGGACGAAGTTCGCCATGCTGCGATCGGGAATCCGCCCGATGATCCGATCGCGCACGTCATCAGACGGAACGAAGAAGGGATGCGCCCCGGTGGTTACGGAGTGATGCTGGCCAAGAACCTGGTGGATGAACTCATCTACGGAGAGAAAGGCAACGAAGTGCTGCTGGTCAAGTACTTGCCGGGGTTCGACGTTCCCAAGCCAGAGTCGTAGCTTCAGCTGTGAGACGGAGGTTGCACGGACTCGTGTAGTCGCCGTCTTCCCGTTAAGTCAGACTGATCCCATCTCAGGAGAATCCTATGTTCTCAGAACCGTTACGAAAGCCCTACTTCGGCATTACGCTGGTTTTATTGGCAACCCTGTGTGCCGGTCTCCCGATGATGGTAGCCGCGCAGCAGGGCGCCGCCTCGACTGCGAGCGTGGAGGACAAGCCGTTTGTTATTGAGTACTACTACAAAGTGAGATGGGGACATGCGGACGAGTTCATCACGCTTTTCAGGAAGAACCATTACCCGTTGCTAAAGAAGCAAGTCGAAATGGGCCGCATGCTGAAGGTTTCCGCAGTATCGCCGCGCTACCACACTACCGAAGATGGGCGTTGGGACTACAGGGTCACCATCGTTTTCAAGAATGCTGGTGTCGCAAACGATGGCTTTGACGAGAAGGCCCTCATCAAGCAGATGTATCCCGATCAGGATAGATACAAGAAGGAGGAACAGCGGCGCTTCGAAATACTTGATGCGCACTGGGACCTTCCAATTAAGGACCTCGACTTGAACGCCCAGTGAGAAAAGCGAAGCGACCACTTAGCTATTGGGTAGCCACGTTATAGGTATTTGCCGCGGGGGCGATGCTAGCCGTCGCGCACAGCTGGACTGTCACTGTATTGAGACTTGTGACTGCGGCGCTGAGAATGATCGAGCCGTTGGGAAGAGTTCCGTCCGACGCACTCACGTACACCGGACGCCCCACCGTAGCGCCCGCAACCGTAGCGGTACCAGAGGCGCAACTTCCAGCCGTAAGCGCGCTGCCACCGATGCTGGCGGTCGTGCCGCTGAGAGTCGGCGTCGTCACGCAGCTTGGACATGGGATCGTCGGAGCAGTTGCAGGTAGCGCGGGAAAAGACGCCCGCGATGTGCGCTTAAGGACACCGCAGTTGTCCGAAGCCTCAGAAATACTGAGGTGACACGAGGCCTTCCTCACACGTCGTAGTACATCATGAACTCGTAAGGATGCGGCCGAAGGCGGAGCGCATCCACTTCCTTTTCCCGCTTGTAATCGACGTAGGTGTTGAGCATTTCCTCGGTGAACACGTCGCCCTTCATCAGGAATTGACAATCCCGAGACAGGGCATCGAGGGCGGCATCCAGCGAACCGGGC
>Ga0070765_100001589_pt1 | contig 14036 bp, 8 predicted proteins | sample HubBroMetageWFT5_FD_71516 | JGI IMG/M metagenome (GOLD analysis project Ga0070765, IMG submission 71516) | Warmed and freeze-thawed soil microbial communities from the Hubbard Brook experimental Forest, New Hampshire - Hubbard Brook CCASE Soil... | ecosystem: Environmental > Terrestrial > Soil... | reverse complement strand
TAAAGGGTTCTTCGTCCAACCTCTACCACAACGAGGGTGACGGCACATTCGCGGACGTGTCGAAGAAGAGCGGAATTCGTGATTCTCCCAATGCTTTCGGATTAACGGCAGTTTGGTCGGATTTCGATGACAATGGACATCTCGATTTATTTCTAGCTAACGATGCCGGAAGGAATTATCTGTACCAGAACGACGGCGCCGGACACTTCAGCGAAGTCGGATTCGCCGCGGGTGTGGCCGCCAGCCAAGATGGAGCGGAACAGGCCAACATGGGCGTTGCCCTCGGCGACTACTTGCACACAGGGCGTTTCTCCATTGCCATATCCCATTTCAGCGACGAATACGCGGCATTATTCCGGAACGATGGAGGATTGAGTTTCACTGACGTTTCATACACTTCAGGAATTGCCCCGAGCACGACTCCCTATGTTGGCTGGGGAGATGCTTTTTTCGATTTTGACAACGCCGGCTGGCTCGATCTGTTCCTGGTGAACGGCCATGTGTACCCGCAAGTGGATACTGCAGAAGCGGGACCGAAGTACCGCGAGCCAGGGCTGCTGTTCTATAACCAGCGCAACGGAACGTTTAAGGACATCAGTAAGCTGGTTGGGCCAGCCCTTCAACTCCCAAGAGTCAGCCGCGGAGTGGCCGTCGGCGATCTGTTCAACGACGGCCGGATTGACATTGTAATCGAGAATCTAAAAGGCGGCCCCACGATCCTCCAGCCGCAAGGCGGCCCTGCGAATCGCTGGATTGACCTCGAGCTGGCCGGCACGAAAAGCAACCGGCTGGCCTTGAACGCACGCGTCAAGGTGACCGCCGGAGATCTAGTGCAGACGTATGCGGTGCTGAGTGGAGGAAGCTATCTCTCGCAGAACGATCTTCGAATTCACGCGGGCCTCGGCGGCAGTAAACGTGTTGCTAAGGTGGAAATTTTTTGGCCGGCAGGAACCACCGAAGTGCTGACTGACCTGGCTGCCGACCACATTTACGATGTGAAAGAAGGCGAAGGCATTGTGGCGCACGAAAAAATCAAGCCGGTGCTTCCGAAGAATTGATGTCGTCTGGCATGCGCGTCACTGGATGAATGTCATTTTTGCAAACAGCAAGAAAACTGTGGACTCAAGGAGAAGGCCGTGAAAAATGAAACTTCGCGCCGGGATTTTCTGGGAATTTCAGCGCTGGGATTGGCGGCAGCGGTGACACCGAAGGAGAAGCTCCCGCCTCCGGCGGCTGCAGCAACCGCGCCGGAAAATCAGACATCGAAAAACGGCTCCGTCATTTCCGTTTGGGTGACGTCCGGCGATGAACGCTTTGCCCCTGGCCCTCAGGGTACTTGGGGTTCGTCATCGGCAGCGCCCGGCGCCGACCAGATCCAATTGAACCCCGGCGTCAAGTTCCAGGAAATACTCGGATTCGGTGGCGCGTTTACGGACGCTGCCTGTTACATGTTCAGCCAGCTCGCATCCCCAGCGCGAGAACAACTGTTCCATGAAATGTTCCATCCGTCGGAGCTGGGGCTAAATGTGGGCCGTGTCTGCGTTGGGTCCAGCGATTACTCCACAAAAGTTTACAGCTTCGACGACGGCGAAGCCGATCCCCAGCTGACTCGATTTTCGATCGAGCACGACCGTGAGTACATTCTTCCGATGCTGCGCCAGGCGCGTCAGGCCAATCCTGAGATGTTTCTGTTTTCGTCCCCGTGGAGCCCTCCGGGCTGGATGAAGTTCAACGGTTCCATGTTGGGTGGCTCGATGCGCCAGTATTACTTCGCGGCTTACGCGCAGTACTACCTCAAGTTTCTGCAGGCGTACGCGGCAGAGGGCGCGCCGGTGCAAGCGCTCACCACGCAGAACGAAGTGGATACCGATCAGGATGGCAAAATGCCGGCGTGTATCTGGCCACAGGAGTACGAAATCAAGTTCCTACGCGATCATCTGGGCCCGCTTCTGGAGAGCACCGGAACACCGACCAAGATCTGGATTCTGGACCACAATTACAATTTGTGGGGCCGCGTCATGGACTCACTTGAGGACGAGAAACTGCGCAAGTACACCAACGCCGTGGCCTGGCACGGCTACGTTGGTACTCCCGATATGATGAGCAGAGTCCATGATGCCTTTCCGGACACAGAGATGCATTGGACCGAAGGAGGGCCTGATTATAAAGATCCCGACTATCTGACGGATTGGTGGAAATGGGGTCGGACTTTCAGCAGCATCCTGCACAACTGGTGCCGCTCCATCACTTCGTGGAACCTCGCTCTCGATGAGCAGGGCCGACCGAACCTCGGACCGTTTCCGTGCGGCGGCGTGGTCACGATCAACTCGCAAACCAAGGAGATCACCCGCAGCGGCCAATACTGGGCTTTCGCACACTATTCGCGTGTTGTGCGCCGCGGCGCTCGCCGCTTCGACTCCCAGAGCACGGCCGTTGACTTGCACCATGTTGGCCTGCAAAATCCCGACGGTTCACACGTGTTGGTGCTGAGCAACGCGGGCGCCGCGCGGACCGTCCAATTGCAGCTAGGAAATACGGCGGCTGCGGTTCCGTTGAAGGGCAAATCATTAACCACTCTAGTCTGGAAATAATTAAGCTGCGCGCGTTGCATTCGGCGGGAACTACTCGCTCTGCTCGCCAGCGTTGCGAAAAGCCGGCTCTCGCATCGATGCTATCAATGCGAACATCACTACACATCCGGCCAGCGGTAGCAGCAAACCGGCGCGCAGGCTCCCTGTTCCCGTCGACGTCAGTCCCACTAGCCAAGGCATCGTAGCGCCGCCCATGCCCGCGAACGAGAACATGATCGCCCCAATTCGCCGGGAGTTCTGGCCGTATGCCTTTACGAGCCACGCAACCAGGATTGGAAAAATCCCCGCGAATCCCAACCCGGCCGCACTAACGCAGATTGCGATGCTTGCAAACGACTTAGCCCGCAACAGCAGACAGATCCCAGCGGCTGACAGAATCAATCCGCTCGCGAGCAGCGCACGCTCGCGCCAGCGAAACGGCACCAGCGGTACCAGGGCGCGTCCCGCGAGTATTCCCCCCCAGAAAAACAACGGCGCCAGAGCCCACAGGTCGCCGGAACCGGGATGCATTCGTTTCGTCAGTGAGGCAACCCAGCCCGCAATCGAGTTTTCCGCTCCGACGTACAGAAAAAATAGTGCGGCCAAATTCACCGAACTTCTCACGCTGATGTTCTCTTCGCGCGCGGGCCTGGACTGTTGCTGATCTCCTTCCGTTACTGCGGGCTCCAAGCTCATCGCCAGCAGGATCAGTGCAGTAAGCGCCGAGGCTGACGCGATTGCATACAGAAGCAACGGCGTCGCCTCACGCCGCTGCGCGAGCAACACTAAGGGAGAAGACGCAACCGCACCGATTCCCCAAGCCAGATTCAGAATACTGAGCGCGGCCACGCGGCGTGCTTTCGCTACTTCCGCCACCCACAAATTGGTGGCGGAGAGAGCCTGACCCAACCCGCAGCCGAACAACGCGGCAGCGGACAAGGCCGCGGGATACCTACCCAGGCTTAGGCCCGCAACCCCGGCTGCAATCAGACTGAATCCGCACACGAACGCGTATCGGTATCCTCGCCCGAGCAGCGCTCCCAGCGTCGAAACTCCCAACATGGACCCGCAAAACTGCGCGGTGAAAAAAAGCCCGGCGCGTTGATCAGTTAGAGACCAACGGCTGATAAGTATCGGCAAAATCGGACCGATCAGCGTCGTCACGATACCCGCGACAACATATCCTGCGTGCAGCACAACGGATGCAGCAGAAGAAATCGGAAGCGCCACCGGCCGATCGTGGGTGGAACTCATGTCGAGACGCATTCTGCCGGAATGCTCGTCTGCCGGCAACTTTCTAGTGCTCCGCGGTGGCTACAAATTCCGCGCGCTGATTTGGTGCGGCGCGCACGGGGAATCCCGATTTCAACCCCCGTCGCGTCCTACGGCTCGCGAGCCAGAACGCGCGCCAAAATGTTAGGCAATCGTTATTCTATTGAGGTTTGTCGTGGTATAACTGATTGTGAATCGCTAACATGGATCTCGCCGGTTCACTCGATGACGACGAGCGCAGAGAGCCCGTGCCGCCCTCCCGTGCGCCACCTGACGGAATCTCATCTCCCTTACCCCACAGCCTCTGTCGAGGTGAATGAGTGACGATACTCCACGAGGACCGGCTCTTCCCGGCGGAGCCCAACACACGTTCCATCGCGAGACGGCTTTACTCCAGTATCAGCGCCTTGCCGATCATCAGTCCACACGGCCACACAAATCCTCGCTGGTTTGCCGATAACGAGCCGTTTCCAGAGCCCGCCCAATTGTTCGTTGTTCCGGACCACTACGTCTTTCGCATGCTTTACAGCCAAGGGGTGCCGCTAGAACAACTAGGAATCGGAGCAACGTCTCTGCAGGATCCCAGACACGTCTGGGGCATTTTCGCAGAACATTATTCTCTTTTTCGCGGGACCCCGACAAGACTTTGGCTGGACTTCGCGTTTCAGGAACTCTTTGGCCTGGAGGCGCGGCTGTCCCCGGCGAATGCCGACGAATATTACGACATCATCGTGGAGAAACTCAGAACCCCCGAGTTTCGACCGCGCTCACTGTTCGAGCGCTTTCGGCTTGAAGTGCTGGCGACCACGGATTCGCCGCTGGATTCGCTCGCGCATCACGAAACGATCCGCGCGTCCGGGTTCAAAGGGCGAATCATTCCGACATTCCGCCCTGATCCGGTTGTTGATCCTGATTTTCCTGGGTTCAAAGAAAATCTTGCGCGTCTCGCGCAGATGACCACCGCGGATACAAGCAACTGGCAAGGATACCTTTCCGCGTTGCGGCAGCGGCGCCTGGAGTTCAAAGCTCTGGGCTGCACGGCGACAGATCATGGCCACCCCACAGCAGTAACCGCCAACCTCAACTCTGAGTCCGCAGCTCGTCTCTTTCACAAAGTAGCCTCAGGCGGTGGCGACCGGGACGAGCGCGAATTATTTCGCGCTCAAATGCTCACCCAAATGGCCGCGATGAGCCTGGACGACGGCCTGGTCATGCAGGTTCACCCGGGGAGCCTTCGCGACCACAATACGCAGTTATTCCAGCGATTCGGGCGAGATCTCGGCGCGGACATCCCCACGCCCATCAATTACGTGCAGGCGCTGCGACCTTTGCTCGATCGTTTCGGAAACGAGCCAAGCCTCACCATCATTTTGTTCACTCTCGACGAATCGACTTACAGCCGCGAATTGGCTCCGCTTGCTGGACACTATCCCTGCCTCCGGCTGGGTCCTGCGTGGTGGTTTCATGACAGTCCGGAAGGCATGATGCGCTTTCGCGAATATACAACGGAGACTGCCGGGTTCTACAACACGGTCGGTTTCAATGACGATTCCAGGGCGTTTCTTTCGATACCCGCAAGGCACGATGTGGCGCGCAGAATCGATTGCTCCTTCCTCGCGCGCATGGTCGCAGAACATCGAATCGATGAGGATGAATCCTACGAAATCGCCGCGGATCTCGCGTACGGGCTCGCGCGAAAAGCGTACCGGCTTTGAGCGCGCCGGCACACCACATGGATACTCCCCTAAGCAAAGTGCGCTGGACAGTCTGCGCGATGCTGTTCTTCGCCGCCTCGATTAATTATCTGGATCGCCAGGTCCTTGGCCTGCTGGCTCCCACTCTGCAGCACTCTATTGGCTGGACAGAAGCGCAATATGGGTACATCGTCGGCGGTTTCCAATTCGCCTACGCAATCGGCCTCGTCCTCGCAGGGCGTCTGGTAGATAAGCTGGGATGCCGCATTGGCTACGTTGTCATCATGGCGTTCTGGAGCCTCGCTTCGATGGGACATGCGCTAGCGGCTTCCGCGTTTGGTTTTGGAGTCGCTCGCTTCTTCCTGGGACTTGGCGAATCGGGCAGCTTTCCCGCGGCTATCAAGACCACGGCGGAATGGTTTCCGCAGCGAGAGCGCGCACTGGTCACTGGCATCTTCAATTCCGGCACGAACGTCGGCGCAATTCTTGCGCCCGCTTTCATTCCGTGGATCACCCTGAAATTCGGCTGGCACGCCGCGTTCTTAGCCACGGGGCTCTTCGGCGCAATCTGGATCGTGTGGTGGGTCACGCGGTATCACAGCCCTGAGGATCACCCGCGCGTCAGCGCCTCGGAACTGCAATTTATTCGTGACGACCCTCCTGAGCCTCTATTCCAAATTCCCTGGACGAAGCTCCTGACTTACCGGCAAACCTGGGCGTACTCCGCGGCAAAGTTTCTTACCGATCCCATCTGGTATTTTTATCTTTACTGGCTGCCAAAGTTCTTTGATTCCCGGTACCAGCTTGGGCTTGGCAGCATCGGCCTGCCGCTCATCGTCGTTTACAACTTGTCCGCCGTGGGAAGTGTTGGCGGTGGATGGTTGCCGACAGCTTTTAATAAGGCGGGAATGTCGATGGCCAAAGCGCGCCTGTCCGCGATGCTCATCTGCGCATGCCTCATTTTGCCTATCTTCTTTGCGAGCCGGGTCACTTCGCTATGGTCCGCGGTTGGCATTCTGGGCCTGGCGACAGCGGCGCATCAGGGCTGGTCAGCGAATTTGTTTACCACCGCCTCGGACATGTTCCCGCGCAGTTCTGTTGGCGCCGTCGTCGGGATCGGCGGAATGGCAGGCTCGGTTGGGTCTGTCCTATTTTCGGTGAGCACGGGGTGGGTGCTGCAGTCTAATCACAGTTACGCTCCTTTGTTCTCGGTTGCCGCGGCTTCGTATCTTGTGGGGCTCTTAATTCTGGTGATTGTGGCGCCAGGCCTGAGAAAGGCCGGTGAGCCAGCGGAGGGTTGAGTGCGGCCCGCAAACAAAACCTACGATAGGGGATAATGCTGGCAGATGATTGTTCTGGTAATGGGTGTAACCGGTTCGGGAAAGACCAAAGTGGGAAAGCTGCTCGCTCAGAGATTGGGCTGGCCGTTCCTGGATGCCGACGATTTTCACCCTGCGAAGAATATTGAAAAGATGAAGAACGGGGTTCCGCTCACGGACCAAGACCGCGAACCGTGGCTGGTCGCGATCCACGCGCAGCTCCTGAAGTGTGCCGCGAATAATCAGGACGCGGTGCTGGCCTGCTCCGCGCTGAAGCAGAGTTACCGTGAAAGGCTCGCCTCCGGCGTGGAATTACAGATCTGTTATCTGAAGGGAACGTATAGTGAAATAGCTGGACGGCTGCAAAGCCGCACGGGACATTTCGCCGGCGAGGCGATTCTGGCTGGACAGTTTGCGGACCTGGAAGAGCCGCGCGATGCGTTCGTCCTGCCCGTCAGCAACACGCCAGAAGAAATCGTGCAGGACGCACTGCGGAAGCTGCAGCTCGGCTGATGTTTAGGATTCGAGCATAGACCATGAGTCTCTATTGCGCACAGGGCGGCCCCGATCGCGAGCTCACTTCGAGCGAGCTACGGGATTTCTTATCCGCCGCGCTTGAAAAGCTTGGCAGGCGCAAAAAAGTCCTGGCAGTTCCTCCCGATCAAACACGCACGGCGTCGCGAGCCGGCGAGCTGACCCGTTACGCCTGGGAATATTACGGAGAAGGCCTGCGCGGCGTACTTCCTGCGTTGGGAACGCACAAAGCAATGTCAGCAGAGCAGATCGCCGGAATGTTCGGCAACGTCCCGCCCGGCCTCTTTCATGCGCACAGATGGCGAGACGACGTGGAAACAATTGGGGTGGTTCCGCGGGAATTCATTTACGAACAGTCGGAAGGGGAGCTGGACTATGAATGGCCCGCGCAGGTGAACCGTCTGATTTCCCGAGGCGAATTTGACCTGATTCTGTCGATCGGGCAAGTGGTGCCGCATGAAGTGATTGGCATGGCGAACTACAACAAAAATATCCTGGTGGGCACAGGCGGACCAGACAGCATCAATCGCAGCCACTACCTGGGAGCCGTCTATGGCATGGAGCGGATCATGGGACGCGCGGATAATCCCGTGCGGCGCGTGCTGAATTACGCGGCTTCTCATTTTCTAATGGACCTGCCAATCGTATATGTCCTGACGGTCGTGAGCCGGAATACTTCTGGAGCAATTGTGGTGCGCGGGCTCTTCATCGGGGACGACGCGGAGTGCTTTCTCGCTGCTGCGGAATTGAGCTTCCGCGTGAACTTCACGCTCATGCCTCAACCGATGCGCAAAGCCATCGTTTACCTCGACCCGCAAGAATTTCACAGCACCTGGCTGGGAAACAAAGCGATTTATCGGACGCGCATGGCAATGGCCGATGGCGGTGAACTGATCATCTTGGCGCCGGGTGTGCGCGGCTTCGGCGAAGACGTCCGAATCGATAAGCTGATCCGCAAATATGGATATCACGGCACCGAAGCCACCGTAAGGATGGTGCGAGAGAACGCGGACTTGGCTGCGGACTTGAGCGCGGCGGCGCACTTGATTCATGGATCGTCCGAGGGGCGATTCCGCGTCACCTGGTGTCCGGGACATTTGACAGGCGAAGAGGTGCAAGGTGCGGGCTTCGAATACGCTGAGTTGAGCCAGATGATGCAGCTGTACGATCCTGCCAAGCTGGCGCAAGGTTGGAATCGAGTAGCGGGTGAGGAAATTTATTTTATCGAGAATCCCGGCTTGGGCTTATGGGCGTCTCGAGATCGCTTTTAGGGATGCGACGGGGCCGCGCGAAAATACGCTCGTCATAATCCGCTGCGGCCAAATAAGTATTCTGCAACGACAACGCAGAATTAAATGGGTCATGGAGGAAGTAAACAAAATGTTTCCCGCTCTGGACTTGTCGGGCAAGGTAGCGGTGGTGATTGGCGGGACATCTGGAATCGGCAAGACACTGAGCCTGGGGCTGGCGGATGCCGGCGCAAACGTGGTTGCCACGGGACGGAACGCGGCGAATGTGGACGCGGTCGCCCAGGAAATTGAAGCACGGGGGCGGCACACGCTGAGAGTAACCACCGACACGCGCGACAAAAGTTCGTTGCAACGATTGCTGGCGGCCTGTCTGGAGCGTTTTGAAAAAGTCGAAGTCCTGCTGAATTGCGCGGGTAAGATCAAGCGCGCGCCCACATTGGACTTCCTGGAAAGCGATTGGAACGACATTCTCGACACCAACCTGACGGGGACGCTCCGCGCCTGCCAGGTGTTCGGAGAACATATGCTGAGCCGCAAGAGCGGAAGGATCATTAATATTGCTTCGCTGAACAGCTTTGTGGCCCTGCACGAAGTGGCGGCATACGCCGCGAGTAAGGCGGGCGTCGCGGCGCTGACGCGGGCGCTGGCGGTGGAATGGTCCAGAGACGGCGTCTTGACGAATGCCATCGCTCCCGGAGTTTTTCGCACGTCGCTGAATGCGGACCTGCTGGACAATACGCCGCGCGGCAATGAATTGTTGTTGCGCACTCCGATGGGAAGATTCGGCAAGCTGGACGAACTGGTGGGAGCGGCCGTGTTTCTTGCGTCGGATTCGGCATCGTTCGTGACTGGACAGATTCTTGTCGTAGACGGCGGGTTTCTGGCCAGCGGCGTAAGTCAATAACAATCGGCGGGATTCTCTGCGTTCATTGCGCGATGTTGGTTCGAGGCCGCACAGCAAACAGAATTCGAGGAACTTTTCTATTCGGAGGTAACTTCAATCGCGCTTACAGACGGGTAATTCACATTAGGAGTGAACGAGATCTCGATTTTGCCCTGTGGTGTAGGTTCAATATGCTGGAAGGATTTGACCAAGGGCTCGGTGCCAGCTTCCCGGAAAATATCAAATCCTTTTAAAAGTATCGCTCCGTTACAAGAAACATCAAACACACGGCTACCCACACCTCCAATGCCGCCATTCTGGACACCAAACCAATGCTCCAAAAAGTACAGTCGCAGACTGTATCTACCGCCCGTCACTACAGGCACTACGTAACGGAAATGCCCAAAACGATGCCATTCGTAAAGCCGGCCATCGGTGACTTTGGATAAATCACCAGCAAAACTGCTAACGCGCCCGCCGATGAAGTACCGATCTGACACCCAATCGTTGTTGTTGGAGTCGCGGTAAGGAGAATGTCCAACTACGATCCTGACCGGAAGCACGCGATGCGGAGTACTCGGCAGGATTTCGACTGCGTTCAAAAATGACTCAGGGGTGGTGAAATTCAGATGGATCGTTCCGTCGCTCGCGGGTGCGACGTCTGCAACTACCTTCGTTGTTGCAATGTCATCCCCGCTGGCGTCGTCCACGACATCCAAGCGGGTAGGCGGTCCACCATTGATCGAAAACGCCACAATGCGGCTATTCTCTTGAAGTCCCTCCGTTTCGGCGAACAGAAGATGAGCCTCGTAAGTCCCCGGCGGGACGGGAAAGCTGCAATGAAAGATGCCGCGTCGCCCACTGGAAAGGAGCGTGGGCTCTTCAGTTCCTTGGATAGCGTGGCCCGTAACGGAGAACGAGCTTCCTCCTGAGCAGTAATGGTCGCTACCCCAAACGGAACCGTCGCGAGCTATGTAGGGGGAGGAAGCATTGCCCATCGCAACGCGAAGAATTGTGCCGGAAGAGTTGCCCGGAGCAGTAGCGTCGCGGAACTGTTGGGAGCTTTCATGACCACGGGCTCGATTCCATGGTCTCCAGAGAAAAACCGATAGTAGAAATACAGGAATCGCAAGAACAGCGATCGCAACTAGGGTTCCACGCCGTGTTGCGAACTTTTTCTTGGATTCGCTGCTATCCGGCAATTCTGGGGTCCTGTCCGGCTCTGACTCCTGCAGCACGGGCGCAGGATCACCATGCAGAGCTCGTAGACGGTCCTCCTCTCGGGAGGAAAGCGTATCAAGCGATTGGTGGTTCTGACTCTCATAGAGATTGGATTCGTCCGTTGTCGTTTCTAAGCCATTCGAATGATTGAATTTGGGAATATAGTGCCCAGCGGGCAGGCAAATATGAACCGCGTGTTCTGCCCCGGCGCCTCTATAATAATCTTCGAGTCGCCTTCGTAATGCATGTGCAGTGACGCGGACAATGGTATCTACCTGTGGGTCAAAGGCTTCCCGGCGACCAAGGGCGTGCACCGCGATGCTGTATTCCTTGATGTCGTCAATCGCTCCTTCGAAATACTTTTCGCATACATAGGTCATGAGCCGCACAAGGTTGTTCGTCCGCCCTAAGACACCGGCGGACAGGACGGCTTCTACTTCCGCCCGCTCGGCCTTCAGCTTGCTGATTGCCGATTCCAAGCCCATAACTCCCTAGGAACTGCCCCATCGGCTGGTGAGCCGACCGTTTGGGCCGAAGTATAACCGAAATCCCACGCCATCACACCGGACTTAACACCTGAACTTCTGTGGGCTTAACTTGGACACTCCCGGAGAGTGGTGTCGTCTCCTTTGATCTCCTAGCTACTAAATTCTAACCGTGAATTCACCGTTACTTAACTTCCTTTGCCTTTCGGAACACTGCTTTACTCGGCCAACAAGCAACCAAGACCATCACATTGCAGCGTCGTTTCCTGTAGGGCCGTCGCGGTCTGTCGGCCAGGAGATTTAGATCACGAAGAGAACCATTCACGCCCATCGAGGAGACACTAAAATGATTCTGGCCCCTTCGAAAAATCGCTATGTTTCCATGGTTCGCGCAATGCGGCGACTCGATTCGGCGTTGGTTAGTGTGCCGAAAGCTCTCGTCATCGCGTTACTACTCGCAGTAATGGGGACCGGCGATTTCGCCGCGGCGCAGGATATTGTCGGCCGCATCTCGGGGACTGTCACTGACTCGCAGGGTGCAGTGGTCCCCGATGCGCGCGTCACGATAACGAATGAGGCTACAGCTGTTTCGCGACCACCCATCGCCACCAATGGGGCGGGCTTCTATGTGGCGGATGCTCTGCCCGTTGGCACCTATACGGTGACGGTCGAGAAGAACGGGTTTAAGAAAACCACCGTGACTGGAAACGCCGTCACCGCTGGCGGTCGCTTAACTGTGGATACAAAGTTGGACATTGGCACCGTTTCAGAGACGGTGAGCGTGCAGGCGACGGCCATCACAACCAATACAACTTCCGGCGAAATCTCGACCACCATCACGAACCAAGAGGTGGAAAACGTACCGCTGAATCAGCGTCACTATGAGTCGCTCGTGGGCTTGATTCCCGGAGCGGCTCTCCAGAGCTCAGGGCTAAGCGCCGCGAGCATAACGAGTGGCTACAACAATACCATTGCGGACATCAACGGCCTGCGGCTGGACGGGCAGAACTGGAGCGTGGACGGCGGGTGGAACCTCGACGCCGGCTCGAACAACAGCGTGTTCAATGAGGTAGGTATTGATTTCATTCAGGAAGTGGACGTGCAGAGTTCGAACTATGACGCTGAGTTTGGCCGCTCCGCTTCAGCCACTGTCAACGTGGTGACCAAAAGTGGAGGAAATCACTATCATGGTGGACTTTTTGAATTCGTCCAGAACAATATTTTCAATGCGGCAAACGCGGGCACCAAGCTGACGTTTGTGCCCAGTCCGACGGTGCCTGCTTTGACCGGCTACAATGCGGTGCCACCATTTCACTTGAACGACTTTGGATGGGATTTGGGCGGCCCCATTCCGTATCTCCAGAAAGGCAAGCTGTTCTTCTTCGCCGGCCAGGAATGGAAGAGGTTCAGAGGGTCCGCCCCAGGTTTACAGAGTTCGACGGAAACGCAGACGTTCCCCACAGCGGCGGAGGCAGCGGGCAACTTCACCGACGTTCTTACGGGCACGACGCCACTCGTGCTCAAACCGCCGGCGGTCATCCCTGCGAGTTGCGGCGGTATTCTATTTACCGCACCCAACGTCATAAACCCGGCATGCATCACTGGCGACGGCGCAGCCATTGGGAACGTCTATGCGACAGCGGCTAAAATGTCCACCCTCGGAGGGTTGCCGACCGTGGCCGCTGCGAACAACTTGACTTTCAACCTTCCGAACCCGGCAAACCTTCGCGAGGACATCATTCGTGTGGATGAACACCTAAACGACAAGCAAAGTATCTATTTCCGGTACCTCCACGACAATGTTCTGATTACCAATCCTTATTCGACATTCGGGGCTACTCCGGAGGTTCCTGTGGACCCGGACGAGCGCGATCGGCCGGGGTACAACATTCAAATCGGATGGACATCTGTGATCAGCTCGAGCCTGATCAACGAGTTCAAATTCAACGCCGACTGGCACAAGCAGCGCACTCCGACCGTAGGCACTGCTTTTCTGAAGTCCAATTATGGTTTCCAGTTCATTCCACCGCTCGGAAGCCCAACAACGTTCCCCGATGGGCTACCGCAATTGAGCTTCACGGCTGTTTCGGGTTTCCCGACCGCCGCACCGACCGTCGTGGCTGGTCCAGCGCCGAACTTCCTCGAGTCTCCCACGGCGGACATAAGTTTCACGGATAATTTTTCGATAGTGAAGAACAACCACGCGATAAAGTTCGGAGGGTCTTTTGCGCGAAACCGCAAGACGCAGAACTCGCGCACAAACTACGACGGCGTGGTAACCTTCGCCAATACCGCCGGTACCACCTCCGGCTCAAACTCGACGGGAGACCCTTTCGCCGACGCACTCCTTGGGAACTTTAGCAGCCTCGCGCAGAACTCCGCGTTAACTGTGGGCCAATTCCGGTTCAATGACCTTGAATTCTATCTACAGGATACTTGGAAAGTTACACCCAAGTTGAGTCTGGTGCTGGGACTTCGCTACCTACGCACCACGCCGACCTATGCTAAGGGCAATAACATGACGAACTTCAACCCGTTCACATTCAGCGATGCCCTCGTCCCGACCTTTACGACGGCAGGGACGGGTAGCGCCATTAGTCTTGTTTCACCCGGTCTTTGCAGCGGCCCGCAGCTAAACGTTATCGGTACGCCGACACTTACAATCGAATGCAATGGATTACAACGACCCGGAGGTGTGCCTTTCGACCAAGCTGGCAACGTTCCTGCTACTTTTGAGAATCCGCAGCTTGTGGATTCTATACCTCCGACGGCAGCACGCGGTTTCTACAATCAGGAAAACCTGTTGTC
>Ga0070765_100001588_pt1 | contig 14041 bp, 12 predicted proteins | sample HubBroMetageWFT5_FD_71516 | JGI IMG/M metagenome (GOLD analysis project Ga0070765, IMG submission 71516) | Warmed and freeze-thawed soil microbial communities from the Hubbard Brook experimental Forest, New Hampshire - Hubbard Brook CCASE Soil... | ecosystem: Environmental > Terrestrial > Soil... | reverse complement strand
TTGCCGTTTGGAGTCCCGCGAAAGGCGCCGAGCAGATAGTTTTCCACGCTGGCGCCCGCAAAAATGTGCGGCCGCAAAATGTAAATACTGCATCCCCGCAACGCCGGAGAGCGCTGCTGCACCACTTCATCCGACTGCTTCTTGTGAATGGCGTAGGGCAGGGTGTGCGCCGCGAAGGGCGATTCCTCTTTCGCCGGCTCGGGCAAATCGGGGCCATAGGCCGCGACGCTGCTGGGGAAGATGAACTGCTTGACCCCGTCGTCGGTGGTGCGGTTCGCTTCGGTGATGGCTTCCATCACGCGGGCCGTTCCCGCCACGTTGATCTGCCACATGCGCTCGACGTCGAGTACACCGGAGCGCACCGGATCAATCACGAATGCCAGGTGAATCACCGCGTGGGCATGGGTGTCACGCAGCAGTTCGTAGAGCACGCGGGTCGAGGCTTCCTCACCCAGGTCCATGCGTTCAAACTGCAGCTCGGAATCGGCGACGGGCGCGTTGACGTCGACGCCGATCACCGAATAACTCGACAGAAGCGGCAGGAGCCTGGAACCCAGGTTGCCGGAAACGCCCGTAACTACGACGACAGGCTTGGCCATCAGTTCGGTTTCGCCGACGGATCTTGGGCCGGAGGCTGACTCGGCGGCGGAGTTTGAGGCTGGGCGCCCGCGGTTCCGGGTCGCACCTGCGGCAAGCGATTCGGCAGACGCGGCATGGGAGGCGTTGGTCCGCCCGGTCCAAAGTAGGCTTCGTTCGTGTCTGCCTTAAAGCCGTTGTTTACTTTGTCCATCGCCATCTTCATGTGCTCGTTCACCAGGTTATTGTGAATTTCCTGCTTGGCCTGCTCCAGCGGAATCTCACTCCTGGTTTCTACTTTGTAAATGTAGTGCCCGCCGGAATCGTTGATGACCTGGGAGACTTCGCCCGGTTTCAGGTCGAAGACGGTGGCGTGGGCCACCGGCAGGCCGGTTCGGCGCACTGAGGGCAGCTTCACGGTCGGCGATTCGATCTTCATTCCTGCCGCGGTGAAAGCCTCTTTTTGCAGGGCCTGGAAATCTTCTCCGGCAGCGGCGCGGGTGCGCAGATCCTCCGCCAGCTTGGTCATCGACTGTTCGGCCTGATCCTGCTTCGCCTTCTCTTCGGCTTCTTTGGCCTTTTTCTGGTCGTCGGTCAGCTTTTCATCTTTCGCGTCCGCTTCCTTGTCGTCGTTTTGAATCTGTTTGGTGCGGGGTACGAACAGGCGATCCAGACCGAATTGCTCGAACGCCTCAGGATGGCTCTTGTAATAATCTGCGACTTCCGTGTCAGGAACCTCGGCCGCCTGCTGCTGAATCTTGTGCGTCAGTTCCTGGGTCAGAATTTGCATCCTGGCGAATTTCATCATCTCCTGGAATTCAGGAGTCTTGTCCAATCCCTCTTTCTGGGCCTGACTCGACATCGCGATGATGCGGGGCAGCACGCTCTCCAGTTGTTTCTTGATTTGCGGCGATGGGGCGGGGGCCACTCCCTTCAGCAACCTTTCAAATTCTTCTTTGGTGATGACCGTCTTGCATTCCCCGGTCGGAGCGGCAGCAGCGGTCTTCCCGGCCGTTGTGGTCTTGGCAGCGGCGCCAGTGACTGAGGCTGGCCGCGGGCGCGGCGCGCACACGCCCTTCACCGTAATCACAGCCGCCGTGGGCGGGACTGAGGCGGATGTGTCTGGCGGCGCGGAAGCCATCGGCGAGGCTATGCCCGGGATCGGGCCCGGCTGTGCCGGAGGAGGGGTGCCCGGCCCGCCTTGTCCCCAGACTAACGTCCCCAATAAAGCACACAGCAGCCAACGCATACGCATAACGCATTTCCTCCAAAGGATTGGTCGATCAGAAAAATCGAACGTGCCAAACATCAAATCCTAGCACAAGAGACGGCTTTTGCTCGCCCGTTTGGACACGAGTTTGTGGCGCAGTTTGGAGGACGACTTGCTCAAAAGCGATGACCTGATCCAAGTCGTTCGTCGAACCGCACCACCACCGTCGCGATACTTGGCGCACACCGCGTGCAACGGCGATAATGCCTGCATGTCGGGAAGCCCCGCCGTCTCTTCGTCGGAGTCGATGCGCGCCGAGAAGCGCGCCGTAGCCGGGAATTCCGTTCTGGCCGCCGTGGTCATCACATTGCTCAAGGTTGTGGTCGGCTTTACGACCGGCAGCCTGGGCATTCTCTCGGAAGCCGCCCACTCTGGTCTCGACTTGATCGCCACGCTGATTACGTTTTTCTCCGTGGGAGTCTCCGACAAGCCGGCCGACGCCGATCACCAGTATGGCCATGGGAAGATCGAGAATTTCTCGGCCTTCGTCGAAACCGGTCTGCTGCTGCTGACTTGCGCCTGGATCATCTACGAGGCTGTGCTGCGCCTTTTTTACCGCCGCGTGGAAATCGAGCCCTCGATGGCGGCCTTTGCCGTGATGCTGTTTTCCATGGGGGTCGACTGGTGGCGCTCGCGCGTGCTCGGCCGCATCGCCAACAAATACGACAGCCAGGCCCTGGAAGCGGACGCGCTGCACTTTTCTACTGACATCTGGTCGGCCGGCGTGGTGGTTCTGGGGTTGCTGCTGGTGGTCGCCGGCCGCAGGTTTCACATCGACTGGTTACGGGATTCTGATCCGATCGCCGGACTTTTCGTCGCGGGAGTCGTCATCTCCGTAAGTTGGCGTCTGGCCCGGCGCACCGTCGATCAGTTGCTGGACGCCGCGCCGGCCGGCATCCGCTCGCAGATTCAGGATGCGGTCTCGCGTGTCGAGGGGGTGCTCGAAGTCGATCGCGTGCGTATCCGCCGCGCTGGCAATCGTTACTTCGCCGATCTCAACGTGGGGCTGGCGCGCACGGTCACGTTCCAGCGCTCGGGCCATCTGGTTGCAGCCGTGTCAGAGGCGGTTCACGGCATTTTGCCCGACGCCGATGTGACGGTGCAGCCGCTGCCGCGCGCGCAACACACGGAAAACATTTTCGATCGCATCCGGGCGGTCGCCACCGATCGCAATCTCAACGTGCACGACATCAGCGTGCAGGACTTTGCCGGCCATCTGCACGTTGAGCAGCATGTAGAGCTTGACGAGCGCATGACGCTGAAAGCGGCGCACGACCAGGTCACCGAGCTCGAAGCCGACATGCGTCGCGATGTCCCGGAAATTGCCGACATCCTTACGCACATCGAAAGCGAGCCGGCAACCATCGAGACTCCCGAAGAACTGGTCAGCGATGCGGCACTCGAGCGCCATCTCAAAGCCGTGGCCGCCCAATTTCCAGAAATCCTCGACATGCACGATTTCGTGGCCAAGCGTGTGCGCGGACGCCTGTATGTATCGTGCCACTGCACGTTCCCTGACGATCTTCCGCTCGCCCGCGTGCACGACATTCAGACGGAACTCGAAATCCGCTTCAAGCAGGATGCGCCGGAACTATTCCGCGTATTAATCCATCCTGAACCGAGCACGGATAACCGGAGGTAGATGAAGTCATCATGATTTCAGCGAAATTAATCTGGACCGACGCGGAACGCTACATCGGCGAGGCCACTTCCCGGCACGCCATTGTCCTGGATACAGGCGCGGAGAAAACCGCCGGTACTCCCATGGAACTTGTACTGATCGCGCTGTGCGGCTGTACGGCGTCTGACGTAGTCGGGATCCTGCGCAAGAAGCGCGAGCCCTTCACCAGCCTCGAAGTCCACGCCAAAGGCGAGCGCGCCTCGGGTTATCCGGCGGTCTACACCGAGATCAAACTGACGTACCGAGTCGGTGGGAAGGTTTCCCGCAAAGCGATGGAAGATGCGGTTCGCCTCTCGAAGGAAAAATATTGTTCGGTCTCAGCCATGCTGGAGAAGACCGCGAAGATCACTTTGGAGATTGAATATCTGGGAGGCTGAGTCGGTGGCTGCTGACTACGGCTCACAACTACCGACCCCCGCTCTTGACCGCCGACTTCGTCGGCCCCATCATCGAAATCGGTGACCGAATCCTGAACTCCTCCCAGCCCGGCCCAGGCAAACCCGCTGCCAGCGCGCCGCATCCGCTGCGCGGATATTTCTTCATCGCCTGCGCCGCATTTCTCTGGGGAGTTTCTGCCGCCCTTGGCCGCGCCGTCTTCACCAGAAAGCTGGCGCTGAGCGGAGGAGTGGCACGCCCCATCGACGTAGTGATCCTCTCGCAGATGCGAACGTCTTTTTCTCTGCTCGTCTTGCTGCCGCTTCTGGTGGTCCGGCGCGGCTGGCAGCGTATCCAGCTTCCCGCGCCCGATCTCATCCAGTGCCTGCTGCTCGGCATGCTGGGCGTGGCCGCGTCGAATTATTTTTATTACGTCGCGATTCAGAGAACGAGCGTCGCTATTGCCATCATCGTGCAATATACGGCGCCGGTATGGGTGCTTCTCTACGTCGTGGCGCGCCGGCAGCAAAAACTCTCGCTGCAGAAAGCCGCCGCTGCAGCGGTCGCACTTGCGGGAATTGCGCTGACCATCGGCATGGTGGGGCCGCACTCCGCAGAATCTCTGCACCTGGACCGTTACGGTGTGTTTGCCGCGCTCATGGCCTCGTTCTCGTTCGCTTTCTACAACGTCGGAGGACATCGCATCCTCGCCCGCCATGACCGTTGGCGCGTGCTGGTCTGGACGCTGGCCTCAGCTTCCGTTTTCTGGCTGATGGTCAATCCTCCGTGGAAAATACTGGCGGCGCATTACGCCCCTGCGCAGTGGGCATTTCTCTTCGTATTTTCGATGATCTCCGTGCTCGGCGCGTTTTCGCTCTACTTCCTCGGCCTGCAACATCTCGAGCCCACGCGCGCCATCATCGCGAGCTGCCTCGAGCCCGTCTTCTCGATTCTTTTGGCCGCGGCGCTGCTCAGCGAAGGATTGCGCCCGATTCAGACGCTGGGAATTGTGCTGGTGCTGGCAGCGATCGTGATCGTGCAGCTGCCCGGCCGTGGCCCTGCGGAACGGGCAGACACTGTTATGGTCGAGCCAATGGAGTAGTTTCGAACTCTGACTTCCAAAGTCATCCACACTGGTCACGGTCCATCGATCGCTGATCACTGATTACTTATACTGTGCCAAGAATTCACTCCAGCCGTTTCCCCCTGGTCTCCGGCAACTGCGTGGTCATCACCGCCGCCAGCAAATATCCCGCGGCGCAAAGATAGAAGGCCCAGCTCAATCCGTTCGCCTGTCCCACTCGTCCGATTATCAGCGGAGCGAGCGCGCTCAATGCCCGCGCCCCGTTGTAAGTAAAGCCGAGCGCCCGCGCCCGCACCGCGGTCGGAAAGATTTCGCTGCCCATGATGCCGGAGCCGGAGAAGATTCCTGTCCCGAAGAAGGCGACGAGTGTGCCCAGCACCAACAGAAGCCCCGGTGAGCGGGCCGCGGCATAAAGTGGAATCAGAACAGAAGCAGCGAGGGTATAAACCAGAAACGCCTTACGCCGCCCCATGTGATCGGCGACCCAGCCGAAGCTGAGATATCCCGGAAACATGCCGAACACATTCAGCACCACCAGCAGCGTGGTCATTCCCATCACGCCAAAGCCACGCCCACCCTGCTCGACCGGCAGCGACAAATAAGGCGGAAGCCACGTGAACAGCCCCCACCATGCGAACATAGCGAAAAAGTTGAACAGCAATAACGCAATCGTGTACCTGAGATAAGGCGCGCGAAAAATTACTCGCATCGAAACCTTCGTAGAGACGTAACTTGTTACGCCTCTGCCTGCGGCGTCTCCGCGGTCGCCGTGCCGCCCGTGCTCACGCTCCGACCACATCTCCGACTCGGGTACGCGCCGTTGAATCCACACCGTAATCGCGGCCGGCAGAATGCCGACAAAGAACACAGCCCTCCACCCGAAATACCGCGCCACCGGCCCTGCCACCAGCGCCGCGGCAGCGAAGCCCAGCGCCCATGAACTCTGCACGATCGACATTGCCTTCGCCCGCAATTCGGTGGACCAACTCTCCGCCACCAGAGTCGCGCCGGTATTCCATTCACCCCCCATGCCCAGACCCAGCACGAAGCGCGCCAGCGCGAGCATGGCGATGCTCGTCGCCAGGCCTGAGGCAAATGAGCACACCGAATACGTCACGATGCTCGCCATCAGCGCCCGTTTACGGCCGATGCGGTCGGCGAGAAATCCAAACAGCACGCCGCCGATCCCCGAAGCCAGCAGCGTCAGCGTGCCTAGAAATCCGGCAGTGGTCTTGCTCATGCCGAGGTCGCGCATGAGCAACGCGAGCACCAGCGCATAGAGCATCGCGTCGAAGGCGTCGAGCGCCCACCCAAGTCCGGCAGCCAGCAGCGTGCGCCGCTGCCCCGGCGTTGCCTGACGAATGAGTTGCAGTGGGCCGATCGCCATGAGGAATGGAACGAGACCGGATTGTAAGCGAGCGAGGCACTGGCTCGGTTGGAAAATTCTTACGGCGTGATGTGCATCCGGCGTCCGGTTTTCGCCTTCGCGGCGCTGTTACTCCCTCGTTACCTCGGTTCACGTTTTGACATGGTTTTTACATCTCAGCCGAGGATTCTTCGCTAGGCTTTTGTTATCGGAAAGAAAAAGTTCAAGTTCTTAGGTTTCGAAGCCAGTGATTTTCGAGGTGCAGTTTATGAGAGTCCGTCCGGCGATCTCCGTACTAGCGTTCCTGCTCTTGTCGTTCGCGCCTTGCCTCGCCCACCACATGGCGGTGGTCGTCAACAAAGACAACGTGGTGGAGAACGTCAGCTCGGCGCACCTGATCAAGATTCTGCGGACCGAAGTCAGAAAATGGCCCGATGGCAAGAATGTAATGCTCATCCTGCACAAAGAGTCCCCCGGCGAGAGTGAGACACTGGAGCGGCTCAACAAAATGTCGGCCGCCGACATGAAGGCGTTTCTGGCAGCGCACAAGGACGCGATTCAGTTTGTGGATTCTGATGCCGATGTTTTGAAGATCGTGCAAGCCGAGCCTGGGGCGATCGGACTAGTGGACGTCCGCTCAGTCGACGGCAGTATCAATGTTGTGAAGGTCGACGGCAAGCTTCCGATGGAATCCGGCTACTTGCCTCACTAACGCGACTTCTCAACTCGTCCCCGGACCTCTCTGCAGCAGCTGAAAATATCGACGCGCTTTTTTCACATCGTGCGCGATCTGCTCGCGGAGCGCATCTACTGACGGAAACTTGATCTCGTCGCGCAGCCTGTCCAGAAAACAGATTTCCACCTCCGTTTCCGGCGTCAGCTCGACTGCATGAAAATTCAGCAGGTGCGTCTCAATCGCAAAGAGGTCCGCTCCAAACGTTGGACGATTCCCCACATTGGTAACCGAATCAAAACGCTCCGCGCCGACGCGGGTGCAGGTGATGTAGACGCCATCGTTGGGCACAAGTTCTTCATAGCGCGCGAGGTTGATGGTCGGCACCGTGTACTTCGAGCCGTAGCCGCGGCCGCGGCCCGGCGTGCCGAGAATGCAGAACGGACGCGCCAGAAGGTGCCGCGCCCGGCTCGCGCATCCCTCGCGCAGCAACTGCCGAATGTGGCTGCTGGAGACGGGCTCGCCGCGCAGCGTCATCTCCGGATAGATCTTCACCTCGAATCCCATCTCGCGGCCGAACTCGGCCAGCAACGTGGTGTCTCCGGCGGCCTTGTGCCCGAAGTGGAAGTTGAAGCCCTCATGCACTTCGCGCGCGTGCAATTCATCTCGCAGAATGCGTTCCGCGAATTCGCGCGGCGTCATCAGGGACAAATCGCGCCCGAAGGGAAGCAGCAGCACAGCGTCGATCCCCGTGCCTTCCAGCAGGCGCAGCTTTTCTGGAGTGGGTGTGAGCAGCTTCAATCCGGACTCAGGCCGCAGAATCCGTATGGGATGCGGTTCGAAGGCCACAGCCACAGCTTTAGAGCCCGTCGATCGAGCCCGTGTGACGATCTCGCGCAACACGTGCGCGTGTGCCCGGTGCACGCCGTCAAAGTTGCCCACACTCACCAGCGTCGGCCCAAAATCGGCGGGCACATCGTCGAGTTGGTGAAAAATCTGCATGTCAAGAGACGTCAGACCGTAGACCTCAGACTTCAGACATGACCGTCGTGTGTACCCACTCGCCCCGGCTGAAGCCCGAAGCCTGACGTCTGACGCCCGTCCTTAGATTTCAAACTCCAGCTTCAACCCGTCGTGCGCCAGCCGCACGTGCCGGGGCAGCGTTGCGTTCGTCTCCTCATGCCCTAGGTCGTGGCAAATGTGCGTAAAGAACGCGCGCTTCGGTTTGAGACGATCCACGATTTCGAGCGAGTTTTTCACCGTCGAGTGCGTCGGGTGCGGTTTGTGCCGCAGCGCGTCCAGAAACAGAATGTCCAATCCTCGCAGCTGGCGAGCCGACGAATCGGGAATCTCGCTGTGATCGGTGAGATACGCGGCCGAGCCGAAGCGGTATCCGTAGATCTGAGTTTCGCCATGAATCAGGATCACCGGATCGAATTGCACGCCGAAAATATCGATGGGGCCGTCAATGGGCTTCAATTCGAGCTGAGGCAGACTACCGAATTTATAATCCGCATCGAAGATATAGCTGAACATGCGCCGCAAAAACGCCGCCGCATCCGGCCGAGCGTAGAGCGGCAATTTCTCCGGCTTGTGCTGAAAGCTGAGCGGACGCAGATCGTCGATGCCGAGAATATGGTCGGCGTGCGTGTGCGTGTAGAGCACGGCATCGACGCGCTTGATATTTTCGCGCAGTGCCTGCGAGTAAAAATCCGGCGAAGTGTCGATCAGTACGACCTTGCCGCCGTATTCGAGCATGATCGAGGGCCGCGTGCGGCGGTCGTGCGGATCCTTCGAGCGGCAAACGGCGCATTCGCAGCCCAGCGTGGGCACGCCCATCGACGTGCCACTGCCCAGCACGGTCAGTGTTGCTTTCATCTTCCGCTGGTTCCCGTTGCCGGCCCAGGCTGCGGCGGCCGCGTGAGCGCGTTGGTGACCTCCACGTAGGCCATGCGCAATTCGTAAAGGCTGTTCTGCAGAAAGTTCTCTTCCACCGGTGTGAGATTGTTCTTCGTCTTCTCACCGATCAGGCTGAGGGTGTCGATCGTCTGCCGCGCGCCGATGATGTCGATGCGCGGTTGCTCGCCCTGCTGTCTCATCAATCCCAGCTGCAGCATCGCCGTCATGTAGAGCGACGCCAGAAATCGTTCGAAGGTCATCTCGAACTCTTTCGCCGAGTGCCCGTTGAGCTCGACCTGTTGATCGAGATCTTTCGACGACTGGCGGTAAGCGGCGGCCTGTGCTTCCTGCTCGGCGCTCGAGGGCGGCAGCGGTATTTCGCGTTCCTGCGTCGCCGCATCGGGCAGGGCTGCCGCCGGAGTCGCAACTTTTTCTGCGGATGACGTTTCCTGCGCAACCGGAGCCGCGGCCGCTTTCGGTGTTTCTTTCGGCGCTTCCTTAGGCACTGCGACTTCTTCAGTCACGTCCGCGCGTAACTCGCCCTCGGAGTTGAACAGCCGCCGGTCCGTCACCGTGAAACTGGATTGCTCATGTCTCTTCTCAGCCATAACCTGTCCTTGCTTTCCTTTGTGAAACTTTTACTCTGCGAGTATTTTTCCTGCAAACTTCGCGAATCTTCGCGGTTTGCGATGAAGAGTTCTTCCCGTCAGGCTCGATGATGTTCGAGCGAGTGTTCCTCTTGCCATGTCGGTTCTTCAGCCATCGGCAACTGGATCACCGTTGCCCTGGTCGTTCCAATCGTAACCTCGCGTCCCGGCAACCCGACTTCGCGACGGATGTATCCCAGCGCCACCGTCTTCTCGCCGTCGGCGAAATGCAGCGACGCGGCGCTCGTGATCTCGCCCACTTCTTTGTTGCCCTGAACGTCGTCGGCCACGATTCTGACTCCAGCCTTGATCTCGTCCGAAACTGCAGCCAGAAAGCCGGCAAACTTTCGATGCACCGCACCGCGCGATCGGATGCGCTCCACAATCTCCTGCCCCACATAGCAGCCTTTGTTGAAATTCAGGGCGCGTGCCTGTTCCGTTTCCTGTGGCAAATCGCGCTCGCGGATATCGACTCCATACAGCGGAACGCCGGAGATAATCCTCTGCAGCTCCCGCGCCTCGAAACCCACCGCCGTGGCACCCGCCGCGAGCAGCGCGTCCCAGGTCTTCTTCACGTCGCGGGGCGACAGCCACAACTCGTAGCTTTCGTGCGTCTCGTTCTCGCCTCGCATGATCGTGCACTGCACGCAATCACAATCGCAGGTGCACTTCACGTCGACGACTTGCAGCGGCTGCATGTCCGGAACGTCAATTCCGGCGGCTTGCAAAACGGCCCGCGCCCTCGGCCCAGCCACGCCCAACGTGGTGAACTTCTCACTCTGGTCGGCGACTTCCACGTCGTCCATGATGATGTAGTGATCGAACGTCGCCAGAAGTTTTTCCACCTGGCTGCGGTCGGCCTCGACGACAATCGATTCGCCGCGGTTGTAAGCATAGAGATCGCCCAGGATTCGCCCCTGCGGATTGAGCAGAAACGCATATACGCCATGCCCCACCGCAAGATCGCGGACGTTGTTGGTGACCATCCCGTTCAGCCAGCGCACGCGGTCGCCGCCGGTCAGCGAAAGCTTCGCGCGAAAGCCGAGATCGTAAACACCGCAGCCGTGGCGCAGCGCTGCCAACTCCGCTTGCGGGTCGGCAAAACGCGCCGCGGTCAATGCGCCGCGATATTCCCCGACGCGCGCGTCGGCTGATCCTCCGCCGACATTGCCTTGAGTTTGGAGTGCAGTAGGCCCCATGCTTATAGTTTCGATTATAACGATTGTGCTAACGTTCCTGCCGTGGACCCGCAAACCTCAAGCCGGAAGCGCATCGCAGTCATTCCCGGAGACGGCATTGGAAAGGAAGTGATTCCGCAGGCGGTCAAGGTCATCCAGGCTGCTGGCGCTGCGGTCGATTTGACTGAATTCGACTGGGGCGCGGACCGTTACCTGCGCGACGGCACGACTGTCCCTGCGGACGGCTTCGCCATGCTCGGTCGCGACTTCGATGCAATCTTCGTCGGTGCGTTCGGCGATCCGCGGGTCAAGACCAACATCCACGCCAAAGAGATTCTTCTCGGCATGCGTTTCAAAATGGACCTCTACGCCAACGTGCGTCCCGTCCGCCTGCTCGACGCCGCGCTCTGCCCGCTGAAAGGAGTCGAGCCCAAAGATATCGACTTCGTCGTGCTCCGCGAAAATACCGAGGGCGTCTACACCGATGCCGGCGGGGTCTTCAAACAGGGCACGCCCGACGAGATCGCGACCCAGGAAGACATCAACACGCGCAAGGGAGTCGAGCGCATCATCCGCTACGCCTTCGAATATTGCCAGCGCCACACCAAGCTCGACGGCTCGCCTCGAAACAAAGTTCTGATGTGCGACAAATCCAACGCCATGACCCACGCCGGCGGTCTCTGGCAGCGTGTTTTCAAAGAGGTGAGCAGCGAATATCCGAAGATCACCGCGCAGCACATGTACGTCGACGCGCTCTGCATGCAGATGGTCCGCGATCCTCGACAATTCGACGTGATCGTCACCAACAACATGTTCGGCGACATCATCACCGACCTCGCGGCCGGCCTGCAGGGCGGTCTCGGCATGGCGGCCAGCGGCAACATCCATCCCGGCAGAACTTCTATGTTCGAACCGGTCCACGGCTCCGCCCCGCCGATTGCAGGCAAGAATCAGGCGAACCCCTTCGGCGCAATTCTGACGGCGGCCATGATGCTTCGGCACTTGCGGTCAACGAAAGAAGCGGACAAAATCGAAGCCGCTGTTCTGGAAGCGGTTCGTCAGAAAAAGACCACGCAAGATATCGGCGGCTCGCTCGGGACCCGCGAGGCCGGGGAGTGGGTGGCAGATTTTATTCAGCGCAATAAATCAACCTAGATTCTTCCCGCCAGCAGCGCCAACTCCCGCCACTTCCAGTGGCAGTCCACATCGACGAAACCGATCTCGCGCAGCCACCCGAGCTGCGTTTCTACATCCAACAGCTTGTTCGATGGATCCTCTGTCTCTACGGTGTAGCCGATGCGATGCAGAAACTCTTCATGCAGACGCGCCGTGGGCGAACTTACATGCTCCAGATTGCAAAAGACTCCGGCCGGATTGAGCAGCGCGAAAATCTCAGAATAAAGCGCGCGCTTGCGCTCATGCACGAGATGATGAATGGCGAAGCTCGAGACAACTGCATCGAACTTGCCCAGCTCCGGCAACGCCTCATCAAGATTGTGTGCGATCACGCGAATCGAAGCGTCTCCGGTAAAGCGCCTGCCCGCAGCCTCGAGCATGGCAGGAGAAAAATCCACGGCCACAGCTTCGGTTTCCGAAACGCCCCGCCGCGCCAGTTCCTCTCGAACCAGGGCAAGCAGCCGTCCGTCTCCGGTGCCAAGATCCAGAATGCGCCGAGTGTTCGCCGGAATAAACTCCAGCAGCGCGGCCTCGCCTTCGCTACGATGGGAGATGGAATTGGCGCGCTCGAGATAGTCGCGCGCGTGTTCGGTCGAAGTCCAAAGGTTGACGGGTTTGGCCGCAGTCATGAAAGAAATTATAGGGAAGCGTATACACTCAATCTCAATGAATAACGCCGAGGGGCAATCCTCGCCGGTTCGTCGGCTGCTTTTGGCGGTCGTGCTGGTTGCGGTCGCGGTGTTCCATCCGGCGGCACACGCACAAGATGCACAGCCTGTGCAGCCGCAGTCCCCGTCAGATGCAGGGCAGTCGTCTCCCGCGCAGAAGCCGGTGGCGCCAACTCCCGACGCACAGCAGTCGCCAGCGCAGCCGCCCGCAGATCAGGAAGTGAAGATCACGCCGAGCCAGGCCGAGGAACTTTTCCACTCTGTCGATGAGATTCTGCAATTCGACAGCCGCGAAACCGGCCTTCCCGTTCGCCGCGAAGTGAAGCGCAGGCTGACCAGCCGCGACGAGGTCGTCTCCTATCTCACTAAACATGTCGACGATGAAGACACCAAGCGCCTGCGCCGCTCAGAACTGGTGTTGAAAAAATTCGGTCTGCTGCCGCGCGAGTTCGATCTGGAAACTTTTCTGGTCGCACTTCTGCGCGAAGAAGTCGCGGGCTATTACGATCCCAAGACCAAGACTGTGAACCTGCTCGACTGGGTTCCGATGGAAGAACAGGAGCCGGTGATGGCTCACGAACTCACTCACGCCCTGCAGGATCAGGACGTCGGCCTGCAGAAGTGGATGAAGAAAGGCGACAAGGATCTGGGCGAGATCAAGAAAGATCCCACGCCGGAGGATATCGACAACGACGAGATCGATGACGCCCGCGAAGCCGTACTCGAAGGCCAGGCTCAGGCCATCATGTTTCAGTACGCGCTTGCGCCAACGGGGCATTCGATCGCCGATTCGCCGGCCTTAGTTCAGGCGATGGAAACCGAGTCGATGACGGGCACGCCCAGCACCAAGGTCTTCAACGAAGCGCCCATTTTCATGAAAGAGTCGCTCACTTTTCCTTACACCTACGGCATGGAGTTCGTGATCAAGCTCCTGCAGAAGGCCGGCAAAGAAAAAGCATTCGCAGGACTTCTGCAGAATCCGCCGCATACTACGCGGCAAATTATGCAGCCTGAAACCTACCTGTCGAACGAAAAAATCGAGCCCATGCCCGTCCCCGAGTTCAAGCGCGATTTCAAGGACTACCAGAAGTTCGACATCGGTGCGATGGGCGAATTCGATGTGGCCGTGCTGGTCGAGCAATACGCCGGCAAAACGCAGTCGAGCCGCATCTATCCCGAATGGCGCGGCGGATATTATTACGCCGCGCGTCCCAAGTCGAATTCAGCGGCGCCGCTGGCTCTGCTCTACGTGTCGCGTTGGGCGAGCCCGGAGGCGGCCGCCAACTTCGCCGGTATTTATGCCCAGTCGCTGCAGAAGCGTTACAAGAAGGTCGAGGGCGAGGCAGATCCGACGCCGGGCCCGGCGCCTGCCGCGGACGAAAAGGCAGAAGCCGCTCCGTTGAAAGGCCGCCACTCCTGGACGACGGAAGAAGGCACGATCGTGATCG
>Ga0070765_100001587_pt1 | contig 14046 bp, 11 predicted proteins | sample HubBroMetageWFT5_FD_71516 | JGI IMG/M metagenome (GOLD analysis project Ga0070765, IMG submission 71516) | Warmed and freeze-thawed soil microbial communities from the Hubbard Brook experimental Forest, New Hampshire - Hubbard Brook CCASE Soil... | ecosystem: Environmental > Terrestrial > Soil... | reverse complement strand
GTCGACTTCACCTGCCCCTTGCCATCAAGCTTGTCCTCGGCATCGCGTTCGATGTAGGTATAGTCCCGTAGCCGCTTGTCGTTCTCGAGATCCTTGTCGGCGACAACGCGAAGCAACTTTTGCATCTGCTCCTGTGAAAGCTTGCCCTTGGCATCGGGCGTCAAATCGGGCAGGGAAGCGGTGCCAGGCGAAGTGCCCGAAGCAGGTGGAGCGGATTGATCCTGCCCCAATGCAAGTAGACTGGCAAACAGAATGAGCGGAGCAAGCGGTGTGAGACCCAGTCTTCTCATGAGGAGTATTACGTCCTTAGAAGGCCGCGAGTTCCTTCGGGATGCACGAAAACGGGGTCACTCGAAGAATGGGGTCATTCGTTTGCCGCCGCCTTGTATGCCTTGCCCAGACATTCGCCCTGGAACAACCGTTCATCCACTCGATGCAGTCGTTTAGCCATGGCTGGAGCGATCAGCGGATAATGCTTGATATCGAACAGGTGATACACGATGAACCACACCGGCTTGTCGGTGGTCATCCAGTTCTGACGGTCGAAGCGCTTCAGGTTGACGGGGACCGAATAACGCCGCAGCGTGCGCTCGCGCCTCAGGTTGAAATATCCGTTGAAATAAGTGATCGCCAGCTCGCGGAGCGTGCGATGGACGGGCTCGCGCCAGCGGCATCCCGTGTAATTCGATTTGGCGACGGCGCCCCAACCGCCCTTCTGGCGAAAGATGGCGATCACGTGATCGGTGTCGTGGTCCGCCTCAAAATCAAGCAGCAGCGGAGGATAGCCGTTGGCCCGCAGCGCTGCCGCGGCAAAAATGGCACCTTCGAGGCAGTGCGCCGTCTGCTCGGCCAGCACGCGCCGCGGCGACCAGGCCGTATCCGCAAGGTGATACGGCGCATCATCGAGAAACTTCTGAATGCCGTACGGATCTTTCATGCTGCGCAGCTTGCGCAGTTCCGAAGCGGTGAAATCACCTGTGGAATCGCTCATCGTCGAATGAGTTTACCTGAGTGCGGGCCGGGACACGAACCCGCGGGGCCGCCCTGAAAACGGTCTTAGGCGTTCGGTCTTAGGTGTTAGGAAGATCTAAGACCTGACACCTAACACCTGAGACCTACCCACATCAAACACCTCCGCCAGTTCGTGTGGCGCGTCCACCAGCACGTCCGGTGGACGCCCCGAGAACGTGTGCGGAGCAAAGCCATAACTCACGCCCACTGTCCACAGGCCAGCGTTGAGCCCGGTCTCAACATCGACGTGGGAGTCGCCAACGATCACGGTTTCTTCCGGCCGTGCGCCGTTTTCTTTGAGCAATATCCGCGCGCCTTCCGGATCCGGCTTCTTGGTAGCAAAGCTGTTTCCACCATAGATCTGCCGGAAGAACGGCCCCAGCCCCAGCGCTTCGACGATGGCACGCGAGGGGACGACGGGCTTATTCGAAAGCACAGCCATCGTGCGCGGCCTCCCATTCGGTCCTCGAACAGCGGCCAGCGCCTCCCGCACCCCGGCGTACACCGTAGTGTGGTCGAGCTTGTGCTCACGATAGTAAGACAGGAAAAACTGCAGGCCCTGACGCACGACGGCCTCGTCAACCGCCTCACCACCAAGCGCCCGCTGAATCAGAATAGGAGCGCCGTCGCCAACATAGCTGGCAATCACGTCATCCGGCAGTTCCGGTCGCCCAATGTGGCGCAGCGCCGCATTCACCGAATGCACCAGATCAAGGCGCGAATCAATCAGCGTCCCGTCGAGATCGAAAATCACTAGCTTAATAGCGTGCGGGTCGAAGGCGCGGTGGGTACGAATCATGCACTTTCAGGATAAACGATAGCAGCATGCGCTGGTCGGCATCCTGCACCAAGCCGGACACGCCGATGACTAAAGTTCACGAAATTCCTCCCGCATGAACTTGTATGTTTTCCAACACCCGATTCCGATTTACAATGCAACTGTCGGGTAATATTCAGCACCGTATCCTAAGCCCGGCATATTCATAACACTTCATCAGGGAACCGGATGGCGACAACAAAAACCGATCCCAAGCTGTCTGTCGCAAGCGGCAGGAAGTCCCATACCTACGAAGGACTCACGCGCGAGCAACTAATCGAAGCCTACCGCCTTATGTACACTTCCCGGCGCATCGACGACCGGGAAATCCTGCTCAAACGCCAGCAGAAAATCTTCTTTCAGATGTCGGGCGCGGGGCACGAGGCCATCGGCGTAGCCGCCGGAATGGCGCTGAAGCCGGGCTACGACTGGTTCTATCCTTATTATCGCGACCGCGCGCTATGCCTGGCGCTGGGCGCCAAGCCCCTGGACATGTTTCTGCAGGCCGTGGGCGCGGCCGACGATCCCAGTTCCGGCGGACGCCAGATGCCGTCGCACTGGGGCTACAAGCAGTTGAATATCGTGACCCAATCGTCCCCCACAGGATCGCAGATTCTGCAGGCCGTAGGCTGCGCCGAGGCCGGACGCTATTTTGCGCACCGCCCCAAGGCAGCCGAGATCCCGCCCAAGACCACACTGGATTATCGCCAGTTCAAAGACGTCACGTTCCGGGGCGACGAAGTTTCCTACGTTTCTCTTGGCGACGGCACCACCAGCGAGGGCGAGTTCTGGGAAGCCATGAACGCCACAGCTCTGGGCAAACTGCCCGTGATTTTCTGCGTGCAGGATAACGGCTACGCGATCTCCGTGCCGGTCGAAATACAAACGGCGGGCGGCAGCATCTCGCGGCTGGTATCTGGCTTCCCGAATTTCCATTTTGAAGAAGTCGACGGCACCGATCCGGTCGCGAGTTCGGCCGCATTTCAGCGCGCAGTCAAATATTGCCGCGGAGGTCATGGGCCGGCATTCGTGCACGCTCATGTGATCCGTCCTTATTCGCATTCTCTTTCCGATGATGAGCGCCTGTACCGTCCCGACTCCGAGCGCGAGCGCGATGCCGCCCGCGATCCAGTCTCGCGCACACAAATGTTTTTGCTGCGCGAAGGAATCCTCGACGAGAAGGGCATCAACGAACTGGAAAAGAAGGTCGACGAAGAACTGCAAGTTGCCGTCGACCTGGCCCTGGCCGCCCTGCCGCCCGCGCCCGAGAGCATTTTGCAGTATGTGTATTCGCCTGATCTCGATCCCACCTCGGCAGCGTTCGACACCCAACCCGTGGTCGGTCCTGATTCCGCCGATGGCAAAAAGCCAGCGGCCAAAACCATGGCCGATTTGATTAACGTAACGTTGCGCGATGAAATGAAACGCGACGAGCGCGTCGTGATCTTCGGTGAAGACGTAGCCGATTGCAGTCGCGAAGAGTATCTGAAGCGCAAGCTGGTGAAAGGCAAGGGCGGAGTCTTCAAGCTGACGTTTGGTCTGCAAAACGAGTTCGGTCCCGACCGCGTCTTCAATTCTCCTCTCGCCGAGGCCGCCATCGTAGGCCGCGCTACAGGCATGGCGACGCGCGGTCTTAAGCCGGTGGTCGAGATTCAGTTCTTCGATTACATCTGGCCCGCCATGATGCAGATTCGCGACGAGCTGTCAGTGATCCGCTGGCGCTCAAACAATGGATTTTCCTGCCCCATCGTAATTCGAGCAGCGATCGGCGGATACCTCACCGGCGGCGCGATTTATCACTCGCAATGCGGAGAAAGCGTGTTCACGCACATTCCCGGCCTGCGCGTGATCTTTCCATCGAACGCGCTGGATGCAGCGGGACTCCTCCGCACCGCGATTCGCTGCGATGATCCAGTGTTGTTTCTAGAACACAAGCGCTTGTACCGCGAGACTTACGGGCGCGCCCCGTATCCCGGACCGGACTATATGATTCCGTTCGGCAAGGCGAAAGTCGTCCTTCCTGGGACGGATCTGACCGTGATTACTTACGGCGCGGTTGTGCCGCGCGCCCTGCAGGCGGCGCAGAAACTCGAGCGCGAACACGGCTTCAAAGTGGAGTTGATCGATCTGCGGAGCCTGAATCCGTTTGACTGGGAGACGATCGCAACGTCGGTCGGGAAAACGAATCGCGTGCTGGTCGCCTATGAAGATACCTTGAGCTGGGGTTACGGCGCCGAGATCGCAGCCCGCCTCGCCGATCAACTCTTCGATCACCTGGATGCGCCAGTGCGCCGCGTGGCTGCCGCCGACACCTTCGTGGCCTACCAGCCGATTCTCGAGGATGCCATCCTGCCGCAGGCGAATGATCTGTTCCGCGCCATGAAGGAACTGGCCGAGTACTAGAGCCGGATCTATTCGCTAAATAAAGCCCGGTAGATTCCTCCGCCCAGCGATCCACCAATCAGCGGCGCGACCCAGAACATCCACAGCTGCTGCAATGCCCAGCCTCCGGCAAAGATCGCCGGGCCGGTGCTGCGAGCGGGGTTCACCGAAGTGTTGGTAACCGGAATGCACACCAGATGAATCAGGGTGAGGCAGAGGCCGATGGCGAGCCCGGCAAAGCCTTTAGGAGCGCGGCTGTCGGTGGCGCCCATAATTACGATCAGGAAGAACGCGGTCAGCACCACTTCAGCCAGAAAGCCCGCGAGCAGCGAATAGCCACCCGGAGAATGCAGCCCATATCCGTTTGAGGCGAATCCGGCGTGGACATCGAAGCCGGCTTTTCCACTCGCAATCATGAACAGGACGTCGGCCGCCGTGATCGCGCCCAGGACCTGCGCGATGACGTAAGGAATAAATTCGGAGGCGGGGAATCGTTTGCCCACAACCAGCCCTAGGCTGATCGCGGGATTCAAGTGGCAGCCGGAGATGTGCCCGATGGCATACACCATGGTGAGTACAGTGAGTCCGAAGGCCAGGCCCACGCCGATGAATCCAATGCCAAGCGTAGGGAAGCCCGCAGCCAGAACCGCCGCGCCGCATCCGCCAAACACTAGCCAGAAAGTTCCAAAGAACTCCGCGAAGGCACGTTTCCTAAGAGTCATAAGATCTCGTTCATCATGAACCAGAGTGGATTTCGATTGTCGGGCTGGGCTTTGTCGAGACGCGGAAGGTTAACACAAAGTGCAGGGAATCGAAAACGAGTCTCGAATGAATGTGAGACCCTGCAAGGCTCACATCGAGCCGGTTACGAAGGCTTTCGCCGCAAGGCGATCTGGATTGCCCGTTCTCCCAGGCGATGCTAGGCTGCAAATAAGTGAACTCGGCATTCATCAGCGACGCGAATTCCAGCCAAGCGGCGATCGGCCGCGCTATGGCATGGCTGCAATCAACAACCGCGGAAGTGTGGCTGAAGTTTCTGGTCGCGCTAGTGGGACTGGGGCTGGCATTCGGCGCAGCGCTGCTTTCGACGGTTTCGGGCGAGGCAGGCAATCTGTGGGCGTCGGTGATTCTTGCATCCCTAGCGCTGTTGATGGCTGCTTTCGTGGGTTTGGTAACCGTGCCCTACCTGGCGCGCCGGGTGGCCATCGAGCGTTTGCGCCAGACGTTTCATTACGAAGTCACGAAGGCGGGCGTGGTTTATGTACTGGTCACATTGGTGATAGGCATCGCAGCGTTGAACACGGGAAATAACCTGCTGTACATCGTCGTAGCGGCCATGCTGGCTGCAATCCTGGTCTCGGGAGTGGTTTCCGCGCTGGTGTTGCGCGGTCTGGAATTGCAGGTTCGTTTGCCTGAGCATGTATTCGCCGCTCGCCCGGTAGTGGGCCGGATCGCTCTGCGCAACGCTCGGCGGTTCCTACCCTCGTTTTCGATTCGCGTCGTCCCAGCGCGCAGGGAAAAGAAAAAAGGAATGAAGCCCCGCAAGCAATGGCAGTGGGAGCCGACGACGTTCGCTTTTCCTCCGAACCGTGCGCCTGAGAATCAGTGGGTGAAGCTGCGCGATTGGCGCGTGAGACGAGTCGACGTGATTCCGCCGGCGCCGGGAATATTCGAAGGCATGATTTATTTCCCTTATCTGCCGCCGAAAGCCGATCTTACCGCCGACCTCGAGTTGTATTTCGAGCGGCGCGGACGGTACCAGGAATCGAGCCTCGGGGTGGCTACGCGATTTCCGTTTGCTTTTCTCACCAAGACAAGAGACGTCGCGCTGGAGCGCGAGATTCTGGTCTATCCCCCAATTGAGCCGCCCGACGAACTGTTTGAAATCCTGCCGCTGGTACGAGGGGAGTGGGAAAGCTTTGTGCAAGGCCGCGGCTCCGACTTGTACCGCATCCGCGAATACATGCCCGAGGATTCGGCGCGCCACGTGGACTGGAAGGCGACGGCCAAGTCAGGCTCATTGAAGGTGCGTGAATTCAGCCGCGAGGATGAACGCAAGTTGTGCATCGTCTTCGACAACCCCGCAGCAGGGCTAATTTCCGGTCCGGCGTACGAGCGCGCAGTAAATCTGGCAGCATCGCTGGCCTGGCACTTCTCTTCGCAGGATGCCGAGGTCTCGTTTGTCGTTCCGGGGCGCGGCCGCAGCGCCGACCTGCATGAGTTCCTGGCGGAACTGGCAGTCATCGAACCGCAGAAAGAGCCACGAAACCATCCTCCGTCGAAATCGGAACCCAAGGCCGGTTTCCAGCGGGATGTCCCGCGAGAAGATTTCCTGCGAACGCTAGACCTCGACAGCACGGGCGAATATAACATCGTGCTCACGGCGCGGCCGCGCGGAGGTTTGCCCACAGCGTTGTGGAACTGCTCGTACTTCGTGTTTCTCGGTGGCGACGTTGCACCCGCTGTTCCGGCCGATTCACTGGCATGACCGTCCACGGCGGTGCGCGCGTTTTCCAAGCCAGGAAACTGCACTAGAGTCAGCAACTCCACCCGCACCGCTTCCTGTAGCTCGCTTCTGATTGGCCAGCCTTGAGGCGGACTGAAATAGCACGAAGGTAACCTTGCGTTCGGCAGGGCACTGGCGGTAACGTTACCTCCGGTTACCGGAGTACATTGAACACTCGAGCGAAAAGATCTAAGTTTCTTTAATCACCAGCACCGTCCTGTTTAGCGCAGCGCCCCCAGTTGCCTCCGGACGCCAGTGTCGTTATCGAGAGCTATGAGAAGAACTGTTCGATGAGCGAGAACATCAAGATTCTGTACTACGTTCTCTGGTTCGCGCACCCCGTTCTCCAAACGGTGATTGCGATAGCCATGCTTCGTCGCGGCCAGCACCGTGAATTCAAGTATTTTTTTGCTTATGTAGTTACGCAGATCGTGAGCTTCACGGTGGTTTTCACCACTTACCGCTACCACTCCTCGGCCCTCTTTTACGTTTCATGGATCAGCACTGCCATCAGCGTGGCATTGGGCTTCAAGGTAATCCACGAAGCTTTTCTCGATGTCTTCCGGCCATTCCACACGTTGCGCGACCTGGGCACAGTGCTTTTCAAATGGGCAGGTTTGGTGATGCTATTAGTGGCCGGCGTAGTGTCGGTTTCCACCAACTCCGAAATCCAGCCGTGGGTGCAGGCCATCACAACCGCCCAGCGTTGTGTACGTATTATTCAAGTCGGGATGGTGCTTTTCTTGTTGTTCTTTGCCCGCTATGTGGGAGTGAGCCGCCGCCAGCACAGCTTCGGAATCGCCCTCGGCTTTGGAACCTTTGCTGTAGTTGAACTGGCGTTGATTGCATCCTGGGCTGGCGATCACCTGAATAGCCTTGGGGTGAACCTGATCAATATGGGCGCCTACAACGCGGCGCTCTTCATCTGGCTGGGTTACACGCTGGCGAAGAGTCCCGCCCGCGACGCAGCCTCCACCTTGTTGCGGCCTCAGCGCTGGGAGCAGAGTCTGTCCGACATTCAGCACCCGCTACCCGCAGACTCCCTGATCCCAATGTTCGAAGGGATGGTCGACCGGGCTCTTTCGCGCACGCGTGTATCGCCGTCTCCAGCCCCTGAAAACAGCGCCGCGACTCGCGCCACAGTTGTACCCATGAACGCCCTGAGCATCTCTGGACTGGTTGAGCGCGTCGGATCCAAGCGGTAACCAGCCGGACCCGGCAATCAATTCGGCGGCAGTGTGAAACACGGACGTTTTGCCGCCCGTACAAACCACCCCGTCGCCTTGACAAATGGCGAGCTAATATTTTATTGTAGGCGAACAAAAGGCGAATATGTCCAGTCTACCCTTGTTCGCGCCTCCCGAGAAATCGCTCGCGCTTCCAAAGAAATCTCCGCTGGTCGGCATCGCCCGCCTCGCGTCCCAGGGCGAATCTCTGCGCGAAGGCCACAACGTTGAATACTTCACCCTCCCTGCGAAATCCCTGCTGAACCGCTGTGTCAGCCGCCGCGGCCTGCCCTTCGCCTGGAGCATCAATCCCTACCGCGGCTGTGAATTCGGCTGCCGCTATTGCTATGCCCGCTATACCCACGAATTCATGGAAATGCGCGACGGCGCGGAGTTCGAGCAGAAGATTTACGTCAAGCAGCACACCGCCGACCTGCTGCGGCGCGAACTGCGGCGGGTGAAGCCTGCAGAAGCGATCGCCCTCGGCACCGCGACCGATCCTTATCAACCCGCCGAGCGCCGCTACGAAGTCACGCGCAGCATTCTCGAAGAGTTCGCACGTCACCGCGGCTTCGAGCTGGGGATTGTCACCAAATCCAATCTCATTGTCCGCGACGTCGATCTTCTCCGCGCCGTCGCGCAGAACAACGCGCTCTCGATTCACATCACCGTGACCACACTTAACGCAGATCTGGCGCGGATTCTGGAGCCGCGTGCCCCGCGCCCTGATCTTCGAATGGAAGCCGTTCGCGAATTGAGCGAAGCGGGGCTAACTGTCGGCGTGAGTTGCTCGCCCGTGCTGCCCGGCATAACGGATTCCCCCGCCGATCTCGAGGCGGTGGTGCGGGCCGCCGCCGCCGCTGGAGCACGCCACATATTCGCTGGACCGTTGTTCCTGAAGCCCTGTTCGGCAGCGATTTTTCTTCCGTTTCTCGAACAGCACTTCCCGCAATTGGTCGAGAACTACCGCCAGCGCTATCAGGACCGCTCGTTTCTTCCACCTTCCTACGGCAAGCAGGTGGCAGAACTGATGTCTCGCCTTCGCGAGAAATATGGAATCCGCCGAGCCGACCCGCGCGGAGAGATGTACGCCGGGAAACGCTCAGCACAGGCCTTCGACGAGCAGCTGGCGCTGTTCTGAAAGCAGTGGTCAGTGTCCAGTGGCTAGTGTTCAGTGGCTAGCCAAGCGAAGTTTCTCGAAGTCCCGCAACTGATCACTATCACCGACCACTGGCCGCTGGCCACTCGCCACTGCTCTATAATCACTGCTACCTAAAATGGCAACCGCATCTCCACCGGCCGATCCGGCCCGCGAGCAACATCTTCCTCTCGGACTGCGGCTGCGCCGGTTCTGGCAACGGGTCACCGAAGGCATGGAGCTAAGCCAGCTCTGGTCGCAGTTCGAAACCGAAGCGCGCGCCAGCTATCGCCTGTATTCCCGCGATGTTGCCGCCAAGACTCCCGAGGGCCTCACACACCGCGGCCACCGCCTGCACGTGGTTAAGGAGTTCTTCTGGGCAATCCTGGAAAAGCTTTCACCCGCGCGCCGCATCTTGCTGCTGGCGGCGCTGATCATGCTGGTGTTTCCCAGCAGCAGCTTCAGCTATCACGGTAGCGGAAACGACCTCCATGTCGTCGAACTCGATTTCCATTTCTGGGGCGGGCTTCTACTGTTCGTGCTGCTGATTTTAGAGATTGCCGACCGGGTCGTCATGAAGCGCGACTTGCAGATCGCGCGCGAAATTCAGACTTGGCTTCTGCCCGGCGCTCCACCGCAGATTCCGGGAATCTCGATTGCCTATATCACGCGCCCAGCCAACACCGTAGCCGGCGACTACTACGATGTGTTCCCGCGTCCCGGAAAAATCAACGAAGAAAGTCGCGTTGTGTTCGCCGTGGCTGACGTAGCCGGCAAAAGCATCCCGGCAGCCATGCTGATGGCCACGTTTCAGGCCAGCCTCAAGACCCTTTCCACCGCGCAGGTCGCGCTGCCAGAGCTGGTGGCGGACATGAACAAGTACGCCTGCTCCAACAGTCAGGGCGGATTGCGTTTCACCACCGCTTTTCTCGCCGAATACGACGCCGCCCGCCGGGTCTTCAATTACATCAATGCCGGCCACAACAACCCGATCCTGCGCCGGGCCAGTGGAGCAATCGAGCGCCTCGATGTCGGCGGATTACCGCTCGGCATCCAGCCCGAGGCGAAGTACGAATCGGCCAGCGTCACACTTGAACCCGGCGATTGGCTCATCATCTTTACCGACGGCCTGGTGGAAGCGGAGAACGCACGCCAGGAGGAGTACGGTGAAACCCGCCTGCTCTCAGCCATTGCAGCCGGCGCCGCAACGACTCCAGGCGAAATGCTCAAGCGCCTAATGGCAGAAGTGGATCTATTCGTAGGCTCAACTCCGCAGCACGATGACGTCACCTGCGTGCTGGTAAGGGCGGAAACCCTTTAACCGCCGAGCCCGCCGAGAAAGCAAAGCGGGATCTGAAATCAGGGCAAGTTGATTGTCGCTTTTTCTCGGCGCCCTCGGCGTCCTCGGCGGTTAATGCCCTTTCATTGCGTCCGCATACATTCGATGAAACGCATGCACGCCTTTCTCCTGGGTCACACTGAAGCGCCCTCGAGAATAGCTGCGCGAACCCAGATTCTTCTGCACCCTTTCGCAGATGGCCACGTCTTCGACCTGAATCTGGTCGCTGAATTCCACCGAAGCCTTGGCCGCCGGAGCGCCATGTTCCTTCTCTGGCAGATACCACTCAAAAATCGCCAGCGAGCGCCCCGGGCCAACCGGGAGCACGATGTTCAGCGAAACGTTATCCGGATAGCAGTTCAGCATCCAGTTGGGAAAAATCCAGAAGTAGTCGGTCGTCAGATTGTCACGAGCTTCTGCATAACGTCGCGGAGCCGTGTCCCCAGGCTGCGCCCCCCGAATGGGACTAAACTGCCGCACATATCGGGCATACGGCTCGACCACGTAAGCGTTGAAGTCAAGTTCGCGATTCAGTCCCGGATGCACGCTCGGCAGGTGGTAGCCCTCAAGATAGTTGTCGACATAAGTCTTCCAGTTGCACTTCATGTCGTAAGTGCGGCGCTCAAACAGTTTCATCCCGGTAAAGTGAAACTTCTCCGCCTGCTTCGGCAATTCACCCAGACTCTCGCGGAGAGGGCGTGAATCCTCATCCAGATTCACGAAAATCAGATTGAACCATTCCTCGACCAGCACCGGCACCAGCGCAAAATCTTCGGGACGAAAGCCCTCGACGCCCTGAATTTCTGTGGCGCTGATCAGCGATCCATCCAGATCGTAGGTCCAACCGTGATATCCGCAGCGAAAGAGTTTGCGCGAGCCGCAACCCTCAGCTGGCGGCCCGGCGCGGTGACGGCAAACGTTATAGAACCCGCGCAGCTTGCCGTCGGTCCCGCGCACAATAAGCAGCGGTTCGCCCATCAGCTCTATCGTGAAGTAGTCGCCCGGCTTCGCCGCCTGGTCGCGATGCCCCACGACCTGCCAGCTTCGCGCAAAAATGCGTTCCTTCTCGGCCGCGAAGACAGCCGGCTCGGTGTAGAGATGAGACGGCAAAGTCCATGCCCGCGAGATGTCGGAATCAATCTGAAGGGACTCAAGAGGGTTAGGCATATTGAGAGCAGGATCATTGTAAGCTGGGGCAAGGAAAGCTGGGACACGGTAAGCTGGGACAGTTCAGCAGGAGCATCTGAATTCAAACACGCGACCGTAAAATTGTGCCCACTCCAACAACGCAGCAACCGGCTTCCCCACCAACTCGCACCAGCCCGCTTCCACTCGCAGGAGTGCTGACCGGTGTGCTGTTAACCTTCGCCTCGACCTTCACCTTCGGCTGGGTGTATGACGACCCGCCCCAGGTTCCGCAGAACCCGAACCTGCAATGGAGCCGCTTAGGGTTCTTGTTCACGCATCAGCTATGGGCATCAATGTCAGGCTCGCAGGGACGCTTCTACCGCCCGTTCCTCTCACTCTGGTTCCTGATCAACAAAACCGCCTTCGGACTCAATCCCCACTGGTTCCACGTCACATCGGTCGTGGCCCACGTTGCAGCCACGGCCCTGGCATTCTTCATCGCAAGCAAATTGTTGAAGGACACCGGCTCAGCCCTCCTCGCCGCCGCCATCTTCGGCCTGCATCCTCTGCAGGCCGAGTCCGCCTCCTGGATCTCCTCAGTAAACGATCCGCTCGCCGCCGCTCTCTGCTTCGCCAGCTTCCTGACCTACAGGAAAGCCGCGGCCACGCAGGAGAAAGCCGCCGCCTGGTGGACTCTCTCAGGATTTCTGTTCCTCTCCGCGCTGCTCACCAAAGAGGTCAGCATCGTTCTCCCGGGCGTCATTCTGGTCGACGTCTGGGCGAATTCACTCCGCTCAGATTCCCCCAGTAACCCACCATCACCTTCACCCGGACGCTTCCCCCTGCCACTAGTTTCAACCTACGGCCTCGCCACAGTACTCTGGCTGAGTCTCCGCGCTTGGGCACTCCGCACAGCTGAACCCGCATCCTCGTCCGTGCCGTGGAGCACCATCCTCCTGACCGCCCCAAAGATTTTGCTGTTCAATCTATACCGGACAGTCCTTCCCATAGGCCTGAGCCCGCACTACGACTTCCGCCCGATCGAATCTCTCAGCGGACAGTTCCTTCTCGCATGCATAGCTCTGCTCGCTCTAGCCGCACTCGCAGTCAAAGCCGCACGCCGCGATCGTCAATTACGCACCGCTGGCCTATGCACCGCCTTCGCTTGGCTAATCCTGCCCGTGCTTCCAACCCTGAACCTCCGTCTGATGAATGAAGATGACTTCATCCACGATCGCTACACCTACACGAGCATGCTCGGAGTCGCACTCCTCGCAGGCTTCGCCTATGCATGGCTACGAGATTCCTGGATAAGAAAGAACCAGCCGCAGGTCAAACTGCTTCCACTGCTGGCCGCGGCAATAGTCGTGATCCTAGCCTTCGCCAGCGCCATCCAGTCGCAGTACTGGGCAAGCGATGTCAGTTTGTTTTCACGCGCGGTAAGCCGCGCTCCCGAAAACGAATGGGCGCAGTTGAACTACGGATCCGCCCTCAGCGACCGCCACCGCTACAGCGACGCAGCTCCGCACTTTGTCCGCTCCTACGAATTGAAGCCGGGATGGCGCGCCGCCGATTTCGCCGGCTTCGCCTACCAGCAGTCCGGAGATCTGTCCCAGGCCGAGCGCTGGTTCACCACTGCCCTGCAACTCGATCCAGCCTTGGCCAACGCCTGGTTCGGACTCGCCCAGATCCGCCTCGCGCAGCACAACCCCAATCAAGCCATCGATTTTCTGAACCAGGCGCTAACCATCCAGCCCGACGCCGAGGGCTACCACTACGAGTTAGGAGCAGCTCTCGAACAAGCCTCGCGTCCCGCGGAAGCGCTCACCGCCTACCAGCGCGAATTACAACTCCATCCCTACCAGGTCGGCGCGGCCAAGGCCATCACCCGCCTGCAATCCGCCGGCGTCCAGCCCAGGTAAACGCCAGCCAGCAACAGCCCGGCTGCGTCATCCCGAAGCCCCGCGTTTTCTCCAGCAGGGCGAGGGATCTCCCGCGCACCAACAGCCGCCCCCCCGTTGGACTTTCCCGCCACCCGCCGCTGCAAGAATCGCGCACAACAGCGTTCGAAGAATGGGTGCAGTCCCAGACCCGAACTGACACGATTTGTCAGCTTTCGCGACGCATTTTGGCATGAAGCGCCGCGCGCAAAGCAGTAGAATGAGACCTTAGTTTGACCTACTACTGAAAATAATGGGATTGCACGGCCTCAGCCGGAACCAAGGTAACTAGCTGCTTTGGCCCGGCAAGTGCGAACATCAAGTCCGACTGCGTCATCACGATGACCAGCATGAATTCAATAAAAGTCCGAAACGAGGGAAAATAGAGATGCGGAAACAACAGAAAGGTTTCTCACTGATTGAGCTGCTGATCGTGGTGGCCATCATCCTGATCATCGCAGCGATCGCGATTCCTAACTTGATGCGCGCCCGTATGGCAGCCAACGATTCGTCCGCGGCCGCTTCCGAGCGTACAACTGTCACCGGCGAAATCGGCTAC
>Ga0070765_100001584_pt1 | contig 14049 bp, 14 predicted proteins | sample HubBroMetageWFT5_FD_71516 | JGI IMG/M metagenome (GOLD analysis project Ga0070765, IMG submission 71516) | Warmed and freeze-thawed soil microbial communities from the Hubbard Brook experimental Forest, New Hampshire - Hubbard Brook CCASE Soil... | ecosystem: Environmental > Terrestrial > Soil... | reverse complement strand
GGAAGTCGGCTCAACCGGAGTCTTCCTCGCCTCCGACGCCAGCAGCGGCATCACCGGCGAAGTCATCTACGTCGATTGCGGCTACAACATCATGGGATTCTGACACCAGAGTGCCCTACCCTGTGAACCTCTGTGCCCCCTGTGGTTAAGGTTTCGGTCGGGTCTACTAAAAGCGAAGCGACATATCTGATTCTCTACTACCGCATCAGGAACGAAAATCCCTCGAACACATATTCGTGCTTCCCATCGTTGGCAACTGGTTTAACTTCTCCACGACGTACCTGTTGAATCGCTGCAACGACCTTAGGAAGATAGCTGGGCAGCGACCGGCGCGTTGTGTGAAGGCAACAGAAGTTGAAGATGAGGCGCCAGCGCAGCCAGCTTCTTCATCGACTCGACGTAGGCGTCCAGATCAGTTTCCGGACGATACAAATAGATCGGGCCCAAGTAAAAACTATCCCCCGTGAACAACAGTCCGTTTTTCTCGTCCAGTAGCGCGATGGCGTCGGGTGTATGGCCGGGCGTGCCGATTACCTTCAGCACCCGTCCGCCCAGATCCATCTTGTCGCCATCGTGCAGCCAGTGCGTGATGTGGAACGGCTTGGTCGCGTAGGCCTTTCTGTCGAACCCTGCCGGCAAGGCTCCGCAGATTTCGTCGGGGGCAACTTCCGCTTGCGCGTCCGCTTTTGACCCGCGAGCGCTAGCGCGGGTGAAGTCCGTATCCATGCCATAGACATCGCTGAATCGCCAGTTATCCCCGACGTGGTCATTGTGAGTGTGCGAGTTCACCACGCTCACCGGAAGCCGGGTCAATCCCGCAACCACCGCCTGAATATCGCTGATGCCCATGCCCGTGTCGAACAGTAGTGCCTTATTGGCTCCGATGATCAGATACGAAATCACCTCTTCCAGTTGGTGCGGTTCGAAGATCGCAAATATGCCTGGGCGAATCTTGTACACCTCGAACCAGGTGTCCGCAGTCGCAATCCGCCCCAGCTTGCTGTAAGCCGGGCGGGGCAACTTCTTGCACCACTCCGGCTGTTGAGCCGTCAGGGGTGGCGCCACCCAGACAGCGACGAACACCGCGAGCAACATTGCGACAAAGAAAGCGTTGAGACTCTTCATGATTAGGAGACAGACAGTCTAGCTGACGACCGTGATCTTACGTCCACTTTCGCTTTCACGCTTCAACGAAATCTCTACATCCCGCTCCCGCACCAACCGCGGAAACTTCTCTCCCCACTCAATCAGCAAAACGCTGCCCTCGGCGCGCAGATCATCCAGCCCAAGCGTTTCCAATTCACGCGGAGTTTCCACGCGGTAAAGATCAATGTGGTAGAGGTTGGCGCGCGGCCCGCGATACTCATGCACCAGCGTGAAGGTAGGACTGGTGACGTTTTCTTCCTCCGCCGCCCCGAACCCGGCGGCGATTCCCTTGACGAGCGTGGTTTTTCCCGCCCCAAGGTCGCCGCGCAGTAGAACCAGCCGAGGCGGCGCCAGCAGTTCCGTCAGAGTGCGCCCGAAGGCAATCGTTTCCTCAGCTGAGCGTGTGGTGATCTCGCGCGTCATCGTGAACAGTATAGCGAGAGCTCTGCGGAACCTAACAGGTTGCGGAAAAACCTCACGAAAGCGTGCAGTAACGTGGAAGAGCCGCGCTTAAGCGCCGCGTCAAGCGTTGCAAATGATGCGGGCTTCAGCCCCGGTGGTCGCTGTTTGTATCATCGCGACAGATTCTGCGACTGCTAGATCGTTCTCGGCACGTTGAACGCCGACGACTTCAGGCCGAGCAGACTCCGGTCCGTCACCTGGTCGAGCGACGTGCGCAAGCGGCGATTGTCGTCATCCTCGAGCGCGACAAAGCGGAATGCTTGAAGCACGCCGTCCTTCGTCTTCGCCATCGGGCCGAGTATCTCTGCCATAGCGCGTACCGGGCCCGATTGAGTTTGAAACGCAACTTCGACGAAGTCGCCCTCGGCAAACGGACGCGGTAATCGCAGCAATCCGCCCGTCGCCGAAATGGTTTGGAGTTTAGCTTTAGCGTGCCGGCCGTCTTCGAAACGAATCGCAGCCAGGACAGAAGCCCCTAGCTGGACCCGGGCCGCGCGCCGCGAAGGATGCGGTTGGGGGAAGTGGGTCATAAGATATGTGTACTATGTCACGTCCTCAGGATGGGTAACAGGTTACGTAAGCAGAGTGGCCGGATTCCTGCGCTGGACGCGGAGTTCCAAGGTGCAACACTAGCACTATCATAAAGATGCAGGGTGTTTAATAGAGAGTTAATGTCCCGACGGACAGTGGAGCTCTTCGCCAGATCCCTCACCAGCCCGCTAGTTTCTCCTGCGCAGCACTCTGCGTGCGTCGAAACGCATCGGGAACTCCCAGCAAAAGGTCGGTCGCTACCATCGAGTGCTCACCGACCCGCTCGCGCATCACGTCGCCCGCGAGGCCATGCAGATGCACCGCCGCGAGCACCGCCGTAAAGGCGTCCGTCGAATGCTGCGCGATCATCCCCGCGACCATGCCCGTAAGGATGTCTCCCGTGCCTCCGGTAGACATGCCAGGATTCCCTGTCGTATTCACCCACGCCTCACCGTCCGGCCGCACCACTAGGGTGCGATGCCCTTTGAGCACTACGATCAGTTCATGTTCGCGCGCGAACTTCCGCGCCGTTCCCAATCGATCTTTCTGCACCCCTGAGATGGTGCATCCTGCCAGCCGTGCCATTTCTCCCGGATGCGGCGTGATCACGAGCGTCCGACCCTTGCCATTCAACTTCGCCGTGCGGCCTTCAAAAGCATTCAGGCCGTCGGCATCTACGACCATCGGAAGTCGGAGTTTTTCCACCAGCGCCCGCACCAACTCTGCAGTCTGCGGATCCCGAGAAACTCCCGGCCCGATGGCGAGCACCGTCATACCCTTCGCCAACTCCTCGATCCGATCCTGCGCGGCGGTTGCGATCGTGGCCGCATCCGTCTCCGGCAAAGACTCAGTCATCAGCTCGGGATGAAATCCAGCAACGGTTCCCAGCACGGACTTCGGCGTCGCGACGGTTGAAAGCCCGGCGCCCGCGCGCAGCACAGCCATCCCTGCCATCGCCGCCGCACCGGCTTTTCCGAGCGATCCTCCGACCACCAGCACGTGACCGTAGTTGCCTTTGTTCGACTCTGCCGGCCGCGGCCCGATCAGCAGCGAAACATCACGCGCCGTGATCACGTTCAGTTGCAGCGCCGAAATAATCGCCTCCTCCGGCGAACCGATGTCAGCCACAACAGTCGGCCCCGCGGTTAAAATGCTGAATACGTGCGCCGGACGTGGAGCAGTAAACGTAACAATCGCATCGGCCCGGGCAATCTTCCCGGCTTGTGGACCCAGAGCGTCCGCATCTGCGCCGGAAGGAATATCGATCGCAATCACCGGAACCTGGCTTGCATTCATGATCACCATCGCATCCGCGTAGAGCCCGCTCACCGGAGGTTTGAAGCCGGTGCCCAGAACCGCGTCCAGATAAAGGTCCCCGCGGAGCGAGAGCTGTACCAGATCGCTCTTCAATTCTTCGCTGGAACGCACGGCTATAGCTGAGCCCTGCAGTTTGGCAGCCATGATCGCCGCATCGCCGCGCAGATCGCCGGGGTCAGCCAGCAGGATCGCCTTAACCTGCTTTCCTCTCTCATGCAGCCGCCGCGCCGCCACGAAGCCGTCGCCACCGTTGTTCCCCTTGCCGCAGAAAACCACCACACGGCGCGCGGATGCATGGTGCGAGAGCACATAGTCCGCCACGGCCGTGCCGGCGTTCTCCATCAGCGTAAGCGAAGGTACGCCAAAGCGCTCGCTAGTGGCGCGGTCAATGGCACGCATCTCTTCTGCAGAAACGATTTTCATAAAAGCAGTGGCCAGTGTTCAGTGACTAGTGGCCAGTAAAACACAAGCGTGACTACTTCCTCCCCGACTATAAAACAAAACGGGCTCCCCGCGCCGCGCGGAGAGCCCGTCAAACCTACCGAGTCAAACGTGTCCAGTCAAACTTACTGGTACTGGGTACTGGGTACTGAGTCCTGGCCACTAGCCACTGATCACTGACCACTGCCCTTCTGCAGCGCCTGCACCCGGCTATGCTTCACGCTGTAGGTGAAGTACACGACCAAGCCAATCAGAAGCCAGCCGACTAGTCGGATCCAGTTCCATAGTCCTAGGTTGAGCATCATGTATCCGTTCGCGAGCACGCCGAGGATCGGAACCACAGGTACCCACGGCGTACGGAACGGCCGCGGCTGGCTGGGATTGGTATAGCGCAACACCATTACGGAAATCGATACAATCACGAAGGCGAGCAGCGTTCCGATGTTCACCATCTTCCCAATTTCGTCGATCGGCGTCACGCTGCCAACAATCGCCGCTAGCAGGCCCACCAGAATCGTGTTCTTCCATGGAGTGCGGAACTTCGGGTGCACCGCGGCGAAGAACTTCTTGGGCAAAAGGCCGTCATTGGCCATGGAATAAAGCACTCGAGTTTGGCCGAGCAACATTACCAGCATCACGCTCGTCAGCCCAGCCAGAGCCCCCAGCGTAATAATGTTCGCCGCCACAGTTAGACCCCGATCCAGGAATGCGACGGCGACCGGCGCTTCAATGTTGATCTGTTGCCAGTGCATCATCCCGGTCAGCACCCCGGCCACGGCGATGTACAAGACGGTGCAAATCGCCAGCGAGGCGATCATGCCAATAGGCAAATCCCGCTGCGGATTCTTGGCTTCCTGCGCAGTGGTCGAGACAGCATCGAAACCAATGTAGGCGAAGAATATGTAGGCTGCGCCCTGCCAGATCCCGCTCATGCCGTGCGGCGCGTAGGAGTGCCAGTCCATGCCCCAGTTGGCGCGGCTGACGTAGTGCGAGCCCAGTCCGATCACGAACAGTACGACCGAGACTTTAATCACGACGATCCCAGCATTAAACCGCGCGCTCTCTTTGATGCCAACAACCAGAATCGCCGTAATCACGAGTGCGATCAGGAAGGCTGGAAGGTTCAAACCGATCTCGGTTCCAAACAGATGCGGAGCGCCCAGCAGGTCGTGCGCCCGCTGCAGCAACTCAGGAGACTGCGCGCTTACAATCGCACTGACTTTATCAAGGAAATTCTGCGTGCCCGGCACCAGCGACGAATCCGACGCCTGCGCCATCTGCCGCGCGACGACAGTCTCGGCGGTCTTCAACGCCGTCCAGTGGTCGTAGGCCAGCCACAGCGGCATTTTGATGTGGAAGATATTCAGCAGCTCGATGAAGTGGTTCGACCACCCTGAAGACACCGTGCTCGCGCCCATCGCATACTCGAGCGTCAGGTCCCAGCCGATGATCCAGGCCAGCAACTCGCCCAGCGTGGCATAAGCATAAGTGTAGGCGCTGCCGGCCAGCGGAATCATGGCCGCGAACTCGGCATAGCACAATCCTGCAAACGCGCACCCCAACCCGGAAAGAACGAATGACAATGTCAGTCCCGGACCGGCATACTGCGCTCCCAGCCCCACCATCACAAAGATGCCCGCTCCGATGATCGCCCCCACGCCCAGAGCGGTGAGCTGGAAAACTCCCAGCGTCCGTTTCAGGCTGTGTTCGCCCGTCTCGCGAGCTTCCTCCATCAGCAGGTTCAGCGGCTTGGTTGCGAACAGATTTGCCATTCGTCTGGTTTCTCCTTAAGGCTGCGCCGATGCGCGCTTCGCGCCCGCGCTCCTCGACCACGCGTAATATACCGGGATGCCCAGCAGCACCACAATCAGCCCCGGCCACGTAAATTGCGGCTTGTAGCGCAATAGTACGACATCAATAAATAAAGCCATCACTATATAAATCGCGGGCAACACGGGATATCCCACCGCCCGGTAAGGTCGCGGAGCGTCGGGATGCGTCCGCCGCAGCACAAACAATCCCACAATCGTCAAGATGTAGAAGACCAGTACGGCGAAGATAATGTAATCCAGAAGCTGCCCATAGCTGCCGGAGACACACAGCAAACACGCCCAAACCATCTGCACCATCAGCGAAACCGCCGGCGTCTTGTACGTGGGATGCAGCTTGGCGACGCTGCGGAAGAACAGGCCGTCCTTCGCCATGGCATAGTAGACGCGAGCGCCTGAAAGAATGAGCCCGTTATTGCAACCGAAACTGGAAATCAGAATGGCCGCCGCCATCAGCAGGCCACCAACGGCCCCGAACATGTCAGTCATGACCGCGGTCGCGACACGGTCTTCCGCGGCATATTTAATGCCCCGCCCCAGAATCGTTACCGCGCTCGCCGTTCCATCCAAAGGCAGCGCCATCAAGTAAATGAAGTTGCACGCGATGTAGAGAGCGATCACGACTCCCGTACCAATCGCTAGGGACAAAGGCAGGTTGCGGCTGGGATTCTTCACTTCTCCCGCAGTGAACGTCACGTTGTTCCAGGCATCCGCGGAAAAAAGCGAACCCACTTGCGCCACAGCCAGAATCGTCAGCGTGCCCACCATCACAATTGGCCCGCCCACTCCTACTTGCACCGCGTGCTGCGCGTCCAGACCCGCATTCCGCCAGAAGTGTCCGCTGAAGTTTGTGGCCAGCGCTTGTGCGTTCCGGCCGAGTGCCAGGCCGAACAACGCCAACCCCAGCAGCGCCGAGACCTTGGCTGCGGTAAACACATTCTGGATAAGCGCTCCCGTCTTCAATCCAAAGATATTCACCACCGAGAGGAAAACTACCAACAGAATGGCAACCAGGTTCTGCGTATTGATTCCCACATCGATGTTGCCCAGAACCATGGGCCCCACATGAATCGGCGGAACTTTCCAGATATGCAGAATCCAGTTGGAGGAAGAAATCGCAGGAAAGAAAACTCCGAGAAACTTGCCAAAAGCCACGCCCACAGCCGCAATCGTCCCGGTCTGAATCACCAGAAAGAGTGTCCAGCCATAAAGAAAGCCCCACAGCGGCCCAAGAGACTCGCGAAGATAAACATACTGGCCGCCGGCCCGCGGCATCATCGCTGCCAGTTCACCGTAGCTGAGCGCGGCTACGATGGTCATGAACCCGGCCACCGCCCAGGCCCCGATCAGCAGCGCCGGAGAATCGACTTCGCGGGCAATCTCCGCCGACACAATAAAGATGCCCGAGCCAATCATCGACCCCATGACCAGCATGGTGGCGCTGGTCAGGCCCAGGCCCTTGACCAGTTCCTTATCTTGAGAGCTGTGAATTTCCCAGTCGCTGCCCGCGCCCGGCTGCGTTGTCGGTATGCTCAGGGTTCCTCCGTAGGGTCTTGTAGCGCCGGCGTCCCGCCGTCGTCACGGACGCCAACCCAAGGTCAAATGACTTTACCTCAGAACGCGGAAAAATTCTTCTGCTGATTTTCTGGGCTCCCGTAACAAGTCAGATATCACGGCCACCGAATCGGCCCCGGCCTCAATCACCGAAGCCGCGTTGGCACGCGTAATCCCCCCAATGGCCACCAGCGGCTTTCGCGTCAATTGCCGCGCCCGGCGCACCCCTTCGAGTCCCACAACCGGATCAGCCTGGTCTTTGCTGGAAGTCGAAAACACGGGTCCGATGGCAAGATAGTCCGCCGAAGTCCTGTCAGCTTCTGCAAGCTGTTCAGGATTATGGGTCGAAACGCCAAGCCAGGGCTCCGCGCCGATGATCCGTCGCACCGACTCCACCGACAGATCATCCTGCCCGACGTGCACACCGTCGAATTCCGCCACCAGACAAAGATCGGCACGGTCGTTCATGATGAGCTGCAAGTGTGGCAAGGGCGCTCCCGCCCGCGACTGCCGACGCAGTTCACGCGCCTGCTCCAGAATCACTCGCGCGTTGCCAGATTTATTGCGGTATTGAATCAAGGTCACACCAGCAGAAACCAGCTCCTCCGCCGCAGTGATCAAGCCGGGAAGGTCGGAAAAGCAACTGGCATCGAGGATGGGATATAAGCGGGGAAGGGCGATCATGCCTTTTTAAATGCGCGCTGTTCGATGTGAGTGTCTTATCGTGAAAGCTCACAAATCCAGTTGGCTTCCCAGGTCTTGCCCCCATTGTGAGTACGACTGCTCCATGCGCGCCGAGCTCGGCGAGAGGTCGAGCCACAGGTAACGAACCAGGATGGTACGGCCTTTGAAGTTCTCCTGATGATAAAATTCACCACGCTTGCCGCTAAAGCCGCCGACCACGGGGGGCGTGTCGAGAGTCCCGTTATCCAGATCCACGAGGTAGATGCTCCACTGATGCGAAGTGGGATTATACAGGCGCAGCGTCTGCGCCTTGATGTGTAATTTCTTGTCGGTGCTTGTCACCTCGAACTGCTCGAAGTTCGCGTTGCTGTCGAGGAGTTTATGGTGGAGTTGTTGAGACGATCCGGAAGGCGGCGGACATGCGCTTTCCAGTCGCCGATGAGGAAGTCAAAGTCGTGAGAGCCATCGCGCTGCGGGAGGTTCGCAGGATCCGCAGGGGTTTGCGCGTGAAGCGAAACTGCGAGTGCCATGCTGAGAGCCAGGCCGAGAATGATCGGCACCAGGGTCTTGAGTTTTCGGACCTTCATAGCAATTTCGTCCCTCCCAGGCTATCGTAGACACGCTCAATTAACCGGAATGATCAGAAGCGCGAACGGCGTTCCGCCAAACTGGACGAACGGCTTGTGCGTATCGGGCTCCGCCTGCCCTGACGGAAAACCGGAGGAGCCTGCGACTCGCGAATTTAGGATCATGATGTGCGCAGGTATTCGAATGTAGTCCTTCTGCCCGGGCGCTAACTTAGCCGCTTTAGGATCTATGTTGCTCCACGATGATCCACCCTCCAGCATATAGGAGTATCCGACATGGTCCGGATCCGGCTCACGTCCAGCTATGTAGTCCTCAATCCACTCCAAACCGTACTTATCAAAACACGCAGGATGATGCGCTATGCCATCCTCATGCGCATTCACATCTCGGATGATGCACGTCCAGCCGTTAGTTCCGGATCGCAATTCCTCTCTGCGCCCCTGATCTCTGAGGATTATGACCGATGCCTGCGCAGCGATCGATGCCGGCGCCGCCGACAACGCTTGAGATATTTCGGTTTCTGATTTACTCGATTGGCGCTGCGCCCAGAACAAAAATGCCGATCGAAGCGAAGACAGCTATTCTGGTGACTGATGCTCCCATCATTGCTCCTTGTGTCCTGCCACAAGACTTCGGTTGTTCATTTTGTCTTCGCCAGAAATCTTTCAATGAACCCCGTATCAAACTTACCTGCCCGGAAGTCCGGGTCGGCAAGAATTCTCCGATGCAGCGGAATCGTCGTGTACACGCCCTCGACGATAAACATCTCCAGTGCCCGCGTCATCCGCGAGACCGCCTCGTTGCGATCCTTGCCGCGTACGATCAGCTTGGCAATCAAAGAATCATAGTAAGGAGGGATCACACCCTCTGCATATGCCGCGGTATCGACGCGAACTCCAGTGCCTCCAGGTGGATTGAATGAAGTAATCTTTCCCGCCGACGGCGTGAACTTTTCCGGATGCTCGGCATTAATCCGGCATTCGATCGCATGCCCACGATGCACAATCGGCCCCTGCAGCACGTCGCACATGTGAGCCCCAGCCGCGATCATGATCTGGCTCTTCACCAGATCCACATCCGTCACCATCTCGGTCACTGGATGTTCCACCTGGATGCGCGTGTTCATCTCGATGAAGTGCAACTTGCGATCCTGGTCCATCAAAAACTCAATCGTCCCCGCGTTGGTGTAGCCGATCTCCGCCAGCGACTTGCACAAAATCGCACCGATTTGATCGCGCAGCTCCGGCGTTACCTGCGTCGAAGGCGACTCTTCCAGCAATTTTTGGTGCCGCCGCTGGATCGAACATTCGCGCTCTCCCAGGCTCACCACGTTGCCATGCTCGTCGGCCAGCACCTGGAACTCGATGTGCCGCGGATGCTCGACATACTTCTCCATGTACAAGTCGCCGTTGCCGAACGCGCCCGCCGCCTCCGACTGCGCCGCCTTGAACAACCCCGGCAGTTCCTCCTCGTTGCGAACGATGCGCATGCCGCGTCCGCCGCCTCCCGCCGAGGCCTTTACAATCACCGGAAAGCCCACCTGCCGCGCCCACTCCAGAGCCTCACCTTCAGACGCAATGATTCCATCCGAGCCGGGCAGAATGGGCACGCCTGCCTGTTTCATCGCGTCGCGCGCTTTTTCCTTTTCCCCCATCAGCCGCATCACTTGAGGCCGCGGCCCGATGAACTTGATCCCGCTGGTCTCGCACACCTCCGCAAAGTTGGCATTCTCCGCCAGCAATCCGTAGCCAGGATGAATCGCGTCCACGTTGGCGATCTCAGCCGCGCTGATCACTGCCGGAATATTCAGATAGCTCAGCGCCAGTTGTGGAGGCCCAATGCAGATGGCTTCGTCCGCAAACCGCACCGGCAGCGAGTGCCGGTCCGCCTCGCTGTAAATGGCAACCGTGCCGATGCCCAGCTCCTTGCACGCGCAAATGACGCGCAGCGCAATCTCTCCGCGATTCGCAATCAGTATCTTCTTGAACATTTCAGATTAAATGTGGAGACAGAGAGGCATTTTGTAATTTGATATCGGGTAATTTGGTAATTGAAAAAGCGGCCGGGGCTTTTAGATTGCAAAATTACAAATTACCAAATTACAAAATTGCTAAACTCCTTCACTTCTTCGCCCGGATGGCAAACAACTCCTGCCCGTACTCAATCGGCTGGCCGTTGCTCCCCATCTTCTTCACGATTTCACCGGCCACGTCCGACTCAATTTCATTCAACAGTTTCATCGCTTCTACGATGCACAGCACCTGCCCCACCTCCACCATATCGCCGACTTTGACGAAAGGCGGCGCGCCCGGCGAGGGCGCCTCGTAGAGCGTCCCCACGATGGGAGATTTCACGATGTGCAGGTCTTCTTCCGGGACAGTCTCGACTGGCGCCGCGGCCGCTGCGCCAGGAGAGGTTGTAACCGCTGGCTGGCCCGCCTGCGGGACGGTCACAGCCACATAAGGCACGTCCGCTCGGGTATGCACCACGGTGTGCTCGCCAGCCCGCTTAATCTTCACCTTGACATCGCCACGCTCTAACTCGAACTCGGCAATGTCCTTTTCGATTAAGAACTCGATGAGTTCTTTCAGCTCTTTTTGATTCATTCGTGTACGGTGGGACCGGCTTCAGGTCTCAGGTCTTAGGCGTTGGGTATTGGGCCTCCTAGCTGGTGCCAAAGATCGAGAGCCTAAGACCCAAGACCTGAGACCTTTCCCCTAAACTGCCAGAAAATCCTTGCTGGTCGGAGTCAGCACCTCACACCCGTTCTCGCTGACTGCCACCATGTCCTCGATCCTCACACCCCATTTGCCGGGGAAGTATACTCCCGGCTCAATCGTGATGACCATGCCCGGCTTCAGCACTTCCCTTTGCCCGGCCGCAATTCTGGGTGCTTCGTGGATCTCTAAACCTACTCCATGCCCGGTGGAATGCGTAAAATAACGCCCTAGTCCAGCCTTGCGCAATACCTTCCGCGCCGCCGCATCCACCTCTCCAGCGCTAACCCCCGGCCGCACAGCCGCAATCGCGGCTTCCTGCGCCTCCCGCACCGACTCGTATGCGTGGCGCGCCTCCTCTGGTGCTGAACCCACCCATACAGTGCGCGTCTGATCCGAACAATAACCAGCGAGTATAACACCGAAATCGCAGACCACGAATCCCCCGGGGACGACGGCTTGCCCCGTAGCTCTACCATGCGGCAACGCCGACCTAGCCCCAGAAGCGATGATGGTAGGGAACGACATCTCTTCGGCCCCCGCCCGCCGCGCCGCGTACTCCATCTCCGCCGCCAACTCGCTCTCTTTGATCCCCGCTCGCAATACTTTAAGCGCCCGGTCGAACAGAGTTGCTCCTAATTTCACAGCCTCACGGATCAGTTCGAGCTCGTTCTCGTCCTTCACCATGCGCGCCTTCTCCACCAGAGCGGGCGCATTCCGTAATCGCATGCCGGAGGGCAGCTGATCAACCAGCCGCTTCCTTTCCGCCACAGTCAGGCGCTCAGCTTCAATCCCGATCGTCCATCCTTTGGCTCTCGACTCCATGCGGCGCGCTGCGATCCATTCTCCGAGTGCGGTCAGCAGCGCCTTGCGCGCGATAATCAGTTTCGCGCCTTTCACCTCTTCTCGCCCCTGAGTATCGTACCGGACGTCGGTGAAGAACCTGCTCCCGGCTTCCTCCACCAGCAGCAGCCCCGCGCTCCCGGTGAAGCCACAAAGATATCGGATATTTGGAAGATGGCTGACCAGCAACCCGTCAAGCCGGCTGGAAGCGAGGCGCCCGCGAAGTTCGTTCTGACGAAGCTTGTAATCCATTTTCAGGGCCAAGTGTACCAGCCTGCGGAAGCAAGACATCTCTGCATGTTCACAAGGGGCAGTTGCGACCTGGGCGCCCGCAGGGAGGTAGAATATCCGCCATGTTGCTTCTCATTGCAATGTTGTTCCTGCAGCTGAAGGACAATGCACCATGGTGGTCCGTGCAATCGTCTGGAAGCGATGCAAATCTCCGCGGGGTGAGCGTGGTTCTTGATGCGGGCAAGAACGACCGGCTGCAATACATGATCTGGGCTTCAGGATCGGACGGGGTCATTTTGCGCTCAAGCGATGAAGGCAGTACATGGAGACACATCTCCATTCCGAACACCGGCGGCCTGGATTTTCGGGACATCGAAGCCTTCAGTGCGGATGAAGCCTACGTGATGTCGAGCGGCGAGGGGAAGAAGTCGAGAGTTTACAAGACAACCGACGGCGGGAAAACCTGGAAGCTCCAATATTCAGGAACGACACCGGAATTCTTTCTGGACTCGATGGCCTGCGATTCAAAGACCCATTGCGTTGCGCTAAGCGATCCGGTGGATGGCAAGTTCGTCGTCCTGAGCACAAGTGATGCAGAGCACTGGTCAGAACTGCCCCGGGACAAAATGCCTCCCGCGCTCGCCAAAGAAGGTGCGTTTGCGGCGAGTGGGACTGCAATTGCGATGTGCGATCGTGGCGGAATCTATTTCGGAACCGGTGGGCCCGCAGCGCGAGTCTTTCGCTCGCTCGACCAAGGCCGGTCATGGACAGTCTCGGAGACGCCGATCGTCAGCGGCACAGCCTCCAGCGGTATTTTTAGCATTGCTTGCGACGGCCCGGACGACCTTGTGGCCGTGGGCGGAGATTATAAGAACCCGAATGACGACAAGCGCGTCGCGATCTACTCCGATGACGCCGGAGCCACATGGCACCTCGCTGACGCGCAACCGGGCGGCTACCGCTCGGCCGTAGCATCGTTTTCTAACGGCGACTTTGCTGTGGTTGGGCCAAATGGGACAGACATCAGCCACGACAGGGGCGTTCATTGGCGGCACACGGAGAAGCTGAACCTGAATGCGATCGCCTTTGAGAGTTCGGACGGCTGGGGAGTAGGTCCGAAAGGAGCGGTCGCCCGATTTAAGACCCATTTTCAGTATCTGATTCGCAGAGAGGACGACCCTCCTGTCGTTGGCGCGGCCCGCTGATCGTCCGTTTTCCCGAGGGACTGAAGTGCTGCCCAAAACGCAAAACCGCCGGCCCTGACAGGTTCTTCAGGCGCCGGCGGCTTTAAATCTTCAACTGCGCTGCTAGGTCCGACGTTGTTACGTCTGAATGATTCGCGGCGTAATGAAGAAGATCAATTCCTGGTTCGACGTATTCACGACAGTGTGTTTGAACAGGTTGCCCAGGATCGGCAGGCTCCCCAGCACCGGCACCTGGTCGATGGTGATCGAGTTCTGCGTCTGGATGACGCCGCCGATCACTACCGTGCCACCGTCGGTCACCAGCACCTGCGTAGTCGCCTGCTGCGTGATCAACTCGGGGTTGCCCTGCACTTCCGTGCCGAAGTTCGGCGTCGTGTTTTCCACGTCTACGTTCAGGAAGATGGTGTTCTCCGAAGTGATTTGCGGAGTCACCGTCAGCCGCAGGAAGGCATCGACGTAGGTAACAGTCGGAGGACCGCCCAACTGCGCCTGCGTCACGAT
>Ga0070765_100001582_pt1 | contig 14061 bp, 16 predicted proteins | sample HubBroMetageWFT5_FD_71516 | JGI IMG/M metagenome (GOLD analysis project Ga0070765, IMG submission 71516) | Warmed and freeze-thawed soil microbial communities from the Hubbard Brook experimental Forest, New Hampshire - Hubbard Brook CCASE Soil... | ecosystem: Environmental > Terrestrial > Soil... | reverse complement strand
GGCCATTATACACCATGATGACAGTGGTTGACATCAGGTATATACTGATGGCAGTAACTGTCATCACGGGAGGTTTTCCATGCGTGTTTTCGTTACCGGGGCGACCGGTTTTATCGGCTCCGCCACCGTCCAAGAACTGATTGGAGCAGGCCATCGAGTGCTCGGCCTTGCGCGCTCCGATGATGCCGCGAGGTCGCTTAGCACCGCAGGCGCCGAGGTCCACCGCGGCTCGCTCGACGATCTGGAAAGTTTGCGCCGCGGCGCGGCCGCGTCGGACGCCGTCATCCACACTGCCTTCATCCACGATTGGGCAAACTTCCCGGCTGCGGCGAAGGCGGACGAGCGTGCGATTTTGGCGCTCGGCGAAACGCTGGCGGGATCCGATCGGCCCTTACTCGTCACATCGGGCACCGCCCTTGTCGCACCGGGTCGCGTCGTCACCGAAGAGGATGTGCCCGATCCAAGTTTGGTCGCATCCTTCCCTCGCAGATCCGAAGAAACCGCGCTCGCGATGGTATCTCATGGCGTCAGCGCCGCGGCGGTGCGCTTCCCAGCCTCGGTTCACGGCGACGGCGATCACGGATTCGTTCCAATTCTCATCGGTATCGCGCGCGAAAAGGGTGTCTCGGCATACGTCGGCGATGGGCTCAACCGCTGGGCTGCGGTGCACCGCCTCGACGCTGCACATCTCTTCCGGCTGGCGCTCGAGAACGGTGCCGCCGGAGCGCGGTATCACGGCGTCGGCGAGGAGGGCGTGCCGTTTCGGGCGATTGCCGAGCTGATCGGGCGTCATTTGAGCGTGCCCGTGGTTTCAAAATCTCCCGAAGAGGCCGCCGGCCATTTTGGCTTCTTCGCGCGGTTTGTTTCGATTGACAGCCCTGCCTCAAGCGTAATGACGCAAAAACGGCTTGGATGGCACCCGACGCATCGGGGACTTATCGAGGATCTCGATCGCGGGCATTACTTCGAAAGCGCGGCGATTGCGTAGCGCCGAGATTACAGCGTGTAAGAATTTGCGGGCGCCGGTGCAGTGTTTAGCTTGGTTTATCGATCGAAAGACGGTGCACGAGATCGGACGTGGGCATCATTCCGACGATGGCGCGGCGATGCGGCCATGCCATCGCCGGAACCCCGGTGGCGCCGGCCAAAAGTGCCTCTTCGATGAAGGCATCGACTACCGGAGAAAACCGGCGCTCGCGCCAGGCGGCTTCTACGTCTGAAGCCGAGACGTAAAAGCGCTGCGCGATTGGGACGATCACTGCTTGCTGCGAGATGTCGGCCTGTTCGGTGAAGAAGGCGCGCGAAACTTCGTGATAAAAGCCGCCGGCAACGGCATCGCCCTTTTGGAAGCGCACAAGCTCGGCCGTTTCAAGCGCGAAACGCGAGTTCACGTTTCGTTTGGGCGGGTCAATTGGAAGCCCGACCTCTCGAGCCAAACGCTCGAGCCGCGCGCGAACCTGCGGCCACTCCGCCGGTGGAAAGGGCTTCGGTGCACCTTCCGGCGGCGTCTCAGGATGAAGCTCGAAGGGAAGCCAACGCAGATCGGCTTGCAACTCTCGTGCCGCTTCCTCGGCCCAAACTGAGCCGAGATAACAAAACGGTCAAATAACGTCGGACCAGATGTTGATGAAACGATTCATGTTCTGTCAGCGCTAGAGTGCGCCGATCCCTTTGGGCGTTCCCAGTCCGGTCGGACCATTCCAGCCCGGAGCGGCGGTACAGAGTGGCACCCCGCACGAACCGTTGCTTCCCGAGGTGATGCCGTTAAAGTCCGAGGAGTGCGAGTAAAGGGTTCCCGGAGAGTCCAGGCCGGTTTTCCCTTCAAGTGCGAAGACTGCCGTAACGATAGCCGCGGCAACCGACGTTCCGCCAAACACCAGCCATCCGCTCCGGTCGAACGTATCGTAAATGGCGACACCGCTAGCGGGATCGGCATCGGCCGAAACGTCGGCCTGCGCGCGCATCGAGCATCCGGTGTTCAGACCGGTCTGAAAGCTCGGCTTGGCGTAAATTTTGCTGCAACCGCTGCCCGCGCCCGCCCACACGGTTTCGAGGCGCGGGCTCACCGACGTCAAACTCGTTCCACCCACCGCGATGACGCTTGGAAGAATGGCCGGCCATTGAGCCGTGGCGTTGTAGCCGCGGTCGCCGGTGGCGGCCGTGACCGCTCCGCAGCTAACTTTAAAGTCTTGGTCGTATGTTGTCGTGCCCTCGTTTCCACCCCAGCTGTTGCTGACGTAGCCGGCGTGAGCCGTCGCGTATCTTTCGGCGGTGCTGAAGTCGGCGATGCTTGCGGACGCTGCTTCGACCAAGAGAATCTTGCAGTTCGGACAGATGGCAGAAACCATATCGACGTCAACCGACTCTTCTGAGGCCCATCCCGCGTTGGTTTGTGAGGTATACGGCTGTTTGGAAAAGCATCCGTTGGAGACCGTGCAGGCCGGCAGTCCAAATCGCGCTCGATAGGCACTGAGGTCCGAGGCGGCGTTCGGGTCGTCATACGCATCGACGACGGCGACGGTCTCCCCGCCGCCCTTATTTTTGCTATCGGACGTCAGCTCGTATGCCGTCTGCAGGTCGCTCGGTGCATATCCTGCGGGAACTCCCCGCTGCATCTCGCCTCGAACATCGGTGCGCAGCCAGGCTTGGCAGCGCGCAAACCCCTTTCCCACATCGCCACAGACGCGCATGGATGGACCTCGGCGCGGCCACAACCCTAACCGTGCGGCCGTGGCAGGCTGCGGCACGGCCGTTGCAAGCTGCAGCATGGTGGCTGCGCTTCGCGGCACAGCCAATAGGGCTTTCCGGACATTCTGAGCGCACGCCGCGGGCGACGTCATTGGAAGCGAACTCGTTGCCGCGTTGCACGCAGTCAACACGGCAACCGAGGCCAGCGCGGCAATCATCGAAAAGCGCACGTACGTCGGTTCCTTTGTCGGCGTAGTCAGGCTCTTAGGATCGCACGCGTTCCCCAACGCAGGCTGAGAATCCTCAGGTTACTTTGGTTAACATTAACGCTAGGATGGAACGGGAACGAGCCGAACGAACCCATCCTCGTCGGAGGATTGGAGCATGAGATTCTCGCCTTGGTTTCTGCGGGTGGCGGCGGTCGTGCTCTTCGTATGCGCCTGTTCGGGACCATCAATTCCGCAAACTGCGACGGACACTCCGCTGGCGATGAGCCGCAACGCGCCGCCGCCCTTCACCATGAGCAGCACGACCTTCAAAAATAACCATTTTCTGCCGGCAAGCGTGGTGTACGACCATTCAGGATGCTCGGGCGGCAACCAATCGCCGCAGCTGAGCTGGGCCGGCGTCCCCAAGAAGACGAAGAGTTTTGCGGTACTGACGCTCGATACGACCGCGATTTTCTGGCACTGGGGAATGTATAACGTCTCGCCAACGACTGCGAGCCTGCCCCAAAACGCCGGCACGAAAAAGAGTAAGTACGGCATCGAAGTGCTCAACGATTGGGCGATCTATTTCGGCAAGTCGAATCGTGGCTACGACGGCCCGTGTCCGCCGCCCGGCAAGGTGCACCACTACGTATTCACCGTTTATGCGCTCGACACCACGCTGAAGCTTCCGCGATCGGCTTACGTCGAGAATCTTGACCTCGCCATACGCGGTCACATTCTCGGCTCCGCCAGCATTACCGGATTGTACAAAACGTAACCTGCGAGGAGACTTTATGGAGTACGACGCCGATCCCGGCACTAGGCGTCCATGATCCCCCTAACCGACGTATCGCGGCGCCCGACGAGCTTTCCCATCGTCACGCTCACGCTCATCGTCATCAATTTTGTCGTCTTCATTGTAGAGCTGACCAATGGCGACGCATTCGTGCTGAAATGGGCCATGATTCCGGCGCACGTCGCTGCGGGCGAAGATTTAATCACCATTTTGACCGCGATGTTCATGCATGCCAGCTGGTCACACATCCTCGGAAACATGGTCTTCCTCTGGGCGTTCGGGCCCGAAATCGAAGACGCCATGGGCCCCGCGCGCTACGCGATCTTCTATGTGTTGGGCGGCTTTGCCGCAGCCGCGGCGCAGGTTGCCTTTGCGCCGCATTCCACCGTGCCCAACCTCGGTGCGAGCGGTGCGATCGCCGCGGTTATGGGCGCCTTCTTGGTGACGTTCCCGCGCGACAACATTCGCACCATCTTGGTGATCTTCGTATTTATCAGGGTCACGTATATACCGGCGCTGATCCTCATAGGCTTCTGGTTCCTACTGCAACTATGGAACGCCGGGTCGATCGCGCCTCAAGAGTCTACCGGTGTAGCCTATTTGGCGCACGTCGGCGGATTTCTCTTCGGCGCAGTCTTTGCGCGGCTCTTCGAGCGCGGTAGTCGAATTGCCGGCCGTTAACCAGGTAACGCGCTGAAGAGTGCTCCGGATGCGACCTCCTTCACTCGCAGCGTTCGTTGCGTATTTCCTTCGGCTGGGGCTAACCGGCTTCGGCGGCCCGGTCGGGCTTGCGAACTACATGCGCCGCGACCTCGTGGAAAAGTATGGCTGGATCGACGCGCGCGAGTACGATGAAGGGCTTGCAATCGCGACCGCGTGCCCCGGGCCGCTCGCATATCAGTTGGCCGTCTATTGCGGGTACGTCAAGCACGGCGTTTTCGGGGCATTGTGCGTCGCAGTCGCGTTTGCAGCGGCACCGTTCTCGATCGTCCTGGGCGTCGCGGCGCTCTACGTACGCTTCGGCTCGACCTGGCAGCTTCGAGCGATCTTTTACGGTGTCGGCCCGGTCGTCATCGCGATCATCGTTAAGTCGTGTTGGGACCTCGGCCGCAAGACGCTCCGACAGGAGTGGATAGCCTATGCGTTTGCGGGTCTCGCCTGTGCCATCACGATCGTGGTGCAACGAGAACTCATCGCGCTCTTTCTCACGGCGGGCGCCTTGGGAATCTTCGTGTTCTACCGGCCGACGGACGCCCGCGCCGAACCCGCCGCGGCGCGCGAGCCGAGGGAGATCCGGCTTCGATCGATCGCACCGATCGTCGCAGCAACGTATCAAAGTGTCGCGGTGCCGAAGATCTTCTGGTTTTTCTTCAAAACGGGCTTACTCGTGTTCGGTAGTGGGCTCGTCATCGTGCCGTTCCTCAAAGCGTATGTCGTCGACCAATATCATTGGTTGTCGAATCAGGCGTTCTTGGATGCCGTCGCCATTGGAATCGTAACTCCCGGACCCGTGGTCGTGATGGCCACGTTCGTGGGATACCTGAATCATCGCTTGGCGGGCGCTATCGCCGCGACTCTAGGAATCTTCACGCCTTCGCTGATTTTCGTGCTGCTCGGAACCCCGCTCTTGCGCCGCTATCGCAGCAGCGGCCGGTTGCAGGGACTCATCCGCGGCATCACCGTGGCCGTCGTCGGCGTGCTGCTTGGCACGTCGTTCTTGGTCGCCCGCAGCACAATTCACGACGCCTTCGGTTTGGTCGTGCTCATCGCGGCTCTCGCAATTCTTTACTTGTGGAAGGTGCCCGAGCCGGCGCTCGTGGGCGGCGGTGCGCTCTGTGGGCTAGCGGCCGCGTTGGTTGCGCGCTAATGCTTCTGCGAAACAAAGTATTGCAACATCGGCCACAGTCGTTGGCCGACGAACATGCCGATGAGCCCGATGAGCCCAAGAAAGGGCGGTGCGGGCGACGGTAGCTTCACGAGGCTGAACGCAACCCCAACTCCAATTCCGGTTGCGAACGCTAAGCCCATCGCGGCGAGTGAAGGGAATGCGTATGCGTTCATGCGTGGCCTTTCGTACTTTTGTCGTTTGCTGCTGGCCGCTCGCTCGCCAGGTCAGGATCACCTTGTCGGTTAACGTTCGCTCCCGCATCGGGAATTCGATAACGTCCCACTTTGACTTCCATATTTTCGGAGATTGGCAATGGCAAATTCGGCGTCTGACAGAATCAACACGGTCGTTCTCGTTCACGGCGGCTTCGTCGACGGCTCCGGTTGGCGGGGTGTCTACGACATCCTTAAGAAAGACGGGTACAACGTAAGCGTCGTTCAAAATCCGACGAGTTCGCTTCAAGGCGATGCCGCCATCACCAGGCTCGCCATAGACGAACAAACGGGTCCTGTCGTGTTGGTCGGCCATTCGTATGGAGGTGCGGTCATTACGGAGGCCGGCACGCATCCGAAAGTCGAGAGACTCGTCTACATCACCGCATTTGCGCCGGACAAGGGCGAATCGGTAAACACGTTGATCGCAAATCCGCCGTCCGGTGCGCCGGTTCCGCCGATCCTCCCGCCAAAAGACGGCTACCTTTTCCTCGATAAATCGAAATTTGCAGCCTCGTTCGCCGCCGATGCAGATCCAAGCACTGCCGAGTTTATGGCCATTTCGCAAGTGCCATGGGGGATTGATGCGCTGGCAGGACAGATCACCGAACCGGCGTGGCGGACCAAGCCCAGCTGGTATCTGCTCGTCACCGACGACAAGATGATCCCGATTGCCGCGCAACGCTTCATGTGCGAACGCGCCGGCGCGACGCCGACGGAAGTTCCCGGCGCTCACGCGATCTACGTCTCCAATCCGCGAGTCGTTGCCACCCTTATCGAAACCGCCGCGACCCCATTTAGCAACTAAGGAGAAGGTATAATATCATGAGCGATCGCCCAAATATCGTTTTAGTGCACGGTGCGTGGGCGGACGGTTCCAGCTGGAGCGCCGTTATCGAACGACTGCAGGCGAAGAACTATAAAATCACTGCACCGCAGTTTCCATTGGATCTGATCGCGCACGACGTCGCGCGACTCCGCGAAGTATTGAACCGTCAGAGTGGACCAACCGTCGTAGCCGCGCACTCTTATGGCGGTCAAATCATGACTGCGCTTGGAACGGACGCACCGAACGTAGTCGGCCTCGTGTACGTCGCTGGATTCGGACTCGATCAGGGCGAGTCGATCGGAGCGCTACTTGCCGGCGGACCGCCGACGCCTGCACTCGCGCACATCGACGTGGACAAGCAGGGCTTTGCGTGGATACCGCAAGACGACTTCATTAAGTATTTTGCGGGAGACGTAGATCCGGTGAAGGCCAACGTGATGTACGCCGTTCAGCAACCGTTTCCAATAACGGCTTTTTCGGACGTGATGGGCGTCCCCGCGTGGAAAGCGATACGTTCGTGGTACGTGGTCGCGCAAAACGATCAGGTGATCCCCCCAGACGCGGAGCGCCTATTCGCAAAACGCATGGGCGCAAGCAGCATAGAACTACCATCGAGCCACGTCGCCATGGTCTCTCATCCCGATGAGGTTGCTACACTCATCGAGACCGCCGCAAATACCGTACTCGTGGCAAGATGATGCTGCAAATCAGGCACGCTACGCTCGATCTTTGAGCTGGCACGTCGCATCATTCGCGGAGGCTAGTCTGGTGGGGGCCAGTATGCGAGGCCGGTCGGATAGTTCGATTGGCCGCCCCAATCGTTGATCGAGCCGATCAGCTTTCCCGCGGGATAGCTGTAAATCTCGACCTCTTGGAAATTCGTGACGAACAGCTCGGAACGCGATTGATTGAAGGCTTCCCACAGCGCACCGCTTGGAACGGAAATCTGTTTGACGAGCTTGCCGGTGGCTTCAGCGTAGACGTCGATCGTTCCGTTTCCGCTGCACGCGAGCAAACGGTCCGAGCCGTCTTCCAGGATGCCCCACGGAGACGCATATGACACCCCGAGGTTCTTTGGTTTGCCGCGCGCACGCACAAACTCGTTGATCGCGCCGTCGTTGCTCCGCTCCGTCGCATACGAGACGTAGATCGTGCTCGTCTGTTTGTGCAGTGCGATGCCGTACACCTGAAAATTGGGGAATTGCAGGACGCGCGCGGGCTCGCTCTCGTTCGGCCGGTAGACCGAGACCGATCCGGGCGAGAACGATGCGAACGGCGCGATGTTTGCGACGTACAAGCCGCCGTTGCGGACGGCGATATCGAACGGGATCCATGACGCCGAGACGATTTCCCGTGAGTAACTGCTCGAGCCCTTAGGATAGATCTTGATGTCGCCGGCGGCGGGGCCCTCCGTCGCGACGCCCATATCGGTTACGTAGAGGTTTCCAGCCGCGTCGGTCGTCATTCCGTCAGGGAAGTTGTCATCCTGAAGCTGTCCGATGAGTTTAGACTGTAAGCCGTGCATCGAAAAGACGTCGATGACGCCGGAGTACGATGGCGAGCCGGTCGGATCGGCAACGTAGAGCAACTCCTTGGCGCTCTTGGCTTCAGGCGAAATCCAGCCGCCGCTAGCATGCGCGAATGGCGCCGAAGGCGCCACGGCAGAGGCACCGGTGCCGGGGTTGACGCCGGCACAGCCTGCCAGCGCCAGCGCGTATAGAGCCAGAACAACGGACCGGGGGAAGCAAGCGTTCATGGACGATCCTACACCAGACAAACGAGCCTGTCCTTCCACTGGACGTGCTGCTTCATCCGCCGCGGCTGTGCCGGCGTAATATAGGTGTGCGACTCGACTTCACCCCCGTTTTGGTCTTCGGGGTCGTCGCGTTTGTAGCTGCGGCGACGATCCAACTCTTTGCCAGCCTGCCCGGCGGCGAGCGCGGATTGCTTCAGTTTGAGAAGGCTTGTCCTATCTACGATACGTCACGGTAAGCCCGAGTCCACGTTCGATGCTTGCGGCGGGCGGTGGGTGAGCGCGCCATGATAAGCTAGAATCAGCGTGCGAAAAGTAAATATTCGTGAGCTTGCGGAGGTAGGAAAAGCGATATGTGGACAATGAGCTGGATTCGATGCTGCCTGCGGTGACGCCGATCACCCTTGCGGCGATTGAAGCGGCGCGCGCGCGCATTGCAGGAACGATTGCGCGCACGCCGTTGCTCGAACTGCAAGGGACGACCGGGCCGAGAATCTTCCTCAAGATGGAGAACCTCCAGCCGATAAACTCGTTCAAGTTGCGCGGAGCCGCCAATGCGGTCGCGATGCTCGATGCCCAAAAGCGGGCGCTCGGAGTCTGGACGATCAGCGCCGGTAATGCCGGTCAAGGCGTCGCCTACGCAGCGCGCAAAGCCGGCGTGCCGTGCACGGTCGTCGCAATCGACCTCGCGCCCGAGACCAAGATGGCGCGGATGCGCGAGCTTGGGGCGAACGTCGTCAAGGCCTCGTGGGATGCGTGTTGGGAAGCCCTCGAACGCCGTACGTTTCCCGGGGTCGAGGGAACGTTCGTTCATCCGTTCGACGACGATAACTTCATCGCGGGCAATGCCACCGCCGGCCTCGAGATCGTCGAAGATCTGCCGGAGGTGGCGACGGTCATCACCGCGATCGGCGGGGGTGGGTTGGTTACCGGCGTTGCGTCGGCGGTGCGCGCGAAGAAGCCGAACGCGCGAATCTTCGTCGCGGAGCCCGAAACTGCGGCGCCATACGCGCGCTCGCTGCAGCTCGGAAAGGCGTCGGCTTTCGAGGAGTGGCAGCCGACGTTCGTAGACGGCTCGGGCGGCAAGAGCATCTTCCCGCGCATGTGGGAGCGAATGCGTGGCCTCGTCGACGGGTCGATCATCGTGACGCTCGACGAAACGCGCCGCGCGATGCGCGTTCTTGCGGAGCGTTCACGCGTAATCGCTGAAGGCGCAGGCGCGCTGCCGGTCGCTGCTGCGCTCAGCGGCAAGGCCGGCGACGGTCCGATCGTGGCGGTCATTTCCGGCGGCAACATCGACCTCGCGACGTTCTGCGAAACAATTGCCTAAATCGAACTTGCTAATCGCGTACAAGACGCGGGAAGTGGGCCGCTGTAACCTCGGAGCATGAAACGCTCGGATCTCTTGTCGCAAGCCGCCGCCCTTGGTCTCGTCACCGCGAGCGCACCGCTGATGGTAGAAGCGTCGACGGCCCTAGCGCAGTCCCCTGTCGTACCGCTCGCCATGCCCCCGGATGGCGTGGCGGTGGCGTTTTTGCTCGCCGACGGCGCGGTACCGATCGACTTCGCCGGTCCATGGGAGGTTTTCATGGACGCGCGCGTCGTCGGGCGCTTGCAACCCGCATTCAATCTCTACACCGTTGCGGAAACGCTCGCGCCGGTGAACGCGGGCGGCCTGAGCATCGTACCGAACTACACGTTTGTGGATGCGCCTGCCCCCAAAGTCATCGTCGTTCCGGCGCAGTCGGGCCCTACCGCATCGGTGAAGCAGTGGTTGTCAGCGTCGGCACGCAACGCCGACCTCATCATGTCGGTTTGCACCGGTGCGCTGATATTGGCCGAAGCGGGGTTGCTCGACGGGTATGCAGCGACGACGCACCACAGCGCGCTCACGACGTTAGCGATGCATTATCCTAATGTAAGCGTCGTTCGCGGAGTCAGATTCGTCGACGACGGCAAAGTCGCGACCTCGGCGGGCCTCTCAGCGGGAATCGACCTCGCACTGCACGTCGTTGCACGCTACTGCGGGAAAGAAACCGCGCGCCTTACCGCCTACGACATGGAGTATCAGAGCAACAGCTGGATGACGGCAAACAACACGGCTTACCTCAAGGCGCCCATCGCGCAAGCCGGCGATGCGATTTGCCCCGTTTGCTGGATGGAGGTTGATCCCAAGAAGTCGCCGACGCTGTCGTATCGAGGAGCAGCGTATTACTTCTGCATGCCCGAACACGAGAAGATCTTTGCCGCTGCGCCGCAGCGCTTTTTAAGTGCGATACGCGATGCGTAGCTTCCCTCCGGGGTACTATACTGGTGAGATCAACACGTGGGAGACGTGTGGCGCCTTTCTCACAGAAGTTCGACACACGGCGCCCAAATCGGTAGCCTTGCATCAACATGAAGCGCCTTATTTCTGCTTGCTTCTCGATGGGGCGTACGCCGAGCGCGGCGACGGCTTCGACCTTCGCTACGAGCCCTACACGCTGGTCTTTCATTCGGCTGGTACGCTCCACCAGGACCGCATATTGGAGCCGTGCCGGTTCTTTGCGGTCGACCTCTTGCCCAAATGGGAAGAGGCGATCGTCGGACTCGGCGGCACGCGCGCTCACGTTTTCGAACTTGCGGGAGGCGATCCGGTGTGGCTGGTGCTTCGGCTATACCGCGAGTTCCTTGCGCGTCCGGGCGCCGTCGAATCCACGGTTGAAGCGCTGGTGTACGAACTCTGCGCGCACGTCGCCAAGCGTAACGTCGAAGAGTTTCGTGAGCCGCTATGGCTTCCAGCGGTCGACGTCGTGGTGCGCGAGCATTTTCGACAGCCGCTGGAGCTTGCATCACTGGCGTCGAGCATCGGCATACACCCGACCCATTTGTGCCGTGCTTTTCGCCGTTTTCGTGGACACACGGTCTCGGAGGCGATACTCGCCGCGCGCGTTGCGTACGTTGCGCGACGGCTTACGGAATCGGACGAATCGCTCACCGAGATCGGGGCAGAAGCCGGGTTTGCCGATCAAAGCCACATGACGCGGATCTTCAAGCGAATCACCGGCTATCCGCCGGGAGAGCACCGGCGCCGCCTACAGCTGCGTCGTCACGGCTATCGGGAGTGCCCGTCGGACCAAACCGTTCCGTCCTGACGCGCGATGCATCGTAGCCCGCTTGGGTGAGCAACCGCGATGCCACTTCGACGAAGCCGGTTGGTCCGCAGACGTACGCAATTGGGTTTTGAGAAGAAGCGAAAGCGGTGGCCTTGATGAGGGAAGGCCCGATGCGCTGCGGCGTGGATGGCCATTGCGGCGGAGCGACTCTCGTATAGTTAAACGTCACGCCGACACCGCTCGCCTCGACTTCGAGCTGCCGCAGTTCTTCTGCATAGTAGATATCGTTGGGAGAGCGAACGGAATAGATGAGGCGAAACGGTGCGGGGCTGGCGGCATTCTTTCGCGTCCGAATCATCGCCATGAGCGGGACGATTCCCGATCCACCGGCGATCAGCTGCGCCGGCTCGGTCTGGTCGGGAGTCCAGATGAACCATCCCCCAATCGGCCCGAGAATCTCAAGCGGACTTCCCAGTGAGATTGTCTCGACGAGATATGGTGAGACTTCGCCGTCTAGCATCAGCTCGATGGTAATCTCCACTCGTTCCCCATTCGGAGCGCTGGCGATCGAATAGGACCGCACGGCGGTATAACCGTCGGCCGCTCGCAAACGCACGTCGACGTGCTGTCCTGCCTCGTGACCTGGCCAACCCGGAACGTCGAGCACCAGCGTCCTTGCTGTTTCGGTCTCCGTGCGGCGATCGACGACCTTCGCGACGTGCCAGCTCAGTCGCCCGTGTACCGCTGTTCCCTCCACGGATCTCCGTACATGTTGTAACCGCGTTGCTCCCAAAAGCCGGGTTCGTCCTGTGGCAACAGGCTAAGACCGCGCACCCATTTCGCACTCTTCCAAAAATACAGGTGCGGAACCAGGAGGCGCGCCGGTCCGCCGTGCTCTGGCTCGAGATCCTTTCCGTCGAAGCGAAACGCGATCCATGCTTTGCCGCTACGCAAGTCCGCTAACGGCACGTTGGTGCTATAGCCGCCGTAGGAGTGAGCCATCGCAAAGCCGGCAGACGTCTCAACGTCACGCAGGAGCGTATCGATCGAGACGCCTTCCCAATGAGTGCCGAGTTTTGACCAGCGCGTCACGCAGTGAATGTCGGTCGTTATCCCTTCGCTGGGCAATTCGCGAAACTGCGACCAGCTCCACGTTCGCGTCGCTCCGTTTTCGGCGACGACCGAAAACTCCCAAGCACTCAGTAAAATCGAGGGGGTAGGTCCAGCGGACAAGACGGGAAAGTCTTTCGTGAGGTATTGGCCGGGTGGCAGAGCACCGCTGTCGCGGCGCCGTTTGCCGACGAATCCCGGCGTCGTGAGCGGTGTCTCATCCATGCGACGCGGTTTCCTCTCCACTTTTATTATAACGCACGACCCGGGACTAGCGACAAGCTCCGCATTAGTAATGAACCCAGATATCCATCGTATAGACGTTCCTGCGCGCGATCGAGGAAGTGTCGAGGGAGCCGTTGTGATGAGCGTTCAGCAGGAAGTAGGTTCCGTCACGACCCTCTGCGAGCTCAATCTTTGGCCAGTAGACAGCGTTATTGCAAAACGCCGCACACGCATGCGTGAGCGACTTCACCACAAACGCCGACGGCAGCCCCGTCGGAACTCGAACCCAGCCCGGCTGGGTGAAGTTATGCTGCGATCCGGTGGTGCGGCAATCGCTTCCCGCGCAAATGGAGACTTGGACCTTTCTTACCCCGGCTTGCGCGACGGAACTTGCGGCAGCGAAGGCGACGGCAGTCAACACCACGACGGCGAGCGCTCTTTGCATGTACTCCTCTTTTCGACGGTTCCCGGCCATATTGGCGTCCCGGCAGGCGCGAACCTCGCGGCGCCGTACAACAACGGTCGTGCTCGGCAAGACGCTCTTCTCGCAGCAACTCGGCGACGTCGCAATTTCGCAGACGGCCTACGAGCCCGGCATGCTAATGGAAACGCACGGGCACGACCGTGCGTACATTTCGTTCGTCATCGAGGGTCGCTACACGGAGCACTCACGGGAGGCGCCGCGTCATCTGCACCGCAGCATGCTCGTCTTTCACCCGGCCGGTGAACTCCACGCCGACTGCGTCCACGACCAATCGATGGCGACGCTGAACATCGAGTACCTCTCGGGCGATTTCCCGCACGAGTTCTTCGCGGCCGGCGGCAGCGAAGTCGAGACCTTGGAGCGTCGTTTCTTGGCGGCCTTGCCCGCTGCGGGCTGGGGTCTTCGCGATGCAATCGCTGCAATCGCAGCGTTCGTTCGCATGCGAGCGAAGCCCGAAGAACCTCCGGACCCAATGGTGCGAGCGCGGGAAGCGTTGCGTGACGTCGTTCGGCCGCGACCGGTGAGTGCGCTGGCATCGGAATTGGGTATGCACCGCGTCGCTCTCCACCGCGCCTTCAAACGCGCGTATGGCGAGTCGCCGCGCAACGACGCCGCGAGGAATCGCCTCGCTGCCGCTGCCGAACTGTTGACGGCTTCCGAGGAGAGCGTCGCGAGTATCGCCGCTTCCTGCGGCTATTTCGATCAGAGCCATCTCTGCCGGCAGTTCAAACGGTTTGCCGGGATGGCGCCTTCGGCGTATCGCCGAGCCTTC
>Ga0070765_100001580_pt1 | contig 14064 bp, 12 predicted proteins | sample HubBroMetageWFT5_FD_71516 | JGI IMG/M metagenome (GOLD analysis project Ga0070765, IMG submission 71516) | Warmed and freeze-thawed soil microbial communities from the Hubbard Brook experimental Forest, New Hampshire - Hubbard Brook CCASE Soil... | ecosystem: Environmental > Terrestrial > Soil... | reverse complement strand
GGGGCGGGGTCGTAGATCGAGGTGAAGAGCTCGGCGTTCGGCAGGAGGCCCAAGATGGCGTAGACCACCTGCTCGGACCCTCCTGGAATGGTCAGCCACTCGTGGGCGACGGCGGCGTGGGGAAACCGTTCAACTAGCGCCGCGGCCATGGACCGGGGGATGATCGCACCTGGCTCCCTACCCTTGCCTTCGTGGTCGACCTGCACTGCCACATCCTTCCCGGCGTCGACGACGGACCGCGCACCGTGGAGGAGGCGGTCGCGATGTGCCGGGCGGCAGAGCACGAGGGCACCCGAACGCTCGTGGCGACCCCACACGTGAACGGCGACTACCCGGGCGTGACGGCGGGCGTCATCCACTCCGGTGCCGCTGCCGTCAACCGTGCGCTGCGCGCCGCCGCCGTCGGGGTCGACGTGCGGACGGGCGCGGAGGTGGCGCTCTCGCGCGTAGGTGAGCTGTCCGACACAGACCTCGACGGGCTCACGCTTGGCGGCGGCCGCTCCGTGCTGCTCGAGCTCCCCTGGACGTCGGCCGCCACCGGCGCGATGGGCGCGTTGCGGGCGTTCGCTCGGCGAGGCTATCGGATCGTGTTGGCCCATCCGGAACGCTCGCCGATGCTCCAGCGCGACGAGGCGCTTGCGGCAGAGCTGGTCCAGGCGGGCGTCCTGTGCTGCCTTGATGTGGCCTCGCTCGGCGACCGGGCCGACCGACGGACGCGGACGATCGCCCGCCGGCTGTTGGCGGGCCGCCTCGTCCACGCGATTGCCTCGGACTGCCACGACCCGGTGCGGCGCCCGCCACATCTCGTGTCGGTGCTCGAGCGGGCGGGGCTCACCGGTCGGCAGATCGACTACTTCACCCGCCAGGCGCCCGAGGCGATCCTCGCCGGTGATGCGGTGCCGCCTCCGCCGGCGGTGGATGAAGGTCCCCGGCGTCGGTGGCTCCACCGTCGGAGGTGAGTGTCACGGGCCCCGAGGCGGAGGTCCACCGGGAGCGTCATCGTCGCCCCGAGCCGACGCCGTCGCGCTCGAGCGATCGCTGATAGATGGTCTCGGTCGCCGCGGCGATCCGATCCCAGTCGAACTTGTCCCCCGCCCACCGCCGGCCGTTCTCGCCCATGCGGCGGAGCTCAGCCTGGCCGGCGACAGCGGCCTCGCCGAGCGCTTCGGCCAGCGCGGGCGCAGTGGCCTCACGACAGATCCAGCCGGTGGCACCCGCGAGCACGGCCTCGGGCAACCCGCCGGCCGGATACGCCACGACGGGCCGAGCGAAGCCGTAGGCGAGGTGGAGCACGCCGCTCTGGCTGGCCTCGCGGTAGGGGAGGGCGACGAGGTCGGCCGCGGCGAACAGCCGGCCCACCTGGTCGATGGGCTGGAATCCCTCCAGCACGGTGACGCGCCCGCGAAGCCGCTCCGACCGCAACCTGGCGGCCGAAGCCGCAAGCCCACCGTGGTTCTCGCCGGCAACCAGCACGTGCCACTCGGGGGCGTCCGCCGCCGCGTCGAGCAGGTCACCTAACCCCTTGTCCGGTCGGAGAACTCCGAAGAGCAGGACGACGAGGCCGCCGGGCGGCAGGCCAAGTGTCGCGCGCGCCGCGTCGGGATCGGCTCCGGTGGCGGCATCGGCCAGGGGCAGGTAATGGCCGTGAGGGATCACGGCGGGAGGACGGCTCACCCGCGCGCGGTCGGCCTCTGTGTGCACGATCGTCTGCCCGGCGAGCCCGGGGAAGATGCGAGCGCTGTCCAGGAGGCCGGACTGACGCTCGAAGGTGTTGTGGGCGGTGTAGACGAGCTTCGCGCGGGCGCTCCGGAGCAACAATGTCGCGACCAATCCGAGCGAGGGTGCCTCCCAGCCCTGCACGTGGGTCACCGCGTGGCGCCGGGCGAGGACGAGGAGCTCGGGCAGCGAGGCCAGGAACCACAGACCGTTGGCGACCGGCCCCAGGCGAGCGCGGCGAACCAGCCGAGCCGGGCGGGAGTGACCGCGTACGTACGCGAACACGGGGACGATGCGCACCCCCGGCGGCGGTCGGTAGAGGTGGTCGCGCGCGGTGGCGATCGTGACCGGGAGGCCGCGGCGCGCCAGCCCGGCAGCGAGCAGGCCGGTGTAGTCGGCCACGCCACCACGCCCGCCCTGTTCGACGATCAGTACCCCGCGCATGCGCAGAGCCGCCTCGGCCGCGACCTCGTCGTCGATCATCGAGGGCACGGTAGCGGTCGGCTCTCTCAGGAATGAGTGGGTACCCTACGCGCGATGAGGCGGGCGGTGATTCTCGCCGGCGGGCTGGGGACTCGGCTCCGCCCCTATACGACTGTGCTTCCCAAGCCGCTCATGCCAGTGGGCGACCGACCCATCCTGGACATCGTCGTCCGACAGCTGGCTCGAGCGCGGTTCGATCGCATCACGATCGCCACCGGCTACCTGGCCGAGCTGATCGAGGCCTTCTTCGGGGACGGGTCGCGCTATGGGATCCCGATCGATTACTTCCGCGAAGAGGAGCCGCTCGGCACCGTCGGTGCGCTCAGCCTGATCGACGGCCTCGATCACGATTTCCTAGTCATGAACGGCGACATCCTGACCGACATCGACTACTCGGCTCTGCTCGAGCATCACCGCCAAGGCGGTCAGACGGCGACGATCGCGGCGCACGAGCGCGAGGTCGAGGTGACGCTCGGGGTGATGGAGTTGGAGAACGGTGCCGATCCGACGCTGATCACCGGCTACGTCGAGAAGCCGGTGCTGTCATACGTGGTTTCGATGGGCGTCTACTGCTTCTCCCCGAGGGTCCGCGAGCACATCCCGGCCGGCCAGCGCCTCGACCTGCCCGACCTGGTCCTGCGCCTGATCGCCTCCGGCGAGGTCGTCCGGGCCTGGCGCTCTGAGGATCAGTGGCTCGACATCGGTCGACACGACGACTACGAGCAGGCCCAGGACGAGTTCAGCCAACTTCGTCACCGGTTCCTGCCCGACGGGTAGGGCTGGGCAGACGTGAGGCTTTGGCTCGAGCAGGCAGGGCGAGCGATAACGGGGCGTGCGCCGACGGCGCATGACGCCGCGGCGAGCGCGCGGCTGCATGGGGTCGCGCCCACCCCGGCGGTACTCCGCGCGCTGCGGACCCGACGTGTACCGCCTTGGCCCGAACGCGCGCGCCAGCGGATCGCGATGAAGCGGGGCGGGCTCAGCTACGAGTCCGATTGGCTCGGGCCGCTCCAGGCCGCCCGGCGCGCCGCGCTCGGTCAGGCCGCCGACGGGCCGCCGCGGTTCCTGGTCCGAGTGGACGAGTTCCCCTACTACTCGGGCTACGACGATCCGCGCTTCGGCTACGACGCCTCGCAGCGCCTGCACTCGGTTATGGCCGAGGCCGGGGTCTCGTACCTGCTGTCGCTCGTACCTCAGTGGACGCACGAGCCGCTACGGCCGGACGGCCACGGCGGACGGTCACTGGACGATCGCGACCAGGAGCTGATCAAGCGGATGGGCTCCGAGGGCGTCACGTTCGCCCAGCACGGAACCACCCATCGGACGCGCTTCGCCAGCCCGCGTCGCCATTCGGAGCTGCGCGGGCTGGAAGCCCAGGCACTCGGCGAGCTGCTCGATGACGGTCGACGGCGACTGGAGGCGGTGGGAGTCCATCCCCGGGCGCTCGTCCCCCCGTTCAACCGATTCGGCGCGGGGCAGTGGGGGGTGCTCGCGGCGCGATACGATGTCGTCACCGGCGGCCCCGAGAGTGTGCTCGCGATGGGGTTTCACGGCGGTCCCCAGTGGCGCGGGCAGGCGGTCTACCTGCCGTGCTACGCGCCGCTGTACGAGCGTGCCTCGGTCGTACTCAGCGCCGTCGAGCGGACGCTCGAGCAGCAGGTTGCGACCTGGGTCCCGGTCGGATTGCACATGGGGTGGGAGGTCGAGGACGGCTTCGCTGCGCTCGCCCGCGTGGCCAAGCGGATCGCGCCCTACGCTGCATCGTGGGACGACTTCCTGGTAGCCGTCGAGAAGAGCCGCAATCCGTGAGCTCGGGGGGGAGCGGATCGCTGTGACCGTCGACCCGCTCAGGGGACGAGACGTGGTGTGCGTCGGCTTCAACGATTGGGACAACGAGATCTGGACCAACCAGCACCATCTGATGACCAGGCTCGCCGCCGCTGGTAGCCGCGTGCTGTTCATCGAGTCGCTCGGGCTCCGCCGTCCCGATCTTGGCTCCGGGCGCGACCTCCGTCGGATCGCGCGCCGGCTCCGACGCGGACTGACGGCGCCGCGGCTCCTCGACGGCGTCACCGTCCTCTCGCCGCTCGTGCTGCCGCTTCACTCGAGCGCTCGCGTCCGCGCCGTGAACGCCCGGCTTCTCCGGGCGTCAGTCGGGCGGGCGGCGCGCCGAATGCACCTCCGCGGTCCGGTGCTTTGGGCCTACGTTCCCCAGGCCGAGGTGCTGCTGGACACGGTGCGTCCCGAGGTCGTCGTCTACCACTGCGTCGACGACATCGCCGCCCAGGAGGGCATCGACGCGGTGAGCTTCGGCGCAGCCGAGCGCCGATTCGCCGCCCGCGCCGATCTGGTGATCGCGAGCTCGCCGGCTCTGGCCGATCGGCTGCGCACGATGTCAGAGCACGTGTTGTACGCGCCCAATGTCGCGGACACCGACCTTTTCGCCCAGGCGCTGTCGCCGGGGCCGATCGATCCGGCGCTCTCGGGGCTGCCCGAGCCCCGGATCGTGTTCGTGGGCGCGGTCGCGGCCAAGAAGATCGACCTAGACCTGCTGGCCGCACTCGCGGACGCACGCCCCGAGTGGAGGTTCGCGCTCGTCGGCCCGGTTGGACTCGGCGACCCAGGCACCGACGTGTCGGGCCTCGCCGCGCGCCCCAACGTGCGCCTGCTCGGCCCCCGACCGCAGCGCGCCCTCCCCGACGTGCTTCGCGGGGCCGCCGTGGGTCTCATCCCTTATCGGCGCACCCGTCTAACCGAGAGCATCTTCCCGATGAAGGTGTACGAGTACCTGGCGGCCGGGCTTCCGGTCGTCGCCACCGGTCTGCCGGCGCTCGAGGGGGTAGGCGGGGTGGAACTCGTGGACGGGGCGGCCGCAGCGCTCGAGGCGATCGAGACCGCGCTCGCGTCGGATTCTCCGGAGCGGCGCCGCGCGCGCAGCGAGGCGGCGCGCCGGCACTCGTGGAACGCCAGGCTGGACGAGATCGCGACCGCGCTGGCTCCATGAGCTACGTGATTGTCTCGTCGGTGACGCCGACGCTCCGCAGCGGAACCGGACTGCGGACCTACGGCGTGACAGCCGCGCTGGCGCGCCGCCACCCCGTCGAGCTCGCCTACGTCGTGTTCGGCGCGGGGGCTCCGGCGGGCGAGTACGCCGACATTCCGAACGTGACGACGCGGCCACTGCAGGCCGTTCGGGGCGCACGGCGCGGACTGGAGTTCGCCCGCGCGGCTGGCCGTGGAATCCCCATCGGGGTGGCACGCGGGATATCGCCGGCGCTGTCGTGCGTGCTCGACGAGGTACCCCCCGGGGCGCGGGTCATCGCCGATGCGCCGGTTGCCGCCGCCGCCCTGATGCCGTTCACACGGTCCAGGCCGCTCGTCTATCTCGCTCATAACGTGGAATCGAGCGGATTCCGCGGCAGCTCCGGGCGGGCGGCGCTCGAGCGCTTCGAGCGGCGGGTGTTCCGTGCCTTCTCGGAGAGCTGGATGGCCACCCGAGCCGACGAGCGACGGGCACGGGCCTTGGCCGGGGAGGAGACCGCGACACGCTACGTTCCGAACGTGATCGATGTGACCCGGATCACGCCGGTGTCGCCGTCGGGGGCGCACCGGCTGCTGTTCGTCGGTGACTTCACTTACCCGCCGAACCGGGAAGCCCTCGGCTTCCTGGTCAATGAGGTGCTGCCTGTGCTCTGGCAGGCCATCCCGGACGTTCGGTTGTCCGCGGTCGGCACGGGCCTGGCGGACGAGCCGCGCGACCGGCGGATCGACACCCCGGGCTTCGTCGAGGATCTCGCGAGCGCCTACGGAGCTGCGGACGTCGTTCTCGTCCCGCTGCTCCGCGGAGGAGGCTCGCCGCTCAAGTTCGTCGAGGCACTCGCGTATGGCCTCCCGGTCGTGGCCACTACCCACGCCGCGGCTCTGCTGGAAGACGGCGTTCCCGGGCGCGATTTCATGGCTGCCGACGGGGCGTACGCGTTTGCCGAGTCGGTCGCCGAGCTGCTCGGGGACCGCGGACGCGCTGCCGCACTCGGGCGGGCCGGGCGCGAGCTCGTGGAGCGACGCTACTCGGTTGACCACCTGGCCACCCAACTCGTCGGCTGAGCTGAGCGCGCCGATAACCCAGCAGATGCCCGGACTCAAGATCGTCAGCGTCATGACCACCGGGTCGGCGGGCGGCGCCGAGTTCGCCGCCGTCGAAATGCTTGACGCCCTCGCCGCCCGCGGCCACGACGTCGTGATGCTGTCCGACCTGCCCAGGATCGGTCGCGACAGCGCCGTCCGCGTCGAGCCGTTGCACACCGGGCCCAAGCTTTCGGTCAGGAGCTGGCGGCGGCTGGCCGCGGGGTGGCCCGCGTACGTCCGCCGGCTGCAGCGCGCGCTCGAGCAGCAGATGCCCTACCACGTGCTGCTGGTCCATTACAAGAAGGAGCAGCTAATGGTGCCGTGGCTGCCGGGACGGCTGCGCCGGCACGTGGCGTGGGCGGAGTGGGGGCCGGTTCCGTACCAATTCCGAGGTGGGCTTCCCCGGCGCGCCTACCTGCGCGCGGCGCGTGGAGCCGACGTGGTGATGGCCGTCTCCGCCGGCACGAAAGCCTCGGTCGAGGCGGTCGGCGTTCCAAGCCGCAAGGTCGCGGTGGTACCGAACGTCGTCGATGTCGAGGCGATCCGCTACAACGGGGAGGGCCGACACGCGGTCCGGGAGCGGCTCGGCATCGCGGCGGATGCGTTCGTCGTGGGATGCATCTCGCGGTTTCACCCCAAGAAGCGCAACGACGTCGTGGTCGATGCCGTCCTGCGCCTCGATGATCCCGGCGTCCACCTGGTCATGGCCGGCGCGGGGGAGACCGAGGCGGCGCTCCGCCGGCAGGCCGAACCCCTGGGTACGCGCGGCCACTTCGTGCCGACGCCCACCAGCGACGTGGCCGACGTGATGAGCGCGTTCGACGTCAGCGTGTTCTGCCCGTCTCCGACCGAAGGGGCGCCGCGCGCCACGATCCTCGGAATGCTCGTCGAGCGGCCGTGCCTGGCCACCGGCGCGGAAGGCGTCGCCGACCTGATCCGCCCGGAGTTCGGCGCAATCACGCAGCCGGAGAACGATGCCGCTGCACTGGCGACAGTCCTTCGCACGTATCTCGCCGATCCGAGCCTCGGTCCGCGCCAGGGCATGGCCGCGCGCGCGTGGGCAGAGGGGGTCTACGCGCGGCCGGTGGTGGCCGCCCAGATCGAGCAGCTCCTGACCCCATGGCGCTGAGTCGGGGCGTGTCGACCGGCAGCATGCGCTGATGGGCGCGCCGAGTGTCAAGGAGCCGCTGAAGCGGGCTCTCGGCCCGGTGTGGGTCTCGCGTGCCCGGCATCTCAGCCGGCTACGGTGGATGACCAAGTACCGGCTGATGCGCAGCCTGGGTACGGACATCGGTTGGCGCCATCGCTTGACGTACGTGCTGCTGGACCCCGAGACCGAGAGCTTCTCCTACGAGCTCGAGAACCGGGTGGAGATGATCGGCGCGCTGGCGAGCGCGCTGGGGCGCCCTCAGGACGAGCTGGCTGCGTACGCGGCCGAAGCCGATCACGATCCAGAGCTGAACGGAGTGCTCGCTCGCCGCGTCCGCCGGCGGGTCGACGTCAAGCATCATCTTCCTCTCGGACATCGCCTGGCCTGGTACGTGATGGCTCGTGCTCTCCAGCCCGAGACGATCGTCGAAACCGGGATCTATCTCGGACTGGGATCGCTGGCGCTGCTGCGAGCGCTAGAACGAAACGAGCGCGACGGCCGCCCGGGCACGTTGATCTCGATCGACGCGAGCCCGGACGCGGGCACTCTCGTCCGCCCTGAGCTGCGAGCCAAATGGCATTGGGTCACCGGCCTGACCAGCGATCGGCTCCTGCCGGCCCTCGAGGGGCGCCGGGTGGGGCTGTTCCTCCAGGACACCGCCCACACCGAGGAGAACCAGCGCTTCGAATTCAACGCAGCTCTGGCGTACGCGGCCAACCGTCTCGTTTTGATCGATGGCAGCGGTGGATGGGCGCCGACGCTCCGCGAGTTGTGCGCGGAGCGTGGGGGCACCTATCACCATGTGCCGGTCCGCAGCCGAGACCACGTCTACCCGGGCCTCAACGTCGCCTTCGGCGTGTTCGAGCGGGCCGCGCGGCAACCGCCCACCACCTAGGCGGGCCGCTCACCGCCTCTCAGGTGACCGGGTCCCGCTGGAGAAACCCCCTGACCTCCGCCGGCGTCAGCGCGCCCAGCGCGAATAGGAATCCGACGTAGAGGGCGAAGGCGAGGACGGCCAGGCCACCGAGCGGCACGCCGGCACGGTGGGCGAGGGCCACGCCCACCCCCATCGCAGCGGCGGCGGCCGCAATCCGGATGAGGCGGCCCCACTTCGGCTTCATCTCGAGTCGCTTGAGCACGCTGCGCATGCTCAGCGACATGACGGTGAACTCCGTCACCAGCGTCACCCACGCTGCGGCCCGGAATCCGTAAGGCGGAATGAGCGCGACATTCAGCAGCACGTTGACGATCAGGCCAACGGCCGCGTAGGCGAAGTAACGCCGCTGCAGGCCGAGGATCACGACCATGTTGCCGGCCAGATATCCGAAGGAGATCGATACGAAGGCACCCATCAGCACCGGTAGCGCGCTCGCCGCCGGGGCGAACCCGACGCCGAACAGGAGGACCATGATCGGCCGGGCGGCGACCACGGTGAACGCCAGCGCACCCAGTGAGCCCATCGACAAGTACTCGCCCGAGACCTGCAGCAGGCGCCGCACGCGCGACAGATCGCTGGGATAGGCCGACGCGATCAGTGGGAACAAAGTCGCCATCACCGAACCGGGCACGAACTGCGCCTGATCGAGAATCCGGTACGCGGCCGCGTACAGGCCCGCCTGTCGACTGCCCGCGAACACGAACACCAGCACCTGGTCGAGCCGCACATAGGCGGTGACCAGGATCCCGGCTGCGCCCAGAACCGCACCGACCCGGAGCATCGGGCCCCACAGCGATCGCCCGCCGGCGAGTCGGACGGCGCCACGCCGGAGCACGAGCACGACCGTCAGCGCGGTACTGACCAGGTTCGCGAGGAGGAAGACGACCGCGAATGCGCGGATATCGGATGTGTACGCGGCGACGAGAGCCGTGCCGGCCGTCCACAGCACGCTGTTGACGGTCAGCACCAACATCGACAGGTCGTTGCGAACTCGCAGCTGAAATGCCGCCGACAGCGAAGACGCCGCGCCCAGGATCGTCGTCGATGCGATCAGAGCGCCGGCCACCCCGACCCTTCCGCTCGGCGCGACCGCGAGCATCGCGATGAGCTGGGCGATGGAGATCGGGACGCTGAGGAGCACGCGCAGGCCGAGCAGCGCGCCGAGCCACTGAGGCTGCAACTCGGGGTTGCTCGCGGCGCGACTGACTGCCACCTGCGTGAGGCCGAGATCGCCGAAGCTAGTGGCGATCTGGGCGATCGCCAGGAGCGTCGACCACTCACCGAATCCGCGCACGCCGAGCGCGCGCACGAGGATCAGCGTCACGACCACGCCGAGCACGAGGTTGCCGGCACGCGCAAACACCTGGATCCCGATGTCGCCGACGATGCGGCGCCGGCCGAGGTTCAGCGGCGCCGGCCTCGTCTCGTGATCTAACGCCTCCTGTTCGCCCGTTGCGCGGGATCCGGGTGGCGACATGTCGCTGGACAAGGCGGCGGTACTACCGCGCGAAAGTGGACGTACGACTCGACCCGGCCAGGCGACGCGCACCGTGAGTCGCACCGAACAGCAGAGCCACCCACAGCGCCACCATCGAGATTTCATAGAACAGATAGTCGAACAGCCCCTGCGCCATCAGGCCGCAGAGCGCCGCAGCGAAGGCCGTGTTCCGAATCCCGCCGTGTCCCGAGGCGCGAATCGCGCTGATCAGCGCGCCGGCGAACAAGATCAGGAACCCAGCGAGGCCGAGCCAGCCCGCGTCGAGCCCGATCTGCGTCGGCAACTGGTGGCTGTGGAAGAAGACGGCGGTGCCCGTCCCGAGCGCGGGGTGGCCTTCGAGGTAGTACGAGAAGTTCCCGTAACCGAGACCGAGCGGGTTATGGGCAAGCGCGTGGCGGCCGGTCGCCTGCAACGCGAAGCGCTGCCGGTCTTCGGTCTGCTGCCCGATCGGCGCCGAGAACCGGTTCAGGAACTCGGTCCGCGTCTGCGCGGGCGTGGCGATGTAGCCGACCACGACGAAGATCGCGATGAGCGCGATTGCGCGGGCCACGACTGAAGCGCGCCGCAGGCTCAGGACCAGCAGGACAACCCAGCCCGCCCCGACACACAGGAGCGCTCCGCGCGAGAGCGAGGCCGCGACGCCGAGGAGGATGATGACGAGCGCGACGCCGTAGGCGAGGCCGCGTGTCCTTTCCTGGTTCGCGAACGAGTGCAGCGCCTCGCCGGTGGCGAGGACGGCGGCCATGCCGACGAACCCTCCGTAGACCGTGTAGTAGCCAAACGTCGAATCGACCAGCCCCGGGACGTACGGCGGTCCCACGATCGTGTAGATGCCGGCTCGTTGGAGGTAGGCAAACCCGACGACCACGACCGCGGAGCACGTGATGATGTCCATCAGCCGGCGGTTGGCATCGGGCCGCTCGCGGAACACACTGAACGCCGCGGCCAGAAGGATCAGCACGCCGAGCCAACGGATGCCGCCCCACAACGCCGATCCCTGGTTTCGGGCGGCGACGACCGTCAGCAGACTGCCGATCACGAGCGCAAACGACCCGAGGCCGACCCACCACGGTACGTCACGGGTCCTGATGCGCCACATGAGCACCGCGGCGGCGCTGAAGATCAGAACCTCGTTCGTCCCGGCGTGCTGCACCGTGAATTCGAACGGCATGGCCGCGACGACGATGCCGAGCCCCAGCGCCGGGCGCAGCGCGACGATCGCCAGAACCACGATCGCGAGGACGCCGAGCCCAGCCTTGAGCTGGTGCTGCGGGCTCCCGAGCTTGTACAGGACCACCCCGAGCAGCGCCGCGAGGAGCGCCGAGAGCAGAGCTGTCGCCGGCCCACTGAGGAGCAGCCCGTTACCCAGCCCGGCCTGAAGACGGTTCCTCATCGCCGGTCAGCTTAGCCGGGCCGATCCCGGCGCTCGCGGCGAGCCGCGGTCGTACCAAACCGCCCCAATCCGTGCCAAACCTCCGTCGAACATTCGTCGAAGCGTCCAACCGGCATTAAGGTCCTCGCGAACCAGCCGATCTACTCGAGTGTGAGGCGCCCTCCGGCTCGCCGCGTGCTCTCGAGATGACCAGGGCCTGGATCCGCATCCTGTGCTCGTGCGTCTGCCTCGCCGGCACGACCGGATGGACCGGAGCGGCGGCTGCAGCTCCGCGGGACACGCTGAGCGCGGCCGGCCGAGCCCTGTCGTGGAACCCGTCGAGGACGTTTGCGCATCGATCGCCACCGTTGCATACGGTGGCGCTGACCCGCGGCAGGCTACGGGTGTCGGTGAACAACGTGTATGGCGCCGACGCGGACTCACTGTTCCGGAATATCGGCGTCTCGTGGGAGCGACTCGACATCGGCACAGGCAGCGGCCTCCGTTATGTGCAAGCTGCCGTGGCCGACGGCATGCACGTGTTGCCCGTCTTCACCGAGGGCGACGGCGGCAGCCTGGACGGGCTCACCCCGTCCGAAGTCACCTCCGATATCGACTCGCTCGTCCCACAGCTCGCCCGTCTGGGGGTCACCACGCTCGAGTTCGGCAACGAGGTCTATCGGTTCCTGGATGCCAGGAGCTATGCCGCGCTCTACGATGCCGCGCACGTCGCCGCGGCCCGCCGCATCACGTTGCTCGCGCCGGCGACGACCGACTACTACGAGCACGCCCGGGGCGGCAGGGCAAGCTGGTTCAGCGATCTTGCGGCAGCGCTCCCCGGCGGGGCTGCCGAGGTCGACGGATTGACCCTACATCCGTACGGGCCGATGACCACGACGTGCACAGACGGTTACGGCTGGCCGATGCTGAGCGGACTGCACGCCGAGTCGGTGCGAGCGGGCTTCAGCCGGTCGCTGCCGTGGTACATAACCGAGGTCGGGCAGCAGGTCTGGGGTGCGCCGATGGAGTGCCAGCCCCCGGTGAGCGAAGGCGTGCAGGCTTCGGACGTGACGAAATACCTCACCGCTGTGGCGGCAAGAGATCCGTGGGTCGCGTTTCTGTCGTTCTACACCTCGCGCGACGCCGACAGCGGCTTCGGTTTGCTCAATCTCGACAACAGCCCGCGGCCGGCGTTCCTGGCGTTGAAGGCCTGGATGGCGGCTAACGCCGCTCGGGTAGCCGGCTGACAACCCCGCACAAGCCCTCGCAGAAGCGCTCGTAGTTCCAGTGGCGCTCGGCGAACTGCCGCCCGGCGCGCCCCATCTCACGACGGGCTGCGTCGTCGGAGGTGAGGTCCGAGATGGCCCGCGCCCATCCCGACGTATCGTCGCCCTCGACCCAGATCCCGCAGCCGACCGCCTCGATATCGAATGGGAAGTAGGGGGAGCGCGACACGATCACCGGCTTGCCGAGCGCGATCGCGTCGGCGACCTCGGTGAGCCCGGTCAGGCGGCCCGGATCGCGGATGGGAACGGCAACCACGGACGCCGCCGCGATGTCGTTCAGGGCTCGGGCAGCGAGGTACTGTCCGGGAGCGTCGGGATCGATACCGTCGATATCGCCCGGGCGGATCAGACGGACGCGGTCATTGGGTGGCTCGGGCACCTCGCGCCCGAGGTCGTAGACGAGGCCCTGGGCTCCCGAAATCTTCAGTGCCGTTGCCAGAGTGCTCAGATCGCGATTGGACTTGCCCGCGCTGACGACCCCGAGACTCTCGCCCCGCGGGCGGTACAAGGGACAGTCCAGGTCGGGGCCCCACGGCAGATTGACAATGTGCGCCCGGCCCCGCGGAAGCTGGCGGTGGAGCTCGGCCGCGAGCATTTCGCTCAGGCACACGAGCACGTCGTGCCGGGAGGATGCGATCCGCCTGACCGCGCCCACCGGATGGTGCACGACCGACACCAGCCGCGTCGCGGGCAGGAGATCGCGAGCGAGGGCAACGCCGGCGAGACCATTCTGATCGGCGCAGTAGAGAACATCGGAGGCTGCCGTCCGACGAAGGGCATACGCCTCCTGGTCGAGATGTCCGAGCAGGCGCCGACTCCGCTCGCTGAGCACGTCGAGCAGATCGCGTTCGTGGCGCTCGTGAAAGGGCGCGATAGCAACGGCGTGGCCCGCTGCCGCGAGCGCGTCGACGCCCCACAGATGCTGGCGCGGCATCAATCCACGCTCTGAGGACTCCCACATCTTCCGCAGCGGGTAGTTGTTCAGCGCGCAGATGTTCGCCACGGGCGGGCGATTGTATGACCGACGCCGACGTTGTCGGGGCCCAGTGCTTGGGCGGCACTAGACTCGCGGCCTGTGATCAGCGCGGGAGCAGCGCCCCTCGAGGCCGTGATCGTCTCGCGCAACCCGCCCGGGTTCATCGGGGGCGCCGAACGCTCGTGTGCGCTGCTGGCATCGGTGCTTACAGAACGCGGGCTGCGCGTGACCACCATATGGCCCGAGCGGGAACCGGGACGCTGGATCTACCGGCCGGGGCTCGGTTCGCTGTGGCTCTCTCACGAGCTCGCGTCTGAGCCTCGTGTGGCGCTCGCCGACCTGGTGGTGACGAACGGCATCTTCGGCTGGCGTTTTCCGACCGCGGCGCGGCGTGTACACGTCTTCCACGGCACGCTGGCCGAGATGGCGCGCTCCGACGCCGCCCGGCTGGCGCCGCCCGACCGGCGCGCCGATGGGCTGCCTCGCCGGGAGCTGCTTCGCCGCCGCCTCGGCGGTGGACT
>Ga0070765_100001579_pt1 | contig 14067 bp, 15 predicted proteins | sample HubBroMetageWFT5_FD_71516 | JGI IMG/M metagenome (GOLD analysis project Ga0070765, IMG submission 71516) | Warmed and freeze-thawed soil microbial communities from the Hubbard Brook experimental Forest, New Hampshire - Hubbard Brook CCASE Soil... | ecosystem: Environmental > Terrestrial > Soil... | reverse complement strand
TGGCTGATTTTAGGCACTACGGTTTCCGGAATCCCTTCCTTGCCGAAATGAGCCAGCAATAGAAGGACACGAGCCAGTCGCTTCTCACTGGAGTTAAACAGTTGGTCGACAAGATCCTCTTCGTAACGGATATTCCGCGCCAGCAGATACGCCACAAACATCTCAGAAAACGCGGGTTCGCGGTGCAGGGCTTCCATCATCGTTTTTTTGTCCACCCGCAGGATCTCGCAATCTGTCATGGCCGCCGCGGATCCCATTCGCAAGAGCTGGCCTGCCAGCGAACCTTCTCCGAAGAAGTTCCCTTCACTCACTATCGCAATCGTCGCTTCTTTTCCGATCTTCGATACGACGGTGAGCCTCACCTTACCTTTTTGGACATAAAAGACGGCGTCGGCCGCGTCTCCTTGCGCAAATATCATTTGCTTTCTCTCGACAGACAGGATCTTCCTGCCATCGCCAATGGTCGCGAGAAAAACACCGGAGTCGAACTTGCCGTTCTTCTTGGTGGCTGCTGAGGGTCTCATCATCAGTGAGTATAGTCCCTGAAATAGGCGTCAGAACCGCGTAAGTCATGAGAAGTTAATAATCTGCGGAATGAGCGTTTTTGCTCAGTATGCTGACAATAAATAGTTCATGGTGAAAGGTTGGCCCGCAGCGTGACGCTGGCAGGAATTTTCCGGGAGAGATTTTATGTCATCAACTTTTCAGGTCGGCACGATTCTGATGAAAGAGTGGCCTGGGATGGCACAACTTTTTCAGCTGGAGACTGAACCTTGCCTGGAAAATTGGAGCTTGATAAAGACGTTGGATGGAAGCTCTCTTGATGGCAAGGTCCGCGAGGCGGGATGGAACTTCTTTTTCATGGCGGCAGAAGTCAAAGTGATGTTCTTTGGCGTTCCTAGAACAACGAAGATGCAAAACGCGTTACAACGGATCTTAGCGAAGGTGAAGCGGCAACACTTTAATGGCCTCGAGATAACCGGGATCGCCGTCAGTCATTTTCTGGGAGTGCCGTACGTGACCCTTTCGGCGCATTCGCGCCACATGCAACAAGGCTGCTATCTGGACACCTCCAAGGAGCGGCAGGCATCCCAGGGCAGCATGGAATCGGACAAAAGCTGAACGTGTTTCCGATCGGAGTCCGGCGCGGGCCGCTAAGCGCTGCGGTTCAATCTTCTGCAAGCTTACCTCCCCCGAATTGCTGACAGTGACCTGCTCTTTCATCGAAGGTGGCTAGATCCGTCCGCCCAGAACTACCTCTCCGAAGCGACTAAGCGCCGATCCCGATGAGGGTTCGTGCGAGGCAAACCAGTGCTAAGTTCACATTTTTCGCCGGGCTTGGCTCCGCACGTGGGGCAGCGGACCGCCAGGGCTTCCTTCTGTTTTGCCTTCATGGCGCCATAATGCAGGGTAGTTCAACAAGAAGATGGTCAATAGTGATCAGTCCTCACGTCCATTTCGTTGAATACTAACAGGAGGAAACTTCAGTCCATCCTCTAGTGCTTGCTTGCGGCTCTTTTGGAGAGCCTTATGCAGCAATTGTTCTCACCAGGCGAAGGGAAAATGGCGATACCAAACACAGCGTTTCCAAATCGTGCCCTCGAAGTGGTTAGTTCCCGCCCGCTCGTGCGTGAGCAGACCTCGACCACCCGCGCGCGATTGCATGCGAAACCGTCGCTGCCCAGTCGCATCGCCGTGATCGGGAATTATCTTCCGCGGCAATGCGGAATCGCTACGTTTACCACTGACCTGTGCAGCGCAATCTCCGCGGAGTACGGAACGGCCCGATTGTTGGCACTCCCGGTCAACGACACGCTGGAAGGATATGACTATCCGGCACGGGTGCGATGGTCGCTTGCGCAGGACGACCTGGCCTCGTATCAGGAAGCGGCCGAATTCCTGAACTTCAACAATATCGATATGGTGTGCCTGCAGCACGAGTATGGGATCTTCGGCGGGCCTGCCGGGAGCCATATTCTGGATTTGTTGCATCGCCTGAAAATGCCCCTCGTGACCACGCTGCACACGGTGCTCCGTGAGCCCGACCCTAATCAGATGAGGGTAATGGAAGAGATCGCAGAACTCTCGGATCGCCTCATCGTCATGAGCCAGCTCTCCTCCCAGTTTCTGCAGGAAATCTTCAAGGTGCCTGGTGACAAGATCGATATGGTTCCCCATGGGGTTCCGGATCTGCCGTTCCTCGATCCAAATTTCTACAAAGACAGGTTCGGGGTGGAAGGGAAGGCGGTCCTGCTCACGTTCGGCCTGCTCTCGCCGAACAAGGGAATCGAAAACGTGATTCAGGCGCTGCCGCAGATTTTGTCCCGGCACAAGAATGTCGTTTACCTGGTTGCGGGAGCGACCCATCCGCACGTTCTCCGGCGCGAGGGCGAGAAATATCGCGCCAGCTTGCAGGCGTTGGCAAGGGAAGTGGGAGTGGAATCGCAGGTGATGTTTCACAATCGCTTCGCTAGTCCCGAGGAGATGGCCGAGTTTATTGGCGCCGCAGACATTTACATCACGCCTTACCGGCACGAAGCACAGGTGGTTTCCGGCACGCTCGCTTATGCGCTGGGCGCGGGCAAGGCGATCATCTCGACTCCCTATTGGCACGCGATCGAGTTATTGGATGACCGGAGGGGTGCGTTGGTCCCTTTCCAAAATCCTGATGCGATTGCGCAAAAGACAATCGAACTTCTCGACACTCCCGCGATGCGTCACGCCATGCGGAAGCGCGCCTATCTGTTCGCTCGGGAGATGATCTGGAAAAGAGTGGCGCAAGGCTATGTGGAGAGTTTCTCGCGGGTGCGCAGCGATCGCATGGAGAATCCTCGCGTTCAGTTCTCAGCGCGCGCTCTACCAAAAGATCTCAATCGGCTGCCAGAATTGAAGCTGGATCATATCGATGCGCTGACCGATGACACGGGGGTGCTACAGCACGCGATCTTCACCGTTCCCAATCGGGGCGAAGGTCATACTACGGACGACAATGCCCGCGCACTCATTTTCACGGTAATGCTGGAACGTGTGGGCAAGGACCAAGCGCAGAACAATGGGGTGGAGAAGCCGAATCTGCCGGCCGCGAATTTCTCAGCCCGCTATTTGTCGTTTCTCGAGCATGGGTTCAATCCGGTGACGGGCAGATTCAGAAACTTCCTCGGCTATGATCGGCGATGGAACGAAGCTGCGGGTTCTGAAGATTGTCACGGACGCGCGGTGTGGGCGCTGGGCACGGTTCTCGGGCGGTCCAGCGATCAAGGATTGCGCTGTGCGGCCGGTCGTCTATTCGAGTTGTCTCTGCCCGCGGTAGTGGAGTTTTACAGCCCTCGTGCCTGTGCCTACGCTCTTCTCGGAATTCAGGAATACCTCGATTGCTATCGCGGCGATCGCGACGCACAGAAGGTTCGATCCGTGCTGGCTGGAAGGCTGCTTGCCATGTATGAGTCGATCCGCAGCCCGGATTGGAAGTGGTTTGAGAACGTTTTGGCTTACGGCAACGCGAGACTGCCTCAGGCCATGCTGCTCGTTGGTTCAGCTTGCTCGGATGATCGCATGATCTCCGCCGGGCTCGAAGCGCTGGACTGGCTCACCGAAACTCAACGTTCGGAAACCAACGGCCATTTTGTGCCGATTGGGTCACAAGGGTTTTATCGCCAGGGCGGCGAAAAGGCCCGCTTCGATCAGCAGCCGCTTGAAGCGGCAGGCGCGGTCTCTGCGTGTCTGCAAGCTTACCGTATAACTGGCGATGGTCGCTGGCGCAGTGAAGCCTGGTCGGCATTCAACTGGTTTTCGGGTGACAATGATCTCCAAATTCCTCTTTACGATTCCGTTACTGGCGGCTGCCGCGACGGGCTTCATCCCGAACGCGCCAATGAGAACCAGGGAGCGGAATCGACGCTATCGTTCTTGATGGCATTGCTGGAAATGAGTGCCTTACAAAAGTCTGAACCAAGGGAAATCCCATCTTGACCATGCCCACGCAAAATATAATCAGTCGTCCGAATACCGGTTTCGAGCCGTTACTGGTTCGGCATCCCGCCAACCCGATCCTGACCAGCAAGGATTGGCCGTACCTGATCAATAGTGTGTTCAATGCGGCTGCAACCTTATTGCCCGATGGAACGACTCTGCTGCTGTGCCGTTGCGAAGATCGCCGTGGTTTATCGCATCTCTGCGCTGCGCGGTCCGCAAATGGGGTTGATGGTTGGCAGATTGACAGCGAACCGACATTGATGCCCAGCCCGAAGGATTATCCCGAGGAGATCTGGGGCATCGAGGATCCTCGCATCACATTCGTGCCCGAACTGCAACAATACGTGGTTACGTACACTTCCTATTCGCGCGGCGGTCCCGGAGTGTCTCTGGCCCTGACCAAAGACTTTCGAACTTTCGAGCGCTACGGCGTAATCATGCCGCCGGACGACAAGGATTCAGCACTATTGCCGCGAAGAATCAATGGATACTGGGCGCTTATTCATCGTCCTGCGACCAACCTTGGGGCGCACATGTGGATTTCCTACTCTCCGGACCTGCGACATTGGGGCAGCCACCGGTTGATGCTGGAAGCCCGCCGCGGCGCCTGGTGGGATGCCAACAAGATTGGCTTGTCGCCGCCGCCCATCGAGACTTCACGCGGATGGCTCGTGCTCTATCACGGAGTACGGCACACGCCGTCGGGCTGTCTGTATCGCCTGGGCTTGGCTCTCTTCGATCTGGAGAATCCAGAAAAGTGCCTCCTGCGCGGCGATTCCTGGATCTTTGGTCCGGAAGCGGAGTACGAGCTCCACGGTGACGTCGACGACGTTGTGTTCCCCTGCGGATATACGATGGACGCCGACGGCGACACGCTCAACATCTACTACGGGGCGGCGGATTGCGCGATTGCGCTGGCCCGGGCAAGTGTGCGCTCTCTGCTGGGCTGGCTGGATGCGAATGGATGTTGCGAGCGCCGCCAGCGAGCGCAGGATTTGTAACACCCTGCGCCGAGTTTCCGGCAAGTGAGCTATCTTGCTCAGACACGAAAGTCACCACATGTCATTCTCTATTCTCCTGAGTGTGTAGACGGAGCCGCGGACGCTGATTCGTAGCTCTCAATTCTTAGGTCGCTACAGCGACCACATCCAGCCAATCGGCATTCTTCATCCGTGTGTCCCCCGCGAACCTGCGACGGACACGATTCGACCCTAAAGGCTCTCGACATCGAAACTAAGGGCACGCCTCAAGCGGATGAGAGGCGTTAGCCCGCAAAGACCAAGAAAGGTCAAAGATCATGCCTTTAATTCAACTCCTGGAAGTTCTAGTGGTGGTGGGTGTGCTTCTGTGGCTGGTAAATCGTTTTATCCCCATGCAGTCGTCCATCAAGTCAATTTTGAACGGTGTGGTGGTGATAGCTGTTGTTCTTTGGCTACTGAATATCTTTGGATTGTTTCATTCCCTTTCTGGGATTCGTCTCGGAAGAGGATGAGGCGAGCGACTCCGCTCTCAAAAATACGTTACGAAATCCAAACTCTGGATGAAGCTAGATGTTAGGCAGATACCTGCCACAAGGAGACTTTGTGAAAACAAGATTGCTGTTAGCCGTCACGGTGGCTCTGAGTTTGCCAGCAGTAGCCCAGATCAATTCTCAAACGCCCACGTTCCGTGTGGTGGTCACCAGCCGCAACGTGCGGGCCATCAACTACGAGCACCGCAGCGGGAGTTCGAAGGTAGACTTCGCCGGGACCGATCTGATGCCGGGAGCGAACGGCGAAGCGCATGTGAACAGTAAGCGAGGATCGATCTCGATCGATGCGTATTTCGGCAGCTTGCAACGACCAACGACGTTTGGCAACGAGTATCTGACTTACGTCCTATGGGCAATCTCGCCCGAGGGCCGGGCCGTCAACTTGGGCGAAGTATTAGTGGGCGACAACGATCGCAGCAAACTGCACGTGACCACGGACCTTCAGGCCTTCGCGCTGATCGTTACCGCCGAGCCTTATTATGCGGTCCGGCAACCGAGCAATGCAGTTGTGCTTGAGAACGTCATTCGCGAAGACACCAAGGGAACCAGCGAAGCGGTGAATGCGAAGTATGAACTGCTGGAACGCGGCGGCTACCTTCCGACCGGTTACAAGTTCGATCCGGTGGTTTTGAATGCCAAGTTGCCACTCGAATTCTTCGAAGCGCGGAATGCGCTGCGCATCGCTCAATCGGAAGGGGCCGAGCTGTACGCCCCGGATAGCTATCAGCATGCCGTCCAGCTAATGAATAAGGCGGATGGTTACGCGGTAGACCAACACATGGATCGCAAGCCGCTGATCGCAGTCTCCCGCGAAGCGGTGCAGACCGCGGAAGATGCGCGCGCCATCGCAGTCAAAAAAGAAGACGAAATGCGCCTGGCCAATGAACGCCAGAATTCGGCCGACACACAGGCACAAACGCAGGCGCAGGCGGATGAGGCAATGCGCCAGAAACGGCAAGCCCAGGCGGATTCGGCAAGCGATCAAGCGGCAAAGGCTCAGGCTCAGACCGATGCAGCCAACGCTCAAGCTGCGGCGGCGAAGGCTCAATCCGACATGGCCGATAGCCAGGCCGCCTCGGCAACTGCTGTCTCGGCGGCGCAGGCGGATGCCGAACAGTCTCGGCTCGCGGCACTGCAGGCTCAGGCGAACGCGCAACAGGCAGACACCGACAAGGCGGCGATGCGTGCGAAATTGTCGGAGCAGTTGAATTCAATTCTTCAGACTCGTGACAGCGCGCGCGGGCTCATCGTCAGCATGTCCGACGTTTTGTTTGACACCGGGAAGTTCTCATTGAAGCCGGGCGCACGGGAGAAGCTGGCAAAAGTTGCTGGCATTCTGCTCGCTTACCCTGGACTCAACATTGAGGTCGGCGGCTATACAGATAACGTTGGCGGCGATGCCATGAATCAAACTTTGTCAGAGAACCGCGCCGACTCGGTGCGGGATTACCTGGTGCAAGAAGGCGTAGCCACAAATTCAGTGAGCGCCAAAGGCTTCGGCAATACTTTGCCGGTAGCCTCGAATGACAGTTCCGCAGGACGGCAGCAAAACCGGAGAGTGGAACTTCTCGTGTCCGGCGACGCCATCGGCAACCCAGTGAATGCGACAACAGGAAGTTTGCAGTAGGCAAGCGTATGTAAAACGATCGAAATCGGTAAATGGAGGGAACCCTAATGACAATGAAACTAGCAGGAGTAATCAGTACAGCAATTTTGTCCCTGACCCTAGGTACGTCGAGTTCGGCCTACGCCCAGGACCAGCACGAACAGCAGGAGGAACAGAAAGACAAACCTGCTGAGAAGAAGGCCCAACCAGAAAAGCCGGCAAAGCCAGAGGAGAGAAACGCGCAGCAGGAGAAAAACACCAAGCCCGAGGAGAAGACCGCGCAACGTGCACCGGAGGCTAAGCCGGCCCAACGCGCCGGTGGTAGCCGCATCCCAGCCGATCGTTACAAGGCCAACTTCGGACGCGAGCACACGTTTCGCGTCAGCCAGGGCGACTTCCGCAGCGGCCGCTTTCAGTACGGCGGCTATTGGTTTGGATTCGGAGGCGCATGGCCCAGCAACTGGCTCTACACGCAAGACGTTTATGTGGTTGAAATCGACGGTATGTATTACCTGTGCAACCCGGCGTATCCAGGCGTGAATCTGGCAATCAACGTCACGCTATAGCACCAAGAGCAGGGGAATTTTGTCTTTGTCGGCGCGAGTCCATTTGTCTCTGGGCTCGCGCCAATTTCTTTCCAGTGCTGCATCTTGAAAAATGAGTCGTATTGCTCAGACGCGGCAGTTCCATCTGTGACATCGTTGTGTCCGACCCATCGCCCTCAATCCACGCAGCCCGCAGCAGCAAGGTTTAACCGGGCAATCGAAGGATGATCTGGCAAGGTGATTCAAAATGCGTATCTCCCGCTTTCTGTTGTTGGCAGTTCTGATGATGGCCATACCGGCCAGCTTGTTCGCGCAGTTCGGCGTGTCGATCACAATCGCTCCGCCCGCGCTGCCTGTGTACGAGCAACCCATGATTCCCGCAGCCGGCTACCTATGGACGCCCGGCTACTGGGCGAATGGCGATGAAGGTTATTTCTGGGTGCCGGGCACCTGGGTCGAGCCTCCTGAAGCTGGCTTGCTCTGGACTCCGGGCTATTGGGGCTGGGGCGATAACGCCTTCGCCTGGAACGGCGGCTACTGGGGTACCGAAATCGGATTCTACGGTGGCGTCAACTACGGCTTCGGCTATGGTGGTGTGGGCTATGGAGGCGGATATTGGAACAAAGGAGGTTTCTACTACAACACCTCGGTGAATAACGTGGGCGGCGTACACATTACTAATGTCTATAACAAGACCGTAATCAACGAAACCACGGTAAACCACGTCAGCTATAACGGAGGCAGGGGCGGAATTACCGCGCGCCCGACCGCGGCAGAAGAAACTGCGACCCACGCACGACACACACCACCCACCGCCATGCAAACGGAGCACACGCGATCCGCCAGCACCAATCACGCGCTTCTAGCGTCCGTAAACCACGGAAGGCCGGCAATCGCCGCCACCGCCAAGGCGGGTGAGTTCGATGGAAAGGGCGTGGTAGCGGCCAAAGAAGCAGGGGCACCTTACAAAGCTACTGCAAGCAAGGCTACCGAGAAGACCGCAGGAACCAAGGCGGCTGCAACACGCCCGACCGAGAATAAGGCAGCTGCGAATAAAACAGCTGAGAGTAAGGCCACTGAGAACAAAGCGGCCGAAAACAAGGCAGCTGCAACGCGCACGACCGAAAATAAAGCAACCGCGAGTAAGGCAGCCGAGAACAAGGCCACTGAGAACAAAGCGGAGAACAAAGCAGAGAACAAAGCGCCTGCAACTCGTACGACTGAGAATAAGGCGTCGGCGAATAAGGCCGCTAAGCCCAAGACCGAAGCTCGTCCGGCTGCAGAGTCCAGCAAGCCGACCGCAGCTCGCGAGAAGCCTGCTTCTCATCCGGCCACAGCAGCTCACGCACAACCGGCGCCTCGGCAACCGGCGGCATCTCGGCCAGAGGCTGCGCCGCGACCGGAGCCTGCTTCCCGTCCGGTGGCTAGCGCTCACGCGCAGCCAGCTCCTCGTCCAGCGAAAGAAGAGGCCAAACCGGAAGAGAAGCCTCGCAAGTAGAGAATTGACCGCGACGACTACGTCAGACCGGTAAGAAAGTCGAGTGACTCTTTGGTGCGGGTCCCCTCAGTGGACTCGCACCATTTTCCTTTAGGCGGTGCGCTCAGCGATCTATCTCCGTCGTCTTCCCCTACGCCACGAAAGAATTGATTCGTCCTCTTGAGCATTTCTTTCTCGCTGAGCAGTTTTGATCAGTAAAATCGCGGCTGAGCGCCTACAAGGGAGATGAATGGCAGTATCAAAAAAGGAGATAAACATGCTTGGAACTATCTTGATCGTGATCCTGGTTCTGGCGCTGGTTGGGGCGCTGCCACGCTGGTCGCACAGCCGGGAGTGGGGTTATGCCCCGACCGGAGGCTTGGGGCTGGTTCTTTTTATCGTTGTCATTCTGTTGGTTCTCGGGCGGATCTGAGCCGTGAGCCGTCGGGTAACACCGCCAGGCAGCACATCCAGGGCCTGGCGCCTGCTTTCTGTCCGAACGACGGCCACTCTTTGGTTGTGGTAATGTGCGGCGGCGGTTTGTACGCGTACGCCGTTCTCACGAACGAGCCCGGTCGATGAGAACGCCCCTACTGCGAAGAGTCTTTCTGGCGCGTGGCCTTTACTCCCGACAAAATCCCAACGCCTAACAGAACGATCGCGCCCACGGCGATCCAATGCGTGGGCATGTGCATCAGATGCGCGCCATAAACGAGGCCGCCGAGCATGATGGCGAACCCAATTGCGTAAAGTCCAAACGACATGGCAACTCCTTTTTTCGGCTGGTGCCCAAGAAACTAGAGTCGCTCATTTTGCTCCAGCGCCGCTGTGCACAAACACTCACTTTCACGAAGAAGGGTGTTTCAGTTGCCTCATGTTCGGGAGTAATTTCTGTGACGGCCGGAGCTGATTCAGCGGGACGGTCAATTCTGACCAGTTTTCTCGATGCAAAAGCCTGATATTGGCTATACACCGAGTCTTGACGGACTTTTGGGAAAGAGCTTTGATAAAGGAGAAGCACGATGACGCCGATTGACCAGAAGAAGTGTGGGCACCTGCCATGCCAGTGCTTGGTGCAAGCAAACGACAAATACTGCGGTCAGGCCTGCAAGGAAGCGAGTTCCAGGGAGGTCGAGATTGCATGCCAGTGCAACCACGGACCCTGCCCGCTAACCGCATGAAGGACGGTAACCTTTGGAGGGGTGGGATGCATCATAGATGGGCCAAGACGAATGTTGAAACGGAAACGCGCCGAATTATGTTTACGTTGTGGGCAATCGCGGTCTTCTCGGCTCTGCCAGCGCTGGCGAAGGCGCAAGCACTGGCGGACTCGGCAGACTCCCCCGCTACACTTGCAAGCCCGCTCCCTGCACAACCGGACCTGACATATGTGCGGCCGACCGGGGCCACGAAGCTCTACAATTATGTCTTCGACGGGTTCGGTCCTTATCCTATCGCTGGCGCGGCCTTTGCGGCTGGCGTCAACCAGATCTACAACACCCCGCCGGAGTGGAAGCAAGGTGCCGCGGGTTACAGCAAGCGCTTTGCGTCCAACTTCGGCATCGCAGCGGTGAGCACCACGACGCGTTACGGGCTGGCGCAAGCCTTCCACGAAGATACGGTGTACTACCGCTGTGAATGCAAAGGCCTGTTTCCGCGGCTACGCCATGCCGTGACCTCGACTTTGACGGCACGCCGCGGCCAGGACGGCCACAGCGTCTTCTCTTTCCCGGCGCTGGTCGCGCCTTACGCCGGCACCATGACTGCCGTCTATGCGTGGTATCCCAGCCGCTACGACGCCAGGGATGGATTCCGGATGGGTAACTACACTCTTCTGGTCTATGCGGCCGGAAACATCGCCCTCGAGTTCCTCTATGGCGGACCCCACTCTTTGCTGCATCGGATGCACCTCCCGAATGGGCCCGCAGCGCCAAATCCGGGTTCAAATCCATGATCGAGCGGCAATCAGTTGCGGTCGCAGGCTTTGACCCTCCACGTTCGGGGGCAGGAAGCTCAGTGCTATCGCCCACCGTTAGTTCCTCTAAGGGACCGATCAACCAGTTTCTCGAGTGGTTCGGCGATCTCGGAATATTTTTCTGGCAGGTCGTGCGGGCTGCGGTGACGTCGCCGTTTGAATTTCGCGAGTTATTTCGACAGCTTGACGAGATTGGATCGAAGTCTTTGCCGCTGGTCGCTCTGGCCGGCGCCGCTACCGGCATTGTGCTTTCCATGGAAGCTCGTTACAGCCTGACGCGGTTCGGCGCCAAATCCCTGCTTCCTGCCGCGATCGTGTTCTCCGTGATCCACGAGACTGGCCCAATCATCACCGGCCTGGTAGTAAGCGGCCGAGTGGGCGCGGGTATTGGCGCGGAGTTGGCGTCGATGAAGGTGACGGAGCAGATCGATGCCATCGAAGCTTCTGCGGTAAACCCTTATCGGCTGCTGGCGGCAACCCGCATCCTGGCTTGCATCTTGATGCTGCCTTTGCTCACGCTCGCCGCCGACTTATGCGGCGTGGTAATGGGCTGGGTTGCGCAGGCTCTATCGGAACCGCTCTCGTTACATCAGTTCATCACCAGCGGATTCAAGGGAGCCAATTTCAATGATTTTCTGCCCCCCACGTTTAAGACCATGTTTTTTGGCCTGATCATTGGGCTGATTGCATGTTTTCAGGGAATGCGGACTCAGGGAGGCGCTGAAGGCGTGGGCCGCGCGGCCACCAGTTCAGTAGTCTTGTCGTCGCTGTTCGTGATCCTGGCCGATGTGGTGCTGGTGAAACTCATCCTCATATTTTTCCCATGAACATTCAGTGAACAAGTCGTGCGAGACAACTATGCACACAATCGATCAAATTCCGGTTCAAACCGCGATGAAGCCAGCAGAGGGCGAGGAGAGCGGCGGCGCACTATTCCTCGCCGTTGAGGACTTGCACAAGTCCTTCGGAACTCAGAAGGTTTTGAATGGGGTCAGCCTGGCTGTGAAGCGCGGCGAGACCCTGGCAGTGCTGGGCCGAAGTGGTACTGGCAAAAGCGTATTGCTGAGACTCATCATCGGCCTGGAGAAGCCTGATTCGGGGTCGGTTCGCATCCATGGTCAAGACATAGCCGGTCTGGCCATCGATCAGATGGGCGAACTCAGGAAGAAAATGGGTTTTCTGTTCCAGCATGCCGCGCTTTACGACTCGCTGACTGTCGAACAGAACGTGGCATTTCCGCTGAAACACCATCGGAGGGAGACTTCGGAGTCCGAACGTGGCGACCGGGTCAGACAACTGTTGGCGGAAGTGGGCATGGAAGGCAACCTTGAAAAGATGCCCTCCGACATTTCTGGGGGCATGCAGAAAAGAGTAGGTTTGGCGCGTGCGCTGGCTTTGGAGCCCGATATTCTCCTGCTCGATGAGCCCACCGCTGGTCTCGATCCCATCAGTTCCGCGGAGATCAATGACTTAGTTCTGAAGCTCCAGGCGGAACATCACATGGCATCTATCGTTGTAACTCACGATCTGCACAGCGCCAAGACGATTGCGGATCGTCTGGCATTGCTTAATGACGGGGACGTGGTGATCGAAGGCAGTTTTGAAGAACTTCAGAAAAGTGACGATGAATTCGTTAGAGAGTTTCTAAAGCACTCGTAGGAGAGACATATGTCGAGAGCGGCGCGTTTGGGAGCTTTCATCATTGCGACATTGGCAATTCTGGCGGCCGGTATCTTCATCATTGGGAGCAAGCAGTATCTCTTCAAGTCCACGTACCAGTTGAAGGCACAATTCGACAACGTAGAGGGCTTGGATGCCGGAGGCGACGTGCGGGTGGGCGGCGTCCACGTTGGAACCGTGCACGATATCGTGTTACCCCACAAACCCGGCGAAAAGGTCACGGTCGTCATGAATCTCGGCAAGTCGACCCACGAGATCATCAAGCAAGACTCCGTTGCGACCATAGAAACCGAGGGACTGCTGGGAAACCAGTATCTGGCGATCTCCTCTGGATCCGCTGGGACAGCCGACGTGCGGGATGGAGACACCATCGGCAGCCAGCCGCCACTCGAAATGTCGGACCTGCTGGCGAAAACCAGCGGTCTCTTGGATAGCAGCCAACAGGCGATTCAGAATGCCACGCGGGCAACCGCGAATCTGGATTCAATCAGCGCCAAAATCAATACTGGGCAGGGGACAGTAGGAGCGCTGGTTAACGACAAGCACCTCTATGCCAACCTCGAACAGACGACCAACTCCATGAATGCCACGATGCTCCAGGCGAAGGCCGGGGTTACCGACTTCCAGGAGAACATGGAAGCGATGAAGCACAATTTCCTCTTGCGCGGGTATTTCAAGAACCGCGGCTACGAAGATTCAGATGAGCTCGCCAAGAATGAGATTGAACAATTGCCGCCAAGCGCACCGACAAAGCAGTTCACTTACTCGGGGAAGCAGCTGTTCGATAAGCAGGATTCGGCCAAGCTGAAGAACCAGAAATCTCTTAACGATGGCGGGGATTTCCTGGCTAACAACCAGTTCGGTTTTGCCGTAGTCGTCGTATCCACCGGCATGGAGGGCGATACCCAGAAGGATTTGGTGCTAACACAGGCCCGGGCAATGGTCGTGCGCGAATATTTGGTGGAGAACTTCGGATTCGATGATAGTCAACTCAAGACTTTGGGAATGGGTAAGCAGGCGGACGGCAATTCGGACGCTGGTTGGGGTGCAGTGCAGATTTTCATCTACCCACCCGGAAGCGAAATCCCGCCGGGCAAGGAAGCCCACGCCGCCGTCTCATCCAAATCGACTTCGCAGTAAACCAAATTTAGCTTTGGCACGGAGGCGCAACCTTTCCGCGAGAACTCGGAACCCGTTAGACCACCGCTACGTAGTCCTCGGGGGTATCTGCTGAGCCAGGGTGCAATTGCGTTTACACTCCAAACTGGGCTGGGGAACGCC